>Ga0126339_10002841_pt1 | contig 12478 bp, 7 predicted proteins | sample OrbTmetagenome_2_FD_92532 | JGI IMG/M metagenome (GOLD analysis project Ga0126339, IMG submission 92532) | Coral microbial communities from Petempiche,Puerto Morelos, Mexico - Orbicella T R C metagenome | ecosystem: Host-associated > Invertebrates > Cnidaria > Coral | place: Petempiche,Puerto... | reverse complement strand
GTCAAATCTAAGAACACTGCACCACACAGATCTCCACTCTCCATATGCAATAGGACCTCATCTGCAAAACTGGTGAGAGCTGAAGTTGTAGACAGCTTGGGACGGAAGCCAAATTGTTCGCTTATGAGGGGAAATGGCAGGGGATATGAGACATGGTTGGAAACTCTTTAATCGGCTGTTTGCACTGGCTCAATTGTAAGCTCGATTACCAGCCGCTGTTCGAGGAATGTAGACCAGACTCGAGAAAGAGGCGGAAATCGAGCCTAGCTCCATTGTTGACAATGGATAATAGCTTCAAGGTCAGCAGGTAGACTTGGCTCTACTTCGCATGTAAGAGCGGAAAAAGTCACGAAAAAGTTAAATTAATGATAATTTATTATATAATTCACAGTTATTGATCATCAGGTGACATTACATTAACAGGTGCAAACGCAAAAAACCAGAATCCCTTGAGGAGGACCCATTTTTGTCCAGGGCGAGGGACGAACACAAATTAAAGATGAAGGTCCTAAAGCTTAAAGAATGGAAGCTAATGCACCAATGCGATAACATGGGAATTGGTTTACCACTGGAATACGACACTGACGAGGAAAATTCGGAAAGCAACCTGTAGTTTGAACTTTTTTGAACTTTAAAATATTCATGCCATGAAATGTAACCATGAATTTCAAAACAAAAGAATTAAAAGATTAATTAATTGCGGTGAATGTTTTCTTCCGTTTCTTATTTTGTTGTCAATGAATCTTACATGCAATTTAATTAAATCATTAACCTTATTAAGCAAAGCATCGTAAAATAATGAGCTGGCGTTTGGCATTGCCACTTGCGTCTGCTGCAGCAACAATGTCAAATGGAACATCTTCATCTTCAATGTCTTCATCAAAGTCTTGCTCTCGATTTGTAAGGGCGAAATTATGCAGCACTGCAGTGGCCACAATAATGACGAGGGTATCGCCAAGGCGGTGCGCAGTCCCAAGTGCAGACACGGAAAACGTCGCTTTAGCAATGCAAAGCATCTCTCATTAACATACCTAGTACGCCTACGTGCAATATTGTAGCACACTTCTCCTGCATTCTTTGGCTTGAGGATTGGTGTCAATAAATATGCTCTACAAGCGTATGCCATCAAGAGCACCATCCCTTAATTTGTCTGCGATGTTGCTGTTCTCAAAAATGCGGGAGTCATGAGTCGATCCAGGCCAGCGGGCTATGATATTAGTAATAAAGGCATCGCTATCACAAACGGCTTCGACGTTGATGGAGTAAAACTGCAGCCTGTTAACAAATGCCATAGCATTTTCTTTGTTTGGACATATGATCCTGACGTGGGTACAATCGATGGCCCCGATCACACCTGGAAAGTGCCCAACATCATAAAACTTTCTCTTGATATCAGCCAGGTTTTCTGGGAATGACAGGAATTGTCGTTTTAGTTTCGCAATAGCCCTTGAAACCTTGTGGATGACTGTGCATGCAGCAAATACAGAAACACCAAATAAATCGCCAATAACCCTCCGGAAAGTTCCTGTCGCATAAAATCTTAAAGAAATTAGCACTTGCTGCATTGGTATAAGCGGCAGACCTCTCCTTGTTTGATGTTGAAGATCTTTATCCAAAATATTTACGAGGTCACTGACCGAGTCCTTCCTAAGGCGAAAACGCAATCGAAAGGCTTCGTCGTCGTATTCCTCTAATGGTTAAATCTATCCCTATGGTGCCGAATTCGTGGAACATGTATATTACGTCGACTGGCGTAGCTTCTTAACTGTTTGTAGCGCAGAGGTCCCTCCATTTCAAAATGGCTGACCATGAAAACATCGTTAAACAGCGTTTAAACCTACCTTTGACCAGGTCTAACTTACTATTGTTCCTTAGTCGGTGTTTAGACACTGTCATGATTTAAACACGGTTTGGACGGTGACTTTCATAGACGTTGTCTAAACTTCGTTTAAACAATCGGCCCAATCTATCTAAAGATATTAAATACAAAATCTTAAGTCCCTCCAAATCTTTTTGAAGCATCTACCACTTATCTATGCATAACAAGTATAACAACTAATTATTACATAAATGACAATCCTTGCAATTACTACTTATAATATCTGTAAGGTCTAACTTTCTCACTTTGCTTTTTAAAAACATACAAGGTTTCAATCAGTTAAATAGATTTTGGGAGCTCAGGTCAAATAAAGGACCCGTGTTTCCCTTAGGTAATGGTATTATATCTAGGCAAGGAAAAATTGTTTTTATTCCTAAGGCTAAGGTTAAAGTAGCAATATCTTGGAGTACGTAAAGATGGAAGATTAGCTTTCTTTCCCAATGCTTGCATATTTCGTGACATTTTGTAACAGTGCTGTTCGATCAAGTGTCTGTAAATGTTCATTTACTAAATAAATGCCTCTACAGGCCCCAAAAAGTGGTCAAAAATTAGTTAGATGCTCTGAGACTTGTAAGGTTTAATTACGTAACCACAGACAGTATACTAGACTGTTTTTTGTCTCTAACCTTAGTATCCAAACATATCTCTTTTCTTCAAACTTATAGATATTTTTGGCATTCTGTTTCCAAATATCTAAGGTCAGTATAGCCACAGTCTGGGAAAAGTCAGAGAAAATCACATTTTGTTTCAAGGTCAGGGAAAAGTAATGAAATATCACAAGTATCGGAAGTATCAAATTTGTCTTCAGTCAGATATTCAAGTGGCTCGGTAGCCTCACGCCTACCGACCTGCTACCTGACTTTCACTTCTCCGTCTGCCTCTACCAAAAACCCTTTCCACCAAATACCAAAGTTCTTTTTGCTACAGCGGGGCTAAAGCATGGAATGATCTAAACAACAACCTTAGGAAAGAAATTTAAGAAGGGTCTTCAGCTACATCTTTGCAATGTAGCCAACGCTGGTATCAGACAGAGGTCGATTATGTCATGACGTTTTATGACATTTTATAGTTGATTAATATACTTATCAATCAGTTGTTAAGTTAAGGTTATTTATTTACTAACTAGCTATTTATTAAGTTATATGTAAATTAATTGTTAATGGGTTAATTAATTTATGTTAATTATATAATTTAATTATTTATTGGGGTTAATTAGTTAATTATTGGCCTCCAACTAAACCAACTTGAGCTGAATTGGACGTGCCTATATAAATATTGCAAATAAATAATTACATAAATAAGATATAAAATGAATAAAATGAAATGAATAATTAGTACAGCTCGAATATAACATCCTTTTTTCTAATATTTAATGGAACGTCATCCTGTATGACCGTTATTAAAACGGCAAATTTTTGTTTGGTTTGGTTGAATGTCAGCCCAGAAATTCGCAATTACATGCAACTTGCGAGTGCAGTCTCCCATACATGCTGTGTAATTAAAGAAATCATTCGTATAGCTTGAACATTAGAGCTATGGATCTGAAATTTAGCAGCCGTCATTTCTCTGTTGGCTTTAAAGCAACCATTTTGTTTTTGCGTTGAGTTATTTTTAGCTGAGTAATTTTAGTTTTAAAAATTTTGTGAAGCGTCTTTATGCATAATTGTTAAACAGTCGATAATTGCATCCTGTGTTCATGCGACGTTGCAATAGCTCAGTGGGAAGGACGTCGGGTTGCAGTATTTGTCTACCGTCTTAGGACCACTGTTTCATATCCGGTACAATTTTCCTTTTCTTTTTTATATTTGTCGAGGATGAACAAGGGATGGGTGCACTGTTTTCCAAAAATTCGACGTCGTTTTCTAGCAACTTCGTGTAGAATTTTATACCTGACAAAAACTAGATTTGAGAACTAAAGGGAATTCATACTCATTACGCTGTCAAATGGTGCATTGTTCAACGAGTGAACTCATACAAGGAAATCCTTCTCGCTTGAATCTGTGTTTGTCTAGCGCAGTATCCTAACTGTAGACACGCCTGGAAATCTGCATTATAAGCAAACTAATCCTATGCAGCCAGGCGGGATCCCTCCATCCCCACTGTTGAATTTTTAAACGATCACTCTCTAACCTGCAAGGTCTGATGAGCGCCTTGTAAGCGGTGATCGTTCGTACTTCAAAGCGATATGAATATATTACTTCTGCTAGGAAGGATATTTGTGATATGCCCAAAGTTTGTTAAGATAGAATACGCTCTCTAAGTCACGTTTATGACAACTGAGATGTAACAGATAAATAAGCAAAACAAAGCAAGAGATTTCAGTTCGGTATCGGGGTCAATAGCTTCAGTACTTTTTAGGACTGACGTTTTCTTATCTTTTGGACTACCTTCAAAGGCCAATTACTTAAAAAAGAAAGTTTAAATCAAATAAATTTCAACAATGCTACATGTGGTAGATATACTAGAGAAAGAGTGATCTGTTTGGCAGGGAGAGGAAGAGGACATTTTGAAGGAGGAGGTAGCTTCTGGCAGTGGCAGTTGCATAGTCAACAGTATATTCATATTGGTAGAGCCGAAGATAGTTTTGCCTTGTTTCAGGCTCATATCCAGCGACTGCAATCGACACGCGGCAAGAAAAACGTAGACTATGTCACACCCTCAAACTTACCTGATAAAGGAGTTCTGCCGATGACAATTCATGCATTTTGTTGCAAGTTTCCCAGCTGTTGGTTAATTATAGCTTAAATGAGCGATACACTTTTAAAACATCGGTGAACGACCGAGCAGTTTTAAGGCAATAGACTTTTATTGGGAAAGGTGGCCTTGGGAAACTCTCGAACTTCCGCGCAGTATGACACTTCTACGTTGTTTCAATGACAGGTACAAAAAAAGAGCGATAGAGAACAGTTAAGATTTTTTTCTTATTTGTCATCAGATTATGTACTAAATGAATAGGCCGATTTTTGTCTAGAGCGGTGCTTTTGCCACGAAGTGAATTGCTTTTGTTATATTCAACATCTCTCGTGGACAGAATAACGTAATTTCTCTGCTTTGAACTCAGAAATAGACGCAATTTAACTCAATACACTGCTAAAGTTGATAAAAGCTTCGCTGACAAGTTAACTCCCTTACGTAAGTGAAAATCTGCTTTCGTGTCAAATTGATGGTTAAACGCAGTCAAACTGTCTATGTATTCAACACACCGCAAATGAAACGCCACTTAGAATGGATTGTTCGCAAATACGCACCGGACGATTAATCTGATTGACTAACAGTTGTGAAAGAGCAGTTTACGAGATCATTCCAAGCAGCTGGTATAGCCAGTTTGCCCAATATCGAAATCGAAAGTTTGTTTGGAACACCCCTAAGGTCTCCACTCTTCCAGCTCACGTTTATTGCCGACTCGATTTTGAACTCGAAAACACGGGATCACGATCACTTATCAGGCGGTAAAAGACAGAACAGTCCACTTATCTGACTTCAGGTTAAATCTTATCTGATTACCCAATTCCAATATCCTTCAGATTACCTGAAATCCAGATAACAGGAAATTTCATAAATTTCGTCAGTTCAGCTATGAGGAGATTAAGAGATTAAACGCGCACTTTAGAAGAGATTTTTAATTAGTGTTCCAGTTTCCGACATTGCTCAATTCTTTTTAGTTGTAAAATGACTAGTGGCCTATTTGAATGTCAATAGAATATGCTGCCCTTGGCAAATTAAGCAAATGCAGAAACTGACTGCATTGAAGTTAGGCAGAGTTAATTGACCGGTGGAGAGTTTTTTAGCGATCTTTTATTTAACTTTCTTGAATCCCATCCGATGGGAAACTTTGATGCATCACACGGGATTTTGTGCTGTCACTTTTAAGCCTTTGCAACTACACAACAATTAATTAGGGTTGCCAAGATTGTAATTAAAGTTTGTGAATGGGCACCCTTTTTGTGTTCACAAATTAACAATGTCGGACAAAGTGAACAATAGCCTTAAAACAATACAACAACATTTACTTCTCATTAGCGACTAAACTTTTGCAACCACTTAAAAATAATAGCCCCTCTTTTAGTTGCTTTTCCTTTACGCCGAGAGTGGTAGAACATTTCAAGTACAACGTGGAGTCCTTGTCCTGACGTGCTTTTATAGGGAAGCACTGTTTCATTAATGAAAACTTTAATCCAGTTACTGCTTTGAATTCGCTAAGAGCTGTACTAGGAGCAACTATAACAACTCACTCGTTTAATGGGCCAGAAACTTACATTAGTCACAAGTTGTCGCTAGAATAATGGAGGAAGAGGCGTCCTTTCCGTGCATTAGGAAGTCAAGCACTGCTCGGTTCAGGAAGCAAATGTTATCAGAGCACCGACGTAGTCTGGATGCGGTAACCGTGTCGAAGAGTTTGCTCACAAAGCCCATCAATGAAAACTCAATCCATGGTGCTGATTGGCAACACCGACCTTTGTGTTTGAAGCAGGTAATCGGTGAACTGCAGCAAGACTCCATTTTAGCGCACAAACGTGCGAATAACTATGCAACTAGTAGAAGTTTGCCCAACATTTCTGATTTACGCCTAACAGAGGTAGCACTTCAGCATGCTACTGCATACAAACAAAAAAGTCAATTGCTTGAACAATGCGATTCATCTTCGTCATTCGAGATTATCTTGAATGAAAAACTAAATTATTCGCTACGGAAATGGAGTCGTTACTCGGAGACGGGAAAGTACAAAAAAATGTGGCAGTCGTTAGGCAGAGATGTCCAGGATCAGCACGACAACGGAAAGAGAGAACGAGGGAAGGTGCTAGGCAGCAGTCAAACTTCGCACAGCGGGCGGGAGAGGGAGCAACTGACAGCAGCAAAACGCAAGGATAACCCAAAGGAAAATCTATCCATTCAGTTTTCAAAACAAGGAAAAAACTCATACCCAAGCCCGCGATATCGCTCTCCCAGTCAAGTGTTACCCAGAATTATTTTACCTGACTGAACTCAAACAGCAGGAATCAGGTAAATATCATAAAGAGAATCCAGGGAAAAGACAAAAGTCTTGGCGAATAGTGGATAAAAGGCGTACAAGGTCATCGATTTCTTCTTGACATCTCGTGTTTTCCTTGGAAACATCTGGCGAACATCGTTGCCATTTCACGGATACGTGTCTAAGCTGCTCTGATGGATATCGAACCATGAAAGGACACAAGCCAAACCACATGACACGTGTGGCACGAGAAAGATTTTCACAGATCGTGATAAAAAAAAAAACGGACAGCACTGACACATAACTTTCATAGATTGTAATGAAGTTAGCAGCTAATTAGTTATTGTATATACAGTATGTGATAATTAGTTATTGTGGGTCTGTCCCTTATCCTTTATCAGTACGATCGGTCCGAAAACAAGTGTTTTGATGACAAACGCACCCTTGGATTTGGTGCCAATGTTAAACTTAGTGCCACAGTTTTAGGGAGTACTTTGAACCTCTGATGTAATGTTGTAATATGAATTGCTATTGGCGATTCACGAACCACATTGATACCAAAAAAAATGGGAGCGTTTATTTTTAGCCATTCCGATCGTATGTTTTGCGTTGCAGGAGATATGGACTGCCGAAATGTTTGCATTATGAGATGATAAGTACACGTAATTTAATCCTTCCGAGGTTACCAGAAGTTTCTGCTTGCATCATTTAATTTTTCTTTTGTCGCTGGTAAGTTATAATAAAATGGAACGACCTTCATTTCACTGTTAGTATTCTCCGAAATACCGAGGCAGAGGCGTCAAGTGACCTTTGTTATGTTCAAAACTATTTGAAAGCAAAAAAAAAAGCCTTTCAAATATTACGCACGGAAAATAAAACGCTTAAATTATTTGTTGGAGTCAAGATGACCATTGAGAACTTCAACACTTTAGATGTTGATATTTTATTTACATTAATAAATGGCTTTTTCTAATATTACAAGAGAACTATAAACAAGATAAAGCTGCGAGCATAAATCTGTCAGGTGATGTATCGTTCATTTCTATCAAAACTGTATTTAACACTGAATGTTCAATAGAACTGTTGTACGTCTTTTCAAAAATTCTCTCTGCTTCCGGCCTGGTGTTACTTGCGAATTAATCCTCTTACATCGGTAAGGTTTATTCTAAAAGTAAGCACTAACCTCTAAAAAGCTCTATAACAGCTCCCGAAAAGTGTCCAGAGGTGTTCAACTTCACATCGCGGCCTGCACATGATTTTATCTAAATTGGTTCTTTTCTCTTAGTGTTTGGCTGAATTTAAAATGTCTTTAGCTGTTGCACCTAATGTAAACCGAAAATAAAGAAAACATAGTCAATAACAGTATCTTGTCCGCTTTGTTTCTGAGGTGAACAGTGTTTCAAAGTTACTAAGTCATCCAGTGTGGGGACTCGTGCCATCTGTTGTATTTCTGTGAAAGGAAAAAAATACGCAAATCAATTTTTTTCTTCTCGTGGGGTCGTTCACTGATGACAAATAGCGAGACCAAAGTGAAAGCAATCTTTGAAACAGTAACAAGCACACATTTATAGTATGATTGCATACCACTGGCCGTCGTCTATCCTGAATAGTACTGCCATTGTCCTCATTTGCTGTTGTGCTTGGCCTCTTTCTCACTGTCTGTCTCCGACTTTTTCTTCTTGGTTTCCCACTAACGCGGCCTTCATGTAAAATAGTTATTTTTCCGTCACCATTTTCTGCAATGAAGGACAACAAGATGACTGCAAGCACCAGACAAGTTATTGTCTTCATGTTGTGTTTCTCCGCAATGCTTCGACGTTATCAGCAAGTTTCTCAGAGATGCTTCTTGCACTCGTTCCTATGTAGAAGTGATGTCCTCCCAAGCAGGATTTGGATATCACAATGGTCCTCAAAGAATAAGTCGTGCGGTTTCCTCAGCTATCATTAAACTGTCACTTGGACGTTCGCGACGTGCATGGAACTATTTTTTATTTGTCTTTTCTCCTGCAGTAACTCCCTTTATAACCCTAAGGAGGAAATCTTGACATCAATACTCTGATTGTCTGTTTTCTTTGTAGTACCCGCGACAGTCCGGGAGCAGAAATTTCAGCCACGAGCAAAATGCTCAACATTTTAATTCCACTCTGTCAAGTTAGATGATAATTCCGTCTGGCACTGTGACACTTGCTGGCAGCATAATAGGTATTTTGTTGTCGAAATATTTTTAGACAAGCTTAAGTGTAATAAGGGTTGTAAACTGCTTACTTTCAGCACTAACTGTCCATAGTGTAACCAGTGCCTCATTTCGCCTTAGATTAGGTGATCTTTGTCGACAATTGCAACTAATAGCTTTTGTAATTCTCAAAACGAAATGAAATACAAAGGAACAAATGGCAATCAGTAAGGGAAATGGGGATTCAGTTTGTAACATTTTCAGTACACCAAGGGTTCCTATAAAGCTTCGGCAGAGATAAAATCTTTTTCCAAGCAACGTCAAAGAGAATTAAGATGACAAGTTAAGTGTAAACGGATTCCCGCTGGTAAACGTTTGTTTGTATTTTGACCCAAACTTCACGAATATCGTCATAATACTTTGTCACTGTTTTCGAAGCTGGCAAAATCAAAATAACTGTTTTCATGCCCATATTTTCGCTATCGAGTGATTCTCCCTTTTAGTGAGATGAAGAGATAGAGCAGCTTTTCAACGTTGTTTACGCTTCACGTGTAAGCATTCTCACCTATTTACCACTCGACACGTTTCCCAATCAATGGCTTTTATCACGCCCCCACTAATTAGCTCGAGCGTTTGAGAACTGACACAATTTTCAGAATACGACCTTGAAAATTTATTAAGGTAACTCTGGTGTATCGGTGTTAGAAACATCTTGACAGTTGAGACTGCTGAGAACCGAATTTCTTGTGTTATCTCAGACTTGTGATGCGTTCTGCCATATTTTTGTCAACCTTTTTCGTTGTTCCACGGACGCTTCAAAGGTTGATCGATCAGTCAAGCCGCCAATTGGTGTAGAGAGTTAATCCAATGAGCATTAATAGGATTTTTATAAGCGTGTTATGGCAAGTAAGATTTGTGGTTAAGAGGTTCGTGTGCTGAAATACAGCGCACTTCTCTCGTCAAAAATGTAAATACTAAAATAAGATTATGCTGGTTTAATTACTTGCTAGACGACCTTAACATGTTTCATTCCTCAGTAACGGAAATAGTGGAGGAGGTAGGACTTCCTATCAATCGTCACCAGCACGCCCATCATCAACAGTTTTGATCTAAATTTAGGTGTGGTTTTCATTTTTGAGATTTGCTATTTTTCAAACGTTGCATTGAGGTCACAGATGAGGAAGGTCCAATTATCGTAATTATCTGCAATGTAAATAACCATGGTAAGAGATCTATAAACCATAATTTGTACATGTCTATGAATTTACGTTATCCTGTTTTTGTCTCTTTGGGTTGAAAACTGTGCGAAAAAACAACTGGCTTTTTGAAAGACGTTGCATGACACTACAGTTGTTTCATGTTGTTTGGTTATATTTTATTTCATTTTGTCAGCACATGAAATCATGAATAATAATTGTTGACTTTGTAACCTCTCGACTTCCACGGACGGTTCCTAGTTCAAAGTACGGCTTGTCATCCTTTTTGCATAATTCTCTTTGATAGATAGATCAATCATGCCTTCATCTCTTTGATAGGTTGTTACGTTTTCTCCGAGACCACAGATGAGGTCGCACATTGTTATGAGCCGATCACGACTTTGCTGAACATGGTGGAAAGAAGTTACCATATTCACATGCTGAGGACCGAGGCCTGCGATGACCTGTTTTTCAAGCTCGTGTCACCGTCGAGCACGTATCCTTCGGAAGCGGAAACAAAACAATACCGAGATACACGTGCCGGATCACATTGGACCGATCAGTGGTTAAAGTCAATACGTTCATATCCCGCCCGTTATTTCCTGCTGTTATTATATTAGTTTCAGAGGAATTGATCTCAAGGCTTAAGACCTTCGGATTTCATTGCAAATACTTAAAAGCCATCGTCAATAGAACCTTGTAAAATTCAGTTTAAATAATGTAATCGCTCGTAAATTGTTTCATAAATGTAAAAGTCTTGATAATTCCTGAAACGATCTGGTTAGCGATATACACTGTATGCCCGTTATATTGAGACACCTCTGTTAGCATAAAGTAATGCTATACGATCAGCCGATAATGCTGCTATTATTCGCAACGTTTTAAATTACAAAAATACCCAAAGCAATGTTAGCAGCGTCATCCTGCTATCTCGAATAACCCGCGGTATCGTGCAACTTCCTGGTATGCAGAACATCCACTGCTACCATCAAACATCTCGTTATCTCAATCATTCAATCATCCTGCTTTCATTAATATCCCCCTCCCTTTTGATTTAAACAAACGCTGGGAGTGCCTTGCCGATATTTCAAACGTATTTAAAAGCCCTCCATAGTGTAGCTAAGGAAAACTTGACAGAGGTATGTGTACGCCAGTCAAAGTGGCTCACAACAGTTTCCAGCATTTTTCAGCACTTCCTCTTTAATGAGTCAATACCACTACTCTCTTTCAGTTGGTGCCATGATAATGTATCAAAGAAAGTCCCAATCACTGGTGAACAAGTGTCATATAAACTCTTGGTCTTCGGCCATCGTAGCTTGATTGCTTTGTGTTATATTTTTAATCAAGCCACTGGTGAAATTATGGTCAGTTTCGTTATGCAGAGATTATTATAGTGACTGAATAATCCGGTTAAAAACGCCCTTAATTAAGGCTTTATTCACAAAGACATAAACATAACTATGCATTACCACAAGCAAGTTGAGGACACCAGAACATAAACATAACGACATACGCAAATACAGCATATTCCATATTCTTCTCAAACAAACGTGTGACTCTGGGGACGAGAATGGACACCAGCCCTCCTCAATTTTTAAACAACATGGCGGAGCCGCCATGTTGTTTGCGCTGTTTTTGCAAAGTGAGCCATGATTGGTTGACCGCCCGGTGCTTATGCTTCTGCTTATGTCACCGGTGTTCTCACTGCGACATAAGGGACGGACCATTATTCGTTTGAGAGGTGGGTGGGGGCTGGGCAATTTTTTGGGACATGAAATTAAATTTCTTTTGGTGAGCAATAGTTTGTGCAAGTCCAGTACAGGACCTGGATAGTAGAAAGCTCTTGCCCGTTTTTTTTTTTTTTTTTCCCGTGGCTCCCTTGCACGTTCTTTTTCAGCAATTTTTTAAAAAAATCGATCAACCCCTCAAAAAAAAAAAATTATGTCCTCTCCCTAAGGGCTGGTTCACACTTTGACATAAGCATAAGCATAAGCATAAGAAAAATATGTGTGAACCGGGGTTACATAAGCATAAGCATAAGGATGGCTATTGCGCAGGCGCAGTTCACCTCTCAGGAATCAAAGATGGCGTATAACGAAGTTGAAATTAGATTGTTGCTACTGTTAAGCCGTAGAAATCGAAGAAGATTGCTTATGCAAAGACAAACACAAAGAAAACCGAGAAAGGTCTGGATAAGAGACATTTTTACGTGAAGAAAGACAGAAGGCGATTATTATAACCTTGTACAAGAATTAAAACTG
>Ga0126339_10002840_pt1 | contig 12480 bp, 6 predicted proteins | sample OrbTmetagenome_2_FD_92532 | JGI IMG/M metagenome (GOLD analysis project Ga0126339, IMG submission 92532) | Coral microbial communities from Petempiche,Puerto Morelos, Mexico - Orbicella T R C metagenome | ecosystem: Host-associated > Invertebrates > Cnidaria > Coral | place: Petempiche,Puerto... | reverse complement strand
TACTACTCTAACGTATCTATTCAAGTTATTTTTGTATAAGCTCATGAACTCCGAGCAGTGACTCTTCGCTTCTCTGGCCTTCAGCCAAAACTAAAGATTTATCGATTTTATCGATTTTAGTTTACTGAGATGTTTGAACCAAATTATAGAACACCGATGCTTTGAGCCGTTTGATCACAAACATAACTCGACCAATATTTTCCCCATCACTCTACTCATGCACGTCCACTAGCATGAGAAAAGGAAAGAGGAAGTCATTAGAACATTGAAGGGTGTATGGGAGGGAGGGGTGTGTGTCGTCCTTGTTTTCTAGAAAGTGAGAAATCACGTGATTTTTAACGCATCTGAAAGGAACGACGTTTTTTTTTTAAGTAAGTTACAAATGAGATGCAAGAAAGTGGGTGTCTGCGTCACGCCCAATCGCAAAGCTAAAAGTGTCTGAGTAGAAGGCTAGCCGCAAACATAATATTACCTCTACATGTGTTTCGAGGAACTGACAGTGAGTCGTGTAGCTAGCCAAGTGTAACACTTTAATTTCGATGCCGATTTTGCGTGATTTAGGAGTGTTTGTAGGGCGGTTTGGATAATTTAAACAGACCTTGAGCTATGTTACTTTGCTTTTCTGGGGGGGAGAGGTGGCTGTCAGAAACCACTGAGGTTGACAAGTTCGCCTCATTCATGGTTGATGTTTCAAAGAATGTTCTCATACCGGTTAAATTTACTTGAATGCATGGAATCTTACCGTGTCATCAACCCCACGTGTGATTGGGACCACTTTATTTCCCAACAAAGGCTCAGTCAGCCTTTTTACCGCGATAATATGTATGGGTCATTGACCAAGCGTGAGGTCAACATAGCTGAATATTGAACAACTGAGTTCTGTTTTTTGTGTTTGTTTATGGACCAAGGCATGGAAGAAGTCCATAACCACGCAAATACTATTTGCATATCCAGCCGTCTTGGTCAATATAGGATTTATTGTATGGCCATAAAGAAAACCCTTTTTTGGAAGGAAACTGCGGGTAATCCCGAGCTTGCGAGATCGCCCCATTCAGTCCCGCTTGGGTGGCCAGTGAATAATCTGGTTCGTCTTACTCGCTAGCGGAGCTGCTATAAATAGTAAGAACAGCTTTCATTTGATATGCCTGAATAGGCAGGTTAGCTTGAAAAGCAAGAGTATTTGGGGTTCAATGAGTTTTGGCTTGTGATTAGTTCACCGAATCGAATCGAAGAAAGCAGCACTTACCTCTACCATAATGCATAAAACCCCTCTAGGGCTAATTAAAGGCGGACACATAAACAAGGTCATAAACGGTTCCATTGTACAGTTGAGCTTCCGAAGTTAATTTTGCACTCTGCAAGTTTAAGTTCGAATCATTTTAAACATTTTTCTAAATGGGCCTGATACAAAAACCTTAAAAGGTATCTGCAATTTTGCAACAGGCCTCGTTTTTAAACAAAATTGTTAATTTCAGTTCCGGTCAACACGAGAAAGGCTGGAATTTAACCATAGTTAGCACTAACTATGATTTAAGTAAAGTCATGCGGCGAAACGCTCTAATAAACTGTGCATTTGTAAAAAAAAACGAAACAATACAAAACAATACCGCTGGAGTATTGACCAAAGAATGAAAGAGTTGGAAGCAATCCAAATATCTCGACCGCCCTTATCCCCTCAGGGGAATAACCAGTTTTCGCTTCGTAATGCGTTTATATCTGGTAATAAAGAAAGAGCGTATGGGAGGATATAATTACCTGAGGTTTCGAAAAGTTCTTAGTAATTAAGAAAGAATTCATAATTGTTCTCAAACATCATTGCTTTTTCGGAAGCAGAGAGCCTCATTCATGGGCGTGCTAGAGATGCTTCCAGCGAGATGCACAAAATAAAAGGGTTTCGTAGAAAACGTTTTATTTTTCATCTCCAGAGATAAATGATAATTGGATTGGAAATTCTTTATGTTGCTGAAAAGTTGAGCCTGGGATTTTATACGGTTATGCTCTTATGACGTCATAATCCATCCCAGTTTAGTCCACGCCTTTCGTTGTGCAAGCTGAAACAAAGCAGCTAGTCTGAAACAAAGATGCGGTGTCGGAAATAAATCATTACCATGTTTTCCTCTAACGAAATTAATCAGTCATAAAGACAGAACCATGAATATTTGTACCAGGTAAAGCAACACAGACTAAATTGCGTGACTGAGAATGGTAACAACAACTTAACTCCATAAAAATATTATCCCGCACGGCAAGTATTGATGTTGTTGATTTTTCCTAAACATAGCTCACGCCAGTGCGGAGGGAACTTGAGCACGCAGAGCTATTTCGTATCCTCACGAACGCTGAGAGCAAATAACTCAAATGATAGTTGCAGCAGATCGGTGATTGATGCCTGCTGAGTTAAATGTGAACATGTCTTTTCACACCTGGAGACTGCATTATCGTAATTACAGACAGAGCAGTGTCAAATACGTGCTGCGATTTAGCGCAATTCCAATAACGAACTTATCCGATCGAATATAAAACTAGCTCTTTGACATATTGATAATGAAAACACAATTGACCGACAGATCAAAAGAGCATTCCTAAGCTTTTCTGTTTTTTCGATCGTCTGGCCTCGCATTCGTACCGAAGAATCAAATGCTGACATGGCAGGGTTATTTGATTACATCATCATCATTAGTATTGCACGTGGAAGCCACATGTCTCACAGTAAACGTTTACCCAAGGCCTGATGCCCCGGATGAGAGAACTGACTCTTGTCATAGTGATAATGATAACGATGATGATAACTATGATGATGACGCAATTTTATTATTAAAGAGGAAAAGTAGCACATAATTTGCAGTATTGTGATCCATATGATGATTTCTGTCACAATACATGACTCGTGAGTAGTTAGTGACTGATCAGTTTCACCCTGGTTGCACCATCATATAGTTGTAATCACCCGTCTGAAATAGGGAGAGGTTATAAGATTTCGATCATATAACGCGCGCCCTGATTATTCGTTAAGCATTACACAAGGCCGTTTGCAAATCAGTTTTATTAGATTTCGATGGCTAGCGGAACTCGAAAGTACTCGAAATAGTTGGGGGAATTCCAAAGGCCTTTTACCGCCCTCGGCTGGGATTTTGTAAAGATAAACTTTCTAATTCTACTTAAAGAGTTTTATGTGCTCTCTCCCACTTCTTTCTTGAGTTCTTCTTCCCCCATTTCCCTGGGATACTACCCGAAATCTGAGAACTGGTCATAATTTTAATTGGCCAGAGCTGAGAAATTTTTTTAAACTTAAAATTTATGACTAAGATTTGAGATTTGCAAAATTTGCTGATTGCTTAGGAGAGATGGATGGATGTGAATCACCGAAAATTCAATTGATCAGGCCGAGATTCCATGACCAGAACCCTATCCGAGACCATGAGTACCATAAATGTCTTTTTGCAGGCCTTATTTTTCACGCTGTTAAAGCTACAGTGCTCTTTTACGATAATAGTTTTTGACAAAACTAGATAACAATTTGTAGGATTCCATCAATGAATATACGCCCTTTGGGTTTGAATGTTTCAAAGTGAACCTCATGTTGGACGTCGCCTGTGTACCTTCTACCTGTTCGCGATTCTTTTGGCTCATGATCGTAGTTGGACACGAGCCATGACCTGAGTTAGACTAGAATTCTTCCCAAGGCCGGATCAGAAAAAAAAATCGCTTCGTTTATATCTATTTATTTTTTAATGCATAGCCTCTTACGGGAGCTTTAAATAGGTAAACATATTTAATATTCTTACCGAGGCAAGTTCCTCGGTTCGCATCTTTCTAACTACGATGGATGTCGCGAAAATAATTTGACACCATATTTAGCATCACGCATGTTTACATCCTTTCCAAACTATCGGGAAACTCGCAAGCTACTTCCTGTAAAAAAATACTTACATAAGAGAAAAAATATTCAAGGAAGACACAGCCCCAGTTGAAAGACCTTCCTCATTCAATTCTGATTATCTGTAAAGTGATATCTGCTTCAGCAGCAAACTGTCATCGTGCAATACGTATCGTGCACGCTTTCGCCCACGCGTGTACCCCACGCAAACCACGCGATGCCTCCTAATAATGTGATGAATTCATTTCCGCTGCTTCTGGCTGCGGGTGACCAATAGTCTTTCTAGAACGAAATTCATAAGGATTACACGCACAAATAGTAGCTATATTTACGCTCAGTAAGCTAAAAACCCTTCTAACTCTTAATGCTATGATTACAGTAGACCATAACGACTCCGCTTCCTCTCTGATCCCAACGAAGCACCCGGAGGGGAAGTGAATAGGAGAGTTAGGGCCTGATGGCGGACAAGACACACGCTTAGTACATAGTATACTTCTTGGTTGTACTGGCTTTCAAATACATGAATCAATTCCATTCTGTGTATTAATATTAGGAACAATTCTATCGTGTACCAAAGAGTGTGAAAAGAAAGCAACAGTAATTATTACTACGAAGCATTACTATGTCAGTGGCGACAAGGTAGTTTTCCCTCCCTCCCGGATTTATCGTGGCCAGTGTGATTTAGAGCACAGCAGGGTTCTGTTCGAGTGATGTCAGAACATCCAGCTGTATCGAATGTGACGAATCGACATTTGATGAAAGCACATGATTAATGTAGGACCAAAGATATAACGGATACAATAATCAAGATCAGAGACTAAATTAAACTTAGCGGGGAATAAAAAAATTCTTACGGTATGAAGCTATTTTTATTTTTGTTTTCCTTTGTTTTTATTTTTATTTTGTGCAGTCATGCATAGATTGCACTAATTTTTACGAGAATGGTAATTTTCTCCTTCGGTAAAATTAGTTTCAGACTATTTGTGCTGACACCTTCCGATTTTCCACTCGATTTTTCCCGTTGCGTATGTCGTAATCATCGGGAGATTCCCGGAGCGACATGACGAAACGTTTTGTGATATTCCGATTAAACTACAAATGCTGATTGGGTTGTTAATAAAGTTTAAGCCTGCTTTTATTTCCTGATACCGGTATTGTAATGTATATATTGTGTCTTTGTGGTTATTATCTTCAACAAGGCGTGTTTTGTTGGAGGTCGAGCGGAGAGACTCCTTTGACCGAAAGTTTTCTGATGATTGGTCTGCTCACAAATAGCACATGCCGGACGTGATGTCATTTGATTGACAGACATGCCCCGAAGAATGTACCAGAGTTGGCCAGTGTTAGCAAAGCCTCAGTGAAATTCAGCGCAATCATCAAGGGCTAAGAGTTTTGTGGCTGTTTTTGGCGTTCATTCGCTGAAACATCTTCTACCGTTCGCGTTGATCAAAAGGGGAAACTATTTTTAAGAGGACAGAGAATATTTGAAACGAAAATGAGGCCTAAATCACTTCTTTTGGCTATTCTTGTTGTCAGCGTTGCCTTCGCAATCGAACACACCATGGCGGACTTCGATGGCCTAATTGACATTGACGAGGACAGTGACGATCGCGTCTCACAACATTTTGAGAAAAGATCGGTGGAAAGCTCTATTGGCGAAGGCGACGACGAAGATGATTACGGTTCTGTAATAATGTCCGACGAAAGTGGTAGCGGCAGCGGTGATGAACCAACTACAGAAGACAGTATTGTCGATGTTTCTGTTGTTAGTCCAACCAACGAAAAAGCGACTGCCACAACTGAACAGACCACGACAATTAACAACGAAATCACAGAAGGCACAGAGGAACCGACAGAAGACGAAGTGTCAGAGGAACCTACTGATGGAAATGAGGTTGGCGATGGTGATATGTTCGGTGGTGGTATCTCAGAGACAGATGCACCGGACGAAGATGATTCTCCGAACGCCGAAGCACGGGTTGATGAAAAGAGCGCGTTAGGAGTTCTGACCACCGAAGTTATTGCAGCAGTGGTTGTGGGAGCCGTTTGTGCTGTGATTCTCATTGCATTCCTTGTGTATCGGCTCCGGAAACGAGATGAAGGCAGCTATGCTTTGAGCGACGCAGGTTATAAAGACACGTACAAACTACAAGGCGACACGGGGAAGGAAGCATTCGTGTAAACGAAGTGGATGAGTTCTATTTTGTAAGCAGAACTTTTAGCAATGGACGCAAGCAAAATTTTTTATCGAGGTAATAGTGTAGGTACGATAAGAGAGGCATAAAATATTGAGTACGCCATCGAGATTAGCCTCGCCAACTAGTAAGTCGTACGGTATTAAAACACAGATCTTTCACGATCTGAACTAATGCAGGACTGCTAGATGAAATCGCCTCTTAGAACTAGTTTATTCGTAATCAGAAGGTAAAAAGAAGGCTTCTGTCCATAATTTGGTAGTTTTGAGGCTTAAAGTAGAAGCGAAATCGCTCCGTCAGAATTATTTTCGTATGTTTTTAAGGTTATGACAAGCGGTTAGTTTTTATCGTACCTTCGTTAGGGTGAATTGTCCATAACTTTTCCAGGTTTTTTTGTACATGATATATAGTTCTTTATGATTTTTTTAATCTATGTTCTTTTTAAGAGTGTCAATATATCATTTAAGAAGGCATGACTATATAATATTAGTATATATACATGGAAAAATATACGATTTTAGAAAAAAAGCAAAAAAAAAACCAACAAAATACAAGTTGCAATGTAAGTTTCTGACATGTTATGTATTCCCCACCTTCAACAAGGTTTATATGTGCTCGAAATAACGATATAAAAGGCTGTTTCTTTAAGTAAGTCGATAAAAATAGTATTGATAATTTTTTTGAACATTCTTTGTGACATCAAGAGAAGTAACAGAACCAAGGGGAGGTATTTATGGGTTTAATTTAGCGGATTTTTACGTTGAATACCAGCAATAATATGCGCCTTCTGGCAGACTGGCACTCAATTATTCACAATGTAAATGCTCTCGATTTTGAAACCGCACTAGCATGTGAAGAAGGCCGCTAAGTCGGTCCCTTTTTTGTAATAAATAAACCTTTGAAGTCATTTTCCATATTTCTAGTGCTACTTGTTATATGTGCATGTTGTTCAGTCGCTCATAACGGCTTTCTTTATCTGTTATTAGATGAGTAATCTCGCTTTGCCCAGTTAAAGAGGCGACATGTTGTCAACCCGATATTTGGGGATTTTGTGGCCGCCGTTCTTTTCAGTTTTTCAGTTTTACTGTGGCGGATGTCGCTAAAACGATTCGGCGACAAGTTTCAGCAGAAAACAACGTGGGAACGGGGTGACAACGGTTCGGATATTGTTCAGGCGCGCTATGCCGCGGCGAGGCTGTGAGCTAATTTGCTTTGACATGGAATTCAGTTATTTGCTTTATTACAATAATGCGTTGGGGTTTTTTCCCAAATTCTTTGCCCCTGAAGAACACTTCATTCCTTGAAAATAATGTCGCTTTCTAAGTGGTTACTAAATTAGATAAAGAAGGCAACCCGCCTGGCGACACGCAAGGGGCACCTTTGCTACCGCTAAGCTTGGTATGCTTTCAATAACTCGATTGCTGTGCCGACTTAAATAACGATCGTCTGTAAAATATGCTAGATATCTCGAGATTGGGCGAGCTGTTTGATTCTTTGTAGATTGAGTGTTAAGATTTCGCTCTACAAGCTCTGAAGAAGTTTTGACTCATTTAAAAATCAATGTGTGAATGTTTCATTTGTTCCGCAACATTTTATACGCTTACGAATATGCTTGTCCTGATTTAATAATTGCAAAACACACACTCCTAGGGTTTTACCAAAACTATGGCAGTAATGTTTTAGAAAACCACAGATTTGTAGGGGATTAATTTCTCTGAGTCGGCACTCAATTCCCAATTGCTTTGCATTTTCACTGCATTCAATATATGCACTTCAAAATCAAGGACATCATTATTTACAATTCAAGCAGTGAACAAAATTTGGCAAAGATACATGAAAGAGACTTAATTAGATGGTTTATAATAACAGTTTAAAAATTAATCCCAGCCTTGTGATTGGCAGGAAATATAAATATATTTCACATTGCCTATTTCAGAGTAGAAGCTTTTTGTGTGGTTCTGTGTAAGGTAACTGTTTTATGAGCTGTCACATCTTACAGTACATCCCATGAACTCAGGAAGTGTATGCTATTTCATTTGATATATTTTGTTACTGCAGTTCTGGTGGATTCAGCGTTACAGGAACTCTTGGCCAATTGAAGGGACAGAATCCAAAGTCATTTTTCTGACATACAAAATTAATAATTTCAAATTGAAAGAAAAGTCAAAGAAATCATTAACCAATTTGCCAAGAAAGTGATAATAAACCAAAAATAAACAAGGAAGGTAAAATTGAGGAAGATTAAAACAGACTGAACAACAAGCCTAAACACAAGGCTAATATGTTTTTTTTCCGAGATGATTCACACTGAAAAATACTGGTTTAGATGTAAATGGAATGAAAGTCTTCTACTAGATGACGAAACAGAACTCCTAACAAGGTAGCCCTGTTTTCCTGTTGGGCTGTTTGGAACAGCAATTAAGCCAAGTTTCATTTAACATTTTTGCATCTCTAAAGTAGTCTCAAGTCTTACTGCTGGGAATCTTCAAACAGGTTATGTTTTACTAGACTTCAAAGTAGTAATTCCCAACCAAAATTTCTGGACATTTTTCATAAGAAACAGCCATACCATTTTTAAATGTTATCTAAAGTTGTTGGTTCATGGTCACCCTGAGAGTATCTTGATGAATTTTCTTTCACCTTCAAAACTGGATAATAAATATGGATGTCTTGTGGTTGCATTGTGCAATAAAGAAAGGAATAGAGTGGTTACTGTAATCCTGAGTCACTGAGGGTTTGGCTTCCAACAGTTCAGCAAGATGTTTTGCTGTGAAATTACTTGGGAAATATACATTTGATGAATTGATACATAAATTTAAAGTGCAACTGACCCAAAAATTTTTTTTTCTCATTTAATAAAATCTACCAGTTTTCTCAGTTACTAACTTATTTCCATTGATAAAATCTCTCTGCATTTCTACAAGCATTTGAAGTTGTGATTTCTATGCCCATGACCGCGAAAAATGGGATCTGTGGGTCTGAAATCTACTGACGTCATCAGAGGAACTAGGCTGAAGGAACTCATGGCGTTTGACAGGGTTAAATTAAATTGAGCACTGCAAAAACATATTGGGGTATTTGTGCTTCATATTTTATCAAAAATGGGCAAGAATTTTAAATGAAAGAACCATCTAGCAATAAACGTCATGCCAATTACAACTCCCTAAATCATAGCTTTCTGATCCCAAGGAAAGTGGACTGCAGACTGAAAGTAACATTAAATTTAATTAATTAATTAATTTTTTTAATGATTGCTTTGGCTGTTTACATGTATCCTGGATTATTGCGGAGTCTCTGCATGCGGACCAAATCTCTGGGTTGGCAGATCTCCTGGTTACAAAGGTAACTGATTGAGGTATTTTTTCACACTTATTTTAGTCAATGTTTAGCATTTTTGGGGAATTGTCTTTCAATATGTGAAGCAATTTTGTGGTTAAATTGGCAGAGCTCTACATGCAAAAGAATTTTTAGGTTTAGAAGAAAAAATTAATATTGTCATCTCCCAGATTTCAATTTTTTGGGGGTTTACATCTCAGTGATTTGCATGCATCCAGGGTTCTCCCTCATTTTCAGTAAAACAGGTAAAAGAGCATTTTAAACTGGTAAAGCAATCAAATGAATCACAGCCTTGTTTATTAGGTCTGCTCTGTACATTACATGGAATTGAAATTTGCCCCATTCTTGTCAACTTCAGCGCCGACCTTAAATTAAACCTTTACAGATACAAGTTTTACCCTCGCTGTTAGGTAGTTTGTGTGAGTATTAAGTACAATACAAAGTAGTAATGGTTGTCACAACGTTTGTTGTGATTTTCTCGCTGTTCCTGTCAGCTTGTTTCAGCAGTAGCACTTAAGAGCTAACATAGAAAGCCAAGCCGGTTTTTTCTTAGCCTTTTTTTTTTCAGACACTTGGTCAACCTCTCAACACATGAATCATCAATAACTTGCTCTACTTTCTATCCTGTCCCATTATTGAATTGTTCACCAGAAGAACATTTCAAAAAAGGAAAGGAACTATGAAATTGATATCAGAATGTAAAACTAAAATAATTCAGTTTCTTTGAAAATGTAAGTAAAATCATTAAAAGTCATCTTCATCAAAGTCTGACTGATAAGCAGCACCTTGGACAAAAATCAAGGACAACTTTCTGTTGGGCAAGTTTGGCTCAATGGCTAATGTCTCTACAATCCAAACCTTAAGTTTTACCTGTGAACTAGCTGATTAGCTAAGCCTAACTCCACATTAAATAAAGTAGTTTATCTTATCTTAACTGACATCTAAAAATTACAGTCAGTCAAATCTGCCAACAAAAGTAAATAATGTTGACTGCTTTGATGGAAGGACTAAGAGCTCTCATTATTAGAGATTGGATTTTGTTTGCTTTATTGATAAGGGAAACAAAATTGTGTTAACAAGCAAAACATTGCACCCAGTTTTCACCCAAAACAAATTTTCTTGGTAGCACTTTCGATGATTTGTTGTCTCCAACAAGATTTGTCCAGTGGCAGGCACAACAACCATCCACAGGTGATGACAGAAAAGTTATATGCATGTGCAGATGGGCCCATCGCAAAGTTCTTATTCCAAAAAGTTCCTTCCTGCGTATATGAATCAAGACCATGCTTTTAAGGCAGCACTGCTATAAAAACTTAGAATGGTCTTAAGAACACCCAATTACAAGATCATATAGCACAAATCGGGTGCAGCGATCCAACTAGCCATTACTTTAGTCACTAAAGTTCCTAAGGGATAAAAATCAAAGAATATAAATTTGATTGACATGTGATAACAAAAGAAGATAAAATGTAAGATTTTCTATTTAATTTTATTCTGACTAACTAGAACATATCAAACAGGTGTTCTCAATCCTGACCAAGACTCGCTTATTTCCTATAGGCCTTTCTTTTTTATCTTTTGTCAATCTGTTTGGAATGGAAAGAAAATAATGTAGTTTAATGACTTAATTATGCACCATTTGATAGCATGCCAATTCTGAGGCTACATATTCTTAATTTTCATTTTTAATTTAATATTAATTTTTCTCAGTTTATTTGGCCTTCATGGTAATTATGATTGACAGCAGGGTCAACAACAATCAATAGTTAGGCTAGAACCTCCAAGGTCACATGCCACTGAAAGGCACACAACTTACCTAAGTCATGTAGTAATCAAGTTTATGAAATCAGTTTCCAATTTAACAGCCAAAACATCAATGTTATCAGGGCTTAAAATTTGAATTCCAGCTTGCCCTTTGGACAAGCAGCTTCCAGATTTTGCTTGCCCTGGGCAAGTCTTAGATTACAAAGTACTTTTACTTTTTTTATTTAGTTGGCAGATAACTTGCCTCAGCATGCACCCTTGCCCATTGGGCAAGTGTGAATAAGAAGTTACTTGCCTGGCGGGATAATCTACTTATCCTGGACAACTGGACAGCACTTTTTTCAAACCCTGTATATTAAAATATAACTTTATTGACTTTATTCTCCTCTGGGAGAACAGGGTCATCCACTTGTGTCCTCCACTTTGCTATGAGCTGTCTTCCTCTGGTAAAATATATACTTGTAGGTGATTAAATCGTCACATGCAGCAAAACGGTTTACCGCTACCTTCAAACTAGCCCACAAAAGAGATGTATTTATAGCTGTCACTTGGTTCCACTGAAATAATGTCTGCGAACCACAGTGGGAGATCTATTTCAGTGACATTAAAACTTTTGTTTTGTTGTTCAGACCAGTAAAATTCTCTGATAGAACATGGCACTCATGTACACATGTGGTAACCGGCGATAATTTTAGAATTTGAAATTCATTCGCATGAAGCACTGGTGAAACACCAAAGAAGATCTCAACCTCCGAGATTTCTTTGCTATGCAAAGAAAAAGTTTGCAGTGACGAGAAGATAAAAGTGTCTGGAAAAAGTACTCTGGATTCTGTGTTCAACTAAAGTCAATCTGTCTGTTTGTGACAAGAGCGATCTTGGTGCTGGTGTTTGCCGCTCCAAATGTGTTAATCATCTGCTTCACTACAAGAGAGCTTTAGACAGAGTAGCAGAACTCAAAAATGAGATTTCACAAATGATGGCTTGTCAAAAAACTAGGGAGCTAGCCAGGACAAATGGCAGGAGCAAATGTTAAATGGGGCTTCATGAAACAGGCCTGCAGAACTCTTACAGTTTGTAACATTTGCCATTCTCTTTTAATTTTAGGTCTCTCCTTTGGGAGGCGCGGTGGCCTCATGGTTAGTGTGCTCGTCTCCGGATCGAGAGGTCCGGGTTCGAGCCCTGCCTGGGGACATTGTGTTGTGTTCTTGGGCAAGACACTTTACTCTCACAGTGCCTCTCTCCACCCAGGTGTATAAATGGGTACCGGCAAACTTAATGCTGGGGGTAACCCTGCGATGGACTAGCATC
>Ga0126339_10002838_pt1 | contig 12490 bp, 9 predicted proteins | sample OrbTmetagenome_2_FD_92532 | JGI IMG/M metagenome (GOLD analysis project Ga0126339, IMG submission 92532) | Coral microbial communities from Petempiche,Puerto Morelos, Mexico - Orbicella T R C metagenome | ecosystem: Host-associated > Invertebrates > Cnidaria > Coral | place: Petempiche,Puerto... | reverse complement strand
TAACGGAAGTCTTGAATTATGTGACTCGTGTGACTACTTTGCTAGCCCTTTACTCGTAGAAAACACCAATTAAATTTAATCATGACTTTTAAGAAAGAAAGCTGTTGTTAATAGTGTTATTATCATATCGTTCCTGCCCATACATATCCCGCAGAAAGTTCCAGATTTCACAACGGCTACGACTGATGGTGCAATAATAGAGTTTGTGTTGATCAAGTGATGTGATGTCTACAGTAACAGAATCATCTAGGTCTCCTTTGGAATGTGCACTGCGTTGCGACTGTAGTGCTAAGCAAACAGTTAAATTTTAAAAGCACGGTTATAAGATCTAACAGATCTTTTTGTTAAAATGAGAGTTGTGCTGTTTTAAAATTAAAGGTAATTAAAGAGAACATTAAAATGGAAGTACAAATGCCTCAATTTTAAGCAGTGTCAAAATGTCACATACTGAACTGAAACAATGAGAGCCCATTCTTGTATGCGACCACATTTTGGAATGTCCAAGGTGGTCCTTCAACTGTATAATTGATTTTATTGTCAGTATTACCTTGTTGTCAGTAGTATTCTAGGACACAATGTCCTTCGTGGAAATTAGACATGGTGATGGAAATTTTGCATTGCTATCATTGTATTTGGAAGTATACAACACCATATTGAGATTCTTGCCTGAGTAGGGGGTGTGGGGAAAATGTCACGAGATGCAAGTGCTCTTTAGTTTTTTTATTTCAATTTATTTCATATGCATATAGCAATAACTCTCTAATATCCTGGCGCCCCAGTTCAATGTCGTGTATGTGCTGTGATCTGCATAGTCGTGGAAATAGGAAATTTGACATTGTTGGGGAGGAATGGGGAATGTTTCCAGGGTGATCGAAAACCATTGACATGGTGGGTTTTATTAGAGAACCAATCAAATTGTCGGTTAGAACATGGGATGGTACATGTATGTTGTTAAAACAGATTGCACAATTAACAGAGGTTAATTTTACATCTCTCAATAACTCTTTCTTGTCCCCAAAAAGGCTCTCAGGTGTTGGGAAGGGTTATGTGACAAGAAAACTTCCCAAACTCTGCAGATTTCATAACATTTACTGGTTTTATAATTTCTTTCAGAGGTGTACTTGTTTCACCTTCAAGAGTGTCCTCTTTAAACGGCTTTAAATATTAACTTGAAGTGGATTCCAGGAATGTCAAAACCAAAGAAACTAGAATCAATCTGATCAATGCTGGCAACAGAATAAAAACATGCTATTGCATTAAATTAGTTCTTGTTTTAAAATGAGTCCATGACTAGTAATAATTGGAAATTAGGGGAGTGCATTCGACAGGGTGGGGTATCTGAAGGTTCTTGCTAGTTTTGTTAACATCGTGCAGGCTGTTAAAGCACATCATCTAGTTTATAAAATAGGCTCGAATCAGTGCTTCGAAAAGTGTGGAGGGTGTGATCAGGCAAACGCTTGTTCTTGTTTGAAGCACCGCCCTACACCTTGATAAGCCCTTGGGCCCTGGGGGGAGGTTTGCACAGGTAAATTCATCACCAAGCAATGCTCAATGATTTATTTAAAGCACAACGTTCTCAGAACATTTGAGTAAAGAACTTCTTTAGTACCTAACTGAGAACAATATGGTAGCTACAGTAGTATCTCAGAATCTGTAACAACAATCATCTGTGCATAGTTAATACAGGGGACTGGTCATGAAGCCTGGCAAACATTAAAGGAGCAAATAAAGATGCCAAGATTTATATTGGAAGGTCCACGACCCTGAAAAATCGTTTGTTTTGCGCTCATACACTATGCATGAGTTATGTAACCAACATGTTTCTATTGGTTAGTTCCTCAGTACAGAATAAACAACTGTGATTGTGTTTTGTGCATGGACAAGGCCAAAAAGAGAACAAAAACACAGAACGAAGAGCTTTGACGAGTTTCATAACCATTCCCCTCTATTAATTATGATCTGTGGTAACTTAGCTTTGTATATTATGAAAACTACTGGAAATACCATAAAGGTTTTGGCACAAACATCAAGTTATATAAAGCTCATTAGGCCAGGGTGGACCATGAGAAATTGAGGGAGGGATGTCATTTTTTTGGTAGAGGAATGTATTCTGTTTTTCATCCACTAAGCATAGGAGACAAGTTAAATGTTAGCAGGACATTTGGGCTAACAACTCCCAATCTCCTCCCAAAGTTTTAATGGTGTACCCGTTGAGTACTGGCATGTTTACTGTAATTAGTAGAACCATAACATGTGAAAATTGATCACCAAAATAACGCAACTGTAACATGTTGATTATCTGCAGTTTGATTAATAATAACTGGTTACGTCTTAACATTGTTTTTGCTAACAGAGTGTATGTCTCCGTCTCACAATTTGTTGATATCCAGCTTTGAAGTCCATTTGAGAATGCATAGCCAATGTTTTATGGCAGGTGTTGCAGTGTATTTCATTGGCCACATGTGGTAATGTTGCTTTTATCAAGGAATAAATTAAATGGGCTGTGTGTTTGGATAATTTTGTATGTCACACACTGATCAGAAGTGTTATCCCATGGAAGGTTGTTATATATTGGTGACATGATACATACATTGTAATGGTATCAAAAGTCATGTTAACATTTTTGTTGGATTTAAGAATGGCCTTCAAGACGTCTTGTTCTGTTGCTATGTTAAGATCTAACAAGACAATCATAATTATTTTCGAGGAGTTTCTTCACATGCTGATGATACAATGTCAGTCGTTGTTTCTGTTCTGGTTTTTGTGTGTTTTGGACAAGTATACGCATATACCAGAGTGCATTACACGAACTAACATTCTGCATCATTTTACATGCCACACAAGATCCAAGAATGCTGTCTACATCAGGCACAACTTTCTTTGAACAAGAGAGACATAACAATTCTTTAGATGATTGTTGTACTTTGTATGCCGAGAACCTTGGCGTTCCATGTCTTAGAAGTAACAGTCGATACATCTTGGTCAATCTGGACTAATGGGAGTGTGAAACGTTCTGTTTTCTGGAAGGTGAATTTCTCAGACTTTGGTGTGTTTTAATATCTGTCATTCTTGAAGAGTTTTAAGCGCAGATTATGCAATTTGAATGTTTTATTTTCTTGAAGACTTTCAACATATTTTCCCACAGTATAATCTTGACTGAGCTTGTTGTGTCTCTGACAAAAACTTCTTGTTTCCTAAGCTTCCCTTGACACTGCGTATCAAAATATTTTACACCAGAAACCTGCAGTGTACAACTTGTGCTGTAAGAGAAATTAGTTGTTCAGAAGCCAGTTTTTCCAGGGAGGAAATGTTTTCTGTAAGTCCAGATGCATTGAATGCAATAGGTAGGAATCCAATTTTATATTTGTCCACTGGAGTAATTTTCGTGAACTTGCTTAAAATGATGTCCTGGCCATCACCCCATTTGTAATTTTGCAACTTTACTGGATTGGAGTTTTCACTTTTTCAATGGTTTGCAGCTCTGCTTGTTTGTCAGGAGAGAATCACAGTGTCCTGAATGACTTCTCCTTTGTTTGAAGGGAACAATTAAAATATTTCTTCTGAGAAGAAGCTGCCTTTTAGACTGGGGATACGGCATGTACGTGTACATAACACTCTATAGATTTGTCGTCAGGTTCAGCCACACCTTTAACTTCAGCAGGTTTAGTTAGAGGCGCAACCCCAGTATCTGTAATAGATAAATATAATAATCAGAAAGGAAGAAAGTAATGAAGTTTATGTCAAATGATATCATGGTTGGCAAATTACTTCTTATTTCTGGCATGAAATTTTGGTATTAATTTACAATTTTAAGTATGTGTGAAATTATAAAATTGCCTTAGTAACAGTGTCTTGGCGATAAAGAAACAAGTTAAAAACCCATGATTATGTGCATAATATTAAAAGGTAATTAGATAGTACGCCCGTGAAATTATGAAATAATTTTTTATTGCGTTTGGTCAAAATTCTTATAATTTCCCCCGCCCAAAGGGTCAAAATTGATTACCTATACTAATTAGATAATAATTATGATACAGACCTTCTCTTTCTTATAGGATTATCAGCTAATTGTAGTGTTCTGTAAAAAAGCAAGAAACTGCTGTGGTAGTAAGGTGTAAAAGTACATACAGTATTGTGCAAAAGTAATGCAAATGAAATTCATCGAAATTCGTTCTTTGTTCTCGTGAATTTTCCACAAAGAGTCATCAAATTTTCGAAAGATATTTCATTGGGTTCTAAGTGAAAAGACCATGATCTTTCTCGAAAATTCGAGATAGCGAAATTCGAAGTAGCAAATTTTCATGGTAACAAAACGAGAATTCGAGATAGCGTAATTCAAAGCAGCGAATTTTTATGACATGAACCGCGATGAATGACATCGCCAAACAAGTGTATGTAAATAAACTATCGAAAATAGACTCAATGATCTGTCAGTTTAATTGGCTATTTCCAACGAAAAAAAAAGCAATTGCATCACACAACGAAAAAAGCGATTACCTCACAAGTAATTCCTTAAACACAGAGTCGTAAACCTTGTTTTAGCAACTGTGATTTTCAAGCACATGTATCGATCGGTAGAACTGGGTGCCAATTCCACAAGTTGGTCAAGTCTGTTGACATGACAATGTTTACAGAAGCCTGCTTTCCCAAAGCCAACAACATAGAAATGAGGCAGAACTTTTGAAGACAAAATGTTTATTTTATGAAACATTACATTTCGTTTTGGAACTAAAACTCAAAAGCTCTCAAATGTCTTTTGCGTGTTTTTAGCCTGAGCAGTGCATGTCTCGATCGGTTCCAGAGTTGAATCATACAAAAGGTATCCGGAAAACTCACCCCCTGGACAATTAGCCCCAGACAACTTGCCGCCGATCTTCAGACAACTGGCCCCCAATATGAAAACACCTATGTTATGTTGGACAAGTATATTTTTTATGCTCATAAGGTAATAATTTCTTGAAAGAAGAAGAAAGTTTGTTTTTTAAAGTACATTACGAGACCAAGACTTACGTTTGTACATATTCACGTCTTTTGTTTCTCCAACCTCAACCTTCTTGCAGAGTGCTTCAAACCAAAAAAACCCATAAACAGTTAGATCTGTTTCACTTCAATTACTTCAAATGTTGTGGCTGGATTACAAAATGGCCACGTTCATGTGTTTACGCGATCGTTACAATTGAAGGCTACAAACTTAAGTCTTGGTCTCGTATTTAATGTACTTTAAAAAACAAACTTTCTTCTTTCAAGAAATTAATACTTTATGAGCATAAAAATATACTTGTCCAATGTAACATACATGTGGGTGTTTTCATATTGGGGGCCAGTTGTCTGAAGATCGGGGGCTAGTTGTCTGAAGATCGGGGGCAAGTTGTCTAGGGCTAATTGTCCAGGGGGCAAGTTGCTTGACATTCGTACAAAACAGTCTTAGGATGTCTTACCTTGTAAACTGAATCCTTGCTGGGTTTAAAGGCCATAAGCTTATTTCAAGCATTTTCTGCTTCCATATCGACCCTAAGCATTGACCCAGTGGTTCATATTTATGCCCAGCCATCTGCCATGTCACTTGAACGCCATGTCTGCGGATGTTGACAAACTTGGAAAACTTACGAGCCCACAGTGGTTTGGCCTTCGGTATAGATGTTGTTGGGAAAGTGAGGCGTTCACAAGAAAAGAGTACTTATAACACGTGCTGAAGCCAGAGTAAGTTGTTTGTTTTGCTCTCTGCCTGGGAAAAGGTAGACTTGCCACAAGGTAACCTCGTGAGTTTTAGGGTAGAATAGCTAAGCGAGCGAAGGAGCTGCGAGGTTTTAGGCCGTGTAGTGGCCGTGCGAGGGTCGCTAAGCAGCTGAGTGAGCAATGATTGTCCTTCGTCTAGCAGGTTGTGAATAGACAAGATGAAGGACTTTTCTTTGAGTCTAGGTAAAAGGCTGAGAAAAATGTAGCAAGATTGAGACGCACAGTTTTGGGAGAAAGGGGGTTGGGGGCTATAACGATTTCATACTAGTAAAAAGAAAGTAATAGGGTTTTCTCTATGAAAACAATAATAAATAAAGCAGTTTTCAATCGAGTGTCGAAATTAAGTACTGTAATCAGGCAATTACTTTGGTTTTAGTTTTGTTATTACTGCGATTTGAGATTTGCTGAGTAGTCTACCACAAAAGAGTTTCAACGGGAATGATTGTGTAATGCATGTTGGCACTATCAAACATTAGTGGTTGCTATGGTAATACAAAAACAAGTTTACACAGAGTCTGGGTTACGAAAGCATGGTGTGGGTCGACGAGTAGCCTTTGTGGCCTACAAACGGGCCAAGAAACGACCGAAGAATAATTGTGTAAGAGCTGCGATGCTTTTAACGTAAACTGAACAGTAAAGGAAACCTTTGAAGTATATCCAGTTGAGTCATAAAGAACCGTTATGTAAACAGACAAGCTTACGCATTGTGAGATGACAGCAGAAAAGAATCATTGTGGCAAATTCGAACTTGTTTGAAAATTCACATAGTTGGAAACAATAGGCATTGCGAATTATCATGACTTTTCGTCGAAAATTCACTTCCATCAAAAATTCAATACTTTTTCGTTAAAAAGCCAAGAAAAGCCACGAATTTTGGTGAAATACATTTGCATTACTTTTGCACAATATTGTACAATAAAAATATGAAAAAAAGAACATTAAACAAGGAGTCAAACTACAAGTGATACGTGAAATATAGGCAAACAAAGAAGATAAAGGAATTAGATCTTTCAAAGTATTCCTTGGCTTCATGTATCAGTAGTTTAGAGAATAAAATTTATAGAAATGATTAGAATAGAGCTATTTACATCACATGCAGGGTGTGAATTCTACTTACCTCATTAACAAAAATTATATTATTGTAAGTCTTATTGTTCCTTTTAATTGAGGGAACCACATACATTCCCCTAGCTGTAGAACTATGTCTAAACAGTTTGGTTCGATTGTAATAGAACTAATGATATTGTTGATTGTTATGAAATCTATTGTATGTTGCTAATGCCAATTGGTTTTGTGTGTTTTGTTGGCTGACCACCTACTATAGATGTGGTCAAAAACTTGTACTTTCGAAACTTCATAGTTCAGCATCTTGAAAATAATAGTCTGAATTCATCTTGCCAACACTCATTGGCTGAAAGAAATATACTGCTCAAGTCTCAATAGTCTGAGCATGGAGAGAAAGTGAATCTCCTGAGAAAAGCAGCTGAATTGACACATTACAACTCGCTATTGTAGCCAGGGTGAATTTCAGGGTCTGTTTCCTAGAAAACACACTAATACACAGCTTTCTGATATTCTCATAAGTAGCATTAGCCGGAAAAGCTCCATTGAAGTTCTTATAAACAAAGCAACTGGTCGAATTGTCAAAACCAAACCTTCATAAAACTAGGTTTGATATTACACTTCTTAAGGTGAAACAAATTCTATTTTTGCTGTATATCGTAACCAAACTTGTTGGATTAACCAAATCAAAATGCTGCTACTTCCAGAGGCTTTAATTCACAAAAAATAACTCATGGACGTGCGTGCCTATGTTTTTAATACAAAGCATTAGAGCTTGCATTGTGGGAGGCGCGGTGGCCTTATGGTCAGTGGACTTTTCTCCGGGTTGAGCGGTCCAGGTTCAAGCCCTGCCAGGGACATTGCGTTGTGTTCTTGGGAAGACACTTTACTCTTGCAGTGCCTCTCTCTACCTAGGTGTATAAATGGGTACCAGCAACCTTAATACTTGGGGTAACCTTGCTATGGACTAGCATCCATTAAGGGGGGAGTAGAAATGCTCCCTGTCGCTTCATGGTACAGAAACCGGGATAAGCTCTGGCCTTGTGGGCCACTTGGCTCGTATGCAGATTTTATTAGACCTTGCATTCTGAAGGGAGCTAGTAGACGGCAACAACCATGGGGTTGCAATTAGCTGAGATTGGTGAATATTTTTTGTTCGTTTACAATTTTCACTGTTTTCACCATTGTCCTAGGTGTCTTTACTTCTGTGGTTTTTCTTGATGTTTTCATTGCATAAGCCTATTGAAAGTTCTTTTTGATGGTTGACTCTAGGTTTTAAATTTGCACATTTTATATTAGAGAACTCTACATAAGAAAATATCCTGCGAACATGGTCGTCACCAGCTTATTGAAGGATCCAGAATTGTTAACAAAGAGGAGTGCTTTCAACACAATGCAGACAATAGAAACCAAACTAGATGCCAGCTAGATTGATCACACATTAACAAAGAAACAAATTAATAATCTCAGTGGGCCAAATTGACATCATTTGATATGTTTTCCTGCAGAGGAAACTGGCTGTCATTAGCTCTCATCTCTCACACACCCATCTCAACTTTAAGGCAAAACAAATCTTTTCCCTAGTAAGGGATATGATTTATGCCATTAACATGCTCACGTTTCCCTTCTAGCGTATAAAGTAATAAAAAATTATAACTGTAACAAATTTCAGTAAATTACCCCCAATCACTTAAGCAAACGGTCATGGTCTCATACTAGGGACCTTTGATTTGTCTTCTCAGGAATTCAATCATTCAGTAATATTTTGAAACTTCAGAAAACATCACCATTTTGTCCACCTCAAGCCGCTGCACGCTAATGGGTAATGTGCAATGGTTCAGCCAACCAGATTGTAGCATTTGCATTATTTTAAGTTTAGTAAGTAGAATTCTACTAAAAATTGACTGAATCACAGAAAATGATTTCTATTTTGTAAGGACTGTTCCACAAGCTGCACATTTTAGCTACCCATGATTAGGAAGCCCCAAAAAGTTGTAACCCCCAAAAGTAGGGATTGAAACAGCCAGCTAAATCCCAGTTGACAGTAATGAGGGTCATTACTAATGGAACTTTATGGTATTGTTTCTATTAGAAAGTTACAATGTATAATAATATAAAATGTTTGTTTTACAGTTTGCAGACTGTGTCCCTATTGGTAGAGATCTTGTGCGTCTGCTTCAAAATGTTGCAAGGTTTGTGATGTGTTCTATGTACTCTGCTTAATTACTTGCATGTTGACTAATGTTATGAAAGCTTCCTTTTTAACTTGGAAATATCATTTTCCAAGTTGTATTGGTGAAACGATTTCACTCCATCACTCCTTCACTCCTTCACTGGCCAGGTCACTTCTTGTTAGACATTTTGAACCTTGGGGTGGAATTCCCATATGAAAAGGTCAGGGATGCTCGTCGGAAAATTTGAATCTAACTCCCAAAGGAGACTTAAAACAGAATAGGTTCGATTACTAGCCACTGTCCAAGAAAGGATCCCGCGTGCACTGCTAGACCTGACTCTCATACTTGAGAGATCAGCAGAAATCAAGCCTAAAATTAAAACAAAAATTAAATGAGAGCGTTTCTTTAATTAAAATAGTTAACCGTGCGGCCATGGGCCGAGCGCGGTTCATGTTCAACCTGTGGTTTATTTATTTGTTTTTTGGCGGTGACCAGACCCAAACTCCCTCTCGGCCAAATTTTGAGTCACGCAATGTGTGATGTTTATTCGCCAAAAGCTGTTAAAACATTAATACACTGACAATTTTACGGATATTGTTTGCTTTGTTGTAGGTAAAATATATTTTCTTTTGGTTTTATTGAAGCGTTGGATTCAAAGGGAATAATAAATATGCTAAAAAAAGGTATGACGTCAGCCATGGAATGTGCTGACGTTGCAGCTTTCACTTTCGCTAGGTGACAAATAAGATCGTGTTTACTTTGCAAGTTTATTTCGCCAGAAGCGATGGTCATTAATTTATTTGCAGTTTTGCAAGTATTTCTTGTGGTTTTAGGAAAATGAAGTAAATTCTTTGGCTGTTTCATCGCAGCAAGTTCATAGATCGGAAGGAAATTTAAATATTTGCAAGCCAAGCAAAGAATGTGTCAGAACATGCAAGGATTACGTCATTGGTAGGGAAATAACCACCATACTAAAAATAGCCTTGTAAACGCAATTCTTGAATTATGTGACTCGTGTGACTTCTTTGCTAGCCCTTTACTCAAGGGAAAAAAACAATTAAATTTAATCGCAACTTTTAAGAAAGAAAGCTGTTGTTAATAGTTAATATCCAGAAGAAAGTTCCAGATTAAGACTATTATGTCATTGGAGATTTCACAACGGCTACGACTGATGGTGCAATAATACAGTTTGTGTTGATCAAGTGATGTGGTGTCTACAGTAATCAATGAATCATCAAGGATTGCTTTGGAATGTGCACTGTGTTGCAAATGTAGGGCTAAGAAAACAGTTAAATTTTAAAAGTGCGTTTATAAGATCTAACAGATCTTCTTTTTATGTTTTGGAGTGTACCCTAAAGGATACTTTGACAAATAAAAATGGTGACGTTTCATCATAAACACCCTAAGTGAGACCAGAATCCTTAATTTGTACCCAAGACGACGAGCACCCTTGGACCTTGTCATAGAGGAGTCCCAATTTGTTAGGTTTTACCAACAATTCACCGGTACCCATTTATACTCCTGGGTGGAGAGAGGCCCGGCGAGAGTTAAGCACCGCACTTCCACTAACTAATGCAAGTGGGTCTTTTAATGAATCATGGATTACCAATCGCAGAAAGTTGAAACAAAGTGAAAATATTAGTAAGAATACAATACAATCAGTGCAATCCTTTATTTACCCATGCAACATTTAGAGTAATAAAAACTTGTTAAAACATGTGCGTGCTAAAAAATGGAAAGAATAAAATTAGACTTAACTAATACAAGCATGCACTATGTTAATCTATATACAATCACCATGCAAGTTAGAAAAGATGCTCATTTAAAATAAGTTTAAAAGTAAGAATATCTTTGGCTTCTCTAACATATCGAGGTAATGAATTCCACATCTTTGCTGCTAAAAATGAAAACAATCCATTTTAAATTAATATTAAGTAGCATTAAAAGAGTGTCCGACCCTCTTAAATTATAATTACAAATTTTGGTATTAAGAAAATCTTGTATGTAGGGTGAGGCTTGATTATTCATGCATCGGTAAACTAAAACTAGGGCCTGAAATTTTCTTCTTTGTTCTAGCATTTTTATTTTAACTATCTCTAATAAATAATCGTAGGGCGTATTTTTCCCATAACCTAAAATGGACCAGAGAATATAATAATTTGTGTCCTCTAGTTTTTTCAGTTGACATCTACTAGCCCCAAGCAATAGCAGACAACAATATTCTAAATGAGATAAAATGAATGCCTTGTAGAGGCGTGTCATAATATCTGAGGGAATAAACCTCCCAATCCTTCGTAATGCGGTGGCTTTGGCATATGTCTTTTTTGCTTGCTCTTTCACATAAGCTGCAAAGTTAAGCTTGCAATCTAGTGTTACACCAAGGATTTTTAAGGTATCATTAGTCACCATGGCATTGTTACCTACACTGACATTGTAGCAGTAGGATACTGGGCCAATCTCAGGATAGTTTTGTTGAAACTATGTTGATAGTAAATGAAGATCAGAATGTATTATAGATCTGGAGGGGAAATGTATTTAGTAGTGTCATCTGCGTAGAACCGTAGTGAGGTGGTTGTAACTTCTTTTACATGTACATTAACATCAATATAGATTACTTCATAGAGAGTGCGACGTACGGATTTTTATTCATGAGTTGCAGAACTTTGGAAATCAAACAAGTGAGCGTAACGAACAAATGAGTTTTCCAAAGTTTTTCAACAAGTGAATAAGAATCTGTACAAAGTACTTTCTATGCTGTAATTTGTTTATTGTATATATAACAAGAATATTAAATATATCCTTTAAACCGGTTTAGTTTTCCTGATGCCGTAAGCTTACATGCAGAACAGCAAGAAAATCAACACTGATCTACGTGTAAATGACTGAGCATCATGAAAAACAAATCGGCTTTCCAGTCAAGTAACAGGCAGACAAAGAGCCTACACAAGCTTAAATATAATAAAGGAGAATTCGTAAATACATAGTGCGAAATCTCTGGGCTTGTCCCTAATCACTTTCAGATTCAATCATGTAATGGCAGTGCTTTGCGCTGGGCAAAGACAAATTTGGACTCTGTTGACTTACACTGTGTATAGAAATAGAATGTTGTTGGCTTTCTGATGTAAAATTGACTTCCTCGGTTTCAAGAATGGCCATTGATTCTGAAACTGAAGTCTAGCACTCAAGATGTTGGATCTATTCCGCTGCTGTTTTACTGAAAGTGAACTAAAACGGGAAGCTGAAGCCATCTTTTTGAAACACAATCTTCAAGCGGACAGTGATTTCAAGACCGTGCTTCTCGGAAGCCATTTGAGTGCTTAACTCTGATTGGCTAAGTGATTCTACTCTGGATGGTGATTGGTTATATTTTTTACATGTAAAGAATGCTATACGCGAAGCTGATTGGATGTATCGCTTTTTTCATAATTTTATGTGAAAATATACAGTATTGTGCAAAAGTAACGCAAGTGAAATGCGCGAATTTCGTTCTTTGTTCGCGCTAACTTTCCAGGAAAGTT
>Ga0126339_10002837_pt1:0-10000 | contig 12498 bp, 8 predicted proteins | sample OrbTmetagenome_2_FD_92532 | JGI IMG/M metagenome (GOLD analysis project Ga0126339, IMG submission 92532) | Coral microbial communities from Petempiche,Puerto Morelos, Mexico - Orbicella T R C metagenome | ecosystem: Host-associated > Invertebrates > Cnidaria > Coral | place... | reverse complement strand
AGAAAAAGCATCAAATTCAAGCAAAATAATGCTGTAAAGTCCGTAAAAAAATTTCAGTACATTCGTAAACAACCTCAGACATGAAAACGAGGCTAAAATCCTACCTGACAGCACTATACTTCATGTAAACAACAATTTTTGTCCATGATGTCATATGCGCAGAATAATCCGAGCTTGACAGATTAAGGGTTAAGTGGCTGTTCGTGGGTTGATGTATCCACTTGAAGGTTGTTGAATGCCAGAAAAAATGCTGTTGTAGTGTTCAATGAAGTTATGACATATCAGTCTGTGCTTCCAACAAATATTGCCTTGTTTTTGATGAAGTTTTCAACTTCTTCCTTTGGAAAAAGCCTTTTGAAGTCAAAGTGAGTGGATGCACTCAAACAGGAATCTTGACTTTCAAAAGTGCGGATTTCGACCCAGAATAACTGGATGTTTTTAGGGTAGCCATTGGAATGATTGTCCACTTCTGGCACTTGCACAGCACATTTTCTCAGGACAATAATTGACTCTTGTACGAGTGACAATGGACTTCCCAGGCTGCGAAATGGAATGTTACCAGCAGTAGTTCCCCAGGCTCTTTCTGAGTTTCTTTCCTGACATCTGAACATGTCCTTTCCAAGAAGCTTCTAGTTTATCTACTAGGGCCAACTTAGTTTTCTGCCCATCAGTGAACTAAACAAACACCATGGTGGAGGAAAGAGTTCAAAATGGTGCCTTCATATCATTTGAGGTATTGTTTATTAGTCCAATCAACATTCAATAGTCGAATGGACACTACAGTTGAATTATTGCAATATTCAGTTGACTATTTGAAATTTGAAGCCAAGAATCGAAGTGCTTTAATCATTATTTAGGCCGAACGCTTCAGGTATTTTTACTGTAATCGTTTGGAGATAAAGATGAGCATATCAGTGGCATTTGATGCCCTCTGGTGCAATCTGGGACCTCATTTAAAAATAAAAAAGTGTAATGAAACAGTACTGCAAAAAACGTTTGGTAAACAGACTTCTTTGGATATGATGGCATTCAGTGTTAAATGCATTTGAATTTCTTACTGGGCTTGCTAAAGTTTGGCTGTGTTATGGGTTTTGAAACCTCATATGGAGCGTTTGTTTCTGGAGTTAGAAGGAGTTAAAACTTTCCTGCCAGAACTAAACTGGTAGGTGCTCCTTAACTGCCAATGTTTGTAGACAGTCCTGAAACTTTTTGTTTCTAAAACAGAGCTTAATTTTGGAGATTTTTCAAACTTCATTGTGGCAAGTACTTAATTGTACTTTTTGTGTTACACTTTAGCGGTATATCAGCTTTGTTTGGTGTTGCCATGGGTATTTTGGCAAGTTGCCAGAAGTCAGCTGGAAAGACAGTCTTGTTTGCATGGGTAGTTGCACAAGATGCAAAGCAAGTCTTGAGCCAGTTGGACAAGCGAACAAGTCATCAGGCAACATGTGATGTGTTTTCTTGCTGGCAGTCATGCTGGTTAAAAAAAAAAAACAAAGGAAAATATGTTTCTTGTTTATATCACATGTTGTGATTGCTCAAAACAGCAGTATTTCAAGAACAGTTGGGAAATTTGAAAATTGTGTCAGCCGTGCAAGAGTGCCAAATGGTTCTATTGGGAGTGAAATAGTTAAGACTAGGAAGATTTTCTGTTGGTTATTAAGGAGTTTTGGCTTGTAGGAATCCAGGCTCTTTGGACTTGACTGCCAACTTAGCTGAGTGACTTAATTCTTCAGGACCACAGCATCATCAAGCACTCAGAAATGCAAGTTTTTGTAATGAAGCTTGTTCCACAGTGATTTTTCAGTGGGTTTGTAATTTCAGTTTTGCAAAGTGCTAAATATCTGGGGTTGTCCTTTGATCTTTGTCACTAGTAGCAACTGGCGAACTGCGGTGGCTACTCTCCACAATGGAGCTGGCTACTATGGAAAACATTCAATATATCCTGAAGGCAGTCATCAATAAATTTGTTTTTTGTTGATATTTTGTCTCCTTTTTGCTTGTTGGGTGATTTTTGTAACGAGTTGTAATAATTCAATCAACACGTGTATGGATCAACAATGCGATCAGCTTGCTGTCCGCCATGTTGAATGGACAGAAGAGAAAGACTGGTAACAAATCTGCCTGGATTACCACTGGACTGTCTTCGTTTTCCATGGTTGTGCTCTGTCATGGTTGACTTGAAATCACTTTCTATTTGTCATATTCAATGCCTGAAAAGAAACTGCGCCATGGGCAAAACAGAATTTTATTTCAATATGAGGTCATGGTCAGTTACGGATGCAGGTAAGTAATCATAAATTTCTTTCATTTCTGTTTTAATTCCGTTGAAATGCCATTCTTGAAATATACAAATCTGGTCAACACGAACTGAGGTGTTATTTTGCAAATTCCAGTACTGAGAGCTGTGCATCCGCGGTCTGTTCTAATAAGTTACTAGCAGTTTTTAGTAAACATGAATATGAATTGGGTTGATAAATGAGCAAAATAGAGATAGCATGTTTTTGCCAAAATAAATGACTGTGAGCCCAAGTAGTCTTGAAAGAATTTTTAGAAAGGAGAAAGTACCACACACACAATCAAAATCGGCAACAAAATATTAATGTTCATGCTCTGGGTTAAATTTTCTGCGAAAGGTACTGCATCAAATCAAATTCAAAATGATTCAACAGCATCACCTGGAACGGTTGTAAATGAATCTGCGGCTGTCAGTGTGACTGTCTAGTCTGCTGCATGACCTGGTCTCAGCAAAGAAACCAGCCTATTGTCTGGCAGTATCTCTTGTATTCCTCTGAATACTCCTGAAAGATTGTGAATCCTTCATTGAGGCAGCATTCAGAGATGATTCATACTTGCTCAGTTCTCAAGAAGTCAATCACCTGAAGACAAGTGGAAGCAAGGATCGTTTCTAGCATCAGTGGGTACTTGATCCAAATGTTGGTTATTGCCAGAAGACAGGCTATTTCTGGCTTCTCTATGAAGGTGTTGGCATGTTCTGTTTGCTTTGCAAAAAGCACAATACAGTGAATCTGCAAAATAAATAAAAAAAATTCAATACCGATCCCTCTGTGAGATTTAAACGGACTGCCATCATAGAACCCGGCAATTCACAGTAACACAAGTCCTCCGTTGAAGCAAAATTGACAAGAAGAAGCTCTACTTTTCACAAGGAAATTGAGCAAAGAGAGCAGTCAAGGGAATGCGTACTACAGTGCCTTCCTGACAGCATACTGGCTGGCCAAAGAGGAACTACCCAACAAAAAGTTCAACACTCTGCTTGACCTTACAGAACGACTTGGACAAGTTGACATGAAGTTTTTTCAACATTGTTCAAGTGGTGCTGTAAGGGAGATATTTCTCCTCCTTGGCTAGATGGTGAAGTCGGATTTCGTGGCTAAGGTTAAGCTATGTAACACATTTGGTCTTCTAAGTCCAAAAGCCCCAGGTTCATATGTTGCCCCTCTTGCTGCTCATTTCGCCCATTACAACTGTAACTTTAGCTGCAATGAATTTGGCAATGAAACAATACGCTCCCTCAAATGATTTTTCTGCTGCAGCGTACTGTATATACTGATCACCAACCAGCCTTGTAGTGCTCTCCAACATCCAAATACAGCCCTCTCAACATTGTTTGTAGAGTGTTTGCATCACCACTGAACAGTGAAACGGCTATAGGACAAGCCATCATCTCTGTCTCAAGAGGTCACTTCTACCTCCCTTTGTAATGTGATAATGGATGTTGGACTTGTGCACAACTTGGGCCCTAAATCTGGGGACTTAGTTTTCTCTGGCAATTAGTTATCTGTTCAATACCTGCTTCACCACTTCAGTGGTGCGCAAAACTGCTTCCTGCCCATAAAAATGTCCAAAATGCACAAGTTGGCATGGTCCTCATATCATTGAAGAGATGGACTTGAGGTATATGACTTAGTTTGGAATCAGTGGTTGACAAAGGCTCCTAAGAAGTACATTTGGAAATTTCCTTGAGAAGTTTGACAGATTCCTGGTTGTCTTGTGGAAAACACTTTTGAGAGATAATTTGATGAGTGACGAGGAAAGGTTGCATCCTATAGTTCGCTTTCAAAGGTCTATTTTCCACAATCAAATGTACTTTGCACTGAAGGCAACCATAAGAATTCCCCAAATGCCACACCTTGGAGACTTAAAAATTATTTCGAATTAGCATGATTTTCAAATGTTTGACAAGAAATAATAGTGTTTCAAATGTTCTTTTTCTTAACATTGAAATTTTACCAGCAAATGGCATATCACATCTAAACCCAATTTTGATTCAGTAAAACATTGATAAAATATCAGTAATAATATGTAAGTAGGGACCTCACTTCATCAAGGTGACTTTCAGTAGGTCCCTGCTTTTAAAACCTATATAATCAAAATAAACAAGAAAAGAATATTGTTATGAGATACTTAAAAAAAAGAAAAGCGAAATGATAAAAATTTTAAAAATATTACATTACAGTCATTACTTTACAGATTTAAATAATTAGCAAATGTTTCTTTGTCCTATGACATTGTCCAATCCCAGCATAAGAGTGAATTGTTTGTGGTGAAATGCATCCATACACTGAAGGCAATACCTCTTGTACATGTACAGCAAATGTCTTGGGTGTTAAGCTGAGCACATATAAAACATGCATCATTACAAAGTTGTTAGGAACCAGCAATGTAAGTTTTCCCAAAGCCTGACATGTCTTCATTACTTACAGCTGGGATGTGCTATACTGAAAGTCTTTCTCTAAAAGACCATGGCAGGAAATTTGGATACCTGAAATAGAGCTCCAACAGAGGGTCCTTTCTCCAAAACTTCATGTAAAAAGTGTCAAATACCTGCTTTGCACAAAGCAAAAAGTGCCATAAATGCAAACATGTTTTGTGCCCTTTGAGCAACAGGTTGCCTCATGTTATCACATGCCTCTTCTAGCAGTGACACAAGTTCCCTGTAGTCTGGATCATCAAGCATATTCACTTTTGCCTTGTGGATATTGCTGGTAACAAAGGACACACTTCTATGAGAACACTCTGTTGCTAAATGGAGGTCTGATTCAGCACTTATCCTCTCTACACCTCTTAACTTTGGAGGAAGTTCCTCAAAAGGAACGCGTAGCCATCTAGATTTGATTCTCAGGGCTCAACACTAACTTTTCAACTCTCTAACCTAGTGGCTAGTGATAACTTAGATGCCACTAGCCAAAAACTTTTTTACCGTTGATTTTGGGTAGGTCCTATCACAACAGAATTACTAGCAAGACTTGAAAGCACAATGCAAGCGACCCTCTTTACTACATAATGTTGGTAGTTACACGCACAAAACATTGCCCCATCTTGGTGAATCACTTAGACTTAACCCTTCTCCAGCAGGTTGTTTCTTTTCAGAACTCTAGCTCATTCCCAACATGCTAGAAAAAAGACAAAAATTGCCATAGTTGTGGTTTTAATTTGTTCTCAACAGGTATTTACAGTACAGCGTAGTGTCTCATCTCATTTAAAAGGGGAGAAAATATACTTGACAAAAAAAACAAACTTCAGTTCCAACCAGGCTGTATCTTTTTATCACACTAATAAATTTGCATATAATTTGGGTAAATTATCTTCCAACTTTTGACTTAAAAACAGCCTTAGTCAAAATAGAGAGGAGATACAAGGAGATGAAATGTTCTTCAGGGTATGGAGAAGAAATCCACAAAATAACACTGTAAAAGAACCAAATGCAAATTAAATACGATTTTTTGAAAAACTGTACCAAAATCCCCCAAATTAGACCCCCATTATGGAAAAATTATTGTCTCGCCAAGTATTTGTAGAAAGGTTTAAGCTAGTCATCATTACACAGGAGTTACTAAGCTTTCCAGATAACCATGGTTCCTTATAAAAAACTGACATATCCTCGATAATTGCCTTGAAAGAAGCATAAAGATGCATAAAGTAGCATAAATTATCATCAAGATTTGAAACATGAAACAATTGACACTGACATAATTCAAAGTGATAAGGCAAAACTGAAGTGGAAATGTTCCTTATTGCAGGAAGAATACATCCTCCAAAATTGGCTGAAAGTAGACAAATGAAAACGATATTACAGCCATGTAGTGAGTGCTGACTGAAGTAAAAAAAAATTTGATAAGGAATGACTAGAGTGTATTTACCTTAGAGAAACTGCTACAAAAAAAATGTGTGGGCACCCTCCTCTCACCCCTGCCATCTCTTGGCAGGCCCCACACTGGAAAAGAAATTAGTTAGTTTTCAGCACAACAATCAAACCATACAACATGAAAACCAGCTTTTGTCTCGGTATTAGTAACAACATTCAAGGTTTATTATGGTGATACTCAATGCTATGAAACATTGCAAAGCAGTTTTTTTCCTTGGCAACATGCATTAACTGCCCCTGACATTGTGGTGCACTGCAAAAAGTTTGCACAAACTTCTTTCCTCTATTTTCCTTTCGACGCACCACACATTCTTCTAAAATCCAGGACATGAATTGGAATATGCTCGGTGACAAACTTTACCAGTTCCTGAGGAGGCCACCTGGCCCACTGGGGGGTCTGGCTGCAATGGATGCAGGAGGATCGTCATACTCTGGGAAACCACAAAGCCCACAGATGACTTCCTGAAATCACCAAGGGAGTAACCTGCTTTGTCTCGAGGTTGGTGTTGTCAGGATTGTTTCTCTGGTGCAACCCGAAAAGGATATAACTGTAAACAATGGAAATGTCAATAAGGTGAAAAAATGTTTTCCCCCAATGCATACATTTTCTTTGAACATTATGAGTGCCCTGAATTTGATCGGATCTGTCTACTGCAGTCATGTACTAATTGTTCATCGATAAGACGTCAGGCTGGGCTACCTTTTCTTATCCCACTTACCACCAGTTTTGGTTTTAAGCTTCACCTCCACCGCATCATTGGCTCTCCCAGAAGTAGTTAGCATTGACACTGCTTTATTGTCCACCCATTGCAAGGCAAGACATACCCTGAGCACCTGAGGTTTTTTCTCACACGGGGCAGATGGAAAACTTCGCTTTGCTTCAGTGGCCAAAGGCCACTGGCACAAGTGGTGAAGCTGCGAGAAAAACCTGTGGTACAGAGCGGTTTCATTCACCGTTCTCCTTGAACTTTGATCAATTTTATTGGATGACATTTAATAGACTGGCACGTCAAGACAACACATTTGCGTGACATGACAGATCTGATCTGGTTTGAATTCATGGCTTCTGCGGGACTAAAAACTACATTATACTCCCGTGAAACAGGTTCCTGATTTGAAGTTTTCGCTGTCGTGCCGTTTATTTGACGTTGATGTTGTGTGTAATAGTGGACATTACAGCCTTGTATTGGAAATGTTCAAGAACTGAAAATTTTCAAAAGTATCTCCACACTGTTCACTGTTGAGGACGACAATCTGTCCGTTGGGCCACGTAATATTTGTAAGAAGTGCTACGACAGATTGAAAATTCGATGCGACTGTCAAAGAAGTCGCAAATTTAAACTGAGAATATTACAAAAAGAATCTTGTCTGTTGGAAAAGAGAGGCTACAAATGGTGAGAATGTGCATTCAAAATCCTGTTTCAGCTTGTCTGGTACACTGGTGCTGGGAGCATTGTATAGTTGAACATAGAGTCTAGGAATTAGTTGAACTAACAACGATTTACGGAAAAACCAAAAAAATGAAAAGAAGAAAAAAAAATGTAAAACCGCCAAAACATCCTTGCTGCGAGTAAAATTCGCAATTCCATCCCTTTGCTCAGCGCTTTAAAAGTTGTCAACACCGTCGAACATTTTGAGGAACTTTTGTTACGTCTTTCACCAGATCTTGATCTTTCTTAAACCTTACAGTGCGTGAACAAACATCAATCTCAAACTCTGCCATTCAAGATCATCACGAAGCGACAAGCACATTGTACAAGACATTTCACAGGCTCGCATTCTCTATTCTTAGAAACCAATCACGGTGTCTGTTAGATTAGGAAACCCTTGGGAGGTCATTAGGAGCCAACCAGCTTTCTAGTCCAGATAGATTTAAACTGGCTTGTCATTGGGTCAGCGCTATCAAAGAAGTTGCGCTCTGCTCCAGAGGTTTTTCGCACGGGGCACAATAGAGACATGACCAACACTGGAAACCGTACAAGAAAGACCTCTGGCACCCAAGGTAGGCGAGACAAGGAGGATCTCTCTCCCACCACATTGATCTCCTCTCTTTCCCCTTTGCTCATACTTAACTGTTTTTAAGATTTTGTGAATAAATGCATTGACATATAAAAATTATCAACAAACAAATGATACCCTTGATTATAGCATGGGCTAATTAGTCTCACTGCAACATCATACCCAAGCTCAAATTCACTAATCTCTCTTCCAGCATCTCTCCCAATGTATATGTTGAAATCTACTGTTTACCCATTAGCATTGTCAGGAAGTACCCATAGTTTTATCCCCCACTTGGTGGGTTTATCCTTATGTAGGTGTATCCCTATGTATTGTTGTATCCCTGACCTGTGGCATGACTTCACCATCCTTTCATCTACTGCAACTTGCTTTGCAGGCAGGTACAAGGTAACACATCTAGATTTGAACTGATTAATAAAGGATGCTACTTTGCATAATTTTTCACCTGCAGCTTCAGTGGCAGGATCAACAACATGTAACAGGGCTATCAGAGCCAAAAAACGTTGTCTAGTCAAAATGGTTCTGGCCAATACTTATCCACACTCATACCTACCTTCACCAGACCAAACTAAATCAAAATGGCAATCAAATGGTAGATTTCATCTGCTGTAGTGTGTAACAGTTATACGTCGAAGGGGCGTATTATACGGAGACAAAGACCCAAAACTTGAAGTTGATGAAAGTGTTTATTTCTTGACAATGAGGAAAGGTTCAGTGATACTCGTAAACTGAAAACAACGATTACAAAATACAACTAAATATAAAGCTAAAGAGACTAGAGGTAAAAGGGCAATGAAACAAACTACTCAGTGGATATTTGGGGGGCGGAACCCCACTTAGCATAATGATAACTCGACATCAAAACAATAATGTTCTGCACATGAAAAGGTCCCAAACAAAGATGAAAATACGCATAAACAATATAAATCCATACAATGCATATGATACTTCGAAATGAACTGAAATAATCACATTTGTGGCACTAAGAAACAGACCACTTATCTGCATGTGCACGAGGGAAAACGATAACAATTAACTTGAGCTAGAATAGAATCGTGCAACGTACTAAATCGATAGGAAATACATTTAACCCTTTGGTGACACCCCCTAAAAATGGCCATTTTTGACATGTTTTGGTAAAAAATGACCAGCTCATGTTGTATTCAACCAATTTTGTTATGCTATATGTCATTTTAAAGCTAAATAAATGGACATCAAGACTATGTTGTCAGTTTCTTTGAATCTCTTTTAATTAATTAATTCAGGCCAATTTATGCTAATTAAAATGTCACGCAATACACATTTTTTAGGAGAAAATTTTTAGTAACATCTCTTTATGTATCATTGAAAACTGGACAAAGAAAAGTTGTTTCCCATTAAATACTCTATATTTCCTGAAAATTTGATTGACATTCAGTGAAAATTCACAAGGTTATGCCTCTTTCTTTCGGGTGCCCTCAAAAGCCCTGTTTTGCCTTCACTACACACCCACATGGGTGCATGGGTGATACAAGTACCCATTGGCTACATGAGCACAATTTAAGTTAAATGCCACTCATTTCAAATATTCTACTTGTATAAAATAACAATTAGTTTTTAAAAGAAAATCTACATGCACCCCAGCCGGACACGTAAACCCCTAAAAACCACCAGGTGGAAAACGGGGACCGCGTACCCCCAACCAGTGCCATGATGCTACCTTTGGGGTTTCAAGGGGCCTTACCTAACAAAGAACAAATTAAATCAACTACAAGTGTCTTTTTACAATTAATCGCGGTGATAGTCCTTGCTGTGCCAAATCTCAAAGCAGTT
>Ga0126339_10002836_pt1 | contig 12498 bp, 6 predicted proteins | sample OrbTmetagenome_2_FD_92532 | JGI IMG/M metagenome (GOLD analysis project Ga0126339, IMG submission 92532) | Coral microbial communities from Petempiche,Puerto Morelos, Mexico - Orbicella T R C metagenome | ecosystem: Host-associated > Invertebrates > Cnidaria > Coral | place: Petempiche,Puerto... | reverse complement strand
GTTGAAGAAGGTCACTCCAAAAAGCTTATATTTTTGTCTTCGCCTATAGCAAGTAAACATTCAACTTTTACACTCATCGAAGTTTCAGCCACTAAAGTGCCTGCTATCCTAAAGAAATTCGTCTCGAAAGAAGCGACTTCGGAGGCCGCCGAACTGTACTTGGCAGCCAGGCCGTGTTTATGTGACGTAATTCCGACCGACATGAAATTGACGGGAAGGAGAAAAACCTGCAACTGACAAGCGATTATCCACTTCCCTATCTTCACTGCTTTCTGAATTCATTGTCGGAGTTTGGAGCATGTTTCGCTATAATACGGCTTTAGAGCAGCCGTAATCCAGAGTGGTAGTTAAAAGGGTTGTCGGAAGCCTTTTGGACAAAATGTCTTGGACTGAATGACGCCACGAAAACGCGGCCTGGCTGCTGAGTACTGTTCAAAATGGCGGCAACGATGTCGAATTTTGGGCTTCTTTGGAGACGAATTTTATAGGGAAAATCTGCACTTTAGAGGCTGAAACTTCGGTACGTTTTTATTAGCGTTGACAAAAAAAAAAAAACGTTTTCCGGAGTGAACTTCACTTTTAAGTCCATAATAAGTTGAAATGTTATGCATAACTGTTGCCTTTGGCTGAAATATTAATCATGTGATTCTGAAGATGGTCGCTGTCATTCCAATAATAGTGCTGTTAACGCTTTGATCAACGGTCTATTTTCTCCTTGCAATTCAAAAATAGTTTCCAGCAGACAGGTAATAAGAATAAAGAAATTCATCAACTGAGGGTTATTGCCTTGATGTATCGCAAAACTCGCAGAACTTAAATGTATGGAAAACACCAATGAGATTTACCATTTTGAGCTTGGACACAGGAGATGATGGCATGGAGATGAACAAAACGCATGGGGATAAGTTAGTTAAACCGAAAAGTAGCGCATTTTACAAATCCCGAGCTAGGTGAAGCAAGGTAATGCGTAAAGAAAATAAACTTTACAAGAAAGCTAACAAAAGTTCTCCGCACGGCGAACACTGTTTCAAAAACACTTCATAGATTCATAGATAGTGAGAGAGACATTCACAGAAAATTGCAGACGACAAAAACTCAAAAGAACGTTGCGCTAACCTCTTTTTTCACGGCTTTTTTATGGTCCGAGTTCCCCAAACAACCGAATGCCCTGATAAAACTCCACAAATACATGATCTTTGTTCTGTGCTCTTTGATCGGGCCACTGATCACGTAATCAACAATGGAAAAAGCCGCAACACCCAGAGCGAAGTCGGCGAAGCCATTTCACCGCGCCAGAAAATTGCGAGCCTTTTAAAAAACGACATCCACAAATCTTCATGGCTCATTGACCTCTTCAAATGGCATTTAAAGTTCCGTTGCTTCAAATCTTGGCAATACCGCTACTTGTGTTTATAGCGCGATTTGAAAACCGCTATCCACCGGTGGTTTTTTCACGAACGGTTTTCGCGCGCTAATGGATTCCAAATAAAGCCATTACCACATCTGCAATCTGACATGACAGGTCACTCAGCATACTGACCAATGAAAAGCCAGCATTATCCCGGTAAGTACCCTTATACGGGTAGTGATCCGATGTTTATGTTTTTAAAATGCACGCCAAAATACCAGTCACATCGCTTACAGATCATTAATATTAAATGACCACAAAATCACTAAGGGATGAATCCGCAAGCCATCTGTTCGTTTGACAACAAGCAAGTCAAAACAAAGGTTCGCACGAAAAAATCATTTATTACGAAAAGATTTATACCACTTTCGTGTTAAATTGCGAATTTATTCTATACGATAAATTAAAAAAAGTTAATCTCTGTTCACTTAAATTTTTTAAACAATCGCTAAAATGGCTTCCTCGCAACATTTGAGCAAAACAAGTCGTAATTGTGGGATTTCATATTCCAAAACTTTGAACATGAAAACGAAATTCTTTCTACACTAACTCAAGGCTTATAAATATATTTGATCAGAAGTCAGGGATAGATTTAAATTCATGCCGCCAACAAATCTTAGTTTTGACCTGATTTCAAAGGCAAATAATAGCAAAACTGATTTGAAATTCCACCCCCAGAAGTAAAGAATTTTGCATGTAAAATCACCGTCTGAGACGATTACAAAACACTTTGTTATAAGGTTCAATTTTGTATAGTTATTAGTTTTGCTCGCATATTTACTCCAAAGACGCCCTACTATAAAAAAAATGTAGAGCGAAAGTACAGTAAGAATGTATCTGAGAAAATCGGAAACATGTTATCAGTCATACATGTATGCGGGCATAAGTAGAAACCCTTTGAAATCTGTCCATCGATGAAATTATCATTCATATTGACTCACACAAGAATGAAAGCAATACAAAGATTCAGCCCGAATTATAATCTGAATGGAATCTGGAATTTTAAAGCGAGCTGCGGGTGCCCATGAATGCTTAAGCTACCCAGAAAATCTGACCAAACGACAAAGTCAGAAGGAGAATTAAGACTACTACTTTGCAAAATACGTGTAGCACCAGTATGAAATACTTCGCGTTTGCAGTTTCAGAGGGCGAATAGCACAAAGAACAACTTACTTGAAGAAATTACCGAACAATTACTTGCAGTATAATTGTACGTTAGACCACAGTGATCCTATAAATTCAGCCGGATCTGATTTTAAATTTCTGTTGCCAAGCCAAAAAATCATTTCGCAACCTTTTTATGTTTACATGATTGTTCCAGGCACATGTCGGCAGAAAAGGTGAAATATTTCTTTCGCAAATACTCCATTTCAATCGAGTGTAATGCCGATAAAACACTTTAAAACACAACATTTTTGAAAACAAAAAATTATACATCGACGATGCAAGTATTTAGTTTTTACCTTCCCCCGTGGCGGTTCCTCCTCTTTCACCTCAATGTTGCTGATTTCTTGCGCAGGCTGTGTTTCCACAACGTTGTCAGATTGTTCCACAACAATATCTTCTTTTTCAACGCCGGTTTTGGCCCCCTGAAAAAAAAAAAATATTACACACAGATGTTTTCGACTTGACACAGCAGGGGATATTCTTTAAAAATAGCTTGGGCTTCCGCTAGAGTCTGAAGGAAAATGCTGATAAAAATGAAAAATTTACATACCATTAACATTCCAAATAAAGCTAGAAAATTGTGGGCATCGTCATGCAAAAGTCGGTGATAAAAACTGAAGCGTTCATCAACTTACGAGTAATTAATGGCAATTTTAATAAGTCTCGGGGTAAGAAATTATTAAAAATTCGTGGTGGATCGAATGAAAGGTTTTTTTTAAATATGGGATCTTTAACGGAAAGAAACTGAAACACTTGACAGGAATATTTGAAAAAGCTACGAGTCATAATAAAATTAACTTGTGATGTCGGAATTTTTCTCTCTTTCGTGTTAGGTTTATTTTATCAATGAGCCGACGAATCTTTATACATAAAATTAATGAAAATCCCGCAAAATTAAAGTCATTTAAAGTATCACCGGGGTGGGAGGGAGGAAAACAACAAAGCGGTCTTTTTGTGGTGTCACGCATTTTTCCTCCCCCTAAAGAGACGATTACGTGACAAACTACTGTAACAGAACGGCTGGGCTTACAACTACGAAGTACAATGTACTTAACGCTTGACTGAGCATTCCAACTATTCCCCAAGGCAGTCATCTATGACGAATGACGAAATGACGAAATACTTACCTCGTTCACTCTAGGAGAGAAATTCAATAATCTGTCTACTCCACACGGACTGTCAGCCTGTTCTAACAATGCATGTTCCCTGTTAATATGGTGTCCAGGTAACACTGAGGACCTCGCACGGGGCGCTGGGGAATCCATCAACAGAAGGTTGTCACCCATGCTGGCGTGCACAATGCAAACAAACACATAAGTAAATGAATAACAGCAGATCCATGACCAGGAAGAGAGAAAAGGCAGGGACAGACAGGTTAGGTAATAACAAGATAATTCAAGTGCTTAAAATAAACCCTAGTTTCTTACTGAATGGAACAACTAGTAGAAAAATTGTACCTTCCCCTGGAAGTTAGGTTAAAGATTAAGAGCAAATAATCTTGTAAGTACACGATTCAAAATACAATACAATGATCCTCACCCCTCCTCCCCTCCCCGCCCCCCCCCCGCCCTACAGGGATTGGGACCAGATCTACCCAGCAGCATAGCTAAACAATGCTCCAGATGAGCAGGTGGGTGGGGTGAGGTGGGTGTCACATTAAAAAAAAAATTAAAAAAATAAACTGACTAGTTCTGCCTCCACCAACCCACCAGAAAAATAGAAATAAAATTAAGTACCCAAACCGCTGAACAACGAAAAATACATCCACATGAAAATTAAACGAAGAGAATGATCACAATAAAACTTGTGTAGAACCCTCACCTTGGCAGCTTTGGTGGTACCTTATCTCTCATGCCCATTGTGCCCTTTGCTGCTGAATCAATATTATTATAATTACAATTAACTATTTGCAAGTGGAATTGATAATGGTGAAACCATCTCAAAAGTCAGGGGTCTTATTATGGCTGTGAGGATGATTCTGTCTGTCTGGCTTGGCCATCTAGAGGAAAGGTTTTCTTATAAAGAAGTTCAGTTCAAATAGTTTTGCCCGCCTGTGAATACCAGTTGTCCTCCTGCCGTAAACGTTAATGAAACCCCTATCAAAAGTGTGAAATTTACGTACCTGTCTTACTTAATCACTTACTCACTTACTCATTCTCTTCATCCCGGCTGGGTCATACATGTAAGGCCACATTTACAAGGCTCTTACCCTTGGGACAAGTAGCTCTCAAATTTTGGTTGCCCTGGGCAAGTCTTAGTTTGCTCTTTTAATGATTTAGTTGGCAGACAACTTGCCTGATCCCTTGCCCATCGGGTGAGTGAGAATGAAAAGTTACTTGCTTAGAGGAATAATCTACTCATCCCAAACAACCGGAAGGCACTTTTTTTCAAGCCCTGATTTAGGTATCAATGTCAAAAATACCCCTTGCCTTGCTACGTGTACTTACCTGGACTTTGAGGAGTTGCCCCCTTGACAAGTGGATCAAACTTAACATACAGAGACTGACGGGCCAGGGCTGACTGAAAGAACAAAATAAACAGTTCATAAGTATAGTTTAACTGTACACATCTGATCTAAACCAAGAGGATCAAACCACTGACAGAAGCATTCCAATTTCAATGTTCAACTACTTAATAGAAATCTTGGCAGTAATCTTCACTAAAAAGAACATTTTTATGCAATTAACCAAGACAATGTATTGCAGCAATGAAAGACAACGTAACACACTGCAATGTAATACAATACAATGTAATACAATACAATGTAATGCAATATAATGTCATGAGGGTAGTCCATGCTTCACTCTGCTATTCACTGTTTTGGAATGCCTCAACAATTTTGCTGACAATCGGTCATCTTCTCAACAAGTTTTGAAGAGCAAGGGAAAAGATGAACAACTGCAACCAAGGAAGTAAAAATTAGCCAGAAAACTTTGCTGAAAAATGACCACCTAAGAACTTGTCTGACCATTCTTAATTTTCTGCCTGAAAAACCATATTTAACTGTAATCTAAATTGTCTGCCACCTTTCCAGCGAGATACAGTCAAAATTCCACCTGATAGAAATCTTACTTAGTTATATAGAACTCTGCTGTCATGGTCAATATTCAAACAAACATCTGTATTTAAGTAACAACTAATAAAATTTAGTTAACATAAAGTAGTTTAACACCATTCTACTAAATCAACTGTCCTTTAAATTTTCTTTCTTTTGAGCTACAAGGACTGAGGCTTAAGGATATAACTTTGACTAATAGCAATTATGCCTAAGTTCTGTGGCAAGTCTAACAAAGTCTTGTTTGGCTGATAAGCTTTACAAGCTGCCTTGACAAGAGAATAACTCTTCCAAAATTTAATTCATACGGTCACATGTAATCAGTTGACCCAAACCAGCAAGCACATGGCAATTACATGCAACACTCAAAGAGGACTTCCTCAGACAAAAAATTACCGGTATGCCCGATGAATTAAATCATATCCGAAACCTTTTCTTTTCCTCAAAATAATATTACCTGAGATAATTGCTTAATATATCTTCTAAGTGCTCCTGGGATTGCCAAAATTTAGAAGTCTTGTACATGTGAACACAAATTAAACTACTTACTTACCTGCAATCTTAACGAAGATTTTCTTCATTTGTGATTTAATTTCACTGAATTGGAATTACCAGTATATTTTTTCCAAGCCTGACAACTTGTGAGGTCTGTACTATATTTGCTTGTTATTCAGTCAATGAGATCAATCCTGGCAGGTGTTCAAGTGTGACATATTTACCTTAAACTGGCCAATATAGGCAGAGTGCAGCATCAAAATAAGAACCGAGACAGGCCACATAATTTGTCTGAAAAGACCTCCATGGCATTATAAATAATTCATAACCATCGTCTGGCAGGGGTTTGAATTGAATCAAAGAATGATCTCATTGTACAATTTTGTGGCCTAATTCAATTTGAAGATCACTTAAAATTTATATCATTCAGGATCTACAGTGTAATAAACACAGGGTGACAAAACTGAAGAGAAATCAAAGACCCATAAAACAGGTACAGTACTTTGTCATGACAATTTGGACATACTTGTAACTTAATTAGGCTAGTGTAGTCTACATCGATTAGAGACAATGAAAGAACACTACTTGAAGAAATTGATACGATACTCAAAAGCTTTACATGTACAGGTATTAAAATTTACATTTTACTTAATACATTTTACTTAATAAAAAATTTTCAAATGAAAAGTGAAAACAGCTATACCAGACAACAGACAAGTAGGTATTAACAATGTAACTGTTATTTACTCAGGTACAGCTGTAGATATAAAGAACTTGACACTTCTTTTTGAGGCACAGGAACAACCTGCTTCTTATGAGTTCTTTAATTTTATGATAATGAACAGAGATCACAAGTTAATATGAGTCAATAAATCCACTTAAAAGTAGGATATTTTTTATTGCAGAAGCTGCTAAAAGAAAGGATTAAAACAAATTAATTTTTGGATTAAATTAATACATTGTAGGATTAAGTTGTACTAATGTGGGAATGAGATGAACTTTGCTGTGCATTTCAGAAAGTTGAACGTCATTAATTTCAAGTAATGAATGTACACACAAAAAAAAAATCATTCAAAAAGCACTCAGCACTTACCATTTCAAAGTCTTTATCACTATTGCCGCACTGCTCAAGATAGTCAAGTTCCCACATAGCTGTTGTAAAAACACAATCAGAACATCACACACAGTGACCAGTGTATTGGGCAGAATCATTCATACCCAATTAACCTACAGTACACAATGTCACAGTGCAGATAAATTTTAACAATACCAATGTTAGTCAAGTAACATTGCTGTAGCATTGCAAGAAATATGTAGTTTGGGTTTTGGGGTGGGGGTCTGTAAGTCTAAGACCACAAAATTTAAAGAAAGGTATGAAGCATAACTTAATTGGAATTTCCAGAGGGGCAAGGGGAGGGATGGATTTTTCTGGTACCACACATTTATCTATTTATTTCTTTACGATAACTGCAGAAATTCCCGCATGCTCACTGGCTAATTTTCCTTGTCAATAAGTGGACAGTCACATAAATTTATCATTTATGCCATGCATCAGCAAGCGAGAACGGACAATTTGTTATTGTAAAAAACAAATCAAGACATCAGTTTCTAATGCATCTGTCCTGTTATTGACAATGAATTTTATCATAACATTGTCAAAGCAGCTACTTTGACAATGTTGACAAAATTCATGATCAATAAAGGACAGATGCATGAAAAACTGACGTCAATTTGTTAATTCTTTGTTTTGAGATATTTAGCACTAACAATGCTACATGTACTTTGAAATGAAAACCTTACACCCACAAAATTCTTGTCTTGAAAAAGTTGTGAGCTTGTTCAATGTACATGTAAGTGTAAATAAAATACATGATATCAGAAATGATATAAGTACCTTCACTAGCTGGTTTAAACGCATCATCTCCAAACTGATTGTCATCCTCTTGTTGATTTTCAGCATCCTTTGCAAACAAGTCCTGAATGTCTGCAGTCTTTTCACTGCTGACCAGATCTTCAAGAGCTTGATCCTCTTGGAACTCATTCTCAAGGTCTGAGGGATTCACGGAAAACAGTCCAGCAGACTTGTAAGAGCATTCGTCACTTGTTATTTCCTTCAACAAGTTATCCGTTCTAGTATTTCCTGTTGAAAGCACATCGTCTTCTAGATTGTCATTTTCATGTGGAGCTAGGAGTTTGTCAATGTCTTCATTGCTATCCATTAAATTATCTGCAAAGCATACATAAAGTTTTATTTAGTATTATAATTATAATTTTATTACACAAAATTAGCCTGCTGCTGAACTGTATCAGCTTGTAAAAAAGGACGACTTCACTACGTGTACATCTACCTCAAACTCTGGTATCTTGAACTCTTCCATATCCCAAACTCAAATCACTTTCCCTTCTATGATAGTATCATGTGCTTTTTCAGTCAAGCACTATTAGCTACATGACTATGTATATTGAACTGCACTCATTCTAAAGGCTCAAACAAAACTCTTGCCCTTCAACAAGAAGCTCTTAAATTTTGCTTTCCCATGGCAAGTCTTAGTTTAATTTTTTCTTAGTTATTTACCCCTTGGCAGACGAATAGTGGAGCTCACACTCTAAGGGGCATTAATTTAGCGGTATGGGTTATTAGCCAAAGGGCAAATTTACAAAGAAGCAAAGCCATGAACAAATGTTTGTCTTTATAATTCCATTCCGATTTCACATTTGGAGACAAAACATATACTGTAGATGGAGAAACGCCTTTTTACCAGTGTTTTTGATCAAGTGATTGTTGTGGGCATAGGATTATTTTTACGGTTAAAACCAAATTATTTGATTAAGTCTTAGCCACTCAAGCCACAAAAATAACATCTCAGTCACTCTGATAAGTACATGTAGGCTAATGCCTAGCTAAATCGACTCTAATAAAAGTAGAAAAGAGGTTTCTGCATTTACAGTAAAAGTTTCTTCTTGAAAATGAAACTCAGAATGGAAGTATGAAGAAAATCTATATTTTGCTCCTGTTTCTTTACAACCTTGGCCTAATAACCCATAATGCCCCTTAGAGCGTGAACTCCTCTATTGCCTGGGCCCTTGTCCATTTGGCAAGTGAGAATGAGAAGTTACTTGCCCAGTAGGAAAATCTGTACTTGTCCTGGATGACCGGACGACCGTTATTTCAAGCCGTGATTGTGTATCAAATTGGTTTCCCTTGTGAGTTCAAGGTAGCACAGTTTAAGTGAAATCCTTTTGTAAGACTCAGTGAGCATCTTCCAGGAGGTCAGAAATATAACAAAGAACTAACTTTACTACTACTGTTTTGAAATATCTTAACCAAGTTCACTATATATCAAAAACCCCATAGCGAAGTTAATCACAAGTGCTGCAAACCTTGTTCAGGTGATGTCCTCTCACTGCCGATAGGTGAAAATGTCCGTGGACAGTCATTGCTATCGATTTGAAGCTTTGAAAAGTCTGACATGAGCTCTCCCTCTACATCATCATCACCTGCATCCAAATATGCTGCACTCCCATCACTGATATCATCACTGGGGGATATTTCCGGTGCATTTATTTCTGGGAGGTCAGAACTTGTTGTCATATTTGCTGCAGTAGTTGCTTGCTCACTGTGAAGTTGGTTGAAAATAAAATCATCAGTCATGATAAACAGAGCTTCATGCATTTTCTCTTAATCAATCAGCCTCAACTATGAAACACCAGCTTAAAGAAGCACACTTTGAGAACTGAGGTTTCAGAATTAAGAGGTCCAATGTTGTCTAGTGGTGCTTCTTTCAAAACTGGCTCCATAAAATTAATTAATAATATTTAATTTATCATTTCACTCTTGACACCTCCTGTTGACATTATGCACCATTAAAAGAGATGTTTTGAACCTTTATTTTAATAAGCAATACATTTCACTGCATGTAAAATGTTTTGAACAGTACATGTACAGTATGGTAACCATTTTGTGTTTACAAGTCAACTCCTCTTACCTACATGTAAAGCAGGGCAAGTCAGTTATAAGTTTGTCAACTAACTCCTGTGGAAGGAAAACAATGCGGTGTTTGTTAAACAAGTATTGTACAGGCATCTATGAAAATGAGGTATGCCTAGTTTTATTGGCCAATGAATTTTTCAAGATCAGCATCAGGGCTGAAAAAAGTGCTGTCCAGCCGTTCAGGACAAGAAGATTTTCCTGCCAGGCAAGTACATGTAGCTTTTCATTCTTGCTTGCCCAATGGGCAAGGACCCAGGCAAGTTGTCTACCAACTAAATGCTAAAAGAAGTAAACTGGGGCAAGAAAAATTGATGGCTGCTGGTCCAAAGGGCAAGCTGGCATTCATTTTTTTTTTCTAAGCCTCAACTATGTAGCTCATGCAGGCCTAGAGGAACTAAATTCTCTTGCAATGCAAGAAATATTCATGCCATGACCTCAGGAGACTAAAACCCACAAAAACTCCATTCATATGACAACATCTTGCTGCATTTCTAGCCATGAATGACTAAGAGATTCAGCTTGGCTGGATGCTGTCATGTGTAATAACCATGGGCTTAATGTAAATGGTCATCAGAAATAAAACATAGGAAATATTTCTCACTCTTGCTATAGCAATGTACAGTTTGTGATCTTCCTTGGTTACAACTTGAGTTCTCTCTGTCCAATTTTGCTCCTCGTCAAGTTTCCGAATTTCCTCCCAATAGTGGAGTAATTCTTTGCTGTAAGGGATTGTGTGACGCACAGGAGAATTTTTAAAGGACACCTGTTATGTAAATGAAGACAAGCCAGCATAACAATATTGATAATTGATTGATGAGAGAACTCTTAATTCAACAGACGAAGTGAAAAGTAACCTATTTTGAGCAGGTACATGGAATATAGGGTCCCAAATCCTCCACTAAAATGTCCTCTCAAGGAGGCACCTACGTATTGTTGATGAGGAATGGTGAAATATCTTTTCATACATCAGGTTTCTAATCTCCCATCCAAGACAGATACAAGAGTGTCATTTCTTTTTACAGATACAAAATGCAGGCAAACATCTATTAGAAAGGCTCAAATTATAAACTCTGAAGAATCACTTAACATGTACATTATTTTACACGTTTACAAAACGTTTGCCATTAAAATTACAAACATGTTCATATAAAATGAATAAAAATGTCAAAATATTGTAATTAGCAGTGATTATAACTTCACAGCGGTACATGCACATTAATATACTTAACCAATAATTGCATAAACGATACTGATGCATGTAAGCTTATTCAATGTTTGTGAAATTAAAGTTTAAGTTATTGTTGGGTTTAAAAAAGGTTAGATTCAGCTCCTATTAAATTGTATTAAATTAAAGAAAGTAAAAAAAAAAAAAAAATCCTGCCAAGCCGACAGCGAACTGAGTAGGATCAAATGTTTTATTCACGAAATTAGCCATGGGAACGGTGATATGATCGAAAATATAACAAGGAAAGATTATTATCGCCAAAAGATGCATGGACAAACCACTTTGTTATACCGCTAAGTTACATGAAGAGGGCTTCTTGCCATGCAAATGACACTTGAATCCCAAGATTATATGCAAGTTGTGTAAACTACTTTTCATGAAAAATGTAAAAAGCCTTCTTCGTGACCGATTGTAACCCTTCGCCTGGGGCCGGTCTATCTGTGAAGCTAGGTTATTAAAAGATTGTTTTCTGTCAAAACTAACCAACTGAGCAGAAACACAGTGCTACTGGTTAAAAGTGACATTAAACTATTTCCTTGTGTTAACCACGCCTATTGTACATACTTTCGACGATTTTTTCGGCTCCAAAAGGCAGTTTCCTTTTTGGGAAGACTTCAATATCGACACGACTCGCGGCTTCTCCCCATTTTGACAATTATCTGGGATGCCCTGGTTCTCTTTATCAGCTAATTCCTGACTTGACGTCCTAAAATCCATTTATCATAAAACGTTAAACCCTGCGAACCCTAAAATATCCCGCAAACAATAAAACAACAATAAAATTCAAAGTTTTACCATTTCGTGAACCGTTGGCCGCCTATTTTCCTGAGCCCGCGTGAACACTGACCGTCGTGCAGTAAGCATGCGCACTGCTGTCTCTCCTCCCCAGTGCTAATCGTCTTAAAATCTTAGGAAGAAGAGGCACCGGAAGAAGAAAGAATAAAAACTGGATTGGACTTAAGGATTGAAGAAGTGGAGCTATTAAAAGAACTATGTTTCTCAAATCTCCAGCTCTTTTCTCTAGCAAGAGAACGCAAGCAAAATAAATACCGCGGGAACAAGCGCGAACGTCAGTGGGTTTCGTTTCCACGATTCCCGCGCGTTCGCTTCGCTCTCACCCTTATACTGAAACTAAGAGGGGGAGGGGGGGGGGGGGG
>Ga0126339_10002835_pt1 | contig 12499 bp, 3 predicted proteins | sample OrbTmetagenome_2_FD_92532 | JGI IMG/M metagenome (GOLD analysis project Ga0126339, IMG submission 92532) | Coral microbial communities from Petempiche,Puerto Morelos, Mexico - Orbicella T R C metagenome | ecosystem: Host-associated > Invertebrates > Cnidaria > Coral | place: Petempiche,Puerto... | reverse complement strand
GGTTCAAAATAAAATTGAATATTGTCTTGGTAATTGTTTCGCATTATTGTCAGCATGGTTCGTAATTGCTGTGTGCCAGGATTCCAAAGTTTTTCTAACACGGAAATTTCCCTTGTCAATCACTCGTGCATTGTCAAAGTCGATGGAATGGTCGTTCAACCAAGCATGTGAAGCAATGTTGGAACCTTTGTTAAAGTTTTTTATGTTTCTAATATGTTCTTTCTTCCTTGTCTGTAAGCATCTACCAGTCTCGCCGATATAGCTCCACGGACAATCGGCGCATGGGATCTTGTAAACGACATTTGTTTGTAGTTCCGCGGGTGGTCTTGATTTCGGAGAAACAAATTCTTGTTGTAATGTCTTAAGGGGTCTGCTTGTAATTTGTATTCCATTGTTTCTTAGAAGTCTTGAGAGAGGTTCAGTTAGGCCTTTGATGTAAGGTAAAACTGCGAAGCCAACGTGTAAGTCAGAAGGATCAGCCCATCCAAAGAACTTTCCTACCAATTCTTGTGGAGATGGTGTGATTGCCGGGGGTGGTTTCTTCTTCAAGATGTTAGATATGACCGATAGTGGGTAGCTGTTCGATTTCAGAGCATCAGTGACGTGGATTAATTCTTTCGCTTTTCCGTCGGGGGTACTTGGGAGATTAGAAGCACGATTCAGGAGAGTGGTGGGAGTACTCAGCTTGTGTTTCATTTCGTGGTGTGAATAAAAATCCAGATATCGGTCTGTGTGAGTAGATTTCCTGTAAACATCCATGGTTATGACGCCGTTGTTCCTGGATACCAGGGTTTCTAAGAAGGGTATCTGTCCATTATTCTCAGGTTCAATGGTAAAGGCTATCTTTGGGTCAATTGAGTTAAGAGTATCATGAAAGGATGCGACAGAATGTTTCTTTATTATAACAAAATTATCGTCGACGTAACGCTTCCAGATTTTTGGAGGTGTCGAGGAGGCAGTGATGGCTGTTTCCTCGATTATCTCCATGCAGAGATTTGCAACAACAGGGCTAACAGGGCAGCCCATTGCGCAACCATGAATCTGTTTGTAGATGGAGTTATTGTAAACGAAGTAATTGTTTGAGAGAGTAAAGTCCAGAAGAGAAACAATATCATCTGTAGTGAGGCTGGTTCTTAGATGTAGGGTTGTATCTTCATTGAGTTTTTTTCCGATGTATTCACAAGCTTCCTTAACTGGGATGGCAGTAAAGAGTGACATGACATCAAAAGAAACCATGGCTTCGTCATCAGAAATTTCTAGATTGGCGACTTGGTCAACAAATTCACTTGAGTTGGAGACAGAGTAGCCGTTACAGTTCTGGATAGGGGCCAGGATGTCGGTGAGAAATTTGGTTGTGTTATAGAGAGCAGAAGCAATACAGGAGACGATGGGCCGAAGAGGGTAACCTGGTTTGTGATGTTTCGCGCTTTCTATCTATTACTCGTTAAAGACTACAGACTGGTAGTCGAAAGCTCGTTTTAAACAATTTTTAACCAGAGATCGTTTTTCTATTTTTCCAAATGTCTTATCCTGGTTACTCATCTATTTTTAAAACTAAAGAATTAGAGGGGTATCGAATGGTCTTTGCGAGCATTTGCGAGCATGCGAGCAGTGCGTTTATTTTTGCGAGCACGAGCGGTGATCAAATTTTTCTTGCGAGCAGCGAGCACTTAAAAAGATACAGATGGCACGTAGCGAGAACCTCGTAAATTTTCCGCTAGCCGGAATCTCTCTTTTATCAAAGGGAAACGTTATTTTGCGCCGATCTGGCTGACACCTCCAAATCAGGGCAATATGCGCAAAAGTAAGCAACATGTTAAGATATAGCCTCTTCCAAACGTTAAGTTAGTTGGGGCGTAGCGCGAAAAATGGCGAGCGCCGTTTTTCGCGCTGTGCCCCAACTAACTGAACGCCTGGAAGAGGCTAGTTATGATCTTATCGCGGTTCAACTTTTCCCAGCAGCACAGCCAGTTATCCCTTGTTTGATATAGCTTCACGCGAGTCAGTAGGTGAACGCACAATCGATCAAGGGGATCTAAATCTTGCTAAAAACGTCCAGACTCCAACATCTGAGCATGCGAGCAATTACAAAATTTTGCGAAAACGAGCAAGAGAGCACTCATGTAATTTTTGCGAGCAATCCGAGCAAGGCCAGATTTTGCGAGCACTTTTGAATTGAATGGGATCATTCTATACCCCTAATTAGTTTGGTCAAGCCTCGACCTCAGTGTGATTTCTGTTGTTTTAGTCCCCTAAGTCTGTGTACCATGCAAGAGTAGCATGTCAGTCCTTGCGAGGCACAGCCATATAATAAATATTCCTTAACCCTTTCGCGCCCAGTGTTGTCGTCAGTCAACATTTGGTGGGGTAGGCAAAGAACTAATTGTAAGGTCTTCAATTTTTACGTCAGCAGATTGTTTTGATAAACAACTAACTCAGGGGAAACAGAACTTTCCATACGTGTGTCCATTTTGAACATCGACTAAGTTATGACAGGGCTACTGAAAAAACAAATATTCAATTATTGTTGCAAAATTGGTGGTAAAATAGGCCATACCCACATAATTGATCAATGTCTCATTTGCAGGTCTTTTGAACGGTCAGTACCAAAACTTTTGCAACTGATAGAAAGCAAGTAAATAGTAGGAGATAGCGAAAAAAGAAAAAGAGAGAAAAAGGAGGCAGAAAAAAATCGCAAAGCATTAGCGAAAAAAGGGGGCGAGAAAAAATTTTCCGGCCTCGTGCTTTGCGCTCGGGCGCTCGTGTATCGCGTTAGCCCGGTAATCCGCCTGTTCTGCATGTTAGTACGGTTTTCCCGCCGTAGCCTTGCTTTCTACTACGGGAAAGTTCCTGGTTTTATATACAACGTTTGAGCTGGACAGGGTTCTTCGTTTTATGATAGAGAACATTCGAATTTCCAAGCGTTTGCGTTGTGTGACATTAAAATGGCGGCCAGAGAAGGCTGTTTCGCAGGTCAAAAGATATGTTATCCCTTTCGTTTTTGGTAAATGAACGGATATTGCTCTAGAAAGAAGTATTGATTTCAAAGTATCGGAGCTAGTTTTCGAGCTACTTGTACGCGTCAGATTTGTTTTCGACCCTGTAAAAACTCACCTTTTCCATCAACTCAGAACAAAAAACTACATATAATTGCCCTGGTTCTTATTCGCTGCCAAATTCCCTGCCATCGCTGTGAAAATTCCGCAAGAGCATGTCACAACTCTCCCCATTTGATCACGCAACATGACAACATCCACGCGAGAACCCACGACAAGTGTATGGATCCGCGCGGATATATGTAGTCAGGGTAGCGCACTTTGTTCTAAAAATAAAAAAAATTGTCCCATAATATAGGCGCGCGCGGATCCCAAGACTTACGGGGTTCGTCCTTCAAAGCGGAAAAACGTACTGCGCAGCTTTCTACACATCCCTAACTCTACTTGCGGGCTCAAGTAATAATGCAGGCTGCAATGGTGGGACTGAACGGCGGACTGCTAATGAGGTACGCGAGGATGTCGTTCGGTTGATTTATTTACACTTAAGTTTAGGGTTAGGGCAAGCATGAATTTTTTTTCGGCATTTCACTTTTAAGATACAGGCTCTGCCTGAGGTTCTCTATATATTCAGTGGCGTGCTTATATGACCTTATATGGATGCGATATGTAAAGAGTGTTTGTGGAATAAATGTGTCTTCGCGCCGAAATTTCTTGTATACCGCGGGGAAATAAAGGGTTCGGAAACGTTCTTTAGGCTAATTTTGTCCGAAAAAAATTGATTCCTCACAAAAGCAATACACTATGTTTCCATTAGTGAGGTTAAAGCGTTGCTGCTGACCGGGAAAATTGGGAAAGCATGCAAAGCCCGTAGCCTTTTTGTTTACGCGATTGAGGAAATTCCTGCCATTTCACAGGGAGCCCTCACATCCGTTTAGAATATGAATAAAAGATTAACCTACCTTTGTCGCCAGTGATTTGTGTTTTGTGGCGGCCATTTTGAATTTTTAATACGCGCGCGGTCTGCTAGTGTGAGGTCTGGAACCGAAATTACGGAAATCGCTCGGAGCCTGCTCGGAGGTTTAAGAAAATGACTTTATTATCCTCGGGGAGCGATCGGCTACCCCCGAGAATTTGCGAATTTTCCTGCCCGTTCCAGACTTCCATAATTTCGGTTCCAGACTTCACACTAGCAGACCGCATATTATAAATTCAAAATGACCGCCACAAAACACAAAACACGCGCGATTAAGGTAGGTTTTAAATCTTTTATTCGTATTCTAAACGGATTTGAGGGCTCCCTGTGCCATTTTTTCAAACTTGGAGCCTGGCGTTCAGCCAAACCTGGCGCATGCTTATTACGTTTTTCCGCTCTAAATCTACGTCCCCGATTACGGCTCCTGCTCGGAACCAATCTCCTTATAACTCGGCGGTGACTCCAGTGGCGATTTTTTTTTTTTTTTTCGAATTTTGAAAATTCACAGAAAATCGAAGAAAAATCGTACGACTATAATTTTTCATCAGTGCGTTTGGAAGAAAATAGACATTTTTTAAGGATTAAGGGCACTTCCACAGCTTCGGAGAAATGGGGAAAACAGCGGGTCCTCTTCTTAGGTCCTGGCTTCAAGTTTTTCGCTCCAAGGACTTTTCTCTTCTTTTTTAGAACGTTACACGACCTCAATAAGGAATTATGGATTAAATGGTAGAGCGAATTGATTCGAGAACCGAAACTGCGAAATCGAGTGTAAACAAAAAGTGCTAATGAGACCCTTGTAATAAGAGCTCCCAGATATATGAAGCCGCTTCGTGCAAAATGTCGATTATAACACCTAACTGTGTTATTAACTTTTATTAAAAAAACCCTTTTTTCCAAACATAATTCGTGCGCGTTTTAAAATTTTACTTGCAGTTTTTGGAAAATATTTGATTTTATAGCAACCTTTCTTTACGTTTAAAAAGAAACTATTCGACAAAAGTAACCCTCACAAGGTATTGTGTAACTATTAGTCTTGATGTGCGTGTCTTGACGGTTAAGGTTACTCCAAACCTTCGCGGGCGTCCTCAAGAAAAAAATTCATACGCGCGCTAATTTGAAATTTCAAGGAAACCCCTCAAAATATACATCAATAGAAAGTTCCCAAGGCGGAAGAAGTCGTTAACGCCAGAATGACCGACTGACATTCCCGCGAATTAATCGGATATCAAATGTGATTGTTGATGCAAAGTAACAAAGCGTCAATCTCTCAAAGTGAGTCAGCATTTTTTTGTATGTCTATTGGTTATTTTTTTAATAGATCTATCAAGTTCCATTATCGAACAATTTGCAAAACGTACTGCCAACGTTAGAGGCCGCCACGAGAAAATTATTGAAAATAAAAGATTTCGCCGACATTGTTTAGTTCCTTATTTATTAGGAAATGTTCTGGCCAAATTTGACGGAAAATCATCAATTCTACATTCCCTATTAAGAGATTTTCTCGCAAAATGGGTGCGAGTTTTCGCCTTCTAAATGTAAACATGTCACGCCTTCTCAGAGCGATATGTCAACTCGAAAAGCCGTCAGCCAATGAAATAACAGAACCCCTAGCCTTCACAGTATGCAAATAGGGGTCTTAATTAGGGTATAGGTTTTGTACTCTAGTCTTTTGGTACCGTAAATCCTCGAATTAGCGGCCCCCCTTTTCCCCCTTGAATAGCGCCCCCTTCGAATAAGCGCCCCCCCCATCCGCCGAAGGTTAAAATAAACGCCTCCCCTCAAAAAAACCCTCCCCCCCCCCCCCCCCCTCATTTTGTGGACGAGTAATGAGACAACAAAAGATTGTATAGTTTTCGTCATGTAGTATTAGATTTGTACATTGTTTTAGTTTGTGAACACGTTAAGTGAACACGTTGAAGACGTTAAGTACTAAAGGTGCCGCAATTAAAACCTTTGGATCAGCTTTTATGTCAATAAACAGCTTATGTTATTGTTTACGCGCAGATGATGTATTAAAAAAATGATCATGTCAGGCCACGATTTGGCAAAAATGAAATAAGCGCCCCCTCCCCCCTCGATTAAGCGCCCCCCTCGAATAAGCACCCCTCATCTTCTCCTAAATTTGAAATAAGCGCCCCGGGCGCTAATTCGAGGATTTAGGGTATGTTTTTTAGAAGAAGTTACTCTTTCATCATTATCGATGAGACCATAAACAAAAGCCCTTCAAAAATTATGTTTAGGGCAACTGTGTCAGCCGCAACGGTCACAGATAGGGTATCAACAACAACAACAATTTATTGGTGTTACCTAAATACAGAATCGCTAAATAAAAATTCAAAAACGAAACAAATTACAACAGCAACAAGAAAGATAAATAAACATAGTTAGTCACAAGAGTCTTCATTTTAAGTTCTAGGGTTACAAAGTTCTCTTATTTGTAGTGCTTCATATGTAAAGTAACCTAGTTTTTTACAAATAAAAGTGTCAGCATTGTTAAATACAAATTTTGGGTCTGGTCATAAATAGGGTGGGGAAAATCTCAGATTTTGGTCATAAATAGGGTAAGGGTTTTGGGAAGCGGGCCGCAGACTTCCACCGCATTTTTCTGGGAGTACCCCCCTCTCCCGGGGATTTTTACACGTTACGTGTTATCAGGTTCGAAAGCCTAACATGCCTTTTGGGGATTATGACACCTTGGCGGTTTATTTTAAAATCTCTCCTTCTTAATAACTCGCGCGCGTTTTAATATTTTATTTTCATTTTTGGGAAATATTATCTTAAATATTTGACTTTAATTTGGTTGCAAAAAATAAAAAAAAATAAATTCGGCAAAAGTAGCCCAGCGAAGGTTTGGAGTAACATTAACCAAGGTCTGAAACCTTGCTGGTGAGTACTTTATCCTACTAGGATTTAAATTCTCGAACAGGTTTCTCGCGGCAGCTGTTGGCTAAATACGTTACTTACAAGACCTCACGCGATACACAAGACGGTTTCAGGCCACAGCTAAATAAATGTCGCAAAGTCGAGAAATAATCCTAGATTTAAATATTGTATACGTTTGCAAGTTTTGCCCGACCTAAGTCCCACAAACAATGCTTGCGTGTTTGCGTGATGTCATGAAGTGAAAAAATAGGTCACGCGAATCACCCGCATAACGCGTCAAGTGAAAAAAGTCAGAGCCAAAGAATTCTTCAGAGAAGTGAATTGTAGCCATAAAATTTGCGGTCAAAATATTCCTCAATAACATGCTGGTCGACTGCGTAAAGGAACAGGTTGTTATACTATTGAATGTAGAGTAGACTTTAATTTTGAGAAATGCCGCTTGAAAAATATAGAGTGTAATTTTACCCGTCACTGGCATTGTGAAACCCTATATATACTAAACAGACCGGAAGTTGTGAATGAGAAAGAGAGCAATCCGTTCCAGACAGTAATCTTTGTTTATGAAACAAGGGCTAGAATACAACAAAATGCAAAGAGCTTTGTGTGTCCTAGATAAATTGTAATTGAGCCTGAAATACGACAATTCTCTGTTGATGGGCTATGAAATGCAAGACTGACTTTCAGTATGACCAAGAGAAAATTTTCTCTTGGTATGACTGATTTGATGAGAAAATGATGTTAACAGATGTTAATCACTATAGATTCTAGACTGAAAAGTGAGAGAAAATTTCCTAGACTTTCTTATTCTGTATTCTGTATAAGTAATATCCGGGAAAAGTGATATAGAGCACGAAAAAAAAAAATATCGCGACTTTTCAATAAACGCCGAAGAGATCCCTTTACTAGTCTTACGAAATTCGAGCCCATGGAAACAAATAAACTTGGGAGATTGCACTTAGCTATGGTGTTAACGGATAGTTTATCCCACGTAAATCTTGAACCTTGGACAATTTGATATATTATTTCTATGACCAGAAGGAGCCGGTCACATCCAAGCTAAGTGCAAGTGTGAATCAGGCAACTAGGTAGTACGAGTCCAGTCTACTGGTGTTATAGCACAAAGACAACGGCTCTGAAAGCGCAAGTGCAGTGATCTGCATAACTAATCAGGAAACTAAGGCCGCGGAAACTCTCAAACAGTTTCGGGTAACAATAGATTCCAGATTAATTTTTTTCTGGACATGTAAACTCAGCGTGCAAGAAGACCAGTCATAGAATTGCTGTCCTCATGCGACGTACTGTTACCTAGTGTGGCACTTTTGTAGAGTTAGTGACTCGCGCAAACTTGAACGACTACAAGAGAGAGGTTTTGAGGGTGGTGTAAAATGAAAAGCAAGCTAGTTATTCTCAACTGTTGAAAAGAACCAAGCTGCCAACCTTGATGAACAGACGTTTACAGGGCATTTGTATTCTTATGTTTAAAGTTAAACATGCTATGCCCAAGTCACGGTATTTGCAATATCTTTAATGAACAGGTACAATTTTTAGCAATCTGATTTTTCCACTCCTAGGTGTAACTCTGCAATAAACGGTAGGCACTCACTGCGATATTTATGACCCAAATTATGGGGAAAACTGTCTACGGATGACAGATCAGCCAAAACACTGAGTTTAAAAGGCGCCTTCATGGTCTTCGTGACAAACTAAGTTAATAGAAGCCGGCTACTGATTACCTATAATGTTAAGACTGCATTTTGTATAGAGCACGTTACGCGACCTTGCTGTTTCGCATAAGCGACCTGAAGTGGCATCCGATGGTTCACATGTTGTGTGTTTGTAATTCATCAGTAAAAAAACTCGATTTCTCTGAAGATCTTTCGCAGCTACCCTGCGAGCAGATGTCGCTTCGATCTTATTCGCATTCTATTGTACCTCATTAGGTATAGTATGCACGAAAAGTCATTGTTTTTGTTTTTGTTTTTTTTAAAAAGATTGCTATTATAACAAGTATCGCCAGAAGTCAATATGGTAACTCGTATAACTAGAATAACCCGTAAGCCACACATGTCAGTCATCATCCACTAGTAAATCGACGGGTTTGCTCACAGAGCGCCTTTGACCTTATTGGGGAATTATTTATATATTCAGAAATTTCGTTATTTCATTTGTCTATATATCTAAAATTTTTGGTAGCCGTTTTGGTTTTGTGTAAATTAAAAAAGTCAAAATCGAGCTTGCGACAAGAGAACGCTTACAATAAAGACTTCATTTTTTCCTCTGACTGCTTCGCGAATTAACCGATTCTCTTGTGTTAAAATCACAAAAACAGAAAAATGCTCTTTCGGAGACCACTGGATTCGATTTTCGATCAGTCTTGTCCCTCTTTCTCGACGTCAGTTTCGGTCGCAGCATGGACTGACGCCTTCGTCGATTTTCTTCACTACACAAGCGACTGTTTTCGGAAACAAAAACAGTTACCGATGGAATTTAATTGGAATCTTTTGTTCGCTAAAAGTGAACTGTACCTTGAATTCAATATTCACGATAACCTGCGATCGGGCGCTCTTTATATATGAAGTATAGATTGTTCGTGGGCACCTCTGGTTCAAAAACATGTTAGATAAAATATTGTGATGATGTTCTGCATGCAAATTCCGTTTAATTTAGTTTATCTGACAAAACATGCAACAAAGAATAGAAATGTAAACTATAGTATACTCACCGTTTCGAAAAATTCAGGGGCAACTCAGCAAAGTAGCAACACAATCAAGACCAGTTTGCAATCAATAAGGAAGTCAGGAACGCGAGAGTGAAAGCTAAACCTCTCCCAAACAGCTCGCACGTGATAATCACACATGACGTCGTGTCTATTTTAAAATCATGATTTGTCTTGATGTGCGTTGACCCGTTCTTGGCATGCAACAATCGGTCAGAATAAAAAAAAAGGAAGACCCCCCCTAACCCCCCCCCCCCAAAAATCAATGATGAACTGGAGCTAAACCCAAAACGCGCCATTTTTCCCATCATTGGAATGGGGGGGAGGGGTGGTCTGAATTTTTCATTTAAATTGTCCACGATTGTACCTGTTTGCTGAAGTCCTACATTCATTGTTATGCAGAGGATTTGCATGACTCGGAAAGCGTCACTCGATACACAGCTGAAACGGAAGAAACAAGACAGATCAAGGCCACAGACGAAGAAATGTCACAAAGTCCAGTAATTCTAGATTTTAAAATGGTGCACGTTTTTACAAGTTATGTTATTTTACTAACTGGGTCCCATCATCCTAGGCCCGCGATTTAACTGAATTCTTGCGTGATTTAGTTTGCGTGAGTTATGAAATGAAAACATACGGCACCCGAATCACCCACGTGACGTCAAGTGAAGATGCCAGAGCCAAAGAACTATTTAGTGTTTTGTACAGTGTAGGTATAAAATTTTGGCCAAAACATTCTTTACATGCTTGCCAATTGTGTGAAGGATCAGCTGCTTGTTATTACTTCTACAGAATACATAATAAAAAAAAAGTTTACGGAATTGTTCAACTGACCTTTTAGCCTGGAATATGCAGTGATTAACATCTATTTTCTCGTCAAACTATTAAGACCAAGTTCTTCTTGAATGTCATAAGAATTTATACACGGCCGATCAGCAAAGGATTATAACATACGGGGTTAGGGGCACTTTCACCGCTTGGGAGAAGTGGGGAAAACAGCGGGGCAAGAGTACAGGTTCGAGAAATTCCGCTTTTGTCTTCCTCTTAGGTCCTGGCTTCAATTTTTTCGCACCAAGGACTTTTCTCTTCTTTTTCAGAACGTCACATGACCTCAATAAGGAATGATAGATAGGATGGTAGAGCGAATTGATTCGAGAACCAAAACTGCGAAATCGAGTGTAAACAAAAAGTGCTAATGAGGCCCTTGTAATAAGAGCTCCCAAACATATGGAGGCACTTCGCGCAAAATGTCGACGCGCAATGAGGATTATGATGCCTAACTGTTTTATTAACTTTTATTAGAGAACCTTTTTTCCAAATATAATTCGTACCCGTTTTAAGATTATACTTGCAGTTTTTGGAAAATAGTAGATTTTATAGCAACCTTTCTTTACGTTTAAAAAGAAACTTTTCGGCAAAAGTAGCGCTCTCAAGGTATTGTGTAAGTATTAGTCTTGATGTGCGTGCGTTGACCGTTAAGGTTATTCCAAACCTTCGCAGGTGTCCTCAAGAAAAAAATTCATACGTGCGCTGATTTCAAGGAAACCCCACAAACTATATTTAAGAAATAGAAATCATGTACCGTGTTTCTATCGAGTTATAGAAACACGAGTGGAAGTTTGGGAGAACGAGGAATGCTGTGGGAACACGAGCCGCAGGCGAGTGTTTCCACAGCTTTTTCGAGTTCTCCCAAACTTTCACGAGTGTTTCTATAATTCGATAGAAACACGGAAAACATGTTTTCTATTTCTTTTAGAAAACACCGCGACGAAAAAAAAGAAATCAACTTGTTAACTTTGATTCAGTCAAAATGTAAATTCTCTTTGCCCACGCCATCATTACGTCAACAGCTCGTGCTAGTTCTGTGTTTCTATCAAGTTCTAGAAACACGATTTTTAACCAATCAGCGCGCGTATTTTCTTCGGACTGTTTTCTAAATCATTTTACAATAACTGTCTAATTTCTCACGCTCTGATTGGCTCATTTTTATCATCAATAAGAGTACAGAACGATACGATTTTAATTTATGCAAGCTTTCAAGTTCAACTTTCGGGTGTCAAACTGTCAACTTTTTAACCAATGAAATTTTATGGACTTTTTTACGCAGCCAATCAAAAAGCGAGAAAAGCTATTGACATTGTCCGCGTCATTTTGAATAAAACCGCTTATCTTTGTTTACGGCAAGTTTACGGCGTCTTTTTCCCTCATTTATTCCAGGCATTTGACCATTTTGGGGCCTTGTTATTGTAAAATGTCAAATAGAAAGGTTATGAAATGTAGAATTCGATAAAATCTCGTTCTGTTTTGGCTATTGCTTTCCCATGGCGGAAGAAGTGGTTAACGTCAAAATGACTGACTGACATTTATAGCGCGAATTAATCGGATATCAAATGGGATCGTTGATGCAAAGTAACTGTGCAGTGTTAATCACAAAGCATCAATCCCTCAAAGTGTGCCATCATTTTTTTGTATTTCTATTGCTTTTCTTTTTGGAGATCTGTCAAGTTCAGGCACTATCGAATAATTTGCAAAACGTGCTGCGTTAATAAAAGGCAGCCACGAGAAAAGTATTTAAAATAAAAGAAATCGCCGAATGTGCTGGTAGTCAACAATAGGAAAAACCAAAGGAAAGCGATGTATAACAAAACAAAAAGAAACTGAGGAGCAAGGGCCGATGCGTGATTGTGACAGATATGAAATCTTTGGAGTAAGGTTTTGTGTCCAGTAAAATTGAAAGTATACAGGAGCCTTTCCCAAAGCTTAAGACAATGCACCTCATGTAGCGGAGGTCTGCCAGTTCTTGTAACTCAGTGATAACAATGGGTTGGCAGGCCTACACAACTCCTATCCACGTGTAATAGCCGCTTTGAGAGTTTTGCTCGAACTAGTATATCTTTGAGGATCTGCCCCTTTTGTATTGTACGATAGGGG
>Ga0126339_10002834_pt1 | contig 12501 bp, 4 predicted proteins | sample OrbTmetagenome_2_FD_92532 | JGI IMG/M metagenome (GOLD analysis project Ga0126339, IMG submission 92532) | Coral microbial communities from Petempiche,Puerto Morelos, Mexico - Orbicella T R C metagenome | ecosystem: Host-associated > Invertebrates > Cnidaria > Coral | place: Petempiche,Puerto... | reverse complement strand
TTTTGAAAAGGCTATTAGAAATTCTTTTCGCACTTTTTCAACCTACAGTGTACTTTGTAGCCAGTAAATCTGTGAACCAGAGGTAGCGTGACATGTGCGTGAGTATTAACTGGGTCGTTCGCTGAGTATGCAGAGAGTACGCAAATTAATCTGGCTCAAAGAAACGGCACTCACTGGGATCGCTTAATTCTTCTTAAGGTAAATATGATAATTTGGATAAGGAAGAATCAGCAATTACAGAGAAATTCAATGAAATCTTCTGACTCTCGTACGAATAGCAAATACAAGTCGCCGTAGTCGGGTGCTGTACGAATAGCCACTGCGAAAAAAATCTTGTTTGTTAAAGAAAGCGAAGAGGTCGCCGTCAACCTAACACTGAATTAAACTTATATAGGCATCCAGAAAGAATGATCTTGGTACACAATAAAATAGGACGAGAGATAGATCAAGAAAATCATAAGATTACCATTAGGATGTTTCATTTTCCGTGGAAATTCGCTTGTTATAAAGGAAGCACATCGGCACTGTCGAAGAAGACGCGCCGCTGTAGAAAACAAAGAATCGAAAAATGAACAAACTTGTTACTTCCATTTTGAATATTGTTGAATCATTTTATTGCAGAAAATTATTTTATCCTTTAAAGGAAACGGTAGTTGTTTCAGCACCAGAAGTGTAATAAATCTCCTGAACGTAATATTCAAAATTTCAGTTTGTGGGAATATGCAAATTGGGCGTCTTCTCTAGGGCATATTTAATTCAAAGGGAAATTCCCCGAGAAAGGTAAGATCAAAAGATTCTCGCCGAAATTATTTTCTCTGCTCAAGTTTTTTTGTGAATTGCACATTACAAGTACGAAAATTAATCCTTACTGACTGTTGAACCTTTGGCCCATCCGGAAGCGTTGTCGTTTCAAAACAAAATAAATTAATTTCGACGCGCCTACCGTGCGCGCTGAAACGATCTTTAAACCATTTCGTTTTTATCGAAAACGCGTACATTGAAAACGCGGTCTAGAGTGAGACATTTTAAAAGAAAGTCCTGTCTTATAAGTGGAGAGCGAAAACGGAGCGTTTGAAAAACACCAAGCTGAATTTGCCTGCCAAGTCACTGCCATTTCTACCGAAGGGGTGAAACTGCCTGCCAGTTCGAATCCACCAAAAAGTGCAAATTAATACTCGAAGGCTCCCCCCCCCCCCACCCCCCCAATACACACATGTGCACATCCTCTCATTTTTGAGTTGTCAATGAATGTTCTGGGTAATGGTCACGGAGTAAACCTTGCCACTTTAATAGGACCTTCAGCCTAACTGGTTAGTAGTTCTACCGAAACGCGACAGAGTGCGCCTAGACTCAGACAAAATTTAATACCTTCATCTGGGTTTTACTGGAGCCATTTATCTATTAAAGTTATGTATTAACTAAGGCAAAGCCACGTAAACCTTTCCTTGCTTGCTTGGAACCTACAGCGTGTTACGGTGATATTGCTGGCATGGACTACATTGGCACTATGGAGAAGGTTTTGACGGCCTTGAGGCAATTAACGTCTTTGATAACTCCACTGTGCAGTGAAAATGGGGACTCCTTTATCCACATGGTGAACAGGTTTGTACAAAACGCCACTTCCGCATTAGAGCAAATGGAACAATACACGAAGAAGCAATTGAACTTAATGCTTGGTTGCATTTTATCCACCGCATGGCTGGTTGTACAAAACATGTCATCAAACGCGGCTTTTGACGCAATTAAACGGGTCACTCGGGAAGTCCGAAGTATGTTCGACGGCCGGATGCCTGAATATATGGTGCGTGATTATGATGAGCTTGAACGCCTTTTAGCAGCCGCGTCAAAGAAATTGACAGGCATCCAGTCTACATGTAATTTACTGTTGGGGGAGGTAAGCGGAACCCTGTCTAATAATTAATGTGCAGTTATAATTTTACAGTTACAGGTGGTACTAGAGTTCAGTCACGGTATTATTAGTTATGTTGGCCCCGGATTACCCTGGATGCCAGTGTTTTCTTCTTGTTGTTGTTTTCGTGGCGAAGCCGCTATCAGTGAGAGGCAAAGCCGGGATCGTGGCGAGCAAGAAATCGCGGCCACAATCGGGGTTTCGGTTTTGATAGATTGTGCTCGCAAAAGTAGCGCAATATGCTACTAGCAGTGCTCGTATATTTCTAAAGTTGTGCTCATGATTGTGCTAGCTTTTGTAAATTATGCTCGTTTCAGGAAAAAATGCAGAAATTATACTTCTACTTTTTACTCTGGGAGGCGCGCTCGTCAGTGCGCTCGACCCCGGAGCGAGCGGTCCAGGTTCGAGCCCTGGCTGGGGACATTGTGTTGTGTTCTTGGGCAAGACACTTAACTCTCTCAGTGCCTCTCAGGTTTATAAATGGGTACCGGCGAATTTAATGCTTGGGGGTAACCCTACGATGGACTAGCATCCCATCCAGGGGGAAGTAGAAATACTCCTAGTCGCTTCATGCTACTGAAACCTGTATGGACTGAGTTTGTAGTCACCTACTTTTCCTCCTGATAATTAATTTTAATTTATATATTTATATATTTTTTAGTTCTGTGTTTTGTGTGGAAAATAAATTACAAGAAGTCAAAAAATATCTAACTTCTGCTTGGTTAATAACGAACGCATAAATAGGTTATAAAGCACAATACAGAAGTTACCATGGAAACATTGGCGAAGCGCCACTTTTAAAAATTAAAACCCAGCCAGTCGGTTTTTCTTTCTCAGGCCAAATTGTTTGGAATAACTTAGAAAAAAAACGGATAAAACCAAACCATTAAGAAACCTTCACAAACATGGTTTAATGTTTGGCAAGAATGGGCGAATGAATTGAAACGAAATTTTCGTTTGATCATGTAGTAAATATACATCTCATTTGTTTAAGTACTTTGGCGAGTTATTACGGAACAGTTGAAAACCCATCTCATTTAATTTTAGTTTTGTCTATATTTCACAGGTGATAAACGCTTGCGATTGTCAATGGAGAAACCCTATGAACTTTCGTCGCTTAGAGGCCTGCCGTCTCAGGGCTTCAGCTGATATCAGAGACTGCGAGCAAAGTTTGAACAGCGCGCACGAGATCATAGAGTTGTTACAAAGAAAAACCTCAGAACAGTTGGTCGAACTTGGCCGGGATTTGGCTTTTTTTGCAGCCTTCTCAATAGGTGAGAATATTTCATAATAGGATGATTTTAAGAGGATTGAAAGAACACCTCAGACCAGTTCGCTGTAAACCGGCTAGAGGCAAACGAAACCTACAGTATACATGAGTTGAGAGACAAACCCTATCTCGGTGAGCTTCGCGGAAGCTTTTGTCGCATGCAGTAAAAAGAACTGAGCATGCGAGAATATAGGCATCATCTGCCTAACACTTTCGTCGACTCTCACAACTGTTTGGGTAGGTTCAACTTCGATGAAAGCACAGACCTAAAGAGTTGATGGTCATTTTTATTGCGATGGATCAACTCTTGACGACTGTTTCGTTCCCGGTGACTGCCAAATAGCCACGACTAATTCTGAAGATTGTTTAAAGATTTTCTGTCGGAAGGTTTAACGAAGTCTAATGGAGGTTTCTGAACCGTGCTGTATTCTCTCCAAAAAACATCAAATATACTAGCAAACATTTTTCCATTTCAAATACTTATGCTTCAATCTTAAATTCTTACATGATCTTTAACCACGAGAGGGTAAGAGGGTTAATCCCCTAAATAGGCCTTAATCCCTCTTAAGTTATTTCTAGACACGGTCTCCACTTCTTTGGCGCATATTATCACCACGAGTGTTGCGAGGATGCTTTCATGGAAGATGAAACGCGTGTAAAGTCGCATGGGCTGTCTATTTGAGCAGAAACCTGAATCATCTCTTATTTAAACACAGGTCTTGGTTTTAGTGCTGCCAGAGCCCTCCAGGCGGGAGCCAGGCTGACAGGGGGCATCTTGAGCTGCGCTGGTGTGGGTGGTGCACTAGCTTGTGTCGCGATCGGAAAGAAATTCAGCGACCACTTTGTTGTTTGGGAAGAAGTCAGGAACAAGCGCAGCCAGTACCGTCAATTAAGCACTCGCCTGGAGTGCCTCAAGGAAACGGTTGAGAGGGATCTGAAGGCAGGAATCCTACTCACTAGTATGCCTGACTTGGAGAAAGCGATAATCTTGTCGCTGGCATTTTTGGTCGCCTTTGGAGGCATACTGTTCGCCTATATTCTTGTTAAATGAACTGTACAATGAAACGACAGCATGTTGTAAGTAGGGTATGGAACTATAGGAAGACTTAGCCTTGCATACGGTGGCTGCGCCCGCAGTACGAACGGCAGTGAAAAACCGAGCTGTCTTACTCAAACGACTCGATAATAGTCTTTTTCTTCGCAGCTAACAAAAAAATAATAACAAATAATAACACAACTATTTATCCCACCCGGCGACACTCAACGCGCGCCGAGCGCCGAGGGACGAGTGCCAAACGTTGAGCGAGTTGCCGGACGCGGGCGACCCGGTTTTGGCGACAAATTAAAAAAGCTTCGAGACACAAAATGTTTCATATTTTTCACCTTTCACAATCTGATATGGTTTTTGCAATTATAAATCCATTTTCGTGAATACTCATTCAATGTGGTCTTCAGTGAAAAAAGTTGCCCGACGTCAATGCCTTTCCTGTTAACATACATTAACATCAGGACAGTACAGTATTGCCCGTCTGCTGAATCCTGATTGGTCAATTCAAAGTTCAGGCCCACCAGCCGTATGCAAGGAGAATTCAGAGTTAAATATCAAATAACTACGGTATTGTCACGTCAGTTTCGGGCTATCGCTCTTTCAGCATCAGCTGCCAGTAATCATTTGGCGGATTGGCCAACACACTTTTATATAAATGTCGTATTTATCTTGAGATTTTACCCTGCTTTGCATGTGTGTTAAGCTTTTAAGTGGGTTGATACTATGAAAATAAATTGAATTCGGGGTGCATGGGAGAGACTTCCATTCTAAAGGAGCAGGAATGCTTCAAGATTTCTTGCCTGATCGATTCATTATATATCATCGTTTAACACATGGCAGTATTTCGCCGCCAGGATAAGATGTTTTACGTGAAATGAGATCCATTTTTTTGGCAGTATTAGTTTAAGTTTTAGGAACACTTCCAGCCGTAGAAAGCAGTTAATTAGTCAGACGTTTTTGAATGCAGTTGATATAAGAATTGTATGCAATTTTCTCTTGTTGTTTGACATTAAATATAACATTATGAACTGCTGTTTTGTTTTTTACTACTACTAACAATAATATTGAATCAGTCAAATAACTAGAACATTCAACTCAAAATTCAGTTCTTTAAATAAATCGCAGAGCATTCTCGTTCTCGTTCTGGTACCCAGATCCTACTCAGATGCTGTTATCGAAGATCGCCCGGGCACAAGAGCTTTAGGGTACGTTCCTTTGGGGTGATCCGGATTAGGATCAGTGATCCAAGATTTGTCTGGATCATGGCGCATCAAAGGAACCGATGAATCCATGACCAGAGTGGATTCATCGGTTCCCTTGATGCACCATGATCCAGACAGATCTTAAATCGCTGATCCTGATCCAGATCACCCCAAAGCCTGAACGCACCCTTGGTCTTGCAATAGAGATTGATTCCGACCGACAATTCTCACACTCTGAAGAAGCTAGAAGGGGGCTGTTTTAGAGTCACGTTGAACTTCAGAAAAACTGTGTTATCCTTGCAGTAGGCACTGGCACATATGTCCTCTTGGAGAACGAATCTTCGTGCTCCTTTACCGAGCTGTCTGTCGGCACATGGTCGTGAAATACTCTGAGGCTCGAAGTGTGCCGAGATGTCTTTTCTGTCCTTGTGTTCGTCTCGTTGATCTAGCAGAGTGAATGTGTATCTCGGATATATTGGCCATTTGTGAATGGAGTCGTATTCACCAACTTGAACCTATAAAACAGAGTCCAAAATTGATGAAATAGATTTAAAAACCACATTGTTGTCACAGGAAATATTTTCTAGATGCCGTCAAATCCGAACTTCTATTCTCAATTTCCTTAAAATTTCTTTTGAACTCGAGTTCGTATATTTGATAACAGTGAAGTTCCCTTTCGCGGAAGCTAGATTGGCTATATTTTCTAAGACCCTCAGACTCTTTTTTAAACGGCCTTTTCTCAATCCTGCGGATTCGCTAATGAAGTTTTACCCTCTCGGAGAACTTTCTAGTTGAAGAGCTTTTCCTGAAACCACAGCTGATCAGTTCAGAAGGGAAAAGAAGGGTACCTCATTGTTCTCCGTATTACTTATTTCTATAAAATATTGTTTATCTAAACTAACCTGAAGTCCAACAGATATGTATCTGCCCCTCCCTGTACCCACGCCATTAAGCCACAGCCCCGCACACATTTTATACCCGTGAGGGTGGGTGTAGAAAGGTTCGCTGATCATCGGTTCCGGTGCGCGCCCAGATTTAGCATCCATTAACTTCCGGGTAAAATCTGGGATTCTCCAGATGAACTCTCCATTTGCTGTTCGACTTCGCACGTCTATAAGCTCCTGTTTTTGCAGAAGCAGCGTTTCTTTTTGAAGTTGAATGTGTTCTTTTTGCAGCTGGATCCTTTCCTTTTGATTTTCAAGCTGCTTCTTTTGAGCGTACACTAATTCACATAGCGACGTAAGATGGGACTCCGTGCTATTAGATAAATGATCTTTCATTTTATACCTTGGTGCCTAAAACAGAAATTTTCAAGGTAAAGGCCCTTATCCGGTTATTGAATCAAAGCCCTCCTTCCCGTTATCATTAAACGGACTGACAAACAGACATTAGACAGTCAATCAATCAATTAACTGATTGACTGTCTAATGTCTATTGTCAGTCCGTCAGTCAGTGAATGGGTTAGTCAGTCACAGATATTATGTCGGTTCTTCTGCATGTCAGCCAGTTATCCTTTCAAAGAGCCCATCCCTACTGACAGGTAGACAGACATCAATCAGTCCGTCACTCAGTCAGCCAATGAATCAATTGGTCGGCAAATAACTAGACCTGAAAGTAGTAGTCAGTCGCTTAATCATAGTCACCAATCAATCAGACGGTCAGTTGGACAGTCCGTCCGCCCGTCTGTCTGTCTGTCTGTCTGTCTGTCAGTCCTTCAGTCAGTCAGTCAGTCAGTCGGTCAGTCAATTAATAAATCCAGCTACTCGGGGTCGATCAGGTACAATCACAAGCGTTTGGTTCACAAGTTATCCACGATTTAATTGCACATTCCTGTGTTTTCCCAAGAGAACAACGAATAGTTAACTTAATACCTTATACGCACACCCCGCTTCTACAAACTTGCAGGGAACTTCAAGCAAGGGACACTCAATGTTGATGTGAACAGCCAGCTGCAAAAGAAAGGATTGTAAAGAAAAACAAGTAAGACCGAATTCAAACCTGTTGAGGCGTTACTTTAAAGCTCTTTTTTAAATTGAACTAAAAACCGCACGACCAGACTGAAACATTTTTCATCAGTACCGCATAAGTCTTTAAATCTGCGTAACTGAATATTTTCATTTTTCCCTTATAGTGTGTCTAACACTGGCAGAAACGGAACAGCTAAAACTGTTTTGTTCTTTGACTATAAACCAAACCCGTTTCAAGTAGCGTCTTCCTGACTTCTTTTTTTCTGCACATTATTTTCATCAGTTCACATTGCTTTTATAAGATACGGTTCAAAATAACACTTCATTAATAATGTCATATCTGTTGAAGTCTGTAAGGTTCTCTGTTCTTGCTGTCATGTTTGTATAGTCTGTCTTGGGACGTCCTACCACACGGAAACGTACGAAACAACACAGTACACGAACAGACCTACAAAACAATTGTGGCAGATACACGAGAAGAGAACAACAATAATAACATACAATACAGAAAGATCTTTTTACAGCATTGAGAATAGCAATACATCAACAAACTACAACAGCGACAGCAAAAGAAGCTGCATTAATTTCCGCCAACCTAAGAGAAACTCGGTCCAGTTAAGTTGTCTATATAAATGTTCTCTTTACTGCTCATCATATATTTCGTACTGTACTTGTAAGGAGAATACATTACAAGGAAAAATTCGATTTTAATGGTTTTCCTTGAGAGTCGAAAGGAATTTGTATTGGTTTTGTTTGATTTGGTTTTGCGTTACCACGTTTGGGCGATTGTCTCAAAAAAAACTCCCACCACTTTGTTACCATCCAATGAAAATTGAAGTAAAACCAAAACTAGTCGTAACTCGTTCGCACACGTTTTCCTGCGCTTTGTGTCGGCTACATGAATTTGCTTTGTGCTTTGATGGGCTCAATGGATTGTCTGCCTAATTTGTTATTGGCCAGAATGGTTACTTTGGTTTTGGTTTTTCAGCACTCTTTTCAAAATTGCTCTAAGGGAGCATTAGACAGCAAAATTCAGTGTTACAACAACATGTGCCACATCCGACAAGGGAAAAATTTGGGCCTGACTCAGAATCCATGCACCAACTGACGTTAACAAACCTTTTCCTTTGTGAGATTGATTACACCGCAGTTAGCAGGGCAGGATACTGGAAACGAAGCACAAGTTTGAAGGTGTAACTGCAAAATACATAACAAATAGGACCAGAGATATTAATATTGTACTCAGCTGAAGGGATAACGGGCAAAGCGAGGTACAGTCGCACCCCTCCACAACGGCCACCTAGAGGACAGATCTAAAGGAAAGTGGCCGTTATGACGAGGTAGGGGTGTACTATGACCCCTGCTTTTCTCGGGGGTGCAACATTTTTTTTTTCAAAAATGTATATTTCAGCATGTATAAATCAAACTGTGTCAATAAAACAGAAACTTAACAAAAATAGAGTCTAATGACGCGCGGTACGGATTAAGTATGGTGACCTTTTACAATTAAAAATGGGGTTTTGTATACACCATTCGTTGGTAGTTGATTAAGTGATCGTTGTAGAGAGGTGGCCGTTAGTGGAAGTTCGACTGTAGTTTGTTAGCGATTCTCTTCAAACAACACCAAAGAACTTATAGGGCCAGTCACTAGCTATGCGCACAAAGCGTGCAGGAGCAACGGCAAGCAAGTTCAAACAGCTGGAGTCAACCGCGTAAAAACCGACGCCTGCAACTAGCGACCATCTCAGGGAATCCTGTACCCCGGGCGCAGCTAGCTAAGGAATAACGTAACTGGTGGGGAGAGCACTGTGAAACCTCAAAACACGTAACCAGGAAAAAGTTCGGAAAAGTATGTTAAGCATGCAACTGGCATCAACAGCGCAGGAAAACGTGGACCCGAGGGCAAACTCAGGAAGTCATATAAAATGATGTAACCAGCGGCAGCAAGGGTAGGTAAACGGCCAATACTGATCAAATCGTGAATCTGATTTTGCTGTTTTGGATTTTGACGTGCTCTAATTGGTATTCGTATAATATTGACCGTGATCTTACGGCCACGCTCGAGAAAAATACAGTACTTACACTCATGTGATTGAAGACAACTTGATGACCGCAGTGAGTGCAGGGTGTCAGCCTGTTGACACATTCAAGTGAATGATCTGTTACTCGTCTCCTTTCTAATGATGCTCCGCAGCGTTTCGGACATGATACCTCAACGTAACTACAGATATCTTGGTGTCGCTAAACGAAGCGAAACGAAACAAATTCATGACAGTTATTTTCAGTTATTAGGAATTACTTGTATGAATTAATTAACAAATAAAACATGGAGGTAAAAGGCCTTCGCCGGTCCCTGTTAAAGCGCGGGTCTGAGTTACATTCTTGGTCTAGTTCCATTTAGGCTTGTTGGCTAGCGGGACCGACGTGGCCAAGTGGTCAGGGCACTAGAATTGAAAACCGGTGGTCGCGGGTTCAAGTCCCGTCTGACCACTAATCTGGAGTTGTTTCCCGGTAGACCCGATAGTCGTGCTTGTAGACAACCATGACCAACTGGTCTGCCTTCCGCCAGTAGGGCTTTTTAAGCCTATTATGTTTATTTGCAATATTTCTTTCTTTCAGTTTAAGTAGCATGCCTGAGAACTAGCTAGTTGTAGCTAAGTGCATCGACCACTAGAAATATTCGCCATTTAACAACATTCTAACTAGTTCACGAGCTTAAGTTACAAAATAATTTGCAACGCGTGGATAAATAAGCACACAGATGAGGCTCACCTCTATCTCGCTAAGTGGTCCAGTCCACTCGCAACCCTTCTCAAGGTTTGAACACAGCACTTGTAAGCTAAGAATTTGCCTGTGGCAGCCGTTATCTGAGAAAACCTAAAATGAGAAAGACCAGCCGCTCATTCAGATCCCAGTAACACAGTTTGTAAAGGTGAGCCTTTCAATCGAGAATTTCAATCTATAAGCAGAACACGATGCTGATGGAATCGAACGCATTCCATTGTTTTTGCTGCATACGCTCTCATCTATCGTAAAATCCCACGTTAAGCCCCCCCGAAAGTAAGCCCCCCCCCCAGGGATATAAGCCCATCTAATGTATAAGTGCGTTCCTTTTACGTTTCTTCACAAAGATCAAAATTTTTAATCGAAAGTTGTAGGTTAATTGGGCAATACGGTAACAGGGTAATAAATTTATAGAGTAATAAGGTAATAGCTCTAAATTTAATGGTATGTTAACTTTAATTAGTTTTCAGGGAGGGATCTCGTCGTTACGAAACATTTTTTTTTTTTATTCCGCTCATATGTTCCCTCCGGATATACGCCGCCCCCGTTTATAAGCCCACCCAAAACCCCTTATGAGGTTATAAGCTTTAACGTAGGATTTCAAGGTATACGCTCAGTTATCAGTGAAGAGACTGTGAAGAAAATGGAGGAGGAAAAAGGTTTGGACCACAAATCAGTAACGGGAATTAATATTTCGAAGAGATTTAAACATGGATACATTGAATCAGTGATGGTCTCACCTTCGCTGGATCAAAGTTGAGGTTATCCAGTGGGCAACGAGGCCTCTTGTTTCTGGGGATAAATATAAAAGATTTCTTAAACAGCTGCCTGCACTACCAGGTTGAACTCTGATAATCGTTCCGATAGCTACTGTTTGGGCTAAGCAGCAATCTTCTTTTTTTGGAAAAAACATTCATAGAAAGGTGGAAAACTCGGCTATTTTGGAATTTGGTTCAACTTGCAATTAAGTTTAATACATGTCAGTTCAACGTTTATCAAACAAGGAGGTAATGAGATTGACGAAAATCATTGATACAGGATATTTCCTTGATGTGCAACAATCATATTCTCTGAACTAGTAGACAAGAGAATAATGTTTAACAATGAGTCTGGAGAGTTCATGTGTCAATATTGAAACAGACAGGAATAAGATGACAGTTACAGTTGAAATTACCTTAAAATCGGCTGCAAGCAAGTGCTGCACATGCGATGTCCACATGGTGTTATCTGAACCGGGTCTCGTAGAGCTATGAGGCAAATCGGACACTCGAAGGCTTTGTCGAGTGGCCCTGTGAATTTTACTTCGTAACCAGGCATTTATTTCGTCTTTGCTCGATCTGTGAAGATGCGGAACTGAATTCACCAAGTGTTCAATTAAATGTCCATCTGGCCGAGGACGCCGTATACCACCGAGAAAAAGCAAATGCCTATACTCGCAGAAAACCTGATTTCCAGCTGTGATTCTTCAAACTTGATATCGTTCCAAGTATTTTGATGCAAGAGCCTGTTAACGACCTCCTTAATCAGGGCTTTCTTGGCAAAGTTTTACAAAACGCCCATTTAGTTGACTTTCAATTATCGCGACCGAAATCGTTCTCCAAAGAGCGTTGAGAGACGCGGTCGTATGTCTTAACTCCTTAGTGCAAGTGAAAATAAAATAATTGAATATGAAACAAACTCAAGCGGTTTGTTTGTGGTAGTACGGATGAAAATAATAAACAATCCAAGCCGCACCCAGTTGGTGCCAGAAACAGAGAAACCGTGATCTCATAAATGGCTGTTCACGCGAAATCTTTCACAACCACACCCTCCGAGGCATCAATTCGGTTTTGTTTGCATGACCGTTAATAAAACAGTACAACGTTTCCTCATATTAAACGCGATATGCTGTTGTCATGATAACAGACTAGCTATTGGCGAAGTAACTTAGATTTTATTTTTCTGTTGAAATTAGAGATTAGGCTACCCTAACTGAACCGTCGAGAAGTGAAAAACTTTTGCGACAAACTCCGCAAGAACGGTAACGGAGTAAGAAGATATACGAAAACAAACATTAGTTGTTTTAGTTTGGATTTAAGAGGCTTCATTCATTTCTCCTCAAACAAACAACGCCCAATATTCCCTGTTCACAAGGCCACCTGTTACTTAAACACCTGTTGGAACTCAAGGTCACATGACTACCCTGACAGTGTTAACCACTCACGATTGTTAGAATTATTTCTCCCGCTCTTACGTTGTTTTTGAAATGTTTTAGATTATCTTTCTATTTTTTTCTGAATTCTTTGCTAAAAACCCCTATATTTTCACGTCCTATTTATACG
>Ga0126339_10002833_pt1 | contig 12502 bp, 7 predicted proteins | sample OrbTmetagenome_2_FD_92532 | JGI IMG/M metagenome (GOLD analysis project Ga0126339, IMG submission 92532) | Coral microbial communities from Petempiche,Puerto Morelos, Mexico - Orbicella T R C metagenome | ecosystem: Host-associated > Invertebrates > Cnidaria > Coral | place: Petempiche,Puerto... | reverse complement strand
CACACCGTTACGTCACGTAAACCAGTTGAATACAAGAGAAGCCCTTCGAATCGTACGGGGTGGGGGTTGGAGAAAATGGACGAATTACAGAATGTGAACATGTGCAATTTTTGCTTGATTGAACATAATACGTCTAATAAAGAGTCTATTTAATATACTGTAAGGTAGAAAGGATTGCACAGCCTGGTTTCTGGTCTGTTATATTCTCCAGACTTTATTGACCAAGCGTGAGGTCAAGATCCGGGGCGGGGCGGAGGGGGGGGGGGTGGGGGTACTGTCATATATTGCTATATAGGTATGTGCCGCTGTGAAGGGTATGGTTTTCAAGCAGTTTACTCTAGGATAGGGTATATAAATAATAGCGTTTGGGTCTAGAATAGGGTATCATTTTTCGCGAAACTGACCAGTTGGTTGAAGATTTTATCTAGACTAACGAAACCAGGAATTGCCACTCAAAAATATAAAAGAAGTCAAATCGGTAAGTTTAAATTTACGCAAATAAGCCTCCACAGTGCCGATAGATGGGGAGATTCAGGGGGTTTGCTCTAGTATAGGGTAGCAAAATTCAGCTGAACTAGCTCTGGTTTAGGCTGAGGGTTCCAGGGTGCCAGCGGCGCGTACCTACCACTCTCTGCAATTTAGATAAACTGTAATCAGGTGGGTTTTTTTTTCGGTTTTGAAAGGGACGAGATGAAGGGAGGGTATGACCGCAAGTTACCCATCCGGCCAAATAGGCCACTTGTCGTAAGGCGCGGTTCCAGTTTAATTACTCCTGCATCTCACTCCAGGAGGTGTGAAGGTACAGCAAATTGGGTGACATTTTTAGCCAGCAGCCATACAAATTTATTGGAACAAAAGTTAGGTTGCGTAGCTGGCGGTTTCGGTTGGTTTTCGCGGCTAGCGAGGCCGTGAGAAGATTGGTGACGAGACGGACAGAAACCCTTCTTCCCGCCGGTCCGTCGCTCGTCCCGCGCCACGAAAGCCCACCGAAAAAATCCCACCGAAAGCGCTAATTACGCAGGCTAAACAAAAGAAAGTTTTTACACACGAAGAGAGTTCATTTCCCACAGGATTGGTTTGGGACCCTAACCTGGCCGGCGTTTCATTGTTTTTTGTACGGCGTGACGTCATGTGAAAACACTCTACTGTATGAAACTGACGAAAACAAACAGCCTATGTAAGTTAAGCTTTTATTTGAATGATCAGTATTTATTTCTATGTACATCAACGACTATTCGCTACGATTTTGGGAGAATGCCTTAACAATGTAGTCTGAAAGGCGCTCTTGTGTGATAGTATCACCCAAACACAGCTATGAAGCGCTTTATCTATGAACCGTATACCATTGTGTACAAAATATGGATAAATAGGGTAGAGCCTGAACTCGATTGCTCTTGAGCCACGACATTTACGAGTTAAGATCAGGATGAATGTTAGCTAACTTCAAGAAGTACTCGGATTTAAGGAGAGGTAGTCTCTGTTGAATATCTATGAGCGGTTGATAGAGGTCATTGTAATGTAATAGGCTGTGTCTGGGTGATGGAGTCAACAATGAAAAGATCTAAGTTGCGGCTATTGCTATTCTAAATAGTAACTGTTATTCATAAAAATATCATCTAAAATGTTAAGTTGTCTAGTGAAATGTATAATGGATTAATTATCAGTAAACGCCTTACAACAGTTTTGCTACCGAGCAAGACCAAGAAAAACACATCTCGTAGCGCTATGAAAATGGAGCTGAAATTCTTCAGTAGAAGATACTGAACAAATCCGTGAGGTTATCCTGAACACAGAAAGCACCTTAGAAATGTACACTTGACGCAGAATCGGTTCTACAGCAGGAAAATCGACATGTCCTATAAACGTCGTCAAATAAAAGTAGTTTACATCGAACTAAGATGAAAGTCAGACAATACATGATTCTTTTATTTACAACTTTATAGCAGAATTTTTTATGACTCAGCACGAACTTCAGGTTGACAAAACAGCGTGTATATCAAATCAACCTTTGGGTATAAAAAGCAAGGTTGGCTCCTAAAGTGCAGGTGATTTAAAACATCACCATGAGAAAAAAGTCGACCCCGACTTGACACCCAAAGTAGTCTCGTAGATACCAAGTACAGCTAAACAGGTTTGGGTGTACATGTAAACTGTTTATTGACAAGGGAGGTTCAGCCTTCTCTTCGTGACCGTCATTCAATCCTCCGTTGCGTTACCTTGGTTGCGAAGTCACGCCCAGAAGGCTATCAACCTCGTGTTGGCCTTGTTCGAGCCGCGTCATGAGAGAGGAGTGATAGATGTGGCCAATATGGACGAGATCGTCCTTTCTTTGAATTTCTTTTTTCTCTCTCTTCCTCTTCACTAAACTTATTTTGCGGCATTTAGTACTTTATCTGTAAATTACATAAAACTCTGATAGCTTTTTTTCCATTAAAAACTTTGTTCCTTGTTACTTTTGTCACGCATTTAAGGAGGGTGGCTCTCCATGGTCCGTTGGTTCATATCCGTCAAGTGGTCCACAAGGCATGCCTCGACCCCCTCCGTTAAAGGCCCCTATCGAAACCAATAATAAGTTCCCTCAGTTTTCATGGAATAATGAGTTCACCCGGTTCACTACAACTTGTGTCGTTAACTACTTCATTGTAACCGTTACTCTGGGTCACGCAACGTTTACTGGAGAGAAACGTTGGGTGACGATCCAACTAAACGCGATGAAGAGTAAGAGAGCGAAAGCCAGTCCAAGATCCAGCATTCGATATCTAAAATACTCCAAAGAATACAGATTAAAAAGACTGGCAACTAAAGTGAACACCCACCCACCTCTTGACGACCTTCTTCCTCGTCTACCTCTGCCGCGGCCAGCAGCCGCCGCGCCTGTGGTGTCAAAAGGTTTGTCCACTCCAGGCACAGCTCTTTTCTCAGGTGCCTCCTCTTCGACCTTCTCTTCTTCGCGCCTTTTGAGACATGCTGCCTTTGGGTTTAAGTTTCGTTCTAAAAAGGGCCAAAAAAACAGTTTTGTTGAGGAAAAGAGATAGAAGATTATAAACTCATAATGGAACATGGAACATGGGTGGAGAAGGTTAGTGAAGATTTATAGGGTTTTTTTTTTTTTTTCGCACACCGTCAGCCTATGTTATTATGCTTCCTCCACCTAACGCCTTGTGCCAGAGTGGCGCATAAGACCGACGTTATTATGCAACAAAAGGAATTTTTCCCTATAACACGCCGGCTCACCTCGTACTTGTGATTCTAAACTTGTGATAACCGACACTGCCTGGTGAAGGATGACAAGCTGTGGAGCAAAGAAAACGCTTTCAGACAACCAGTCAAAATCATGATATGCTACATATAATAGATCACACAAGTAAGACACTGTCAAGCTGTGTATAAATTGATGTTATTAGCACCAGCATTCATTTCATAAATGTACAGTAAGACCACAGTGAAGGTTGGAAGAGGTTGCACGACAAAAGAAAGCAATCTTATACGATGAACTGACAACACATGACAACAAAAGGATTATGAAAAGGAATGACGAATAGAAGAAGGGATGTGAAGTATGGGATAATTTTCAATTCCACATTTAAACTGAACAGTATAACCCAGATCGGTTTAACCTGACCCACTGAGAAGGACAAAAGTGAAGCAGTGTACACAGAAGCAACAGTGTCAAGCAACAGTGCCAGCCACACCCAGAAGAACGGCCAGCCTGGAGGAATCTATCTACTAAGACCTGTTGTTTTTTTTTGTTACCTTGGTTTGGGGTTTGTCGCTCTCTAAATGCAATTGACACATTCGGCCCAATTCTTTGAAGGCACCGTTGATGTCTCGAACTCTCATCCTGTAATAAAGAGTTATGATTTTTTGAGTTGTAGCTAACTTAGTCTCTCACCTTAGTCTGTTTAGAATTAGAGTTGGATTTGTCACCCTGTAAATGCATCATACACATTCTTCCCAATTCTTTGAAGGCTCCATTTATGTCTCGAACTCTCAACCTGTTAAGGCAAGGTGCAGAGCACAAATTTGTACGGTTCAATATCAGTTTGATCAGGGCTTTCTTTCTTTTGAGGGGCCTCTGGAAAAATCAAATTACCTTGAGCCTTTTTATGGTCGATTTAAGATCAAGCTTTAGGTATTATTAACGGGAACGTACCGGTAATCTCACACTACGCCACTTTATAAGTATCCTAGCAACACCCTAACCCCACCATCCCCTCTCCTGCCACACACGTAGAAACACACAGTCACCTGATGTTGGATAACTAATTCATTAAGATGCGTGCGTTTGTACTTTATTGTTAAGGGCACAAATGAGGCACACAAGATCCCTAACCAAGATACATGTAACTAGCCAAATGACACAAAGCACCACACTGGCTGACCGCGCAGTTTAAGCATCCTACCTTTCCCTAGCATTATTGGCGTATCTTCTTTCTTGTTCTCTCACGACTCTGACTCTACCAGTGCCAGGTTCATCACCACCATCATCTGTTAATTTATCATCGTCGTCTTCACCATCTACAATTAAGTCCCTACTGACCCTGTCGTCTCCTAGATCCCCGTTACTCTTCATATCTTGTTTTGAAGACGAGTCTTTGCTGCTTTTTGGACCGTCACTCCCAGTGTCCATTTTAGAGCCATCTACAAATTGAATATGAAAAACAGTTCACAAAAAGCTTTATGCTTATCATAAACCACACCTTTTTGCCGAGTGAGATGAACAAATGACATCATGGTGTGAAGGGAAATCAAGGTAGAAATGATCAGTGAACTTACATCTTGACTCGCTGGTCTCAGAGTTACTTGGAGACATCTGTGAGCCTGCCCCTCTACTTGATAAGTTACTGGGGGACGCCATACCAGGGTCGTCTTCCATTCCACTATGTCCACCACTCTGAAGTTGTAAAACAACAATGACAATTCTAATAAAGATATATATGTCCATGTAATAAGTCAAATTATTCCCGCATTTTGATTGGTTCTCACTCATAATCAATTGGAGGACAGATAAACAGATGATGACATTGACATATTTTGGTCTCTTCAGTAAATAAAAGAGAGAGATTCCATGTTGCTGTGCATCTCTTCAGTAGTAGAACACAGCAAAGGTGAATGCGAAATTTGCAATTAAGGAGGCTTGATATTGCAATACACTTGGCTCACCATTTGATCCATGGGTTGCACCACTGAAGGTCCACTACTTCCCACAGATGATGAATAACCTACAGGCTGAACACCACCATTTACACCTGCAGCAGCAGCTGCAGCAGCTGCACTCAGCAGGCTTCCAGCTACAACAGGTGACATTCCAGGAGGGAGACTACCTTCAGCATGGGTACGTAGAACATGGATAGCATCATCAAGCCTTTCCTCCATTCTGCTTTGCTGTGTTGATAGAAAAACAGATGATCAGGATTAAAGGTTCAGTCAGAGCTATGGTACAAGAACTATCAGTAAAACCTGTATGGAATAGAGTTGACTTTCTAGTGATAACCTTGCTGAGTTAGTATCATAAGATAGAGTGCACAAGATATTTGTATTGCTTACAAGAGAGTGCAAGTGGCTCTCATATGGAGGTGATGTTGGTTGATTAGCTCTTCCCCAGCTTGCAGAATGTCCTGAAGCTCCAGAGCCAGCTGTAATAATGATACATACCAATGTTGTTATTCTTCTATAACTATCGTGGATAATCATCATAAATTACAACAATCTAATTTCAGTCTGCATTAAAACCACTTTAAAGTAAAATTCAAAGACAATTCTGACAAGTATCACAAGAACACAGATGAATTTAATCACAGTATTTAGAGAGGAAGCCACATCAGCCTTTGATGGTTTTCATGTAGGTCCTCTATCCTGGTTGAATTGGAAATTGTAGATGTTGCGAGGGAGGAAAACCAGAGAACCAGGAGAAAAACCGTTGGTGCAAGACGAAAACCCCCAAAAAATTCAACCCAAAGATGGCACTGGGCAGGCATCGAACCAGGGCTGCACAGTTTGCATCATGGGGAGACAGTGTTTGTCAATCTCCCACTGTCACCTACTTGCCCTTAGAATGAACACAAGGAATGTTAGACAGTTGGACAATAATAAGTTATGTCCTACCTGACAAGGGCCTTTCATTCACACTTGCTAAGGGAGGAGGAGAAGCAACTGGTGTTGATGGGTTTGAAGAGTATGAGCCACCATTGTCTGTGGGGTAAATCTGAAAAATAACTTGTTCTGTTAATTGGGGGTGGAAACCAGTGATGGCCAATACCTGCTATTCTGCTTCAATGCTTCAATGATGTGCAAGTTGTTTCATAACATCTACACTGATTTAAAATTGGTTAAGGTTTGACTTTTTAAAACTTGAACCGATAACACTTGTGTTGGGTTGCTCACAACAACACATTTGACACTTACTGATGCCAGGGCTTTGCCAAGTGTGTCTCCAGTCTGTGAGCCAGATGTTGGGACCCTTGAACTGTGAGTGGCTACATGGAAAAGGAGAAAAAGCATGCAATCAACAACAAGCAAAAAAATATACCAGCAACAATAGTGCAAGAAAGAGGGATAAACAAACAAACAAAGACCACAACAATAAAAAGCATTTAATATGCTTCAGATTATTTTTTAACCCCTCTACTTGATCTTGGAAATCATAATGAAACAATCTCTTTACAGCATTTGTTACTGGATCAATTATTTATCTGCTGCTGATTAGTAATGTGGTCTCTAATGGACAATCAAATGTAAACATATCACGAGATCATCCCAGTTTATTAGTGACAACATCCATCAGAGGGCAGTCTACAAAATCTTCCCACTTTATAACATCACAAATAAAATTATGCCTGGATCCCTGATAAACCCATTAGCTCGAGAATTTCATTTTCAATTGAAACAGTGTAAATTTTATTTTTCGGAGGTTTTTAATCCTCTTGTTTGGATGCCAATAGAACAGTAGCCTGAATCTCAGACAGTTCAAGGTCACTAGCTCTTACTCCTCTGAAGAAGTTAAAGCAAGCAAATTCAGACCATCTGAGAGTAATGCTTGTTCTGAGGGCAAGCTGGAATTTCAGTTTTTTTCGAGCCCTGGAAAGGCCTCTTTAAGGTAAATGTCATACCCATTGGGTCACTTCCATTGAGAGGAGGTGAGACAGAAGAATGAAGGTAGGGAGATGATTGCCCATGGTGCATTCCAGACTGCCTAAAGGATGTCATAGGTGGCAATGATGAAATTCTATCCATTGGCTCACCGTGGGGCAGGTGATGGTATCCCTATGGAAACAAGTGTAGTGTACAAAAACTGGTAAGTTGACACAGTGTAACCAAGGTAGAGAAATAAAATTTAACCTGGGGCAATCGGCAAGATTTCTATTAAACACTGGGTCCTTACCTTCAAGTTAGCAAAATAATGTTCACAATTTATTACACGTACGTAAACTAAGTAAAATACAGGCTTATGAACATTACATTGTTTTTAGTTTTCAGTTGAGATTTACTAACTGAGTGAGAGTGGAGGTGTATCTTCAAAATCAACACATTTGATCACACCAACCACTACCAGCATGACATTTCAGTCATAAAGACAAAATCCAACACTGGTAATTCATCATAAAGTTAACATATTTAACAAGTATGTATGCAACCTTTATAGTAAGTAAAGTTTTATATATTATTTTTAAGTTGACTTGATTTAGAATTTTACAACATTATAAGCTGTTAAGATGAAAGCTGAGAGATGAGGACACACTTCTTAGATTGAGGAGAAAGCAGCAAGCGTATGGTGAGTAATATTGTAGACACAGTAAATACAGCTATGAATCCAAGAATTGTCATCAAATCCAGAAAAATATTTTGCAACTGACAAAAAAAAGTGGTGTGGTGCCTGCGCCAGCATCAGCCAGTGTCAGGGGTTTTCCAACTTTATCAAACTCTTTGATACTGATGTGCACTGATGTGCAATTTACCTTTTTGGGGGATTTGAAAAAAAATATTTTGGAATTGTTTCTTACTGGCTTCTGTATTTTTGGTGTTATGACAAACCATAAAAATCCAACTTCAGTGAAAAACAAAACCCTCAGAATTTTTGAAGAACAGCTTCTCTTTCTGCTGAGACATTGCAATCTACAATCTACTGTTGTAGCTGTCTGAGTATAAGGCAATATAAATATGACAACTTTAGAGGAAGACCAAACAATGTAAGAAAACACAGGATGTCCAGCTTACTGTGTTTAATGCTGTATAACAGCACCAAAACCCTTAAAGCCACCAGCACCTTTAGCATCTACCCCATGCAATGATTAGAGGCTTAGCTGAGCTTATTTTGGAGTGGTTAAAAGATTCAAGTGATCAGCACATTGCTGACCGTACAACGTAAGTGCATCTAACACCATAAACAGTGCCCACCCTAGACTGGTGAATAGCTGGACCCTTTGCTAATGCTGAAACAGGAATACCACGAACGTCGCTCTAAAAACAAACAAATAAACAAAACCCCTCATCATAAACATAAAAGAAAAAACAAAACTTCCCAGCTAGAAAACACCAAAGCAAAGATGTGACTGAAAACTGCTCTACATGTATGACTTACCATGCTGTCTCTTGGATGCATGCCGTAACTGTTGCTATATGACCCTGCGGAACTTGAATATGATCCTGGGCCAAGCTGACTACTGTGGCCCCATGGATCAGGTGAGCCATGATCTATAAATAAACCAGACAAAAAGACTTGTCACAACCCTTCACAAAAAATCTACATGTAGGAATCCAGTAATTAAATTAAAGACCAGCTATAGGTGACAGAGTAACACCATAAGAGTAAAACAATTTTGGAAAACTTTGACGCTTGGCTTGCTACAGCACAATGATTTGCATATAAAAATCATCTCACTGACAACTGATGGACTGGATAGCTGGCACAATCAAGTTAATAAAGCTAACAACAACAACAAAACATCATTCCTTTTTCAACTTCATTCAAAAATTTTTGTAATGACCTATAGTACACTGTTGTGGTTCAAGAAGGTTAGGCAACTTCTTCCACAAATAACAGTTTCAACCAAACATAGAGAGACAAAACACAACTGCTACAAAGGCACAGAAAAATGAGTAACCAGAATTGAACAAGTAACATTTAAATGAAACTGGAAAGGTCAAAACAGATGCTCAGGAGCTATACTGGATGGCGGAATAAGAGCATAAGTTAATGTCTACAGTTTGCAAGGAAAACAATGTGAAAGCAGACACTGATAGTAAGATCACTTTTATTTGAATCAGGAAATGAGCAATGTGATATGAAGTACAATTATTGTTCCTGAATTGATGAACCAGTGAAGGTTAAATGTATTGACCTAGAAGGAAACCCTACATGAACTATCAAATCCTCTTTGCTTTTCATAATAATGAGGTTGAGATTTTTTCAAAACTAAATTTCAATTTCTCTTAAAGTTTAAAGAAGATCAGCAACAATGACCAAAATAGCAAAACCTAAGAAGTTCTCTTCACAGCAACAAAATTGCTATGGGAAGAAATATTCCAACCAAACTAAACTAAATATATGTTAAGAGAGTCAATTCGTTGTACATGTGTAACTGTTGCAGGGAGTTTAGTGCAGTTAGGGTGGTGTAGGCAAATTAAAACACTGCTAGGAATTCTTGGAATCAGCAACAATCTTAGGTTTATATCAAATACAGGAAGTCAGATCAAATATGCAAGTTAAGATTCCATGATCAGGAGAAAAGCAATCAACTTTTTTACTTGGTGTACTCACTAACTACTGTAGTCATAACTGCAAGTTAAACAGATCTATAACATCTTTGCATTTCAGCAGTTAAGAGGAATTAATTTGAATAGCAGATTAAACAAAGCCTGATGCAGTGATGAAATGGTGGTGTATCTTTCTCATGCTCATCTGGTGCATGGATAATCTTTTAGCCAGATGCTACTGCACAAGCACAGAAAACAACACAGAAAGGAGGGTTATCTTCATGGATTGTACTTGGTTTTGCATGAAGCATAAAAGTTCCCTCACTTAAATCCAGTCTACATTCTTGGATATAAAACTAATAAACTGCACCTGGTTCGCCACTATATAGCTATCAACAGTATTTTTACAGGCAGAGGGTTGTAAGGAAAAGTCAAAAGACCTTCATTGATATAGGAAAAGTTAACCAAAGGGAAAAAATCTCTGACACGAGGAAAATCACTGATACAAATTCGATGTTTGGTTGATGACAGAATAAATGTTACTTCAGCTGGAAACCACAAATCAAGTGTTTATGAGCACAAATGCATATAACAGCCTTTACCACACCACACTATCTTGTATCTGAAATGGCCTGCAATGAAAAAGTCATCATGTGTGGATTTAAGCCACTGCAGGTCTTTAACAGACTTGTAATCATTAATAGTCTGGTGAGAATATTCATCTTTAACACATGTGTCTGCAACAGCAACAACAAGTTGTATCGCTGTGCAGTTATTTTGCTATTTTGCAGATAAAACAATGTTGAAAATTCATCATACTTCTTAAATAGTTGTGCAAAAATTGTAGAGGCCACTGATCTTAACTCACATCAAGATCTGAACGAGAGCAGTCATAGCCGGATGAAATTTTACTGTTGATCTTCATGGCTTCATTTTTATCAAGCACAGAGAAACCTCAAAGGAATGTCAGGTAAGATTAAAGAACAGTAAACCAGAATATTAAATTCATTTATTTAGTACCTTAGTGTTTTTAATGTCATACCACACAGTACAATATAACTAGTCCAGTATGAAACAAGAAATAGAGAGCTCAGCTCGGACAAAGGAGGAAAAGAGAAAGGTTTGAATACATGTAGACGGAAGACTGTAACAAGAGAACCAATTCTTCCAAATGGTGGTCAAAGAGCACATTCGAGTAGACAAGATGTGCTGTGCTACATGCATAGTGATAATCCTTCTTACCCATGTAGTAAGTGTCTGCATAGATTCCTCCTTTTGGAGAATAATGGGATTGAGTTAGGGCATCCCCAGGATGAGGCATCATGTCATCAGCGCCAGGCGAATAGACCTATAAAAGAACCAACAATGTTTAATTTTAGCATTCCAAAGAATGGAATGGATGTATATTAGATGCCAAAGCACACAAGAAAGATAAACCAAGATCAAGAGGCAAATGACAACAGCAGTCACTTATAAAAGCACTGGCTTGTCATTTCACTGTGGACCATCCTTTTATATATTCACTCTTATTCTAAACAATAATTGCAGAGGAAAAGCACATGTAAATTGTCTTTTCGCAGGGGGTCACAGTGGAGTAACAGTTGTTTCAAGTTACTCAGCATATGGGATCAAGAAACCGCTTTTAGAGGCTCTTGGAAGTTCTGAAATCTCCACAAGGCTTATCTACATCCTGTTATGACTTATTTAGGCTCACAATCTTAGCTGAGAGAAATGACGCAGGTAATATTTAAGACCTTCTGTTTCATCTCTGAGGACACAACTTGAAGTCAAAGTGATGTGACATCCGTGTAAATAAACCCAATATTCAAACAACACTGCTCAATAGAAATGCCTCAAATGTACTCAGAGATATCAATAATACCTTTCCCCTGGCATGGTAGGGAAGTAAAGGCCTTTGATGAGGATATGGATGTCTCCACATGGAAAAACCTTTTAGAAAAATCACTGCACTAAATAACAGGCCAAGTATTGTCTGGCTTATTTTATCTGCTTCCTAACAGTGCCTCATGCAGGCAACATTAGGACCATAATCTAATTATTGTAAGATGATCCCTGCAGCTACACAATGATCTTGGTCATGTTTTTTACCAATCACAAGCACTCAAGTTCTGATTAGGCTATCATGTGACAAGGAATGACAGTGATCTTTAACAGAGCCATCACTGTTTGCTAGTAATATTATCCCAGAAGAAGAAACCACAGTTTCCACAGTCAGGGAAAGAATTTGGCAGCTTTTCCTTCCTATTTAAACAGATGTTTAATATTTTAAGCTTCACAGCTGTTCATTGGCTTTAAAAAGTAGGGATTTCTACAAAAGCAAAACATTTCATAGCTGTGCCTTTGGCAGAAATTCTGGTGATGCAAGGGATTAAACATTCTCAGCTGCATGTTTTAAATCCATCAGCACTGCAAGGAATGACAATAACTACTCAGTGTTTCTTCTTTAGTCTGCCAGTCTGGAAAAACATTTTTGTAAATTTTTAGATGTCGTTAAAATCTCTTTATAAAATCATTCCAAACACCAGCTCTTCTCAAAGATCTAGCATTAAAAAACCACAGCCTAGTCAGGCTTTTTACTGTTAGTGAATAGCCTGCTGTGACAATGAATTCCTTACCTCTCCTCCCTTATGGGTGCCTTTTGGTCACTTCTCATATAACAGATATTCCCTGTTATTCATTGACAATTTTTTTGGATAGAGATCAGTGACATACCAAGGTCGAATTGCACATTTTCGTGTAACCTGAATTATCTTGTGGTTACAAGATGGCAACATCAACCATTACAACT
>Ga0126339_10002832_pt1 | contig 12508 bp, 6 predicted proteins | sample OrbTmetagenome_2_FD_92532 | JGI IMG/M metagenome (GOLD analysis project Ga0126339, IMG submission 92532) | Coral microbial communities from Petempiche,Puerto Morelos, Mexico - Orbicella T R C metagenome | ecosystem: Host-associated > Invertebrates > Cnidaria > Coral | place: Petempiche,Puerto... | reverse complement strand
TTGCTGTTGGATGGAGTGGAGATTTTTGGTTTGACGAAGAATTATTCTTACTATTATAAGGTCCCCCTCCCCCCCTGTTTTTTTTTTTTTTTTTTTTTTTTTTTTTTTTTTTTCTTTCAGACAAGGCTGTCTCGGAGTCTCAATTTTTTGCAAAGCTAGGAAAGTCTCCAAGTCCTGATTTGTTTGTTTGCCTTTATAATTTAAGACGTCTGAACCGCTAGAGCCTAAACGTCTCGCGCTCGCATTTAAACCACTTTGAAGTCTCGGTCTCGCAATTAAAAAGTCCAAATGTCTCGGGCGCGCAAAGAAAAACGCTAGTCTCTCCTACTCACAAAGTCTTGGCAGTTACCATTTACCGCTCCTGCGATTGACCGTCGCAAGTCATTGGTTTCCCTCAGACACAGGATTTTCAATCAAAGGGTTGAAAATAATTGCAGTAAATCCAGATTTTTCTATTGACGGAAAAATGAAGTAAATGGAATTTGAAAACCGCTGCCTTTCAGCAACAGTCTAGAGTTAAAATTTAATCAGTCAGCAACATTATTTTAATATTTCTGGCTCACTAAAAGTCTCGCAAAATTCCGAAGATGAACAAAGCTAAAATTGTGAGGTTGCCTCGCGTTCACGTGTTTTTCACTGGTGTTTTAAACTGGATTCCTTTTAGTTTTAGCGCATCGACAAGCTCCGTAAAGGGTAACAGAACGAAAAGCAATCACTACGTTGTCAATTTTTGTCGCCCTATACGCTAGTTAGAATTGATAGCATTTTCCATAAAATTCAGGGAGCATTTTAGACACTTTTAGTTAATACAGCGATACATAGGGTAGCAAAGGGCAGATATGTGCATGTGACGTGGGGGGTGGGGGGCCGGGTGTACAGGGTGATTTCCAGATCACGTTTCACGGAAAATGACTTCGAACGTCACTGATATCGTTCACGTAACTACGGATGTCGGCCGCAAAAGCTACGAGGCATTGACTAACTCTGTTGGTTCCCACTCTTCACAACAATTCAGAAGATAGCGTTTCACGGTTCACGACAATTTAGAAGATACCGTTTCACCCTTTACATCCCTCTTAAATGTACAGTACTGTTTTACAGTTTATTGAAATCATGGTTTTAAGATCATAATAAAGTATGTATGTATGTATAATTTATTCCTTACAATACAATTTGAGCAGCTTAAAGTGATATTTATTAGAAAAGGGTTTGGCCCTCCAGCTTTGCCCTTATTCAAATCTATGCTGCTAGTTAATCAATTCAAATAATTTATCGTTGCTTTGTATGTGGCTGGTTTCCACATGTTACAGATGATATTTAGCAAATCTTGTACCCAGAGTCTTCAAACTTCTTGATCATTCGCCACTGTAGAAACGCGAAGAAGCCTGGGGCAAATCTCGTCTCGCAGTCGCTTGTGGGATAGTTCCTTGGGACAGTAATGGTCCCATCAGCCACTGCGAGATGAGTTTTTTTTTCTGGTTTTTCTCGTTCTAAAGTAGCGTTGCAAAGACCAACCGCTGATCGAGTTGTCTGAAGATTCATCCAGTGTGCAATATTTATTCTAGCATAGTGCTTTTTAACTTGGAAGAAGGTATTTATTTAATATTGTTAATCACATTATAATTCAACGCATTGTTAGTTAGATGCGAACCCTTTGGAATTTGTTCTCCACATTAAAAAAAATAAAATAAAAAAAAAAAAAAAAAAAAAACAGAAAACCAAAGAAAAGGTATTTTTTTAAAATTGTGAATTAAAATAAAAATCAAAACATTATTAGATAAAAGAAAAACCTTAAGAATTTTTTCACCACAAAAAAAAAAAAAAAAAAAAAAAAAAAAAAAAAATAGAGCAGACAACCAAAGGAATGGTATGTTCGTGTGAACTTTCTGGGGAACTGAAGGTGTTAAACCCATTTCAATATGATTCAATCATACGGGGATCGTCTCAGAAACAGCCACATTGTTGACTTCAGCTACTCAAAGATTTTCAGGTCTACAAACCGTGACCAGGATATTCACTGAAAATCTCTGATTTTTGCAATCTCCGTTTCCAGGTCTTTTCCCTTGAAGTTTGGGAGGGCCCTGGAGTCGAGGTTGAGATCGTTACTTCACGCGTGAAGCAAAGGAAATAGGAATGGGTAAATTAAAGGGAAGGAAAGAGGAAATGGAAATCTACATGTGGGCCACCAGAAATGTTACAGACGTGACTTTGACCAGTCACGCATGCGTCACGGGTTTGTCACGGGCCATTACGGGTACAATCGTGTTTGACCTCTCTTGACCGTCAAGGGTTTTGACCATCACACAACACGCGTTTTTAATCATCAAGGGTTTTCATAGGCCACATACGCAGACGTTCTTATGGTTCGTCACGCACTCTTCTCTTGAGTAGTAAAACCTAAATTTAGCCGTGTTGTCATCGGTTATGTCGACGAGAGATAATAACAAAAATCATCAATCAGTTTTCTATGGACAGGAGACGTCTTCGTCTACATGGAAATGTAGAAACCCCGGGAATTTGCTTTAACAGTACCAGTACGTTATTTACATGTGAAATTCTCTGTTCCTGCCTCCCTCTCTCAAACCGCCAGTTTGTGTGCGTCACGCAGATGAAAAAAGCGTTGCGTGACTCTATTTTAAGTTTGTGCAGTTTTGAAGGATTTGGAGATGTAATTCTTTGCTATGTTATAAGTAGCACGATTTCGATGGAATCAAATTTGATATAAAAGTAGCCGAAATAAATGGAAGATTTAAATTTAGTTCTCTCGTAAGAACTGTGAGGGATTTTATCAGTTTATAGGTAGGTATGAGTTGTTTTCCCAGCGGATAACAAATTTTCTTTTCAATCCAATGTATAGCAAATCGGCTTTGAGCCTGAATAACAGAAAAAAAGATTTCGCACAAATATGCAGTACCCCGCTCTGGTCAGCTGCACGCTAGGACACGCTACGAAAAATCAATATTTCAATCCGGGGCATCGTCGTCATATCTCTCTTAGCGACCCTTGGAGCATGCTCAGTGTGGGTTTATCGTGGAGCGTTACAACTTGTAGATTATCGATGTGTACATTTCTGAAATAATTCCTCTGCGACTGCAATATAATTCACCATTGCTTCACCCCAGCCATGAGTGCGGATTATCCGTATTTGTCGTACCTGGCTTTGTATATTGTTTCCGCCAGCTTGTGGAGTTCAGATACTATGGGAGCGACACACTGGATTCTGAACGAGAGGGATGGAGTTGTACGTGCCAGCAGTGGAAATGACATACTGAAATCCGATCCGGTGCTGTCTATTCTGACGAAAACTAACCCTCCCAAGACGGGAAATGGTAGAAAAACAAACTGTGACCAATGCAGTAAGGGCAGATCTCATGGTCTAAGGTGAGAGCGTTAGCGAGATTTCGAAAGACAGTAGGTTTAATTAAAGACTGTAAACTTGGTTTGTTTTGACGTGCGGAGAAGCCATATCGCATATTATGATTAAAGTCACGGCGATAGCTTTTTACTCTTTCACTTGAAAACTTTAGCACTTTGTTTGACTAAATCCTTTTTCAGTGAGCGGGAGTTTAAAAAAAAAAAAGAAATGAGAATTCATTGTGATCTGAGTGTTTTTGATGTTCACTGAAGATATATGACATAAACACACGAGAAAGCAACGTGTTTAATTTACATTTGAAGTGTTCAGGTACAAAGTGCTAATGAACTGCGAGAGCACTTCAGCGGGGAAAAACGTTTCTGTTCCCCTTGCTTTTTTGATTGGCTTTAAATTTCTTTCATCGAGAGCTTGTTTATGTGTTAATTTAGCCACGCGCGGTCAGCCGTCAGCGGCCATTTACAGAGTGACAAGTCTCGACTCATAACGTTTGACGTCTGTTTAAGCGTATGCAAAAACAGTTTTCACCTCTCTTTTAGCGTGTTACAAAATAATGTTTTAACTTGCCAGAGTTTTGGTTTGGTCGATAAGCGGTCACATTTGATCCCAACGGTAGCAAAATGTGTCTACATGTTGTTTGTGTAAAGCTAGCTAAGGGAAGAAGCGAATTTAACTTTATGGAGCCAAGCTGAAGCGAGCAGTAGCTAGTAAGATAAGTACACAGTAACAACCTTTCTCACGAAGAAAGGCGTTTTCCCGATACTCACAAATTTTTGGTTTGGATCATCAGTAACTTTGAATTGCATGCTAAACAGAACAGAAATATGTATAGCAACCAGCCCACCTGCCTTTGTGCAATTTGGTACAAGTCCCCTTATATTTCTTTTTTGATTTGTAAACAGTCGAACTCATGACTAATACGAAAGTCTTAAAAAAGAACTATCAGTCAATATTTTGACACCCTTCTACGACAGATTTAAGTTTGTGCATTCACATTTTTGTTGACTACAATCAGGCTTGATATTTTTAAGTTTAAGTTAAATATCCTGTGGTCTCAGACTGACTTATGTGTAATTGAGAAGTGCTAATCAATTATTAAACGATGACTACCTTTTAACAGTTTTTTTGGGTCAACTTGAAGTTTGCATCAGTACTTGAATAATTTTAAAAAATGCCGATGTTGGTTTTGTAAATAAGTATGCAAACTGATTGAGTATAGGAATCTGAATATGCATATGACAAAAAAAGTTCCGGTTTTTTATGTTGTTGTTACAATTTAATTTTTATGGTTTGAGAGTTCAGCACATACTCTTTCTTTGTTGTGATAAACTTCACCAAGAAAATAATTTATTACTAGTGATATGACCAGATAACTCAGTTTTATTATAAACAAAATTGCAATACCAAGTTGCTATGAATCACATTATGTGATACTATTTTTGAACTGTTGGTTTCTAAATTACAAGTGAAAACAAGTCAATTTCCCAGTATGAACTTTGAACAGGAGTACCTCAAATGTGTTCACAATTATTACGCTCACACAAGGCCTTTCGTATGCTTTGCTTAGTGTGCCCGCAATACGTAAAGAAGCTGCTGAATTTAACTTGGCGATCTAGTCGATGATCAAAGAATTGTGGGTTTGTTTTGTTGCATCTATTTGCATAAATGCTATCTTTCATCCACAAGTAACCGGATCAATTTTGACAGATGAAAAGGTGAGTCGCCCACTGGCAACTAGTTCTTACATCTGGTTGCCAACACTCCATTTTTTGGCAGCATTGGGAACCAGCAAGTCACAATTTCAAGCCCTGTTATTGCAAACGGAAATAAAGAGAACAAAAAATTAAGCTGGTAAATGTAAAAATTTTAAAACTGTCCAAAAACATATTTAAACTGCAACATGTTATAAAGTTAAACAGATAAAATAAATATTTATTTTAAAATAAATAGGTAAATAAATAAATAAATAAATAAATAAATAAGTAAATAGGAATTTGCAGTAGCACATCCCATGGAGAGGCTCTTTGTCCACTGTTTCCAGATTGAATTGCAATTTAGAAGTGTTGTGGAGGGAGGAAAACCAGAAATCCTGGATAAAAATACATGAAGCAAGGCAAGAACCAACAGCAACAACAACAACATTTGTTTATACCAAAAAAAAGGAAAGACTGAAGAAGAATACAACTCACTTAAAAAGCTGCCTCTAGGAACACTTTCACCACTGTGCCATCCCTGCTCCCAATGAAATGATACAAAATACAAACAATACTAGAGCAGTTTTCATTCGAGTTCTGAAAAGTAATATTGGTTTTGCACTTACTAAACTACGCGATTGCTTAAAAAACTTTCGCCAATTCTTTATCCAACCAGAAGTAAAACCAAAACCAATCGTGATTTGATCGCACACATTTTCTTGTGCTTTGCATCAGCCACATACTTCGAGTTTTGATAGGCTCACTGTATTGTCCTTTGTGATTGGCTAAAGCGATTTGGTTAAATTTGCTTTACGACACTCAATTGAAATCTACTCTCTGTGAAATCTAACAAGGGATAACCTTTTAGAGAGGATTTTGTTAACAGTTCTGTGGTGCCTGGCTTCTGTTTCACTTCTAGACTACTTAATAGTACTGTGTTAGGTTTGAATATTTTTTTGTCTTTTTCACAGTCCTGTAGTTGGCGCAGTGGGTCCCACATCTTTAGAGTTATTTCCTGCCCCACAGTTAACATGTGGTCCGTCAGTTAATGAAACCTTCTATGATCACTTGGAAGGAATTGCAAACCGCGAATACCATCCAACCTTTATGGAGCCTGATGTGGCCATGCTCTTCAAGAAGAGTGAAGTTGAAGACATTGATTTAGGTCTGATTGAATCAAACTTAAGAAGAGCAATTGAAGAAGTGAGTATTAAATGTCATTTGAAATTCAGGACTGGCAGGTTCAAGTCTCACTCTGACCACCAAGCTGGAATTGTTAGTTCTCCTCTGTCATACTTGTAAATACCCAACTGGTCTGCCTCCTGCCAGTTGGGATTTCAAGCCTGTTATGCTAATTTGAAATATTTCTTTCTTTCACTTTAAGTGGCATGCCTGAGAACCTGCTAATTGTAGTTAAGCGCCTTGACCACTATAAGCACTCAACATCGAACTTTTTTTTAAATAACGTAGTTTTAGTCAGACAATATATGGACCTGTCGACAGAAAGATGTACACCCAGTTTACATGTAGACCAATATAAGTCAGACAGTATATGGACAAATTTATGGACCAATATTGAATCATTGCACATAAAGTGATTACAAGTGATAAACAAATCTTAGCTAAAAAATAATTTAAGCTCTAAACTCAAGTACGTATCATTCTCTTCAACTCATGCTCGGGTTTCAGTCTAAATCTCAAATACAAAGGGTATGGGTTTTGGTTGAAATCACCTGGTTGACACCATGTTTACTTTAATTGTGACAATCTCAATATGTTGTCTACAAAAGAAGATTTTGTGTCAGAACTGTACACATTCAGCTGGAATAATTTATAATTATTTATTACTTTATCACATAGGGCGAAAAGAATTTTACAAAAACGAATTCAGTGATGGTTAACCTTAAACTAAAGTGGCGAGGATACCTAAAAGAAACTAGAAAGATTACAGTCAGGACAATAGGTGTTTAGGCCTCATCATTACGCATTAAAAATGATTTGAAGTTATAAACCAGACCCAAGAGAGAGGTGAAAATGGAACGTAAATCATGCAATGACATCATAATCACACTTGCAAATTTTAACATTTTGCCTGCTGGTAATTTGAAATGCCAAGTAGCAGAGGTAAAATAATCATTAGAAAACATTCCTAAGAAAACAGCGCACTGATTGGTTAAAAATCGTGTTTCTATAACTCGATGGAAACACAGAACTAGCAGTTAGTTGGTCCTTGCAAAAAATGGTACCAGAAGAGCTCTTCCAGCCTTACTTGTAATTTTATTGCTTGTGTTTCTTCGTCCTGCCCCAACTTATTGCCTTGGGTCTCTAAGGATGAACCTCAGGCACACCAGATTGGTCTCCTTTGAGGTATAATTTGCTTTCCTTGTTCCTTTAACCTTGAATTCCACCTGGGAGCCAATCGTCAAAGTGTAGCCCACCAGGTGTGACCTTGGGAATCCATGCAACTAATGGGCCATTTCCAAATTACGTTTAGCCTTTTTCTCAAAGCAAGTCTTGGTGCCTTACCTTTCCTTTCTTATGAAAATGAGATTTCACTCACATGCAAATCAAACTCATTTTCATGTGAATGGTTGGGCACCAGGCGTCGCTTTGATAGAGAGGCTTAGGTCAACTTGGAAATGGGCTATTGGTATCATAAGGCATTTACAGACAAGTAAAATGTCTCTGTTAAGCTTTCTGTTCTATATTGAAATCCACCTAGTTTTACTCACTCAGAATGACGTTTGTTTGGTAACATATCAAAAATCACCTGTGTTTCCATCCAGTCCAGTAGATTTTGTAGCCTGCAAACAGGTTCCCGGTGAACCCGAACGAAACAAAAGAGCCTGTAGACATTCTATTGATGCCACCGTTCTATGATACCAGCTCTTGGTATCATGATATGATTGGTTAAATCGCTGATTGTTGACATCTTTGAGATGAATATTTGACAGATGTTTGTAAAATTATACAACTCCAACGGTTTGTTGCGATAGTGCATTTGCCGTTCTCTTTTAAGGTTTGGTCTCTCGACCTCTCATTATTTCACAAGCAATTCTGAAGGGTACTTTATGTTCTGTTACGGGGAGGAATTTTAAGTAGAAGCTAGTGGAGTGAAGCCATTTGGCGGTGCTATAGCAATTTATTTTAAAGGTCAAAGGCATGGTTTCCGGACTTTCCGCTGTTATCTGCTTGTCGCTTCACAGAGTTTGACACCTCTATCATGCGCTTATAATTTCTTTAGGCTCATTTCAGTATTGCAAAATATGTTCTAAGCTCTCTAAGTATTGGCTCTGGAGGGACAAAGTGTTTGAAATATTCCGTGAACATGTTGCTTACTTGCACTCTATATTATGACGCCTGGCCCGGCTATTTGATTAGCTTGATTAAAACTGTTTGCAAGTACCGAAAATGTAGCTTCTTGACAGGTCTAATTACCTCATTGACTGATTTGTTACAGGCTTATCACCAAGGGTGGATAGGCACATCAAAAACAAAGTTCCCCTGTCCCCGCCCTGATCACTTTGCTCTCTGAATTCTTCTGTTTCACTCTTGCTGAAATTTTTTTCTGTCCTTGTCGGGAGCCTGTGTGCAGGCTTTAGATTTTGTTGCTGCACCTACTGACCAATGCTGTTTGCTTTCTTCACAGAGTCCAAATTCAGTTGTTGTATGTAACCACGTTGGGAATTTCTGGAGAATCAGAGGAAGCACGTACCACTCCATAGAGTGCTTTAGACGAGCCTTGTATTATTCACCAAATGATGCCGATGCCCTCCTAAATCTTGCAAAGGTCCTATTCAATTTGAACTATGTTCAAGATGCTGCGTATTTGGCACGGAGGTCACTAGAAATGCAGCCTTCTGAGCACAACTGTTGGTTACAGCATTTTACCCTTGGTGAAATTCTGAGGGCAAGTGGAGACCTGGAAGAAGCAGGGATCCATTTCAGACATGCATTGGACCTCAACCCAGCATTTGAACTGGCAGAGGTGCACCTGCGGGAGATTGGATCACCGTCCACCTCTACCACAAATACATACACATTCTTGATAATAGGCCTACTTGTGGTGGTTGTCTTAGCCACAGTCTACTTCATGACGCTAACAAGTGAAAGTCGTGGGACAAAGAGCAGCCGCATGCCACTTTGGTCAGAAGGAAAAAGACCAAAGAAGAGACCTATCACATGAAGCATTCTGTATTATGAAAACTCCAGAGACATTTTTTTTTGCACAATAGGATGTCATTAATTTGCATCTTTGCGACCTGAAAACTTTTTTAAAGAAAACTGAAAGTTGTCAATCAATCTTGTAAAAGTATTTGACATGTAGAGTCACAAATCCCATGAAACTGGAGGCTATGCTCTTTTATAAAAATTTGATATTCAGATATTTGCATGGAAATTAGCTGTTTTTAATTAAAGGAATGTCCCAACAATGTTGTTGCCTGAATATGTTTAATTGAAGAGATTTTTATATTTCATAGTGGACCTCCGGCAGCCCAAAGGGCCACCAAGCAGAGCCTCATAACTATTATGATAGGAACAGGACCACATGCATGCATAGAAAATCATGCAACTCTTTCTTCATGGTCAACATGGCTAGCAGCTTGAATCGTAGGCGTGTGCACCCTACAAGGAAAAACGATGATGTTGCACAACATGGCAGCCATACTCTAGCTAATAGATTGACTGAGACATGCAGCCTTGGTTTATATCGTACTTCTTTGATATTGGACATCCATGTTATGGTCAATATTGACACCTGTCTAAACAAGGTATCCGCTGACCAGTATCACATGACCATATAGTGAGCTCAGGTTAAGAGATCATCAAGGTCACATTTTTTTAAGTTGACTGCTGACCAAGTACTGGCTTTCGATTGGATTGCAGGCTCAAGCCATACTAAGGTGTAATTAGGAGCTCCGCTTTTAAGCTTGGCTAAGTCTATATATTATTTGAACACATCCACGCTCTCTGTTTCATATTTGATATATATATTTTATTAACAAACTCTGTGGGAAAAGGCAGCTGTTTTCTTTTTCAGAGGCACATACCATTATAAAAACACTTCTGAAACATTTTGATGCATACAACATTAAATATTAACTTGATCCTCTGATGCTGCTGCAACAAAATTTAATTCCAATGGTTAATTTTTAACACACCAACTGAAGGAATGAGTTTCTATTTACACTCTACATGTATTTACAATGCTATTACATGTACCAACTTCAGACTCATTGCGACACAGCAAAACATCAACCCTTCCTTCACTCAAAAACTTTGTCCAAGAATATTCTACCACCATATAAATGCATTATTCTGGGTTTTTTTTCCTGTCTATGCCTCTGTTAAGTCATCATTGAAATACAAGTGTAAGGCAGGTAGAAATTGTTCATCATTCATGCTCAGTTTATAGAACTCTTCGCTCTCATCGGGAACTCCATTTTCTTCTAATGTCTTGTTCATGTCCAGGTTTCTTCCGTTGTACTTCCAGGTATAGCTGGCAGCATGTGCATTGTATTTAAGGTACCGGTCTTGAATTTCACTAAGAATTTCCTCAGAACAAACCTACAGAACAAAACAAAAAAATCATCCTATGAATCTTTCCTGTCTTGCTTACAAACAAGTAAATATTCAATCTGGGGTTGACTAACCAAGCTGGCACTGAATCAGACAGATCTATCTATTAGTTAAAGATCTCTCAACTTTCAAAATCCTTTTCTGTGCCACCATATAACCACCTAAATTTGTCACTTTGGTTTGATGAAGGGCTATCACTTGAAACATCACCTACAAAAACTTTTTACAGCGTGACTAATTTTACCTTCAACTTCAAGTTGACAAATAGCCAAGTGCCATCAATTCTTGAGGTTTTGGCCCATTTTATGCCACAGGGAGGGGAGGTTGAATTTCCATTTTTGAAAAGGTCAGGTATGCTGTCGTCCCACTTAGGGGTGTGAAACAAGGATTTTGGTCTTGCTTACAGGTAGGGTGTTCAGGATGAAGTGCCACTGTTTTTAGCTGTCAAGGTATGGGTGCAATAGAAGAAATAACAATAACAAACTCCTCTCAGTTCTGTTTTTAGGCTCAATTTCTGCCACACTCTCGAGTCTGGTCTACTAGCATGGGCTCTTTTCCTCAACAGCAGCTATCTGAACAGCAGCTACCTTTTTAGGGGTCAAGTAAAACTTGAGCCAGACCAAGATCGAAAAAAATGGCATGTAATTATGTGGACTAGCCTTCCAGAAGGGTAATCAAGAGCTGTTCCCCTTCACACATTAACAGAATAATTTACTAATAAATAACTGATTGGACATTCAAGCTATTTTATTTCCGATTAGAAGCTACAGTTTACCTCAATGGCTTGTTCTTGTGAGGTGAGTGTATTGATAATTCGGACTCTTCTAGTTTTAGCTGAAAGCACACCAATGCAGTATGAATCATCCTTCCACCATGGCCGACCAAAGTCATTTGCCCAGTCTGTTCTTGGACACTTAGGAGGAGTGTGTATGAACCTTCCTCTTGGAGTGTAGTAGAATTTGCACTTGGTTACTGGGTCAATGTGAGTTCGGATCTTGAAAAGAAGAAAGTAACTTACAGTAAATGACTAGTGGCGATTGGACATCATCAAGTAGACTGAATTATTATTAGTTTAAGAGAAAAGAAAAACCCATATGTAATGTGCACTCAAATAAAAGTGTTTTTGCACACTTTTCCCATTTCTCTTTCTTTTGTGATTGCTATTAGTGCTCGGTGAAAGGTCATCTGAAGCCAAATTTCATGGATGTCTGACCATTTCCATGTGTTTTGAAACACTCCATATTTGTAATGCTAAGGACATCTCAGGCTTGTAGAAAAGATCTTAATAATAATTAGTTTTGCAAAGTCTTGAATTTATCATTTGCCATTTTACGACTAACCAGATAGGCCAACATTTGTTTCATAATGGAACAAAATTTTCCTCTGGATCTCTGACATATCAACCAATCAGAAATGCTGCTTTTATAACTTACAATAACACAACCAACGTAAAACTCCCAGCTGGGGAGGAACCTGTCTTACTTCTGACTGTCTAGTTTTAGTATAGCACTCAGGTTGAAAATAAAGAGATAAAAGAAAGAACCATACTAGAGGGAGACGAATTAATTTGCTAGATAATGTGCTGTACATGTAACTGTGTAGTGCAAGTTAATCCTCAAACCACATTCCATCCAGCTTAGACCAGAACTTGAAAATAACCTAACTTGAATAAATGGATGGGAAATAATGGAAAAGAAACCACTTTATTAGCATGACATGTCTTAATGTATGCGCTACTGATTTAAATTGAAATGAAATTATACTCAGCTTACATCTTTTGTCTTCTTGTCAAACCAATGTGTAATGTCTTTTCCTGCAGCTTCAATAATTGGCTTCAAAAGAACATCACCTAAAGCATGTT
>Ga0126339_10002828_pt1 | contig 12512 bp, 5 predicted proteins | sample OrbTmetagenome_2_FD_92532 | JGI IMG/M metagenome (GOLD analysis project Ga0126339, IMG submission 92532) | Coral microbial communities from Petempiche,Puerto Morelos, Mexico - Orbicella T R C metagenome | ecosystem: Host-associated > Invertebrates > Cnidaria > Coral | place: Petempiche,Puerto... | reverse complement strand
CCAGGTCATCCCCCAGAGTCTCCACCCGCACCCGCGCCTGATCGAGGCGCGGCCCCACGCCGGGATCGGCGGTCACCGCGTCCAGTGCCTCGCGCAAGGCCCGCAGGTCGGGCGGCGCGCCGAACGCCGCCGCGTGCTCCGCCGCCCGGTCACGCGCCCGCGCGGCCTGATCCCGTCCCGCCCGCGCGCGCTCCACCGCCTCGGCCAGTCGCGCCCCGCGGGTCGCCAGATCCCGCAGCGTGACCACGCGCGCCCGGGTCGGCAAGCGATCGGCCACGGCCTCCGCCGTCAGGTCCGGACTCCCCACCTCACGCGCCCGCGCGCGAATCGCATCCGCCTGGGCGCGGCGCTCGGCGCATCGTTTCGGCAGGTCTTCCTCGGCGGCGATGAACCGGCTTCGCGGGGTCTCCAGCAGGCGGGCGATCTCGTCGGCGCGGGCCAGCATGGCCTCGTCCACATCGATGGCGTCCCGGTCCGTCCGCGTCCGGGCCACATCCGCCTCGGCCTCCTCCAGGGCGCGCGCGGCCCGCGTGCACGCGGTGGCGGCGGCCTCGATGTTCGCCCGCATGTCGGCTGGCAGATCCGGTGTGTCGGCCAGCGCCGCGCGCTCCGCCCGCGCGGCGTCGAGGCGACGCAGGTCGGGAATCACCCGCCGCGCCCGCTCCAGGGCCCGTCGCCGGGCCGACAGGGCCTGATGGCGCGCCGCCTGCGCGTCCAGCGCCACCTGGGCCTCGGCCGCCGCCCGTCGCGCCTCGTCATAGGCGCGGTCCGAGACGGCCGCCTCGCGCTGGCGCCGCAGGGCGTCGGCCCGGCGTTTCAGGGCCACCGCCACGGCCTGGGTCTGACCCCGGGGCTTGAACAGCCGGTCGGCCTCGGTCTCCAAGGCATCCAGCCGCGCGCCCAGCCAGTCGAGCCCCGCCCCGGCCTGGAACAACAGCCGACCCAGATCGCTGTCGGCCGCCAGCATGGCCTGACCGCCCTCGCGCAAGCGGTCGTGGGACAGGCTGAACTGCTGCCGAAAGGTCTCGCGATCCACCCCCGACAGCACGGTGGCCAGCGGCGCGTCGTCAACCGGCTGGCCGTCCTCCCCCAGCAGGGTGCTCACACGGCCCTTCTTGCGCCAGACCGCCAGGGACGCGCCATCGGCCTCCAGGCGGGCACCCACCCGCAGGTCGGGGGCGGCATGCCGATAGTCGAAGACGGTCTTGTGGCCGAAGCCGAACAGGAAGTCGGCGAGGGCCTCCTGGGTGGTGGTCTTGCCGGCCTCGTTGGCGCCCAGCAGCAGGTGCAGGTCCGGCGCGCGGGCGGGCAGGTCCAGGGCCACATCGGTCAGGTGACCGTACTTGTCCAGGTGCAGGCGCGCGAACCGCATGGGGCTATCGATCCTCCCCCCCGTCGCGGCCCAAACCGGCCAGATCCGGCCGCACGGCCCGCACCAGGGCGGCGATGTCGTCGGCCCGCAGGGCGGTCAGCAGCGGCTGATCCTCGGCGGCGTCGATGGCTTCGGTGTCCGCGTCCAGCCGCCCCAGATCGCCGCGCAGCTTGTCCCGCAACGGCCGCAGGGTCGTCGCCAGGGCCTCGGTGATGACGGGGTCACGGTCGGCATCGGCCAGCAGGGCGGCCAGGCGGCCGGCGGCCTCCCGCTGGTCCGGAGCGATCCCGTCGGCCGGCGGACGGGTCTCCAGCCGCACCGACTCCACCCAGACGTCCGGACAATCCATCAGCCGTGCCCTGAGGTTCGCCTCCAGAGCCTCGCGATCGGCCGCCAGGGCCGCATGGGCGGGCGTGATCCCCCCCAGCCGCACCCGCACCGCCACAGGACGGCCGCCGGCCTCGCTGGCCACCCGGGCACGCACCGTCTCGGCGCAGGCGGCGCGCAGGGCGTCGGGATCGGCGCGACCGTCGGCGTCCACCGTGACGACCAGCCAGCGCACCGCGTCCAGAACCACCGGTGTGACCGCCGTCACGCGGCCATCCCGCACGGTGACCGAGACGCAGCCCTTGGGGCCGGTCTCGCGCATGTGGCGGCCCTGCAGCACCCCAGGGTAGACCACCCAGGGCGCCCGGCTGAGGATGGCGTGCTCGTGGACATGCCCCAGCGCCCAATAGTCGTAGCCGTGCGCCTGGAGGTGCGCCAGCGAACACGGCGCGTAGCGCGCATGGCGGGCGTGCCCCTCCAGCGCCGTGTGCAGCACGCCGATGTTCAGCCACCCCGGCAGCGGCGGCGGGTAGCCGGCGGCCAGGTTCTCGGTGACGGCGGCGGTGGCGAAGCTCTGGCCGTGCAGGGCCACGCGCGGCGCGTCCAGACGAATGGTGGCCGGCTGGTCGGCGGGGAAGACATGGGCATTGTCCGGCCAGGGCAACGCGCGGGTGATGCGGTTGGCGGCGTCATGATTGCCGAACAGCACGACGACCGGAATGCCGGCTTCCTTCAGGCGCTGGAGATCCCGCACCAGGACCAGGCCGGTGCCGAAATCCGGCCAGTCGCCGTCATACAGATCGCCGGCGATCACCAGGAAAGCGGCGCGACCATCGATAGCCGTGTCGACCAGGGCGTGAAGCGCGGCGCGGGTGGCGGCGCGGAAACGTGTGACCGGCGCGCCCTCATAAGCCGACAGCCCCCGAAGCGGGCTGTCCAGATGGATGTCGGCGGCATGCAGGAAATGGAAGTCCATGTTTCGGCACGGTTTGGTTAAGTTCCGTCCGCGGACGGACCCGATATCAGTCGGCGTCCTTGCCGACCTTGGCGTCGTCGCGCGCGGCCCCCGCCCCTGCGGGACCATCGGCCTCGACGGGATCCGCCTCCACGGCGCCCCCGGCGGGGCTTTCCGACTCGCAGGGCACATAAAGACCAAAAGGCGCGCCGCCGACCGTCAGGACATAAGCTTCGTCGTCACGCTGGCGATTCAGGGCGATGCTTTGGGACTGACTGTAGACAGGGCTGTCCTCGTGGTTACAGCGGGCGTCGAAGACGTACCCGGACTCGGTTTCCACCCCGCGCAACACCATGCAGTCGAACCCGTTCAGACCGACGCGCCACTCGGCGGTGCTGTCGAATTCGGGGACACCATCGATCGCCACCCAGCGCCCCATGGCAATCACCGCGCGGCCGGCCTGGGCATCGCAGGTATCGGCGCGGCCGACCTCGCGCCACCAGCCTTCCAGCGCCGCCAGATCGAGGTCGTCGACCGGCATCAGGCCGTCGCCGTCGGGTGTGTCCGTCATGGCTGGCATCGAGGCACTGTCGGCGGGCGGAGAAGCCGCCGCGCCTTTGGCACTCGATGTGGCGAAGGGATCCTGGGGTGCGGCCAGGGCGGTGGCGAAGGGATCGACCGGCGGCGCCCCTTGGGCGGTGGCGAACGGATCCGGCGGCCGAGAGCGATGCCGCTGGCAGGCCTGAACCGCCCGGGTCGCCGCGCGGGTGCCGGCCAGGTCGAGGCGCTCCACCTCCCGCCCCTGGAACAGGATCCGCAGGGTGCTGGACCGCGCGAAGTCATCGATGAAGGCCGAGGGGACCCCACGCACCACCACCCCCGGGCGGGCAGACCCGGCGAGACCGGTGCCGGAATAGGTCCAGTCGCGCCCGCGATCAAAGACAAAGGACAGCGTGTAGGTCTCCCCGGCGGCCAGGGACGCCCATTTGGGATTGGACAGCGCCAGGAAGGGTTCGGCGCCTGGTGCGGCCCGCCCGAACGAGACCCGAGTGTCACCGGGAACGGTGCCACTCGCCAGGCAACCGCCCAGGCGATCGTTGATACCGATCACCCAGTTTGGGTGACGGGCCGTTACCCTGTCGACGTCATAGGCGGCCAGGGCCGGTACCGCCAATGGAATCATGGCCATGGTGGCGACCGACAGGCCCAAGAGAGCCGCGCGGCGGCGGGCGAAGACGGAACCAGCGATCATGGCGAGAGGGCTCCCGGTCCAGCGGTCGGCCCCGGAGACAAGGCGGGCCGGACCCGAGTCAGGGTGACCGCCCCTCCCACTCTGTCAACCGTTTTCGCCGGTTCAGTGCAACAAAGTCGTCAAGGCTCTCATCCTCGATGGTGTCGCTGCACACACACTTTGGGCTTCGTACTGCCCGACAAAAGAAGTGACTTTTTTGTCGGGCGGCCGACGTGCCTCGGTACCGCTTCAAGCAGTACTGGGCTCGGCACCCACGGTGCCGCTTTGCGGCACCGACACCCAACGTTGGGTGCCCGAAAGGCGTCCGGGGCGGCGTACGCCATTTGGTCGAGAACTATTTCGCCAAGATCAAGGAGTTCCGGGGCATCGCGACACGGTACGACAAGACCGATAGCCACTACACTGCAAACTGGTACCTTGTCGCAGTCATCATCGAAGGTCGATGATTGTCAACAGGTCCTAGAGTGAAGCGGGATCAGCTTGGGTCAAGCTGACCCGACTTCACTCTCATTCTATAGGTTTTGAGTATCTTCCTATAGATTTTGAGTATCTTCGAGATCAAGTTGGTCCGTATCGCGACTCAACTTGATCTCAGAATACTCTAGCCATCAAGACAGTTCGGCAACAGATTATTCTGACTCATGAACCTTTCGGACAGACACTGATCGTATGGTGCGCTCGACGGCCACGGATGTGGTCGGCCTCGCGGAGCCGGGCGTGATCCGACGGGCATCGGGATCCCCAACCGGAGCCGAAGGCCCATGGAAGAGCTGGATGCCCAGCTTGGCCGCGATCTGCCCCCCCCATGCGTGAGTAGGGGGTCGGCGGCCGCTCTCCGGCCGCGAGCCCGAGTCCTGCTTGAACGCGTTCATGAGGGAGATCCGTCAGGTCTTGGGGCGTAGCGTCCACCTCTCCGCTCCCGAGGCAGCTTACCGGAGGTGTCCGTGTTTTGGAAAAAGGGTCACGAACGCCCTCTTGTCCGGGGCGGGGTGCCGTGCCCACGAAGCAACATAGCAGCACGAACACCGCCTGACAGGATGCGCTCCCCTGCGGTATCTCTTTCGCGCGACAGTCACGGATTCTTCTTGGCGCCGGATGTCGCCTGGAACCGCGCATAGGCGTCTTCGTACCGCTTGCGAAGATCGTCTGGAGCGTTATCCCCGGCCGCGAGCAGTTGACGTGACAAAAGCAACAGGTCGTTCCATGAAACCCGAACAGAGTCCGGCACCGCGTCCGCCGACCGGCGCTGACGTTGTATGCTATGAGTGGCCGTTTCAAAAAGGTCCCGCCTGGACGTGTTAAAGGGGTCCTGCGCGGCCGGGTTAAAGGGATCCTCCGCGACCACATCCGTGCGCGCCGGAACGGCCTCATCAGCCACGGCGGCGGACTTGGGATCGGTTTTTTGGGGATCGGTGTTTTCCAAGGTCACGGCGTCCCGTCTGCGCAGACCCGCCGCGTCACGAGACCAGTCGACTTCGGCCGCCGGGAAGACAGGCGGGACCAGCGTCCACGCCAGCCCTCCGACCACCTATAGCACGACGGACAAGGCTTCCGCCATCGATAAGTCGAAAAGCTGACGATGCGTGCCGCACGCCCCGACTACACGTCTCGCGCCCCAGGACACCGGCCGTGCGCGAAGTCCCAATACAGTTCTCGGGCGCGGCGAGCAAAGGGACCGTGAATCAACTCCCGCTCCTCATAGCGGCGCACCGGCATGACTTTCAGATGGTTGCCGGTCGAGAAAATCTCATCCGCGTCCTCCAACTCCTCCGGGTCGATGTCGCGCTCCATGACCACGTGCCCGTCCAGCCGCAGCAGCTTCAACACCCGCTGGCGGGTCACGCCGTTCAGGAAGGTACCGTTGACCGCCGGGGTGCTCACCACGCCGTCCTTGGCCATGAACAGGTTGGCGGTGGCGAACTCGGCCACCAGGCCCCAGGGGTCCAGCAACACGGCATTGTCGAAGCCGCGCGCGCTGGCCTCGCGCAACGCGCGTCCGGCCAGCGGATACAGGCAGGACGCCTTGCAGTCCACCGGGGCCTGGTCGGGGGCCGGCCGGCGATAACGGGACAGGCACGCTGTGAATCCGCCCGGCTCGCTCATCGGCGTTTCGACCAGGGTCAACATGAAGCGAGTGCTGTCGGGATTGGCCGACACCCATCCGGTCTCGCAGAAGAAGAGGGGGCGGATGTACAAGGCCGCGTCGGCCGGAAAGCGGGTCAACCCCTCTCGGACAAGGGCCTCGATCTCGACCGGCGTCACCGGCGGGCGCATGCCCATGCGAATGGCCGACTCCACGCAGCGCTGGCAATGCAGGTCCAGGTCGGGGGTTACGCCCTCGAAAGCGCGGGCGCCATCAAACACAATCGACGACAGCCAGGTGGCATGGGTCAGCGGACCGAGAATCGGAGGGTTGCCCTCCAGCCATTCGCCATCAACATAGGTCCAAGCCTGGGTCATCGCACCGCGCACTCCTCTGACTAAGGTCCGACCTGAGGATCCGACGCGGAGATCGGATCGGGGGTCGTTTTTTTGTGTTGGCGCTGGGGGCACGCGACCATGGCCTGTGGTACGGCCGGCCGGCTCTGCCTGGCGCGCACCCCGAAAATCGTGTGTAGTATGGGCGCGGTAACGCGTTTGAGTCCATGGTCGGCACCGTGCCATGGTCGGTCGTTCCCATGCCGTTTCCCGGAGGCCCCACCGGTTCTGGTCCACCGTGAAGGAGTTCGCCCGTGTCCCGCCCCCACAGCAAGCGATCATACGTGGTGGGGGCAGGGGTGGCGCTGGCCATGGTCATCGGCGCCGGACCGGTCATCGCGCAAGGCCAGACACCACAGCCGACGGCGGAGACATCGCGGCAGGACCCCACCACCCGCGACAACGGACCGCGTGTCGCCTATACGGTGGCCCTGAGCATCGCTGGCGCACCGGGACCGGACGCGGTCCCGGGCGATCTGACATCCCGGCTGGAGGCGGCCTCGTCGTTAAAGGCCCTGGCGGCCAACCCGCCCGCCACCCGGCTGGGCCTGCGGCGCCGCCTGGACGCGGACCGCGACACGATGACCCGGGTGTTGCGCGCCGACGGGTTCTTCGGTGCCCATGTCGATGGCGTCATCTCCGAGGACGTGCCCGCCCGCGTGACCCTGACCGTCACCCCGGGCACACGCTACACAGTCACCGGCACCCGCGTTGTCTATACATCCCCCGCCTCGATTGACCCCGCGTTGCCCACCACGCTGGATCACGCCGGCCTGACAACCGGTGCCCCGGCGCGGGCGGAAGCCGTGCTCGACGCCCAGACCCGCCTTGTGGAGAGCCTGCGCGCGGCCGGTCGTCCCTTCGCCGCCGTGCGCAACCGTCAGGTGGCGGTCAACCATGCTCGCCGGGCCATGGGCGTGCGTCTGCTGGTGGATGCCGGCCCGGCGGCGGTGTTCGGCACCACCCGGTTCGACGGGCTGGCGCGCATGAAACGGGATTACCTGGCCGACCTCATTCCCTGGCGCGAGGGCGATACCTTCGACCGCGCGCTGCTCGACCGCTATCGGGCCACGCTCCTGTCCACCCGCCTGTTCCAGGCCGTCACCGTGACGCCGGCCGAGGCCCCCGATGCCAACGGGCGCCTGGCGGTGCTGGTCACCGCGACGGAAGCGCCGCCCCGGTCCATCGGTGCCGGCTTGCGGTACTCCACCGATGATGGCCCTGGCACCCGTTTCTCCTGGGAACATCGCACCCTGTTCGGCCGGGCCGAGACGCTGCGCGCCAACCTCGACATCAGCCTCTACGAGCAGTCGGCGGAACTGCTGTTTGAGAAACCGCGCTTCCTGCGCGCGGACCAGTCGTTGCGGTTGTCGTCGGCGGTGACGCTGGCGGACCAGGCGGCCTACGAGGGACTGTCCATCGAGGCGGCCTCGGCCCTCGACCGGCGCCTGTCGGCACACTGGCGGGCCTCGGCCGGCGCCACCCTGGAACTGGCCGAATTGGATGACGGCGCCGAGACCCGCCAGAGCATGCTTGTCGGACTGCCCCTGGGCGCGACCCGCGACACCACCGACGATCCCCTGGACCCGACCGAGGGTACACGCCTGGGCGTGACCGTCACGCCCTACAGCGGGCAGGCCGATGACCAGGGCTTGACCTTCGGCGTGGCAAGCGCCGTGGGCTCGGCCTACTGGGCGCCGCTGGATGGCGATCGGCTGGTGCTGGCCGGCCGCGCGCGCCTGGCCAGCCTGGTTGGCGCGGACACCGATGATGTTCCGGCCACGCAGCGACTCTACGCAGGCGGCGGCGGGTCCGTTCGCGGCTACGGCCACCAGATGGTGGGGCCGCTGGATGACGGCGACGATCCCACCGGCGGCCGCTCCGCCCTGGAACTGGGCCTGGAAGCACGCATCAAGGTCACCGACACCATCGGCGTGGTGCCCTTCGTGGAGGCCGGCGCGGTCTCTGACGCCGTCTGGCCAGATTTCGAGGAACCTGTGCAGGTCGCCGCCGGTCTGGGTGGGCGCTACTACACTGACTTCGGGCCGCTGCGTGTGGACATCGGCGTACCGCTGAACCGACGGGATGCCGACGATTTCGTGCAGGTTTACATCAGCCTGGGCCAGGCCTTCTGACGCCTGAGTTTAACGGTTCGGCACCGCGAAGCGGTGCCAGCCACGGACCGCAACGGTCATTCTCAATGACCGTTGGTAGGACGCCAGCACTGAGCGAGAGAGCAGAGCCAGAGGCCATGGCCGATCCCACCGACAGACCGGCGCCCACCGCGCCCCGCCCCCGGCGCCGGCGGCGCTGGCTGGCGCGCGTGGTGCTGGGGCTGGGCAGCCTGGTCATGGTGCTCCTGGTGACCACCGCCGGTGGCTTGGGCTGGCTCCTGCGCACCGAAGACGGCCGGGCCTGGCTCAGCACGGCGCTTGAGGATCTGGTCAACACCAGCGGAACCGGCCTGACCCTGCGCCTGGGCGCCTTGGCGGGTGACCTGCCGGGAACCGTGATGTTGCGCGACGTGACGCTGGCCGATGCGGACGGACCCTGGCTGGGCGCCGAGCGCTTGGTTCTCGCCTGGAACCCCTGGGCCCTGCTGTCTGGACACCTGCGGATCACGGCGCTGTCCGCCCGCGCCCTGTGGGTCGAACGCCCCCCGGTCCTGCCGCCCGCGCCGCCTGACGATGAGGCCGGGACCGGTCTCGATCCCGCTCTGCTGGGGCTGCTGTGGGTGGATCGGCTGACGTTGGAGGGCGCCTATGTGGGCGCCGGGCTGACCGGCGGCACCCCCGTTCTGCTGGATGTCGCCGGACGCCTGGGACCTCTCGAGAACGACACCGGGCTCGCCGCCCAGGTGGCCGTGCGCCGCATCGACGGCCGGCCGACCAAGGTCACCGTGGATGCCCGCCTGCATGGGAACGACCTTGACCACCTGGCCCTTGACCTGACGGCCGGGGATGGCCCGGACGGAACCGTTGCGTCGCTGGTCGACCTGCCCGACTCGATCGCGTGGCTCAGGGACGGACCGCTAACCCTGGCGGCGCAGGGGACCCTGAGCCTGGCCGATCTGGCGCTGTCCCTGGACTCGGTTTCGGTGACCAACGATGCGGGCCTGACGGTTGCGGCCAACGCCGCCCTGACCCTGGCGCCGGCGCCCCAGGGCACCGCCTCGGCCCGGATCACACTGGCCGACCTTGGCCGTTTGGCGCCCCTCCTGGGCGGCCTGACGCCAAGCGGCGCGGCGGATCTGCGCCTGACAGACGTTTCCCTGGCGGAGAACGGTGGCGTCACCGCCAATGTGCGCCTGGCGTTGTCCGATGCCGGTCTGGGGCTCGCGTCCGCCGACGCGCTGTTGGGGCCGGCGCCGTCCCTCGGCGGACGACTGGCCTTCGACCCCGCCACCGGCCTGACGGTAGATGGCCTGGACCTGCGCGGGACCGGTCTGACCGTCGCCGGCCAGACCGCCCTTGCGGCCGACGGAACCTCCGTGACGGCCCACCTGGACGCTACTCTGTCCGACCTGTCGTTGGTGGCCGGAGACATGGCCAGCGGCGTGGTGATCTTCGCCGCCGACCTGTCCGGTCCGCTAACCGACCCGGCGTTGGCGCTTTCGGCGCGCCTCCCCCAGGCCACACTGGGCGGCTTGGCCTGGACCGACATCGCCCTGGAGGCCGAGGCCATAGGTCTGGCGACCGGACCAACGGGGCGGGTGTCCCTCATCGGCACAGGTCCCGGCGGCGCCGTGGCCGCCACCCTGTCTCCGTCCCTGCCGGATTACGCCCGGGCCGAGGTGCGAGACCTGGCGATCACCCTGCCGGGCGTGGGTCTGACGGGTGGGCTCACGACATCCCTGGAAACCCTCAGGACCGAGGGGACCCTGGCCCTGCGCCTGGACGACCCGTCGCGGCTGGCGGCCTGGGGCGCGCCCCCGCTGACTGGGTCCCTGTCCGCCGACCTCGCCTTGACTCCGGACGATGGCGGCGGGCAGCGGGTGACCCTGCGCGCGGCCTCGCCCGGCGTGACGTTGCCCGAAACCGGTCTCCGTCTCGGCGCCCTCGACCTGACCGCGCGCGTCGACGATGCCCTGGGCGCCCCCCGCCTGGACGCCACGCTGACCGCCACCGGCGGCGCGGCCGGAGCCCTCACCTGGGCGCGCCTGGCACTCAAGGCTGGGGGTGCACTCGCCGACCTCGGGGTGAGCGTGGACCTGACCGGCGCCGGCCCCACCGGTCCGCTCACCTTGGCCGCCCGGGCCCGGGTGGCGCCCCCGGGCGTGGCGGACAAGAGCCAGGTGGCATTGGCGGCGCTGAGCCTGGAGAGCGGCGGTCATCGCCTGCGCCTCACCGCGCCGGCAACCCTGTCCCTGCCGCCCGATGGCGGCGCCCGGGTGGACCGGCTGGCCCTGGCGGTGGACGACGGCACTCTCTCGATCTCTGGTGGGATGACGGGCGCCGGAGCGCTGGATGCCTCGCTGGAGGGCCGCGCCCTGCCGCTGGCCCTGGCCAGCTTGGCGGGGCCGGAGGCGCCGGGCCTGTCCGGGCGCCTCGACCTGACGGCCACCCTTCGCGGCGCGTTGCCCATGCCCGAGGGCACGCTCGCCCTGGCCGCTCGCGAGGTCTCCCTGGCCGAGGTCTCCGACCTGCCGCCCCTGGACGCCACGGTGAACGGACGGTTGTCGGGCGGGCGCCTGACGGCCGACGCAAGCCTGACCGGCTTCGCCGCGCAACCGGCCCGCGCCAGCGTCGACCTGCCCCTGCGTCCCGGCGACCCGGCGCCGGTGCCCGAGACCGAACCCCTGTCCGCTCGCCTGGACTGGGCGGGGCCGGTCGGCGCCGTGTGGGAGATGCTGCCGCTGGTCGATCATCGGCTCTCCGGCGACCTGACCCTCACCGCCGCCCTGTCCGGAACGCTCGCGGCGCCGCATCTGGACGCCGACGCCCGCCTGGCCGGCGGGCGGTACGAGCACCTGATCGCCGGCACCCTGCTGGACGACCTCTCCGTCACCGCCACGGCCGCCGACAGCGAGCAAATCCGCGTTGCCCTGTCCGGGACGGACGGCGGGGTGGGACGCCTGTCCGGCGACGGCGATCTGCGCTTGAGCACCGACGGTCCCACCGGAGCCGTGACCGTCCGTCTGGACAACGCGTGGGTTGTGCGCCGCGACGACGTCACCGCCGCCGTCGACGCTGACTTGCGACTGGCCCTGGAGGGCACGGACGCGGCCCTGTCCGGCACCATCACCAGCCGCGAGGTCCGCGTTCACCTGGCGAACCTGGGCGGCGGGGGCGGCACCGGGGCCGATCTCGGTCCCGTGATGGAGATCGACGAGCCGGACCTGTCACCCCTGGCGGCGCTGGACCGGGCGGCGATCACGGACACCCCAAAAGCCGCCGCGCCGACCGCGGACGAGACCGACACGCCCGCCCCGGTCGCGCTGGACGTGACCGTCACCCTTCCCAACCGGGTCTTCGTCAGCGGTCAGGGGCTGGAGTCGGAATGGGCCGGCACCCTCACCGTGGGCGGCACCGCCGCCGAGCCCACCCTGAACGGCACCATCCAGGTGCGGCGCGGCACGATCGAGGCCATCGGCAAGACATTCTCCATCGATACCGGAACCATCCTGTTCGGGGGCGGGACGCCGATCGACCCGCTGGTGGACGTGGTGGCGCTCTACAAGACGGCCAGCCTGGAGGCCCGGGTGGGTGTCACGGGCCCGGCCAGCGACCCGGCGTTGGTGCTCGAGTCGGTACCCGCCTTGCCGCAGGACGAAATCCTGTCGCGCATCCTGTTCGGCAAGACCCGAGGCGCGCTGACCACCCTTGAAACCGTGCAACTGGCCGCCGCCCTGGCCCAAATGAGCGGCGTGACCAGTGTCGGCGCCGGTGACCTGGTCGGCGTGCTGCGCCAGGCCACCGGCCTGGACGTGCTGCGGGTGGCCAGCGACCCGGAGTCCGGCGCGGCGGCCCTGGAAGCCGGCACCTATCTGGGCGAGGATGTCTATGTGGGCGTGGAACAGGGCCTGGAACCCGGCAGTGGCTCGGTCGCCGTCGAGGTGGACCTGGGTGCCGGCTTCGCCCTGGAAAGCCGGGCGGCGCAATCCGGCGAGGCCGAGGTGGGTGTGCAAT
>Ga0126339_10002825_pt1 | contig 12520 bp, 4 predicted proteins | sample OrbTmetagenome_2_FD_92532 | JGI IMG/M metagenome (GOLD analysis project Ga0126339, IMG submission 92532) | Coral microbial communities from Petempiche,Puerto Morelos, Mexico - Orbicella T R C metagenome | ecosystem: Host-associated > Invertebrates > Cnidaria > Coral | place: Petempiche,Puerto... | reverse complement strand
GTTACCTCTGCTCATTTGCATTGCAATAAAATCTAGCATGTATGTGAGGCAATTTCGGGCTATTTTGTAGTTTTAGCCCGAAATTGCCTCGCATCCACGTTGGATTACATTGTAATACAAATGAGAAAAATTAACCGTGAAAAGGGCTATTGTCTACGTAGTAATCAGCCTTGCCTCATTTTTATACTTTAGACTGTGTTTTGGCTAAACTAGAGGAGAGCTGTCAGGGATGCTAAAAGTGCTAAAAGCGCTGTTGCGACGATATTTTTATATCAAAAACATTGCTAAAGTGTTTTTTATGTTAACATTTATCTTGTAGCTTGAATGTGTTATAAGTGTGTTTGCTTTTCTGTTTGTTAAGGCGAATTCTAAGGAAATCTGTAAAGAAATACTTTTTCTTCTTTTTCAAAAGAAAAGCTGACATCAGCATTTTTGTTTGAGATTCAAGGCTAATTATCATGGAAGGTTACCCCCAGTTTCCTCGGTGGATTCCAAAAGCCCTTGCTTAGATCTAGATCTAGTTTTTCGACAGGGGTCTAACCTGGCGAAAAGTGCTTTGTATTTAGTAGGCAGGACTACGGCCCTATTTACAAGCAGGTAGGAAAACCTTTGTGCTAGGGTTATCCTACCAAGAGGGTCAAAGAAAGCCCGCGTTTACAAGCAAAATGTTTCAGGCACGGTTACCGTACTACCCACGGAACAACTCCGGCCGGTCACACTTAAGTTAACCTGGTGAATAATACACGCAATCGTTAATCATTTTATTGCCAAAATCTGTTTTCATCTGAATTACGTTATTTATCAGTTCCACTGAAATCAAGCTCAATTAAAGCTCAATTAAAATACCAGAAATTAAGCTATTTTTCTTTAGTTTGGGATAAATTTATTGACGGCAAAAATATAACTAATTCTACAATCCAATATTTTAGCGGAAGTAGCGACGAAAATTACTGCAAAAAATTTCGTTCCAAAAAGCCATTTTTCGATTTTATTCTATCCAGAGCAAAAGAAAATGTGAATTAATACGATGTCTTTTATGTCACAATTCGTTTGTTTTGCCGATATTTTTATCATATTTTGTTCCTTGGAGCCCAAATAATGTTGTCCCGGGTAGGCGAGTTGCCCCCAGCAGAGCTTGACAAGGCATGTAGGGATGCCCCGGCGCCAAGGTAACCCTAGTGCTCAGCTACGCTAACCCTACCCGCCTTGTAAACGCGTCTGTGCCAAAAAAAAAAAGAAATGTGGTAGTGCTAGGGTAACCTTCGGCCATATCAACTATCACCTCATAGAAATCGAGAGCGAATAATCTAATTGTTCCAGTAGAATCCTAACTGAAATTAACGCAAACAGCGGTTTACAATTATTGTAAAATTCGGACCGCTAAGGGAACCAATCAACACCGCAACCCCTAACCCGTTGCCCCCTCGGCCACTTCACTATCAGCCAGTTCCTTTTTGGCCCTTCCAGCCGGTACCTGTACACAGGCTAATCAGAATTCTCCTTTTTCATCGCGGACTTCAGTCATATAACAAATCTATTTACAAAGGCCCGTTTAAATTAATTTGTTCAGTTTTTACTCTAGGCGAGTATGAAGCCATGCGCCATGTCTCTAAGAGCCCTGTTACGTTCAGGTGGAAGCAATCATCACGTGATTTTGGATACTTTTGTGGTTCAGTTACCAAATTTGGATACGCTGTTGCCCGGTTCCTGTACGGCCTTCTCCCAGGCCTTCACGGTCAATTGATTTCGGTGACGTATCCGAAACGAACGAAACGATTGACCGCGGAAAATATTGAGGTCTAGAAACTAGGCGAGATACGCTGTAACTCAAGTCTTCCTCTTGTGATCTATATGAAAATAACTTTCCATGTGTGGAATTTAATAAAGCTTAAGACAGTCACAAAACTATTTTCGTCACTTTGCTTGTTTTAATTTTTTTGTTGTAAGACGTCGATCCAGAACAGTTTTGTCCAGCGTACACATTCAATAATTTGAACGGAAATGTTCTGGACGTACTGTTTAAAAATGGAAGTTTTTATATTGCTTTCCAGTCGAGATTCTCGTTTATTGGGAATTCTTTTCTTTCGTCGAACTATAGGCCTTCAATTTGCGCGCATACCTAGCTATTAACATGATTTTTATTGCTACGAAAAGTATTAATTTAAACAACAAAATAAACTGCCCGCCAGTAAACTTCATTGGTTTGAAGAAGAAATGATATAAATCTGTAATTAAGTGCAATTCAAGACATTTTCACAGTTCCCCTCGAGCCTCAAATCAAATATCGAGAAAACGTTTGTGGACTGTTTCATCTACAATCAAAGATCAGTTAATTTGCCTTTAATGATTTTAATTTAACTTTCCAACATGCTCAATTTGTTTCTTGTTTAGTTTCCCTCTCTGCGCAATGTAGAAGTCGCGACAACAAGGCAAATCAATGAGAAAAAAAAGTAAAATTTGAATACTCGTAATTGAGCCAAAGAAACCCGTATCCGTCTGTATTAAATGATAACTAGCGGCTTCATTACTGTCTTTTGCTTTGCTTCGTTTTTTTTATTTTATTTGTGGGCGTACAAATGACACATTCATTCATGTCAATGTGCTGGAAAAAAAAGATTGAAAATTTCAGGGGCAGAACTGCTTGGTAAACGTATCCAGAAGTAATTTCGTATAGTCTCATGAGGAAGGCTTTGGGGATTCATCAGTCCACCATTGTGAAAAGCAAGATTTTCGATTCCACCACGTTGAGTGCGAAAAATGGGTTTTTAGCCGAGATTTCCGAAATGTGGTAAGTATACATTTTTTTTTTTTTTAACTACCTTACAAACACCATTCGTCAATTTTAGTTTTTCTATGGGTTTAGAATTCGATATAAACTTGCAAAATTTACCGGCTAGAAATTTTTTCTGAAAAGGTTTCAGGTGCTACGATAAAAAGTAAAGTAATATTTGGATTCTTTTTGTAAGAATGGAATTTCGCCAATATTTGATGACTAGTGAAGTTAGCGAAAAGATAATCAAAGTTAAAATATAAAACGCATATATGAGGAGAGAAATGTATAAAAAGCAGATTCAAATTTGTGTTCTTTCGTAAAAGAAGTTACCCAATATATTTCCGTGACTGAGTTTTTGATTTTCGTTGATCGACCTCATCAAACGTGCAAGAGATGACATGGATAAATATTTCATTTATTAAAACAGAGGAAGAGGGAAACAAGGTAAAACAGTTTGCTTTATTATATCCTGCGAGATAGATGAGTGGGAGACTGGAGCTCGGACTTCGAGCTGCTATACGGGGACTGGGAGTTATTGTACAAAATATCCGGGAAACTCGCGAATGTGCAGCTTGATATATCGGTCTGGCCCATAACCCTCGGTGCTCTGGGGAAGGGGAGGGTCTTATAAAGAGGAATTTGCGGTATACTTGCTTGGGCAACAACAAAATTGTGGGACAAGGCTTGGCAAGGTAACGAGCAAACAATTTGCAAGGTGATCATAGCCACGTTAATGTATTGACTGACGTATCGAAAAAAATTACAGCTCTTTGTTGTAACAGCACAAAACCTTTACTCGAGAATGCAAATTATGACCTCGAAAACAACGATTCGAGAAAAGTTTTCAATCAGTGTCGTTCATAATTGTGTCATCATTTTTCCATAAATTATATATTGCATTGTTCCAAGAGCCCGAGTTCCAGGTGTTGCCGGTGGTAACCTTTGCTTCCAACTACCGCAAAATGTAACGTGAACTTATGAAATAACGCGCGCGGTTAGGCATAAATGGTGTAAGAATGGCCCATCAAATCTCTTATCTTAAGCGACAATGGTGACCCATCCTTCAGTATTGTATTTGTCGAAACAGTGCTTGGAAGTAAACATTCAAGGAAATTTTCAAAAAAAAATCGTTCGGCAACATTTATTTCTGAGGATCATATTAACAGGCGTAAAATTACGATAATTTCAGTGTGATGATCTCGATGACGTAATGTTTGATGATATCATGTATTATCGAAACACCTTCGAATCCTTCTCGGAAGTCTTCGACAATCTTAATTTCTCTTCGAGCGTTCAACTCGATATGTGCGAACCAGTGAAATATCGAGTCTAACACTCGAAGAGAAATTCTGGCTAAATTCTATTTCTACAAGAAACCTCATTTTATTCTCCATATGTTTTTGTGTCGTTACCGCCGGCGAGTTGTAATCCGAGAGAGCTTGGGCTCTAGCAACGTTCTTGCGTGACTAGTCGCGTGACTAGTATTGCGTGAGAACCCTGGGAAATTAGCATGTTTTAACTTTTTATGGCATTCATTTATAAATCTTGAAGAATACTTTGTAATTAAAAGCAATGAATAATTACGTTTTCCAAATTCTCAAAAGCCTTCCGACCTTATCCTAGAAAACGCAAAAAAGGATTTAATCGACTTTAATATTAGTCCTCTTTCCTCAATTTGGGGCAAATGCGTAAAAGAATTGAATTGAATTAATACTCGTTGTGCATATGACGAAGTACTTAAATACCGAAAAAAATAATAAAGAAATAAGTCGGTATTAAAGCTGAAGTATTCTAACAAAGTCTACAAAATGCAATGTCAATAAATGTTGCTTTTTAGAGGATGAGATTAATATTTGATCTTTTACTTAAGATTTTAACAAAAAAGTTGGTAATAATATGTCGGGATGATTTAATTACCAGGTTAAGAGAAGTCTTAAGTATTTAACGTAATAAAGTAACTTATGGGCTTTTAAAAACTCCGTTTGCGGCAAAATGACGCCGGCTTGAAGTAATTAGCCGTCTGATATTCCTCTTTTTCTTTTACAAATTGGTATTTTACGAAGCAAAAATTGTATTTCCTGCTTTTTCTCTCTGTAGTGAACGAACAAAATTGATCTTTATCAGTTGTTCTCTCTTGCCATTTGTCTCATTTATGTCGCATTATTTCAGTGGAAAAAAGTCGATCATTTTCCTCCAACCACTGATTTGTTATCCTCTTATTTCAATGACGTCAATATTAACCTTTGTTGTCAAGGGGGGTCCGCTGGAGCGTGCCGTCTCTTTAGTACTGCAAAGCTTTCCACAGTTAAACTCCGTTCTTGTTGTCAAAATACTCTGCACGATACTTCAGACGAGAATGCCAAAACTGGTACAATTGAATTTTACAAATCCAGCGATGTTTTCCTTCCGAGGTGCTCCAACCGCGAGAGAACTGCGGTGAAGGAAGGCTAGACCCTGATTAAAAACGCAAATCAACCAATCACATGCCTCGGTTGTGTGTGGGGCCATGACAGCCATATTACTGTGGGTGGTTTCCTACAATCCATTTTATTTCCTATGATTTGACGCAAGTTATGGAACTAGAGAATATTGTGGCAAACACTGTTTATTTAAAAGCTAGAGAAAGTGAGTATCGTGTCAGGTTTTCTGAGAAAATGGCGCTCTCTGCTGCGACCGAAAGCTTGTGCGTTGTGGTCGTTCCTTCCTCGACAAGCTCGCGAACTCGAACAGTAGTGTCACCAAGGGACTCTGTCTATGGGTTTGTTTGAACTTATTCCTCTCTCTTGCAGGTAAAACTAAAGGCAGGAGTAAGAAATGGAAAGAGCTGCTGAAATTTCCGCATCATACGATATCTGCGCATCTCAAGAACGACAGTAAGCTTGCTCAACGTATGACCTTGTGATGGTAGAATGCAGATTTTCTTTCGTAGCTGTTCGCTTGCCGATAACTTGAACATTCGAACTTAAACCGCGTTCAAATTCACCCCGGTGACTTTTAGTGTGTTTTTTTTCCTGCAGTTCTCCTGACGTATGACAGAATTTGCGAAAAAGAACCCATTGGTAGGGAGCTGTTTCGACTGTTTTGCGTGAGCAATGCTCAACTACAGCAAGCAATCGACTTCCTCGATGAAGTGGTAAGTGTAAAATCTCACCTCTTGATTATATACCTCGCTTGTATGGACAGCCTTGCGTAATTCGCGGACACTCTCAATTATCCTACGGAAGCTTCGATAAACGAATCATTGTTGTACTCTCTTGTTCCTAAATTAGGACGCATTCGACAAAGCAGAGGCAGCGAAAAAACCTGAGCTGGCACGCGAGGTGGTTCGCAAGCATCTTCTTCAGCATTCCCCGGTAAGCCAACGTGGGTTACTAAGGACAATTTCTCCTCTCTTATTTATTCGGGCAAATTTGTTCCCCATCCCAGCCTATTCCAATCATTAACGGTGCCAAAAGCGATCACGAAAGTACATGTAAAATTGTTAACGTTCAGGTCGGATGTCTGGTACACTTACAAGCCTGCATTTTCGAAGGCACTCGATAAAAATTTATTGCATCTTTGATCGCCGAATTGAATTACCCATTGAAGGGCAAAAGCAGATGAGTAGAATTCCAAGATGACTTACAGTACCTCTCGTGTTATAATATAGAAAATTATTTATAATTAAGGTCACACTATAGTCGTTGAAACGTTGTTTTTGATAGCATTTGGAATGGGGTCTTCGTCTGGATTCTTTGGTCTTCTAAATGTACACACAACTTCATGATGATTTCATTTATAAATATTGAAATCTCTGTGGCATGACAGTTCCCTTTCTACTCCTGTCCGTTCTCATTTGATTACATTTCTCTACACCCAACTGCTTCTTTAAAAGTCGTAAAATCTCAGTCGATTTAATGATAATCGTAATGAGCCGAGAGCGATTTGTATTCCGTTAATATGCAGCGCGCTTACCTGCGTGGCATTTCACTTCGCTTTTATGTTTGTTTTTTTGAATAGAAGATTTCCTTTTCTTTATATGTACCTGATTTCGGTCAACACGATATGCAGGTCTTGCAAATGCCTTTGAAACCATACGGTAGTGATCTCGGAGCGGCCCAATACATCTTTGTTATGAAAGAAGGTTCGCCTTCATGTGTAAGAGATCAAGTGGTCAACTAAGTTACGAGTGTTTCCTCTATGGCTAGGCGTATCTTGTGATCGTTCGCTTTGCGTCCTTTCTAGATCCAACGTATACTTATTTACAAGAAGATATAACAAGTAGTTTTTTTCTTGAGAGGATCCAGCTAATTACAAGGTCTTGGGAAAACTAATCTTTTGAATATTTATAATTCGGTCAGCATGCGAAGAATAAAAGTGACGAATTTAACATTGCAGCTGCAGCTACTTTGTTAAAAGATTGCATGTTTATGGGTCAGTCCAGGTAAACAGACAAATTGTTATAGGGACAATTAATCGCGAGAACTACAACAGGTTGACCCTTATCAATATAAAAATGTTTTGAATGGGAATTCTGCAACAATCTGTAACATATCTACAGTTGATCTGAGAACATCTTTTCTTCTTTGTCACAAAATGAAAATGCAATGTGAATTGGACTGACACTTGCATAATTATATTTCATAAGATGTAATTACACTCGGAGGGTGAAATTAAGTGGCAAATTGATGGAAGTCATTTTGGGGCAATATTATCAAGTTTTAAATACATTGTACCATTCGTTGTAGAATCCAGTTGTAAGCAATATAAGTTAAAGCAGTTTGTACTAAAAAGTTATCCCTTATTATATGCAAGCAACATTTTCTTAAAATGGTGTTTATATAAGCTGTGAAACTGTGGTTGTCATAAAACAAAGAGATCTTGTTTAAAAAACTGCTGACAATGATTCAGACTGTAAGAAGATGAAGTTAAAAATATACAGGATTTTGATCCATAGAGGATGGCTATCAAACTTATATATTGTTTATGTTAATTATTCTCACTATAAAGGTAAACTTTGTCACATTGCCAGCTGGTTGGCTTATTATTGAGACTCCAGCTTTAGGAACCAGCTGGTTTGTGCTGGCAATGGGATGAGTATACCTGGTTACCATAATGGTTGTTTAATCTTTTGGTTCTCATATTGAAAAGGTTAAAAAATAATGATGTGTAGGTTCTTAAGATTCTTGTTCAGATGAAAAGAGTGACCTGTGAATGCAACATTCCTAGGACTCCTGAAGGCCCTTGTGAATAGTGCATCATTACCCTTGTGAATAGTACACGCTTCTATGAGCAAAAATTGATGTTTAGTTGGAGTGGGTGTACCAGCTGCTTTTGAGATTTTTGAAGAAAAAAAATTAACATTATTTTCAAGAGGTGGTAGCCTAAGACCGTGAACAATAATCCTGTCAGTATATGTTGGACTAGATATATTTGATCAATTCAGCTGAAGATATATACAGGAAGTTAAGCATAGCCAACACAGCTTTGAATTTGACTTGACAATGTATTCACTTTCCTCCACCAGTCAACTTCTTCTTCTTTCCTCTATACCTGAAGAAGGCTGGTAGCAGCTTGCAGAAATATTGCATTAAATCGAGTTAAATTCTGCATTGTGTCAACGTTAATTTAACATTTCATTTCATTACCTCTCCAAGTGAGGTAGTCAACCATACTAGCACTCCTAGTTTCCTCATGCTACGAAACTAGGATAAGCTACAAGAGGGGGACGTAAGGGGGGTCCGAAAACTGTAAAACTGCATAAATAAACGTAAAAAACGGCAATACCGCATGGAAATTTTCCAAAATATTGAAACAGCAATTCGACTGAATCAACCTTAAATTTCACTTAAAATCTTTCCAAGAAGAATTTTGAATAGCCTGAAGACAACGTAGTCAGCCTCATGAAGTGTTCAGTAAAGCAAACAATTGTTGACGTGTATAACTCTCCAGATGCGAGTTCTTGCTCCCAGAAGAAACGTCGCTGAGCTCCCAATCTCTCCTTTAAGTAACTTCGTCTCTTCCCGACCATCCTCATAACCACTTCCTCTTGCTCGGCCAACATTGTCCCCCATGAGGCCATGGCAAATACTGTAGGAAATCTGAGCGAAAGATTCCCAGCCCGGAAAGTCAACAAGTCAACATATCATTGGATTAAATGGTTAATCATACCAATTATTAACTGGAAAAAGCGGAAATTACAAACAGCAAAGCTTGCTTGCACAACAATGGTCCCTTGCAAAACATAAACAAGGGATCAAAAGTCATCAGAAGTGTCAGGATCCGAGTAATAACTGTTATTATTATACATTGAACTCACTATCTCTTTTCTGATTGGCCGAAAGTGTACAGTGAATTTTCGAAATCAGCGCCTGTGACATCATTTCTGCAGATTATACAATAATTATGTCAAGGACACTCAAGGTCATGGGTAATCATGTCAAGTTCGCACGCTTTGTGTTGCTTGCTGTCAGTAAAGAAGCAAAAACAAGACTTCCGTTTCTTTCATTCAATGTATAATAAAACAATAATACCGAGACCTTGATTATTCTAGATATCACAAAAACCGAATCTAATAATTATTATTAGATTCAGTTTTTGTGATATCCAGAATAATCAAGGTCTCGGTAAGGGTTACCAGCCTCAGCCTTTGGCTGATAACCCCTACCTTGACCTTGATTATTCTGGATATCACAAAAACCTCATCCAATAATTGTTTATAACTGGAAAGCGCAGACGGCTGCAGTCTCTTTTTACCGATTACTGCGATCCAAAATTTATGAAAACCGCACACCGCTAAGTCTTATAAAACCGCAATACCGCAGGTTAAAATAAGGATTTCCGTAAAACCGCATTAAAATAACACAAAACTGCATCACCGCAAACCCTTACACCCCCCTCCTACAACATATGCAGACCACTTGGTCAAAGTAAGACTCTCAATTTAAGATGAAAGATGTAAGTGTATGCTTCTTTTTTTTTCCTATTTCTAGCACTCTGAGCCCACAACACAGCTTAGAGTGGCTGGTGTTATGGATGACACAGCAGAAAAGACAATAAATGCAGTGTCCAAATCAGCTGATGAAGAGTTTTCTATGGAAATTTTTAAGGATGCTGTCAGGTATTTGGAATAAATTGAAATAAATGTTAGGGCCTTGACTGGGGCTGTGATAAAGTTTTGAGTCACCTTTGCCTTCATTTTCACACCCGTAACAAACTTGTTAAGAGCCACATCATCTTAAAGTGCCTATGAAGTAAAAAATAATTGCTACTTATTTGAAAGGCTTTGCAAAGTAAAGAAGAATGGCATTTACCTTTATGGAATATCTTTTTTCATTCTAGAGATATTTACATTTTTGTACTATGCAAATGAGGAAAGTGATGATGCCATAAATCATTTCACTTGAACAGTAGAACACCGAATCAAGAATATCTCTAGAAATATTAGAGCAGTGTTCTTCAAAGTTGGCACCAGAAACATTCATCACAAAAGAAACAGAATGACACCTTCTGTGTTGTTGCCATAGCAACACTTCTGGCTCCAGTCTCTTTCTGTGAAAAACCAAATATACCCATTTGCAACCCTTTGAGAAGGGACAGAGGGTCTTGCTCGGAACACACGTGGTTCCGATGTTGTCTTAACTCTCCCCATCAGATTGTTGGGAGTGGATGATCCTTGTTAAGATAAAATCTGGGAATTTTAGTTTTAATTAAAACAGGACCAGCGGTATAACTGTTGTCATGGCGACGGCGCGATGGGTGTCATTTTGTTTCTTTTGTGATGTACATTTCTGGTGCCAAGTTTAAAGAACACTGCTCTAATATCTTTAGAGATATTATGGACGTGTTGGTGCTAAGTTATGCTCTTTCAGACCATCTACCAACTTTTGTGGTGCGGAAATATTTTAAACAATCAAAACAAGACAAGCAAGAGCACAAAGCAATTAAGTACCGAAACATAAAAGGCATTGATGACAAAGCATTCATATCTACTCTTGCCAACTCCCCTTGGGACACCGCCTTTGTGTTTGATGATGTAAATGACTCTCTGGCCGCTTGGGAAGATATATTTTCACAGGCAGTTGATCTACACGCACCTATCGTGCACAAATGGGTTCGCAAAGTTAGGCAGCCGCAATGGTTAACGAGTGACATTTTAGATCAGCTGTCAAAAAGAGACACCCTTCTGAGAAAAGCTAGGGCATGTAACACCGCTGACGCATGGGCAAGGTATCGCGGCATGCGAAATCAGGCCACCAATATGATTACAAGAGCAAAGCGTAACTACTTCCGGTGCTGTCTAAAATCATCAAACGTCATGTGCATGACCATTTGTCTGAATATCTAAATGTTCACGACCTCATCTATAAGAACCAGTCTCGAATCAGAAAGCAGTACAGCATGGAGACGGCGCTTGCTTATATAGTTGATACTCTGCTCTTCAATCTAGACAAAAACCATATTAATGGTATGGTTCTAGTAGACTATAAGAAGGCTTTTGACATGGTGGATCATGGGACTTTGCTTTGCAAGCTTGAAGCCTACAAACTAGATAGGAACGCTTTACTTTGGTTCGAGTCATACCTGACCGATCGAACTCAGTTGGTATCATTCAAAGTAGAAACGTCTACCGTGAGGAGTATCACAGCGGGTGTGCCACAGGGTTCCATATTGGGTCCCTTACTTTTTTTGCTGTTTATCAATGACTTACCTTTACATGTCCACACACAGTTGGACATGTTTGCCGATGACACCACCCTCCTCACTTCTTCCGATTGTGCTAATGTTGAAGAACTTAAGAACACACTCTCCAGTGAGGTCTCCAATGTCAATGAGTGGGCAACTAACAACAAACTGCCACTTAATTGTTCCAAGACAAAGACAATGCTAATTGATGGACTGCGCTTACGGAAACGTTTGAGTAATGAAGGTCAAAAGCTTGAGATAGAGCTCGAAAGAAGCACATTAGAGCAGGCTGAGAATGTTAAACTGCTAGGCCTTGAACTTGATGAAGAACTCAGTTTCGATATTCATATTGACTCTTTATGTAAGAAGATATTGAAGCGTATCAGTATACTCAACAGAATCAAGGCTTATCTTCCAAGAGCAGACCGTATACTTTATTACAGTTCATTAATTAAGCCATTGATATTATATTGCAGCATAACATGGACAAGCTGCTGCAGCCACGACAACATAAGTAAGATATTCAGGCTGCAAAAACGTGCTCGTATTATCCTTGATGCCCAACAACGCCATAGCACTGTGGATCTAGTTAATACCTTAGGATAGGTACCATATTACATCGAGACTGATATAAAAAGATGTACAATAGCTCATAAAAGGATTATGGGTGCTTGCCCGTTATACATAAACGATTTATTAAGACTAAATAACCAGCACAATAGGAATACATGGGGGACTAATTTTACCATTTTACCGATAAGATTTAATAGAGCGAAAGAGGGAGGTCACACGTTTTCTGCAACGACTATTAAATGTTGGAATCACCTCCCCCTTAAGCTGCGCGCCTCTTCATCTGTAAATATCCTTAAGAATGCTTTGTACAAACATTTTAAATTAAGTCAGCTCAAGAATAAGATTTTTACTCCTTTTTTAAATAATTTTTAGATTGCAATATTTTAGTGATAATCTTTGATTATTGTTTATAGTAGATTTTTAACTTTTAGTACATTTAAGAGGGCCACAAATTTATTAGTTGATAAACTATTACGTGTCACCCTCAATAAATAAAGTTTTGATTTGGTT
>Ga0126339_10002824_pt1 | contig 12522 bp, 9 predicted proteins | sample OrbTmetagenome_2_FD_92532 | JGI IMG/M metagenome (GOLD analysis project Ga0126339, IMG submission 92532) | Coral microbial communities from Petempiche,Puerto Morelos, Mexico - Orbicella T R C metagenome | ecosystem: Host-associated > Invertebrates > Cnidaria > Coral | place: Petempiche,Puerto... | reverse complement strand
ATAATTTATTTGGAACAGCGAGTAATCGCTTATTGATATATAATGTAATTATTTCTGTGACTTGATTGCAAAATGTCACTGCTTTAGCATCGGATTACAGTGTACTAAAACCATTGAAACAGACATCAGTCTATCTGCAGGCGTAAGCAACTGCACTCTATTGGTTACTTGGGAACTAGTAGTTTCATTCACCACATCATTCAATAGCTACACAACATTTCATTTCTCCTTTCTTTCACCATAGAAATAAGGAATGTACTGTTAAAACTTTGCAAGAAACAGGGTTGTGAATGTATAGCTAAATGGATAAAGCCTTGCAAGGATCATTTGTGCTGGGGTGCCAATTCTGCATTCAATGGAAAAGGAATGGTCATCCGGGCCAAGTTCAAGTCCTTCATGAGTTACATTGTCAGCCGTCACTCACAGCTTTCTGACCCATTGTTTAATAAGTGCTTTCATTGTGTAATCCAATCAAGGAAATGGTTTACTGTTGGTATGTACTGTGACTGAATTACATTGTAGCAATAGTAGTACAACCCTTAAGACAAACAATTCACCAAGGCATTGATAATTTGCAATCTTGACAAAAAATATACAGATATATTATGGTGCAATGTTATACATGTATGGTAGTGTAACACTCTTTTATGACTGTAGTTCACATTTAAGCCGCATAAACTATTGAACTCGACCTGCCACTTTCGCGCACGTATGTGTTATTCCTAAGATCTATCCCACGATGCTTTGCCAGGTCACAGGCAGCCCAGTGGACACTACAACCCCTCTTTTCCTTGGACTAAATAACGCATATACAAGGCAGCAAATTTTAACTTGATTGAAATAAATGTTTGAACATTTGATCTGGAAGTCCATCTAAGAAGTCCACTGTTCAAGTGTGAACAGAGTTCATAATCAAACTGACCATAGTGTTGTATATAGGGAAATTATAAAACTCGCAGCAGGGCTTGAAACAAATTTGAATTCCATCTTGCCCTTTGAAAGTTTGGTTTCTCTTTTATGACTTAGTTTGCAAGCAACTTATCAATGCTTTTGCCCACACGCATCGGACAAACGGGCATAAAAAAGTTACTTGCATCACAGGAGAATCTGCTGAGTCTTGTCAAGGGTGACCTGATGGCACTTTTCATGGGCCCTGAATAATCTTCTGCTACCTTGGTAATACCATTGTACACATTTTATTTTTCCCTTCACTGTTGGTTTAGATCATGTGGAAGAAATGTTTCAGACATTTCCAATGGCATACAGTGATGATCTGAATGAGGCTGCAGGCAGATGAAAGGAAATGACTCCTTTACCAATGAACTCTATGCTGAATAGGGAGTCAAAAGCTGATACAGTAAAAGAAAAAAATGACAGAAGCAAGAAGGTTGTGGAAGATGTCCCTCCCTCCCTACCACACCTGGTAAGATAGTGTGAATTCCTAACAATTTTTTGTAAGTAGGATGTGTTGAAGAAGAGCAGGCTATTATTACTATTAAGGCTATTATCACTTCTGAAGGTGAACCCCGAAGTCCAAGTATTTCAGACACTGAATACAACTAGTAGTAATCAAAGATAATGAGTGCGTTCTATGCCAGTGTTAATAGCTGGCTGTTGCTGAATTCATTATCTTTATGTGAACAGCTGAAGTTTTACTGACAGATATAACATAATGACAAAGTCCACTATTTTTCTCTGGATTATTTGATGTCCTTGTTTTATGGTTAGGTTACAATTGTTATGACAAGTGCAGAAATTCTCGCGTGCTCGTTGGCTAATTTTTATTGTAAATATAAAGCTGACAGACATATGAATTTATAACTTATGCGATGCATCAAGGAGCGAGAGTATACAATTTGTTATCATAAAAAACAAATTGACGGCATTTTTTCATGCCTCTGTCCTGTTGTTGCAATGAATTTTGTCATAACATTATCAATGTAGTCTGTGGATCCACTTGGTTATCGCCTCTTGGATGCACAGCAACTTGGACAATATTATCTGGTGTCAAGTTCGTTGGCAGAAGTTAATGTTTAGCAAAGCAGTGCTTAGGCCTCGGCTTGACTCAACCTCGCTCTTGCCACAAGGCCTTGTTGGGGGCCTCGTCACCTGGTACGCTTGTTTCGGCATTCGTGTCGCACGTGTAACTGTTGTTTTGCCAGGTTTTTCCTGCATATTTTCGCTGTTCACGCCTCTACTTGTGCCTTATTTACGTCTCGTGGACCGTCAATATGCCATCTCCAGGCAGTGAAAGTTCCTGTCCATGCCAGCCTTCTCCTATGGTGCCGGGCATCCGCACAACAGCACCTCAAAAGTTCTGTTTTGCTTCTCACGCAACCTTGCCATAGACTTCATTTATTTCCTCTGCTGGGACGATGACTGCTCCTTCCAGCCACCACGTCCACCACCAGTTATAAATCTGCAGGCCCTGCTCCAGTGGATAATGGCAGATGCAATTCAGCATGCCTACTGTGAGCTTCCCCCATTGTCAATTGCTGCTGTGAATGCCCCAAGTTCTTTACATGCCTCTGTTTAACCCTCAAAGCTCATGATAGTCCCCACCATATCTGGGTGAGTCTCTTCAATTTCCTTCCTTTATTTCCACTGTTTGGTTTGCTATTGGAACGCTGTTGTAGACCCGTGTTTCTGCCCTCGAGTCGTGAGCACTACGCTCCAAACCCCTGCAGTCATTGCTCCAGTGCTGTCCCTACCATCCTCGTTCACCACGGTCCGTTTGCTCCCCCGGTGCCGTCATTGTATGATGCCATCTCGCGTCTGGTGCCCTGGTTTTCATGTCAGTTTCGGTTGTCCCCCAATCCTGCCCAAGCTCATTGACCAAATCCACAACGGGGAGTACATGGAGCTCACAGAACTCCTCCCGGACTCGCTTCGCGACAATGAGGTGCCCCGGGACCTGCTCTTAGAGAGCCGGTACCTCGTTATACCCAAATGCCTGCCCTGATGCGAAGTCAAGGTCATCATGACATGGCTGGGATGCTGGATAGCCTACTGCTAAGTTGTGCTGGCTTTCTTCCCCTCTCGAGCTGTGGAGCTCCTTTACTACCTTGACCTGATTGCGTGCATGCATGGCAGTTTTCCATCTGTGGATGTGTGGCTATGATACGATAGTGGGTTCTGCCGCATGGTAGCCAGTTCTCCCCTTTTCCTCAACTGGGGAGCAACCAACCTGGAGATCTTTCATCAAGCCTACGCCAGCAGCAAGGTGCTCCAGCCACCCTCATCTTCCCTACCACCCTTTCGGCAGTCATCGGACGCCTCTCACCAGGGCAAAGCTCGCAGTTTTCCCTCCGGATCTGAGCTCTGCCGCATATGGAACAATAGGTGTCGTACTAGTGTCTTCACTCAATGCAAATGTCGCCACAAATGCACCAGTTGTCATGGCCAGCATCCCAGTCTCAACTACCCCTCTGCTGCAACCTACCGATGTTCACAATCTTGCTTCTCCTCTCCCCCTGGTGTCGGGGGCTCTCCTACGCGTGCTAACTTTCTGCCTTCCATTCCTTCATCTTTTGCTCTGTCTTGTTCTTCTGTGTCTTCGCCCTATTCCAGTTCATTCCTCCAGTCTGCTGTGCGAGTGCCACCTCTTCCTGTGTGTACCTGTCCAGCCTCCTCATTTTCTGCTTGATTGGTGAGCTCGACCTCCCCCTCTCCACACATTCCTGTTCCTTCAGCGCCACTCCTTCCATCTCCTGCAGCTACCTCTCCACTCAGCATCACCGTGTTGCTGTCCAAATTTCAGAATCACCCGTCGTCCATTGCCTTCCCGTACTTCCTATCCGGTTTCTGCCACGCTTCAGAGTCGGCTTCAATCTGTCATAGATCTCTTGGCTCCAGTCCGCTTCCCAGAACATGGAGTCCGCCCTCCAGAATCCCCAGGTCATGGACGAGTACTTGTTTTGGGAAGTCCAGCTTAGCAGGGTCGCCACACCTTTTCCCTTGCCTCCTCCTCCTGCCCTTCATATCGGCAGATTTGGCATCATCCCAAAACGCGGCAGGCTGGGCAAGTGGAGGCTAATTGTGGCTCTCTTGCACCCAGCCGGAAATAGCGTTGACGATGGCATCATTGGCGACAACTTCACACTCTCTTATACCCAGGTCGAAGATGCCATTGATTTCATTGACTGGCGCGGTCTCCAAGTACGCTTCCTGTGTGACAACCAAGGTGTGGTCGATGTGATTACCAAACATTTCGGCTTCAACAGGGCACTGGGAGGTCTGCTGGGCAGTCTCTTTTTAGCAGCAGCTCACCACTCCTTCTGGGTCTCTGCTTCCCACGTGCCAGGTCGAACCTGGCTCCCTCAGCATCTTTCGAGCCAACACCACTCCCGGCCCAGCTGCTCGAGCACCTGAACTCTGTGACTTCCAACAGCGAGTGAAGGACCTACCTCAGGTCAGCTTGGAGCCTTCCACCTGCTGCTCATATTCCTCTGGCTAGCACTGTTTCTTTCAGTTTTGCACCTCGGTTGGACTCCTCTGTCAATCCGGTTCTCCGTTCCCGGCGTCCGAGTCGATTCTCGAGCTCTTCGTCTCGCATCTGTCGTCTGTTTTATATTGTACTGTCAAGTGCTATCTGGCTGTAGTTTGTTCTCTGCAAATTGACTTGGGCTTTGATGACCCACTAACTGCCACTTCCCGTCTCGAACATGTTCTCCAAGGAATTAACCACTCCCAAGGGTCTATGGTGCAGGCTAGGTTTTCTCGCCTTCATGTAACCCACGACCTGATGCTAATTATCCACACGTACCTGAATCTCGCCAATCTCAATAGTACTTTGCTCTGGGCAGCCTTCTCGACAGCCTGGTTTGGCTCTCTGCACGCCAGCAAATTTACCACCCCACCATCCGGCTTTGATCCCTCGGTTCACCTATCCATCAGTGACTTGGCGGTGGACTGACACTTTCGGACCTCTGGCGTGCTTCTACTTATCAAGGCTTCCAAGACCGACCCCTTCTCCCAAGGTGTCAAGCTGTTTCTTCCTCGAACTGGTGGCGCACTTTGCCCAGTTGCCAGTCTCTCGGCTTACCTGCATCACCACGGCGATTCGTCTTTTCTGCTGTTCCTCTTTGCAGATGGGAAACCCCTCTCTCACCTCCAGGTTACAGACTGCCCTCGCTTCATCCTCGCGAAGGCTGCTGTCCAAGGCAACTTCTCAAGCCATAGTTTCCAGATCGGCGCCATTGCCTCCTCGAACGCCACAGGCCTTCCCGACTCATTAATCAGGACTCTCGGCCATTGGTCAAGCAACGCTTATCTGGTCTACATCCGAAAGTCCCACGATACTCTCCGCCAGGCAGCCCGACAGCTGGCCTCCTCGTCGTCGTGACTATTTGTTAATAATTTGTTACTGTAATAATCTCAATTTGCGTGTGGCGTTTGTTTTGCCCGCCTCCTACACCGGGTTCCATTGTGGGGATGCTTCAGCTTGTACCAGGACCTTCCTTTTAGGTGCTTGGAGCCTTCCTTTCCTTTGTCTTGTCAGTTTGGTCGCAGTTTCCAGAGCAACTGTCCAAGCCCCCAACTCGCTTGGGGAACAGACCTCTGGCGCCTCGCTCCTTTGTGTCCCCTGCCACTCCTCATGGGTAGTCGCGTAGCACAAACAAAAAGTGGTGTCAAGTTTGTTGGCAGAAGTTAATGTTTGGTGAAGCAGCGCCCAGGTCTCGGCTTGACTCAACCTCGCTCTCGCCACAAGCCCTTGCTGTGGGCCATGTCGTCTGGTATGCTCATCTCCGCGTTTGTGTCGTATGTGTAACTGTTGTTTCGCTGGGTTTCTCCTGCGTATTTTTGCTCCTCCCTCTCCCCCCTGTTCGCTTCAGTCCTGTCCTCTTACTTTACTCCACTGGTGTGACTCGGTGCAAAGGACCTTGATGTGGTCGCGGTTTCCATAGCAACCGTCCACGCACCTACCCCTCAGTCCGGACCCCAACTCGCGTCGGGGACCGGGCCTCTGGTGCCTTGTCCCTTTACATTCCCTGCCACTCCTCGCCGGTAGTCATGTAGCGCAAACATTAAGTAGGAATTCATGATCAATAACAGGACAGATGCATGAAAAACTGACGTCAGTTTGTTAATTAATGACTTTTGATGACCTTTGCGTGATGGCTCCATTGTTAAACTCACAAGTTAAATAGAACTTTTGCCCTCAAAATATTCATGCTAAACATCACATTTTCGCTTTTACTGGCAAATGTTTAAGCATAAAGGCTAATTTTTAAAAGTATGTCTGTGTTACATCTAGTATTCTAAGCTGAAAGCACAAATATCAGCTAACATTTGCATTAGCGTGACGGTTTATCCGAGGTTTATCGTAAACAAACTCCATGCGACTGGCAACTGATTTGAATATTTCCGCTAATGAATAAAAATAGTCAGTATTTACATCGCCGTTGCTTAGTTCTGGCTTACTCTTATAGATCTTGGCTTGAGAGTGCTCTTCCATCGATTCAATTTTGACCTTCACTGGATACAGACTGAACTATTTATGTCACACTTGCTTTACTTATCCATTACATTCGCCACAGAGGGTAACAGTAAATATAAATGACATTTTGCCCATTACATTTTAGTAAATCAAGTTCAAGAACCTGGAAACATTCCAGTGGCAGCCGAGAAGAAAAGAGCAGCACCCAAATGCTTACTTTGTGAACACCCAACTAAAGGACATAAAAAGGTTTCCTGTCCCAAGAATCAGTAAAGCCAATAGTTTTTGGAATTTAAGGTGCAGGTCAAACGCCAAACTTCACATGAGATGAACTAAACTGAGTGACTCAAGTTCATGATAAGTTCGATGTCTGACTCAACTGAGTTTGTGTGACTGAATTTAGATTGACCAACACGTGTTTGGCGATCTAAATTCGAATTAAGTTTGACATTTTACCCAACGGTCAAGCTTTGCCTGTTTGGATTGACTCAAATTGCAATTTAGTTCATCTCCTGTGAAGATTGATGTTTGACCCGGGCCTTAGTGTTTTTGCTGATGTCATTGTATATCATAAGTTTTTACAGCCAGTGTCATGGCGGGAGTTCTGAGTCTCAAGAGTGCATGATGTCTATGATCTCAGTATAGCAAAACATGTTATAAATTGAATTAAATATGTTACGCTATTTTAGGTTTTGCTGACAAATGCTACGCTTTTGTTAATGACCATGTAAGTAATATTTCAAGCATCCTCTTCATCAAGTTCAAATCCAGTGAATTCTTTATCCTTTGAACAGGGGAATGCTTTCCTGATTGCATCATATGCACAGGCAGGCAAAAGAATTCCTCCTATTCCCTAAGAATCCATAATTCCCGATAGGAAACAAAAAAGCTGAAACTAAATGCAGCAGATAAATGTTAATTAAAAGTTTTGGTTACATTCCTAGTACATGTAGCTATTGTATGCTTGGAAATATAAAAGGCAGGCATTAGTTGAAGTGTAGAGTAGAATAAAGCAGTGGGAATTTGGACAACTGCAGTAATAGTAAATGTGTGCTTTGCAAGACAAAAGCAAGACAAGAAAAGCAAGACAACTTGAATCTAAAGTGGAATTTTAATGATTTACAAAAAAGGGCGATTTCAAAAATCTTATTGTGCAACGAAGATAACATTCATCGTCAATATTATTTATCCAACTAAAGCATAAATTATGTATAATGTCACTAGGACATACAATATAAACTAATTAAAATAAGTTTTAGTTTCTCCGTTTAAAATAAAAATGTTTACGGGAGGAAAAGTTTGTTTACGGTCAGGATTACAGTTAGCGGATAGTATTTTGAGGGGTTAGCATTAATTAGGTCCTGGTTGTTCTTAGGTGTTCCCGTGTTCCTAATTTTACCACACCCCTCATACAAACATCGGGCATTGAGGTTTTTATTAATTCAGAAAACCAGTTAAATTCCACTAATCTTTCTACTTTCAAAATACAGTAAAAGACAAGCAGAGCCTTTGTTGGCGAACATTTTGCACATCACGCACGTAACGACATTTTCTAGATCCTGTACTTACCTGCGGCCAGTCTAAAACTCCACTTCTGGAGGCAAACGGAATGAAATTCAGGATGTTGTGTGATACACGTTAGCGCTGTGCCTTGGGGAAGATCTTGAAGACCCTTGTGGCTCCAGGGCACATGGAAAATAGGAATCCGGAATCCGGAAACGGAACCGGAACCGGAACCAGACATACAAGAATTGGAGATGTTTTGAGGGTGCTACTGACAATAATTGTTCTAGCAAGAATTTTATCTCCTTGCGCAATATTATTTTCCTTATGTCCTTTTTTGTCCGTCCGGGACAAAACTTTTCATCGAGACTGATTTCACATACGCGTGAATGATGCAACTTGGGATCAAGTAAGAATAACTGACATCAGTACACCTCCCTTCGCTGCCTTTCTGTCAATTGGAAATTGATCATACACTGAGCCTTTTCAAGAAAAAGGGACGAATTGTAAGGGCATAGAATTTTTCATTTGTTTCAGATAATTACATTGAGTTTGGAAAGATGTTCCCATTAAACAAATTCGCGATGAAGCGATGAAACCTAAGAAATGTAGATGTGAAAATTTGAGCTTGTTATAATGACTTGAATTTGAGTTGAGTCTATATACGGAACAGCATTAGCTGGTTCTATGATTTTCAGTGGCTATATATTCTGCTTTGTTTAATAAAGTCATGTAGAAGCGTGATGTATAAGTTCGCTTTAGAGAATAGAACCCATGTGCCTTTGTTTAATAAACAAATGTAGGCTCTTTCACGCGGTAAAATGTTGTTATGTTTCTTTTTCCTTTCAGTAATACTTGCAGATTAATTATTAAAGTCAAAATACCTTCAACGCGAAATGCATATCCTGATCCATTGCAAAATAATCTTCGCCCGTTAAAAGAATCGAGGTAAAACATCAAGCTTATATTCAAGGCATACCGTGTGGCACGAAATTTTTGCGGGAGTGATTTTGCGGATGGGCGATTGTTTGTATTTTGCGGAAACCAAGTTTTGCGATTGTGAAAGATTGTTTTTTCTTACTGGGTATTTTTTTTGTGATTAGCAGGAAGTCGTGTTTAATTGAAATTAACATTTGCGCTTTTTATTTCGCTACATGCAATCGACAAGTTAAACAACATGAAGAGATTTAAAACATGATACTCAGTATCACTCTATTACAATTAATTACATCTTCCCCTATTATTGTCCGTAACACCCTAAAAACATCTCCAATTTTTATATGTCCGGTTCCGGTTCCGAATTCCGAATTCCGAATTCCATGTTTTCCATACGCCCTGGCTCCATGTCGCTCTCTAAAGCTTCGACACATCCGTGTCGAACTCCCAGCAGCAGTAGCATTCACTAATATTTTGCAAACAGGTAAGGTCGCATTTTCCACAATGGCTCCTAGGATGAACATTTAAAATTACAAAGAGAAATAATCTCACTATTTATGAACACCTGACAACTGTACACTCGAAAATGGCGTGTCACTAGCAACCAAAAACAAACTTACCATTCTTTGACTACTTCTGCTCCCCTTAGTCGACTTTTTAGCTTCGAGTTCTTATTACTTTTGTCTTTCTGCATCATATTTAGCCAGCCACTTTTAGTCTGCTAACGGCTCATTGGCGTTGGCATCTTATGCTTCATCATCGTCATCTGAGGTGTCTCCTTGTTCGCTCGCGTTTGACGAGACCTCGACTTCTAAGTCGTACTCTACCTCCGTTTCTGCGCTCTTCGGAATCCGAGCTTGAGTCAAAGCTAGTATCATTGGACGACACTATCAATATATGTGATAATTACATTTTTTTGAGTTGAATAAACGTTCTTTCAACAAAGTACTTGACGCTGAAAACACCGAATAACCAAAACGATGCAAGCAAAGGCCTGGAATGACGTCACTACCAACATTCTCTCCTTTGCTTGGTAATGCTATAAACGATGCTCACTTAAAAAAACTCATTAAAAATTTGGGTTTTAACCAAATGCAAAAATTTTGCGACATATTTCTTAGTTTCATACAAAGATTTCATTAAGTTAAAAACATTTTGGGGGTTTATAGGCACTTTAATACTGGAAACCCTTGCAAAATGGAAGCTGAAAGCGTTGTTGCGTGTACCACCCTTTATAGCGAGCTGTAGCAACTTCTTAGGCGAACTAGAAATGACTTTAACTTCAATTATTGCATGGCCACCTCCGTCACCTGGGAAAGAGGGTGCACCTCCGTGAGTGAAAAAGATGAGGTAAATCCCGAGGTTCAACTGAGGTGTGATTTGCTCACCGAGCGGGAAAGATGCCGTTATCTTGGTCTGCTCACGATTACGAGCTATATATATATATACCGCTGTTTCTTTATTCCAGATAGTAAATCCTTTATTGACCAAAGTTGTTCGCTCATGATAGCTGGATATTGGCCTCTTTCTTGGCAAAAGATGATGATCTAGATCACGGTCTCTTGTTCATGGTTAATATCCAGCCATCTTGACAGAACATGTCGCTGTACACGGCAAAAGGGTGCCAATACGCGCAACATGTCACTATTTTCTATGCAACATTGTTACATGAACCTTGCCTGTATTGATTGGCCTTAAAAGTAAGGCACAAAGGTTGCGTGATTCCGTAGCGTAACAATCGCAACGCAATCGGCGTATAGCGCTGAATCTCTAGTTCTTTTGTTAAAACAGATTGTTTATTGAAGTGCCGCAAAATAGTCAAAGTGCAGTTAACCGTAAAATGGCCAAGAAATTAACCTTCAACCGTCAAAAACGCAATGTTTTTACCGTCAATCGTCAAATGTGGAAACTAGCAAATAGTAACCGTCAAAAGTTCCATATAATGAATATAAGAACTCGGCGATTGACTTAAATGGGTTAAGTTATGCTGTTTATAAATGATCGTTTGAATATATCACAGAAATAAATTCATTTGCGAGTCCTTTAACTCAATCTAGCCTCGGGTGCAGACGACTAATACGGCCAGCGGTAACAAAGGGGAAGTAATCACGCGAGTTAGACGTATATTTGAAGACCAAAATCTAATTTTTAATGCACAAATTATGGAACTAATTGGATTATTCAAATATGGGCAAAACTGTATCTGCTTTAATTTCGTGTTAATTAACCGTCAAATGACCTAACATCTAACTGTCAACCGTGAAATAGCATATTTTTAACCATCAGCCGTCAAAACAGCTTTTTTTTAACCGTTAGCTGTCAAACAGATTTCCCCATTGAAACCCTCAGTTACAAAGTTTACAGCGAAATGGACGTTACTCGGTTGGACGAATTGGCCTTAATAAAACTAGACTGTACAAACTTCTTTTGGAATTCTTCGGTATCCTTGAAAGTTTGGTCCACTTTTCAAGGCTTCCAGCCTTCATATAAAGTACATGATGTGTCTGTAAAAAGAAAAGTAACTTTTGATTTCAATCAATGCTAAATTGACGGTACCCAGTATTTTTCTTTTCACAGCGGCAAACCCCAAAATATCAACGCCACTTTCGGTTTTCGCGGCCCTGAAATTAGTAAAAGTTGAGTCGCGCGAATTCCTGTCTTTCCCTAAGCCTCTATGATCTCATTATTTTAAGGCGCCAGATATTTGCCTTTTGCCATTGTTCCCCAGCTGCAGTTTGTAGCAAACTGCATTACCAGGGTAACAACGAGGATGCGCAACAGCCGACATGCTGGCAGAGCCTGTTTGAGAAGGTGGGCTTTTGTCGGCACTTTGAGGGTGCACCAGCTGGCCCTATTGCACCCAACCGAGACTCATTTCCACACTTCAACCCCTCATTGTTATTTACCATTTGAGACACCCAAAGTAACATTGAAGTTCCTGTTTGTTATGCTTTGCCAGGCAGTCCAGGTCCTTGATCACTGCTGATATAAGGAAGGATGACTCTGCAGGCGTTTCAAGACGAGCAGTTGAACTATTTCAAGTTTGTTACCATTGTACTGAATGAATTTCCCAAGGCATTACGCCATACTTTCAGATCCAGGTGGGACAACACCTTTGGACATCTCCCTGGCTTCCAACCATGGGATGACTCTATTGCGGTAAGAAATCTGTTTCTCACTACAGAGGGTGGCAAAACCAAAGTTCCAACAAACCTCTCTTATGAAGAATGGGATTGTACAGCCTTGTTCCAGGCTACTATTTACGCGCGGTCCTTCGCTTTGCCCGACAAAAAAGGTCATCACAGAACACTCAGTGATTTGTACGTGAAGCCCCATAAGTTAGCTCATGGAATATTCCATGCATCTGTGATGAGCCCGGGTGGAAACAGGGCAGAAACCTTTGCACTTGCAATTGATCAACTTCGACTGCTAAGAAATTCGCTCTGTCACTCAACCAGTTCTGAGATTGTCAAAGCAACATTTGATCAATATGTGCAGCTCTCTAAAGATGCATTCAAAGCTCTAGGAATCAAAGTAGATCGCATTGATGTCATTGGTGGTTTGACCGAGTCGGACTTTCCCACAAAAGAAGTTCGCAAATTGGAGCAGGCTATGAAACAGGAGACCCAGGCATATATCAAGTT
>Ga0126339_10002817_pt1 | contig 12529 bp, 8 predicted proteins | sample OrbTmetagenome_2_FD_92532 | JGI IMG/M metagenome (GOLD analysis project Ga0126339, IMG submission 92532) | Coral microbial communities from Petempiche,Puerto Morelos, Mexico - Orbicella T R C metagenome | ecosystem: Host-associated > Invertebrates > Cnidaria > Coral | place: Petempiche,Puerto... | reverse complement strand
TCTGTCTGTCTGTCTGTCTGTCTGTCTGTCAGACATTGCATTATTGGTATTTATTGCGCCGAGTGCACTATTGGGATGATCCAGTGGGCTGGCGATGAAGGGGCTGGAGTGGGTTGGGGCAGGTACCTGTTTGTACGGCGTAAAAAGTGTTGTACATTTTTTGTCAGAAGACCCCTAGTTCTCTTTGTGTTACTATTCTTTGAAGAACAAAAGCAATTTGCTCTTTACGCGCGCTCAGTTAAGTGGACTACAGACTACAGACTACGATATCGACTACAGACGAAGTAAACGACACATTTCTCGCGAACGCTGTCTGCTTTTCCTTGTGGTAGGACCATACGTTTGAGAATGGCACGGTTAGGGTGATACGCTTTGCTCCCGTTTCCAGAACCACACAGAGTGATGCTCTGATAAGTTATTTTTGTACCTTGAATAAACTTAAAACATAAAACCTTCACACTACTTGTCCTTTCATTTTCTGTTCATATTCTCCACGGGAAAAAGCCCAGGCTGACTACCGATGCCAATACAAATTTGGACTGAGCACAGGTTGGGACTGCACATTGCACTCTGCATTACCTGAGATTATCTCACGGCACTAGTTGATCATGAAGTCACCGTTCATACGCAGGCAGTCACTTTAATTCAAATCTTCCTTGCAGCTCCAATGAAAAGCTGTAATGAGCTGTACAACGCTGGTAAAACAAGCGGTGGTGTTTATACAATAGACCCTGATGGTTCAGACGGTTGAGGGTGCACTGTGTCCCAGAAGAGGATAGACGGCTCCGTTGATTTCTACCGCGGCTGGGCCGACTGTGAGAACGACTTTGGTAACCTGAATGGCGAGTTTTGGCTGGGACTGGACAAGATACACCGCCTGACCAACAGTGATACTTTCAAGCTTCGAGTGGAATTAGAGAATTGGCAGGGAGAGACCAGATTTGCCGAGTACGACATGTTTGTAATTGAGGATGAAGCATCTAAGTGCATTCTTAGTCTTGGATCATATTCAGGTACATCCTACAAGTTATGAAGCTACAGCCGGGATCTAATTTTGCAGCCTCTTCTCGTGCACCGCTAATAAACATTAACTAACTTAAATCAGTCTATAAACGGTGTTTGTTTATTTGTTCGTTTCCTTTTGAAGAACGACGAGTTTGGCTCGTTGTGAAGATCGGAGTGATACCATTAAAGGAGCTTGGTCAGGACACATACGCGGTTATTTTTGCCACGCAAAAAATTAACTTCAGTTTCAAGGAAACTTGAAAATAGTAGTTGCTAAGATATAAAGAAAATTAGTATAGGTAATCATACGGTTCCGAGTTCAATTTGGAATTAATTTGCACGAGTGAGTTTTTCAAAAAGCTGAAATTGCACGAGCCAGCCGATCAGCCGATCAGAATCGAGTAATTTTTTCATGCATATTATTGAAGAGATAATAATAAACCATTAAGGAACGTGTACGGTTTAGGATGGTGAAGCTTAACACGGATTACAATACTCAAACTTGTAATATTTAGGCTAAACTTTTCAAGCAGCACAAATGACTTAGCTCCTTTAAAGGACCCTAGTCAACCTCAGCCATTTTCGATGTAATGGAAGTTATTGATATTGCTTTACTGTAAGTTGTGTTCCTGAAAGTATATTTAATTATCCTTAGTAGTTTCACAATGATTTCCTTCGTTTCGACATGCTCCGAATAAAATATAATAGCCAAACTCTCGCATGTAAACAAAAAGAAAGGTGTGGCTGACTAGGGCGCTTAAAAAGCGTAAAGCAACAAGACAATTCCACATATTCCACGAGCGCGCGTTGGATATGAGATAAGCAGCCACCGAAGCGCGTTGCGCCGAGTTGGCTCAGTAATCATCCCATATCCAACAAGCGCGAGTGGAATACTAGCAGATTTTTACTAAACACGGAACATACTTTTATTTCTAAATCCTCATCTATCTTCGCGATTGTCTGCTTTTCAGGACTGGCTGGTGATTCTCTTTCTACTCATAGTGGTAAACGCTTTAGCACCAAAGATCAGGATAATGACAGCAGCAGCAGAGACTGTGCTGCGGAGTTTAAAGGAGCCTGGTGGTACAAGTCATGTCGTCAGTCCAACCTGAACGGTTTGTATCATCACGGCGGACACTCTTCAGTTGGTGATGGTGTCAGCTGGTATCACTGGAAAGGACCTAATTACCCCATGAAGCGAGCCGAGATGAAGATCAGACCAGTTATCCTCTAAAACTGGGGCGCTATTGGTTTGCCTCGCACAACGAGTGACTTTATTGTCGCTCAGTTTTATAATATTTGACTCACTGTACCGCCTTGAAATATTAAAAGCTGCCTCAAGAGGCTAGATAGCAAACTTGTTAGCCTGGCGATACCCTTCTTCGAAAGTGCAGTTAGCGGACACCTATTTAATTCTGGTAACCAAAATCATGATACATATGAAAAAAGGTTTGATCTTCACAACAAGGACTGAAAGAAACAAAGGTTATTGCACCGAAATATTAAATGTCTCATGCATCAACCGACCCAACTCCCATTCCCAAAAGAAGACAATGGATGTATCTCCGATTCACTATGCATTTAAACTTTTGTGTTCCCCGCGGCTATTTTCTCGAACCTTTTGTAAATGGTCTTCTCTGGGTTTCCTGGTCCAGTTCTATCCCCTCCCTCTATAGAGGACCAGAATTGGTCTATTGGTTCCCAAGCATCCTCAATCATCACTACCCAGGCCTCTCAGGCCTGATCACGACCTAGCTGGCGTTGGGACGAGCAAGTTTCAAACCAGTTTCTAGCAGAGAGAGACGCCCAAAGTGTAAAATTGAGTTCGTAGGAGATCATACTTAAAGTTGTCAAATGCCTTCGAGATGTCTATTGAAAGCCCAATCAACAACATCTTAGTCTCGTCCGAGGTATAACTCCTAAAAAAAGACCTCAAAGACAAGTCTCAACGTACACTACGTTTCTATTTTAATATCTCTCTGAAAGTTGCATATCTTTCCACCTGACAAATATAGTTAAGAACTAAAAATAGCAGCTACATTTAAGGTCCAGCGGGGCCCTCGCTCGTTAGGGACGGACCATTATTTTTTGAGGGGGGAGGGTTCGGCGATTTCGAAAAAGTTCCTGCACAGTACAACTGGAAAAAAATCGTGCAAGGGAAGCCATGGGGAAAAAATCAAGAACAAGCATTCTACTATTCAGGTCCTGTTTTTGACGTTAAAGAAAAATTGTTGCACAAGCTATTGCCCACCAAAAAAACAATCATATACAGCTTAAAGGTGAGAAAAAAAAAATCATGCCCCCAAAAATTGCCTACCCCGCCCCCCCCCCGCCTTAAAAAAATAAAAACAAAATGGTCCGTCCCTTAATAGATTACAGTTATTAAAAAAATATTTCTCATTCTCTGAATTTTTACCATAGATTCCGCTAAAAAATTTCTGTTACACTTAAAGGTTGTTGCGTCTTACTGTGAACCGTTGACGAGGATTTTTCAAGGTGTTGTAGTAAACACGGCAGAAAATGCAATTTTGTGTCCAAGTCTTCGGCTACATTAGAAAGACAGTGAAATACTTAAACGATTACATAATTTAGTGATAAAAGGTAATCTCTATTGTGCTATGACAGAGGTAAATATCACAATTCAGGACTTATTGAGGTTTTTGGCATTACAGTAAATGAAGAAATGTGTAAACAAAGTTAACAGAGGGGAATGGTTATGAAACCCGACAAAGTTCTTTGTTGTGTGTTTTTGTTCGCTTTTTTGGCCTTGACCGTGCACAAAACACCATAGTTGTTTACTACTGACCGAGGAACTAACCAAAAGAAACGTGTTGGTTTCCTAATTCATGCATAGTGTATGAGTGCAAAACAAAAAATTGTGCACGGTCGTGGACCTTCCACATAAATCTTACCATCTTTGTTTGCTCCCTTGATGTTTGCCGGGCTTCATAACCAGTCCCCTCTATTAGCTATGGTGTAAAATTAGATTTTTTGACCATTAGTCATCTCTACGAAGCGTTGTACAAGTGTTGAAAATCCTCCTCTGTTATGAGACAATAGAATTTACCAAGTTTACCTTCCTCGTGAGTCAATTCCTAAACCTCAAAATCCGCTACAAAACTGCAGCTATTCTTGCTTTCCGAACCCTGGTCACACCCAAGACCATCCGAACCAGTAATAAAGACAACAAAATGTGCTGTTCAAAGCTGTGGACAAGCTACATTCGGGCGTAGGGGCTTCCAAACTGAGAACAACAATTCATATATACTAATACAAGGAAACAATCTTCTCCTTATCGATCGCTTACCACACGTATTATCAAGAATATTCCGAGTACCCATCAGTCCTCGAGGTTTGTAAGTTAATACATACATAATGAGAGCAAGAGTCCTACGATTGAATTGTACGTTAACTCGTTTAAATATTTGTGGTATATATGTCCGTTCGCTAATCCACAGTCGAATTTGAGAAAACAGAAAAATTGACAGAAATCATTCAATTATGGGACCGTGTTCAAGTCGAAGTTCAACATCGTCCGTGACGCCAACCGCACGGGATATAAGAAAGAAATAAATATTGACCTGGCACCATTTTCTCCACAGCAGAAACCGCCAGGCGCTGAAGCGTTATCTGAGGATAGTCACACAATATTTCATCAGTGCATCGTTTAGAAGTCTGTTGTTCGACTTGATTGACAGTTCTAAATCGTCACTACTACAGCTGATGTGCAACAGACATATCCCACACTGCATCACGGTACCAGCCAATATAACTTTTGTACCTAAGAAGAAATAGCACTGTGTCATTCAAAGACAAGGCAATCCTATAACAAGAGCCGCTATTATCCATATACGCGACCAAATACAAAACGAGCCTCCTGAAAACAGGCGCTGTGCAGACCACAAAGGACTTTCCGTAGGCGGCTGTATTCTTGGACCTGTGGCTGATTGATTTAAAACTCAAAGTTTTAAACTGCGCACAGTTTCTCGCTGATCAAAAGGTGGGCGAAGAGAAAAATCAGTCTTTTTTAGAACATAAAATAAGAATATAATTCGGATCTAGATTTAGGGAAATGAGTAAGCTACAAGCAAGAGCTCAGGTCGAAAACCCTTGTGTTCAATTAACAATTCGATGCGAGAATGACCAGGCTGGGCCACTTTAAGACACCGTCCAAACTACGCCGGAGAAATTGGAAAATGCTTTATTCTTCCGGCTAGGCCTTCAGTCACGAAAACGCTATTCACACCTGAGGAATTTGAAAACGCCGGCTTTGCGTCTTAATGTGGACGGAAAACATTTTGAAAACAAAGCTTTTCGTAAGCGATGACGTCACGATAATCACGGTATTCCCCTGTCCAAGTTTTCCTCAAACACAAATGCAAAATGGCCGCTGATTGTTGCGTTTTCAAATTCCTCTGGTGTAGTGTAGACGGTGCCTTATATTAGTACTTCTCACCTATTTGTTCGACCGTGTGAAGTCGTAACTGTTCTTCCGCTGTTTCACAGATGTCTTGACAGTTTTTCAGTGAACTTGATAGTCTCTGCTTCTTTTCAAACGAAGCTTCGGTCCACTTTTGTCCATAGTCTTCCGTGTTTATCGCAAGAGGCCGTAAAATGTCGCTGATGTTCAAAGTGTGATTAAAAAACAAATGCTTTGATGTCCTGTTAGGATCTTTATACGAAATTTTGCCACTAAAGTTCATATGAAGAGCAGGAGATTTGTATTTTAATTCAATTTTGTGCCTCGCCTATAAAGAAACAACTTGGCGTTAGTATGCTGGGCAACCTGCATGTTCACCACCTTGTCTGTTTGTCAAGATGTTTTGATATTATAAAGAAGGCTTACAAGTTGATCTTATATAGTTCAACAATACATGATTCACTGGGAAACCTTATAAAATTACAGCTAAACGTTAGAGGACAAGGGAAAATTATACAATCCGATCTACAGTGCATGTTTGAACAGTTTATTAGAGCGGTTTTCAATTGAGTGTCATAAAAACAAAACCAAACCAAGTACTTACCAATTAGACTACTCAGCCAATCCCAAAGCACAGAAAAACCAAAAACGAAACCAAATTAATTGCCTGATTACTTTCGACACTCAACTGAAAACCGCTAAGAGGAATTAATAAACAGATAAGGACACGAAAACAAGCCTTAGGGAAAGCAACAAGAATAACACGGAATTAGAAATTGAACAAAGGGATGATATTCCTACCCATTCGAGAGGACCAATGGATTCATCCTGAAGTTTGTTACTTGTCGACGAATCAAAGGAGCCAATCAGATTGGAGGGTGGTTCTAGCACGCTGCTGACGTCATGGATCGGCGCGTTAGCCTGATTCTGATTGGTCAGGTAAAGAACAAGAACAAGTTCGAGAGGTTTGAAGACTTTCTGAAGAGTAACACGAAGATTGCTATCGAAACAGAGTTCCACAGCTTCTGGAGAATGCTGGAAGTCAACCAAGTCTTCCGGTAAAGAAGCAGATGGTGTGCCTGTGAGCTCTAATCGGTGAATTCGTTCTGTAATATCTTCGTCCAGCAAAGTTGTATTCTGAGTAGACCATTATACAAAAAGATACATTATTCTTAGAGACACAACATTCAAAGTCTTAAACGTTTTCACTTTGCAAAGAAATCGATTTTTATCTCCAGAAATGTCCAAATTATAACGAACTAAAAAATACCTGGGAAATGACATTTTCCCTTAGTGTGAAATTACATTTTAAATTACTTCTCAAACATAATATTTCAAAGAAAAGAGCATCAATTTTATGTCTGAAGACAAGTTTCGAATGTTATTAATCCACCTACAGTTCCAAAGAAGTGAGCACCCTGGAAGGGTTATCTCTACATCTGAAATGTTAAACTGCTTAATAAAAAGATGGACTTTAAACACTTGTATAAAGTTTTTTCAAGCACTTGCTAGTTAAGATACTATTTTGATTTCAAGTGGGAAAAAGTGGCCGCACTGAAATTAGTAACTGAGTTGCACTAACTTTTCCACATAAGAACAATTATCACATAATTAATAGATAACACGAACATATTTATTTTATTCGTTGTATTACTTTTTCTGCCTCATGTGCTTTGGCAAACAAAATGGTGAATTGTTGATTGTGACTACACTTCATACACGGGCAAAATGCGCCGCCTGTCACTTTCATCTTCCACAGATCATCAGATTCCGCGTTCTCGTCCGCCTTTCTTCCCATAATCTACAGGTATTATGTCCATTTTTATGTTCTGATTTCCTCAGTATTCCTCAGTTTTATGTTGGAAAATTCAGTAGTTTGTAAAGCCTAAATAAACCTACAAATTATAGTAGATAAGAATCCCACTCCGAGATGAACTAGCATTGCATGTGAAACAATAAACCTGGTCGACTATAAGCTAATGTAATTTATGGCGATTGAGTAACAGCGAGTTAGTCAGAAGTTATTATTCTGACGGCACGATAGAAGGGATCGCGGGATGTCATGGGACGTCAAGGGACCATTTAGGCTTTTGGCGGAAGATTCAGGTCATTCTAGGTTAGTCAGTCTTCGTGTTCGCCCACCCTTTTGGATTAAGCTTTTGTTTTAACAGCTTGTATAAATGTTTGTATAATGTTCTGGCTTATTGATTTCGCATCCTATCCTGAGGGTCTCCTGCTGCTTCCACATTTTTGGCCACATCTAAAAGGTGGGTTTTAGTGGTTTTTCTCATCTGGAGTAGCACAGGTTCTAATTGTTAGAAGTAATAGCTATAATTGTTAGAAGGGATACATCTGCATCAGATGACTGACTGAAGCATCCTCAATAAACTATTCACATTCAACGTCTCGTGTTAATGTAGTCAGAATTATTTTCACGGAAAACGGCTAAATAAATAAGATATGCCAAACCTCTTGAGCGTTCCCGTAACCAGCCTCACTTGTGTTCATCACCACAGGAGAATCAGAATCAAAAGATTCCCGTGTGCTATTTAACGTTTCATTATCCCTTGGCGGTATTAATTTTGTTGTGTTGTCCAAACGTGAGAGAAGGACATCATTACCGGATGAAGCTTTTTCTTCTCCAATACGAGAAGCTCCAGTGCTCTCAAGATCTAGCAAAAGATCCATGTTCGATTTTCCTGCAGACTTTGAAGCTATGCCTTTTACAGAATGCGATAGATCATCGGCTGATGCAGTCATTCCAGAATTAGCAGCAGTTAACCTTGTTTTCCCAGGGTTTCTAGTTATCCTATTGGCTGCCAAGTGACCTCTGCCTGCAGATGGACGTTGTTTATCTGTGACACCACTGAAGAGCTGAGTGGCTAGTTGTTGTTTGCGGACGTCTTCTTGATCAGTCACAGAAGGACTGGTGCTGACCTAGAGTCGCGAACCCGTACACAATTAAATATACTTTAAAATTACAAAAATGTAGAGAATGACGAATGAGAGTAAGACTATTCCTCTCATTAGAATCTTTTCATAAGGTCGTAACTTCTCAGTTCTACTGCTTGTAACTTTCTCGATACACTTGGAATTTAACCGCTCATTGGAAAGGGGAAAAAAAAAACCCTTTGGCGAAAAAAAAAAAAAAACAGAAGGCTGCCACATAGATTCTCAGATTCTCTCACCTCAGCTTTCGTTTTAACGACTGTTTGCCTGTCAGACCCAGAGCTCCGCGATGAGGAATCAGACTTACTACTGGACTCCACTGACCCAGACTGCCCTCGATCCCTTACGTAGCCCCCAGGTCCCCACACAGCCTTTCCAGAAAAGAGCTTGTTACTAGGAGGCGACACCTCGATGGTCTTTGCATGGGTTCGGCCTTTCACTTTGGTTTCAATATTCTTACGCTCTTTAGCAGGCTTGGCGGCCTTTGCTTGCTCTTTTATCTCAGGTGCTACAGATGATTGTTGTGGCGGTTTGTTAGAAATTTTCACTGGATTTTCGTAAGGTGTGAACTTAAGGCTCGGTTGGGAATCTGGAACCTCTGAAAGACAAACGGAAACGTGACGCATTAGGGAGCGTGAATAATTTATTAGCGAGAAATAGAAACGATAACTTCTACCTTGCTCAATTCTATTTTCAGTACTTTACATTAGCGGGGATGCGCAAGTTTATTACTTATCTGTACAACGGTATTTAACAAAAAGAGAGTTATCCCCGTTCGTTATTTTGTTCTAGTCAGTCAAGGTAAATAAAGTCTTCTACTAGAACTATTGGACTACAAGACGTTACCAGACAACTGATACATCAAGCTGCCTAATGTACAAAACTCTCTATCCTACAACTTTATTTTATCATAATGCTATTGCCAGCGAACTACAGACCTTTAACTTTTGTGTCGATCTCTCGCTCTCTCATGGGCCTGTATGGAGAAGCTCCATTAGATAGCGCTTCTGATACTAAGTCATCCAAGAAAGACAAGGATTCGTCCACCTGTCAACGCCAAATAAACGCAGAACAATACATACATTCCTTTGTTCATTGGATCTGACTCTTCGGGGGTAGTCTGCACAGTTAAAATTCCTGTGAGTGGGAGAGTCTACTAAGGAGAGGTGCCTACTTACAGAGAGTCTTAAAAAATGAGGTGATTGTAAGTGGCTGGGACGAAGAAACTTCAGAGAGGTGTCCGTTCATGGGAAGTTATGTTGGTATTTTCATTTTTGCCTATGTCCATTTGGGAGAGGTGTCTTCTCATGGTCAGCTATATTGTTAGTTTGGCTGTAACGAAGGCAAGTGACCACTTAAGAGAGATGTCCGCCTAAGGAAGTCCATTAGCACAGATTTAACAACAGCGAGATAAAAAAAACCAAAGTCTCCGTTTGGAGATGTTAGTTGATTATCACGCTCTTTAAAAGTGTTGCGTGACGTAATGCTCCGATAGGAGTCCTTCGTGACGAACAAGTAAGGGCCGAAAAGGAGACTCAAATGACCTATCGCGGGACAAAAATGAAAAGCGACTGAATTGTTTCGAATCCACTCACCTCCAGTTCTTCACAGCAACCATCTAAAGGTAGCACACTTTGCATCAGGAAAACGTTTTGAGAAAGTTCTTGAATTTCTGAACAACGCTGGGAAAAATATAGCACAAGATAGAGGTCTGCCTTTATTACTTTGGCAATAAACCAAGCATGAAATATAACATGGCATCGGTTGGCAAATTCTCACTACTCGGTTACTGACCTGTCTAAGCTCGACATCCGTGCCTGTCACGTGTTCTTCTAACACATTTCTTGTGCCATCATCCAGCTGTCCAATTTGTGACGTCAGCTTTCCAATAGCAGTCACTATCCAGCCCTTGGTACTGGGATCTAAATAATGACAAACGTTGAAATCAGCCAAGATTACACTGCTACATTACATAACAGGAACTCTGTAAGAACATGTATGTAGGAGTGTAGAAAGAGAATCACTTGAGAGGAAGGTGGTTACTCCCACCTTTTTTTTAATAAGAATGTGTTAAAGTTCCCGTAAACCGTATTTTCTTTTTTTTTTTTTCACTTTTTCACTCGAATTTACACTGCGCGTAAAAAACCTCTGCGAAAAAAAAACTCACACACACACACAATTCAAGGCCACCAACTCGCGACCTTGATTTCACTAATTTTCCAAAAATTTAAAATTTGCCGCCATTTTGGCTGACCCTTCGCATCAGTCTTCTCTCAGTTCTTCTCCCTGTCAAAAGAGCTGTGACGTCAGGAACACGTGGCTTCAGACTGCAATTTACCAGAAAGATGCGTTTCCAAGACAACAAGAAACCAACACTCACTTTTTGCTTTCGTTTTGCAAACAAAACGAGCGCGCAAAGCAGAATTCTTTCTCTTTTTCACATGAACCATCTTAATTAGCGGCGTAGGTGTACCGCAAAAAAACAGAAACTTTAAAACACAGTGATAAGAAATGACGTTTCGTTCACATCTCAGTTTTCTTTTCCTTCGTCGGGTGATGTGCAGATTTAGGCGAAAAAGTAAAAAAAACGAAAACAAACAAACAATATGGGCACTTTCAGGAAGCGTAAAAGGTAACCTCTGGTTTTACATAAATAAAAACGTACAAGATAGTTCGCTACGATCATAGCTCGCAAAAGTTTAGTCAAGAACATGTGAAGTTTCTGTTCATACCTTCGAACTTCCTTTCCAGCAACGAGAAAAGTTGTTCAAGAATGACTCGCGGCTCGTATTCGGAAGCTGCGTATGAATATTCTCCCAACACCTTCAAAGAGGATGGATTAATACGAAGTGTTAAATTCGTTTAAATACTTTTTAAAAATACTTTTCTAAATTCGGGCGGTAGTAAATAAATAAGAAAGATGTAACGTTCATGACGTCACAAGTGTGGGACAAAGAGCCCTGCATATTGGCAGAGTTCTGTTTTATTTTTTGGCATGTTTATGAGCCAGGGCGCGGTCGAGGTCCATAACCATAAGGTCCATTTTATCTTTACTTTCCTTACAAAATAACCTAATAGTTCCCTTAGTTCAAGATTCAACTCACCCAGCAAATAACCCAAACCAGAATATCCGGTAAAACAGGTTTTTCAAGAAGGTCGATGTAGGACAATACAGCAAATCGGCGGGTTTCATTATCAAGTTCCTCATCATCATTTCCTGTGGATTTAAGAAAGGCGAGACATCTGCTGGCGATTAAATATTACATAACGCAGTTTGCCCGCCAGTTTTACGCTCCCCTTGCGCTAACGCTTATCATGCACTATTAAAGGTTTTATTCAATAAACACCTGATCAACCTATTTTTTTTAACTATTCAAAATATATTTTTTTTCCTTCATTGGATGCAAATATTCCAGACGCAGCCGAAACGTTTTTCAGTAACAAGAAACCGCAAAGTTTCTGATTGCTATTGGCTACGAAAAATATCCGAATTGTAGCAACCACAAAGCGTTTCCTATGCCAAAGGCCATGACGAGTCTCTGCATGTTGCTATCCCCGGGGAGTTTCTAAATGCTTGTTGGCACCAAGAGTTTCTGAACGATACCGGCCCAAGCAGTTCGCGATTGATATTTGCTAATTGTATAGGACATCAGAGAGGTCCACAAACAAAGTCAGAGTTAAAACTCAAACCTGAACAATCATTTCTGTGGTGAGCATATACTGAAATGAAAAGAACTTAGCATAGCGCACCTTCAGCTAAGAGCCGCATCAAGTTGTGTGCCACACCCTCTCTGACGAGCGATCCACCAAGCTCAAACACCTCATTGATAGTCAGAATGTACCACGAGTTGTCTGGCGCATATTTGACAGTCATGTCAAGGGTTCATTACTTATTAACGGAATAATTATTGAAATAATAAGGCGGGCTTAACACAGAGTGCGTTTGTTGAATATTCTGGCCCGGGTCGTGGTTGGTTCGTTCGTACGTCCACTCGTTCGTTCGTTCGTTCGTTCGTTCGTTCGCTCGCTCGCTCGCTCGCTCGCTCGTTCGCTCGTTCGCTCGTTCGCTCGTTCGCTCGTTCGCTCGTTCGCTCGTTCGCTCGTTCGCTCGTTCGCTCGTTCGCTCGTTCGCTCGTTCGCTCGTTCGCTCGTTCG
>Ga0126339_10002816_pt1 | contig 12530 bp, 5 predicted proteins | sample OrbTmetagenome_2_FD_92532 | JGI IMG/M metagenome (GOLD analysis project Ga0126339, IMG submission 92532) | Coral microbial communities from Petempiche,Puerto Morelos, Mexico - Orbicella T R C metagenome | ecosystem: Host-associated > Invertebrates > Cnidaria > Coral | place: Petempiche,Puerto... | reverse complement strand
TTACCGTTAGGAGACTCTTTTGCGAGGTATGACCCTAATTCTGTCCAGTGTCTTATAAAGCGCCTCACAAGTTGAAAGGAATTAATCGGATGGAAGACATATTTTTCAATATCACCCGCCGCGAGGTTCCTTTCCTTTCTTACATGATCGGCAAATTGTCGGATAATTCCCGGAGCCTCCGATCTCTGTTCCAAATAGATGTCCAGAGACTTGGACAGTGCGCTCTCCAATCGAACCAGGCCTTTCATCTGAGTGAGCGAAGTGAAAAACTCGCCGTTTGTAACGCTCAACAGCAGCGACATCCGGTAAACCAAAGCTTTCCACTCGATCATTTTGAAGAAATGAATTGAAGACATGTGTTTTTCGATAGAAAACCTGTTGGAACAACCGGCAAAAACAGTCACGGAAATATGCAAATTGGGAACATTACCCGCAATGAATAAAAACTGAAATGCATAGTCATAGCTACTTAAAAGTCCTTGGAAACCTTTTTGCTGGGAAAGAAAATGCCATCAAATTTGTTAAGTTGTGACGTTTAAAAGAAATAGCGACGGAAGACCGACAAAATCTTTATCAGAATCAGATATCGTAACGGAGATCGCAAGATAAACTGAACAAGAACTAGTCGATGGGATTTAAAAACTATTTGATAAAATACTAATATATATATGCGCTATGAAACGTTTTTGATCCATTTTAGTCTCAAAAACCTTCTATCTAGGAGAGAGGCCGCATCTGGTTACAAAAAGCATTTAAAGAAATCAAATTTCTCCTTCATTCCTTTATTACTAGCTATTAGTGTAGTTCAAAATTACAGTTGTCCACGAGCAGTTATACTTTGTTGTTTTAGAGATGTCGTGGAACTGTCCAGGGTCCAGGGGGGACCGGACTACTCCCTTAAATAAGCCATACAGGTATTTTCGGCGTAAAAAGTATCGTTTGTGAGCCGATTTGAATTGAAAGAAACGGCACAGAGTTTGATCATTTTAATTTTGAAGAAGGATATGTTTTTCACTCTGGCCTGGAAAATGAGTGTGATATTTGCGCGATTATTCTCAAGTAAATCAGAAAATATGAAGCCCTCCTAAAATATTGGCGAAAAATGGAAGTGACTCCTTGCCAACTGAGATCATGCATTGGAGACGTAAAGTAATCTTTTGATTAAAAAACTAATAGGGTATCGCGATAAACTGCATATTTGGTCTACAAAAGCGTGAGGGGTTTAAACTCGCCGTGCAACCCTAGAAAAAAATTCGGAGAGTACACCCCCCGGTGAAGAACTTGAAAAAACGCAGTTGAACGCAACCTGAAAATAGTAAGAAAATTTAAGAGAAACGGAATTCAGTTTCATTTTATTTGAGGTATAAATTCTATAAAGAGCACCTCCTGATCAAGTTTGCATTTCTGTTTACTTTTTTAATGAAAAAAAAAATCGTTAAGAATATGTATTAGCATGGAAAAAAACACCACATTTTCGAAGTAGAAGTATTTTTTGTTATCGAGAAAAGATGGCGTAGAAGTACGAGGGACAGCATGGGGACTCGTACATTAGGTTTTTAAAATTCAAGGCAATATCCCAGAACGACATTTATATTCGGATTCTTCCCTCGAGATCTCAAAAAAAATATAATTCCACTACCTTGTCCCCGCTAACATTAAATGGAAATTACGGCATGACGATCTTTTTTCAATCGATGAAACATTCGAATGCGATAATATTGCTTTTGCCCACCGTTCACCGGGTCATGCTTCTGTAAACGAGCCTTGTAAACGCTTTACAGTACAGAGGTCTACAGACAAAAACACCACACACGAAGGTAAAATCACTGTTATGAGAACACTGAGCTTTAAAAAAGCATAGCCGAAGAAATTTCACAGTATTTGCCCCTCTAGCTCCCTGGAGAGAAAATTACGAAAGGAGAATAAATATATTTTTAAGTAAATCAACGCTACAATGGTAAACGCGGTGGGTGGTTTAATTTGTAATTGCCGACTCGATCGAAGACTTTCCAAAATGTCCGGCGTATAGCGGGCGAGCTATTGAGCTCCTCGGCTTGAGAATTCGGGTATACCTCAAATGTATTGTAATTGAGAGTAAAAGAAGTCTTTAAAACTCAGTTGTCATTGAAACCGAACAATGAAATACTTTGGGACGAAACGAAATTGTCAAGTGAATACCTGCAATGAGTGACTGATTTTCTTTCCCAAGCCAGCTACTTTTACTTTCAACGTCTCTTCTCTCGATCTATCGTTTGTTTTGTCTATCGTTCAAATCCAACTCGTCATAAAATAATAACTGTACGGCATATTTTTGTCAAGTGTTTCAGCAAACAAAAATAACAGAACTACATTTATTCAGTGTGGCTTTTGTCAATTTATTCCAACAAAACGCGAATCAGTTATCCGTCGCGTAAACTTTGTAAATTCTGTGAGTTCCTGATTAAATAAAGCTCGGGGCGTCTTAAATGCGGCTAGATGAATATATATATATATATATAACAAAAAAAAAAATTCTACGCCTACACGGCTTTTCCTTCCAACCTTTATTAAAACAAATTGCAAAGTTCCGAAATTTCTGTCTTGTTAATTAGCTAGGAACGCCAGATGGAAAGTTTCGTTACAAATAATCCTAGCATATTGGCGATAATATTTCATCGTTTGTTCGGGAGTACTTTGCAGGCGGGAAGACCTTTTGAGAGCGCGAACCATTATATTTCAGTTGACATTTTGGTGTAGATAATAATTATTTCAAATGTAAGTTTTCGTCCCATGAGCTGAGCCATGTTTTTGCTTGGATATCGTGTCTGCGTCTGTTCGAAATTTTTTGCAGTAAATGTTTGTAGAAGAAGAAGTCAATTTGATATACTGAAGCTATATGGTCAGGTGGAAACACTAAAGATAATGAGATATTCTGATAAGACAAAGCTTGGCTTTAGAATCAGCTAATGGCGCTAAAGTATGAATATCATTCAATAACAAGAACTGAATTAAATTTATATTGGTCGGGAAAAACAATAGCCCAAAACTTATCGGTAGTGCCCACTGATAGCTTTTTTCACAAGCATCCTCCTAGCAAATTTTTCCGTCGTAAAAAAGCAAGAGAATCACTTTCAAAAATGAAAGCGAGACTGAAGCTGAAGGTTTCAGCGCCTGAAAAAAATTATCGTTCAAGGCTCAATTTATATTTATATGTGTGCAAGAATATAAAAATGATTTTCGTTCAGGACTTTTAGCTGTCTCGTTACAAAGAGATAAATAAGCTTGCCACAGGTTCCATGATTTGCATCGATTTCACGACGCACCAGGGGATTTATTAACCGCCTTCTCCAGCAATTAGTTTGAGATATTCCGGTAAATGATAAATATCGGTTCGATGCTTATATTTGATTCAGAATTACCAACGGATCTATTAACAAAGTGATTCTCAAGTTCTCGAGGCATCTTATTCAATTTCCTTCACACTTGATAATCAAATTATTTATGTCTATGGTGTGTTCTCCACTTCCGTTAATGTACCACAACAATAAATCCTGAAATATTGCTTTTGGAAATTAAAAAGAAAGTTGTATTTTGTAGAAATTATCTCCAAACTTAATAAGTGATTTAGTATGTAATTTTTAATTCGCGATTAAAATATATTTTGCCGACCGTCATAAATGTATGAATCAAAAGAAAAACGAGACAAATTCAGGTAACCCTCGTCTGTAACATTTTATTGAAAAAGTTTAACTCAACTTGGCTCAACCAGAATCTAAGTTGCAATGTAAACAAATCACAGTGCTTGGCATTCGGTATCCAAACATTTTCTTTTGTCATTGAAGCTAAGAAATAACGAACATTGCATGGGAGTTACAATGCGTGATTTTCAATCCCGATTTTAAAAACAAGAGACAATTGACTCCTTTCACGGTGTTTTCCAGGCTGTCGTTACGTACACCACCTTTGTAAACATAATTGGCTTTGAGACATAATTTCTTTTCAGATCCGGGCAGCGGTTTATTTGAAGTTCGGGAAAAAAATGATGATTTTGTTTGTACTATTTGTTTCATTCTTTCCTTGCTTCAACGAGATAATTGTTTAGTTTAGTTTAGTTTAGTTTAGCTATGCACTGAGAATGAGGGAAAACCATTTCAAAGCGAATGATATGCACATGCAGAAACAACATCACGAGCGGCAGATATTTCATTTTTACGAGGGAAATAACTCCTGAAGGCTAGCAATGAAACTAAAAGATAATAGTTTTGTATTTACATACCATCGACATCCATTCCGTGCGCGAATGCGACTTACACTACCGTAATACAATTAAATAATTCATTATATGACCGAGAAGTTTATTCATTGTGATAGGCTGAGAGCAGGCCAATTTATCGTTAATTTTTAATTTTAGTGCAAATTAATACAGGAGCGTTCTTATTTTTCTCAGTCATATAATAAATGAGTAATCATACGAAAATTCGAGTAATCAAGGATTTACACTACTTGCCATATTTGAAAATTCTTTCAAATTGCACTCTCCAATGGGTTCTTAGAATTTTTAGAGAATTTTCTAACATCACTAGTGGTGTGAATCTTTAATTGCACTCCATATTCCTACAGTTACCTCTGCTTTCAAGTATTATAACACGGTTACACTTGACGCGCCTGGCTTTTCTGTTGTCCAAAACTATTACACTCTGACTGGAACTAACTGATCAGGAAAAATCTTACGATTATAAACACAGCAGAGTTATAAAGAAAGAAAAGGCACGAAATTATTGATCACTATAATTGCCTTGCCCCTCTTCTTTTTTGACTAGGTTGCGGTTGCGGTAAATTTGTGAAATAAAGTAAATTGCTTACCTAGAGTAGCACGAATAGCAAGTTCCTTTCCCTTGTAGCCGAAGTTTTTAAAGAATGAAAAATGGAAAGAAGCAAACAATTTGATTTGGGCGGAACCTAAGGGGATGGGCTATAGTTAGCACCCAGAGGTAATGCATCTGTGACTTCGCCCACATCTGCGAACGAGATTATGAGGTACAATTTGTGTTACTGTACATGATTTATCTACTGAATCATTGCAAGATAACCGCTGACTTTTCAATATTGGCTTTGGCTCAACGCTAAACGTCGTCAAAGATGGCGGAGCATTCTGGTGGCCTTCTGGTGGGTTTTGAAAGAAGTTTTTATGTTATATAGCAGCAGTGATGGCTGTCTGTGGATTTTGAACGGCGTTTTGAGTAGCGATGCTGACAACCTGATAATATCTGCGATGATGAAAGCGGAATGGCGATGGATATTCTCTTTACACCGTCTTTTAGAACTCGGGTCGAAGTAGCCGAACAGATGACACAAAACTGGACATTTCGCAATTCAAGAATTCAAGAGAAAGAGCTTAAAATCGCGTCTAACTGACATGTATGTAGTACTTATTTCTTGTTTCCATTCTATTTTACACCTGAAATTGTAAGTTGAGGGAACTTGCGAGTTGAATCTTCTGCTGCAGAATTTTTACCTGCCACAAACCTGAACAATAGCGTATGGTATATGGCTCTAACTATTTTTGAAAGAAATGTATCAGGTGCCTCTTTTTGCCGAATTTATACTCGAAATTGATAGGAAAGTTTTTAGGTTCTTGTTGATTTCGAGTTAGAAAAACGGCTTTGAACTTAAGCGATTGCTCTCGCTATCCATGTTAGAATAATGTGTATTTGCGTTTGTTCATTGCAGATATTTACCATCAATTAAAGGCTATTCACAGCACTACGAAATATACCCCTTACTTAAGATGGAGCCATGGAGAAAAGTCTAATTGCCTAGTTCAAATGAATAAACGTGATCTAGTAGATTTAATTTTTATAAGTCCTTTCTTGTTGTAGAAATACTAAACCAAAGACAGCTTATTAAATGTGTATAAATTAGTGTCAAATGGCCATTTTTGCAGGGGGTCCCACTGACTTGAAGGGAATAATAAGCACTTCTTTAAAGGCTGGCCCTAAGGGCGAAGCCAAGGGGGACATTGAGGGTTGAGGGGAACAAAACTCCCTGTTTCCTGTGGGGCCAGTCAGTGTGTTTTGTTATACCTCCCAACACAAAAAATAAAACAAACTGGGAGAAAAAAATTTTAGCTTGATGTTGGCAAGTGCACACATTTGCCATGGTTTCAAGGTGCATGACCCGATCATGTACGAGTTGAAAGTTCAAATTGTTTATTCCCTAGGGAGTTAGTGAGTTTTGTTCACCCTAGGGAGTTAGTGAGTTTTGACCCATGACATGTGACATGTTCTCCTCCAATCAGAAAATGTATTTGAGTTGGGAGGTATAACAAAATATTTTGACCTACTGTTTTTGCCATGATCATTCACTCACCAAACTCAACATTTGTGTCAAGTTTGAGCGCAATTGATGATTTGAGTTGTTTGACCTCCTGTCTGGTTTCCTCACAGACACACACTCTTAATGGATCATCATTGGTCCACAAATACGTGAATAAGCACAAGTTTTTGTCATTAACTCACCTAAGAATAAGAACAAAGCTGGCGTAAGCAATAAACCTTAATTATTCAAAGCGGCCGTCTTTGTTTTTCCCGCAGGGTCTATATAGCTGATTGAAGTTTTGCAACCTCTCATACCTATATTTTATATTACAGCACTTAATAATTTGCATATTTTAAATTATCTCTGTTTATCTTATTAGTTGAAAACGTGAGTCTTACTTTATCAAAAGGAAGGACCTCGTAGTAAGTTTTAATTCACCTGGCTAATTAAACCAGTACTCCAAACTACCAGTTGTATTCAGGCTTATTTGTGTGGAAATTACTTTAATTTTAGAATGAAAATGTTTTCCAAAGAAGCATGCTTGCAATTAGACCAGCATGACCCTTGAAGTAGCAATGAAATGTTAATCCTGTGTTTTTGAAAGATCTGCTTATTGCTATTTGCAATATTAAAAGTCTTAACTTGGTGTTATTTTTGTTGAAGTGTTGTACCCAAGTGGAGTTGGGAGTTAGATGAAGTATTCTTTGAGAACAATTTTCTGACAATTTCCTAAAACCCTCAGGCAATTTAAGGGTGCACTTAGTATTTTCAAAGCTTAAACTCCATTGTTCAAATCCATGGGGGCAAAACTCAGTTTGAGGAAAAAATGTCCAAAATAGAATTTTAATTGCTACTTTTCGATATCTATAGCATATAACCTTTCAGTCACAGTCTTTCAACTGACAGGTCATGAGAATGAAGGATATTTTTAGAAGCATGCAGTTTTTACTATGTCAAGAGGTGTTTAAAACTCTAAACAAATAATTGTAGAAAAAAAAAAGACTATAGGACCTTATAGCCAACGTGATCGAAGCATTTTTGCCCAAAACATTTTGTAACAACACATCTAACAATTTAGTCATGGATTCTGTGCACATATTTCACAGGTAGGATTAAAACTATTTTAAATTAAAATAGCACAAAGTTCTATTACATTAAAAAATCGAGGGTGACAATTTTTCATCACTGCGAATTTGAAAATCAGTTTGTATCAGACTGATTGAAAATCTAATTTGCGCACTGAGGTTTCCTGGTTCTTATCTCTTAAAACAGTAAATGGTACTATCGAAGATTTAATAGTTTGCTCACGGAAACGTTTATTTATTTGTTTGTTTGGATTTGTATTGTTCTCTACTGTCTGCTTGAAGGGCCATTTCCTAGCGCTCTTCAAATGGCTGGCAAAACGAGCAAAAGGTACGGAGAGAAAATATGTGAAGAAAAATATATACAGTTCCTTCAACCCATTAAAGAAACGTTAACTAGGAAAAATAATGGCGTTGCACTACGGATTTGTGTCCGATTTGTTGCTATTCTAATCTAGCCAATCAGAGGTGTTACACGAATTGACGTCATCATGAAATTTTTCGTGTCCTATGTCAGCACTTGTCAGCACTTCAAATCTTGAAGCCCGGGGTTAGATTTTGATCGAAATTTCAAAAGAGCAGAAATAGTGTGAGAACTACCAAACTATTCAGATGGTAAACTTATGGTAATGGTTAACTCCACTCTTTTACTGACAATAGACACTTATACCTCTCAAACTCTCAATCCTGGCAGCTTTTGTTGTTCATAAATTACAACCCGGCCCACTCAGCGGAAGTTGTTAACAAGCCAATATCCAAGCACCCCCCGGAGCATTAAAAACATAAGCGCAAGTCAGCTGCCCGTGAGTCTTGTTGAAGGCGGAGATCTACAGCTATCAGAATTAAACGACAACAGAAGCAAACAATTTTGCCTTTAAAACCCCAGGACACGCCCCAGAAAAGATTCAGGTATGTCAATGAGGCTTTTTCCTGCCGGCTAATTGTTGGAGGATAAAACACCGTCTCTATGGCAGTTTTGTATGTGAATTTAACACGACCGGTTTCATTTACAGTTAGAGCTTTAAGCCTTTATTAAGAGCAAGCAAACTGACTTGCGTATTTCGTTGAAAAAAACCCGAGTTTGCAAAACAAACTGACGAAAGAGAAATAATCATCGAACAATAAACCAAAAGAGCTGAAACGTGCTGGCGAAAAGTGGCCAGTTTCGTATCATTAGTGATTTCATTTACAATTCTAAAAACACCTATTTTATTGTAGTCGTTTCTTCTCCTGGTAACTATTGTTTTTTTTTTTTATACGAAACATAAATAGCATAAGCCGAAACCCTCATTATGCTACTGTACCAAATTTGAAATTATTGGGTGAAGGGAGCGAGGTACTCATCTCCTCTACACTTCTTGAGTTATTTAATAAACACGTTTTTAAATATTCACGTTGGTTTTAAGTAAAGTGACAAGTTTATTTTTGCTCATTTATTTCACGAAGTCCCGTGACAGTGACAGTGCATAGGGCATCGGTGACTTACGGCACGCAACGGGATAAAGTCTTTCAAATTGGCAATCTTCTTTTAGATTTACGTGCAAACACATTGAAAATAAAGGAGATTTCGCGTTTCGTAAAAAACCATCTTGTGAATGTCAGCTTTGCACGCGAAATGGGGTAATGCTTGAACAAAATTCCTGTGACCTTATAAAAAGTACAAAGTGTCCTGCGGGCAAAGCAGTTCAGCTGACCGCCAAAGCCAGAATGACAATATCGATAAACACAAGCCACAGAACAACCAATTTCACGCATGGAGAACATGTTTCATTTATCGCATCATGTAATACACCTTTACTAAATTAATAGATGAAGAGATTTTGAGTAGTTTGAAAGAAACAGGATGGTAGTTCATCAAATCTAACTGAGAGTTCATTTTATACGCGCTTGTACTCTAGCACTTGTACATTGCCCAGTGGATATCAATTGATATTGACTCATCCATTAGTCCTCAATATCTAGATATGCATGCCAGCACTAAACCGCAGGCCCTGAAGAGAGCTCTGCCTCAACCAAATCTCCGCCCTGATGTTTAGGGTGGTTTAATGCAAGATCACCTTTTATTTCCTTCAACGGTGGCCCGTATAACCAAATTCTAAATGGTCTTTTCACTTATAGAATTTATTTGTTGACAGGGTAATTATGCTAATTGTAAAATGTAAACAATGTCATCGCGAAATAACCGGCTATTAGATAAGTTAACCTTAAGTGCACTAACAGGGTGTTAGGTTATTCACCCGGAGCTACTTATCTTCGAAGAGGTAAGTTATTTGGGCCGTCACGCAAGCCTTGCGAACAATTGAATGGACAGAACGTTGTTTTTTCGCCTGCTTGAAATTACACAAATTTTTATCATTCATTTTTTCCTCTTCTAGATTGAGCTAATCATGAGCACGAAGTGGTTCATTTTCGTTATCACGGTATCGCTTGTTTTCTCGAAGATCGACGACGTTGACGCGAAAGCAAAAGGATCTCGGAAAAGGTCCTTTCTCCTCTTGCCTGAAACAAAAACAAGCTGGTGCTCGGCAACAGACATAGAGCAATCGATCGAAGAAAAGGGCTGCGAGACTAAAGTCATTCAGAATAAAGCTTGTGTTGGCCAGTGCTTTTCATACTACTCTCCGGGTACTTTTCCAGTCAGGTACGCGTCAAGAAAAAGAACAAAGTATTGCGATGTCTGTAAACCTTCTCTGAAGAGCTGGACCAAAGTGAGCCTCAACTGCCCCGGGAGGAAGAATTCTCAAGTGGACAAGCTTGTGGAAATGATTTATGACTGCTCATGTAAGAAATGTGGCCGAGACCCCAAAAAACAAAAATAACTCACTGAAATGTAGCCCTTCGCAGCACTGTCCAAAATGATAACCAAGTTCTTTGAACTTTTATGTCCATTAGAGTCTAAGTGTAACCAACTCTAGTACAGCAGAAAAAGTACCATATAAACAACGAAGGGCCGAGGAAAGGGAGAAAGAACTTGACACAACCCTTATGGATTTGTATCTATATTTATCCAACTTCGTTATACTTTCTCATGACGATAAGCTGGGTTGTAAAACCGTCTGCGAGCTGTGAATATAAAATGAACTAGCTCTAAATCAATGTAAATAAATAAGAAAAAGCAAACAAATAAATAAATAAATAAATTAATAAAGAAATAAATAATAATGTTTATTCAAGTCTCGCTACATACAGCATGCTAATTTCTTAGGCCAGCAAGTCATACAAGGACGCCTTGCAGGCCTATCTGTCTTCACTACAGCAAGAGGGGACCAGGGGTTGTTCAAAACTGCGATTAAACTAATCACCGATTAAGCCTAATGGTCGAATAAATTTCCTAATCGTGAGTTAGTTAATCACGGGTTAAGAAACGGTTGTTTAAAGGGGGATTAGTCGGTCGATTTACTAATCCGCGATTAAGCGTAAAATGAATTATATGGATTAATTATCAACCTTGCTCCCAGGGTCTCTCTGCTCTACCTCCCATGCATGTTGTCGGCAAGGTTGATTAATTATAATTTTTTGGCGCCAGTTTACGCCATAAAATTGCTGGAAATCTCTCTCTTTCTTTTTTTCAATATGACTTTCCCAGCGAAAGAAGTGCGCAAAGCAAACTTTTCGCCTGCAGAAATTTCCATTTTAACGGAAACATTTGAAGGAAACAATAAAAAATCGCAAGAAGAACAAGTTCTGGGAAGAGATAACAGAGGCCGTAAACGCCGTCGGCGTGACCGCTAGAACAACGCAGGAGGTACAGGAGAAGTGGAAAAATCTTCAGAGCAACGCAAAAAGAGAGTTCAGTTCTGTTAAAAGTGAACAGAAGGAGACAGGTGGTGGCCCTGTTCCCCCTCCCCCACAAACACGTAGGGGCCAAACCACCCCCCTAATGTTTCATGAAGGCTATGTTTGCTTACTTTATATATTTCTGAACCAAGTTTGCCAGATGAGCTTTCTTTGTTCTTCAGTTTATTTCAATTTTGGAAGTTGTGACAAAATGTCAGATTATGACGTCATAATTGATGACGTCACCAAAACGTGCTATAATTTTTTTGTAAACTCTGATAAAAAAGATTACGCCATTAGAAAGGCCTTGACTTGAGGAGTAAAATGCCGCAAACCGTTTTTTGGTATGATTATTATTTTTTGAGATATGGTAAGTTAAATATTTTTTTGTTATCCCCCCCCGGAATTTGCTTAACCATACTGTCCTTCTTAAGTCGGTCCCTCTGGTTTATTTTTTTTTCAGTTTTATTCTAGGAAGGCTAATAATCTAGAAAAATAGAAAGCTTGATGTTGTCAAAAATCGTATGATTTTAGAAATTTGATTTTCGGTTTTGTTAGGATGGTATTAACAGTAAAAAAACGGGTGACGTCACAAGTTATGACGTAACAAAACTAATTTTAACGCAATAACACTAGGGGGATAATTTTTATTCCGATTTTCTTCTTTATTTTTGCTTTAGTCATCTGGTACATCACATGTGCAACATAGCTGCATTTGCTGGAACAAAATTACGGCTCCAATTTGGGGATTTTTCTCAAGGGGGGGACCCCATATTTTGTAGAGTTATTTTTCATATTTAAAAATGCCATGTTTCATTTAATTTTTGTGATATGGACAAAATGTTTTCAGGTTTTATCTCCCCTTGATGTGCTCTTTCGAACACATTGTAAAAAATATGCATATTAAAAACTTCAAAAGTGGCAAAAAACATGACGTCATCGCTGTGACGTCACAACTTTGACATTTACTGAGATTTTTCACGTAAATATAATCGGCAATAGGTCTCCTGCTCATCTGCCAGGTTTGGTGTAGAAAGAGTCAATACTTTTTAAGTAATACGAAATAATGTGAAATACCCAAGAACTGACGAAACATTTGGGGGGTGGTTTGGCCCCTACGTGAAACCCCTCAGAAGCCAGTTTAAAAATAATAAAGATGTTCAGTGACAAATCGTCATTTACTGGGTTACAGGGGTTTGAAACAGGAAAGTTAACGGGTAGAAACTTTAGAGAGGTTAAGGTAATTCCTCCGAAATAAAAGTGACAATAGATTTTTGTTCAAACTTTGTCCACTGAATATTTGTCATATGATAACTTCAATTTTGAAATAAAAAAGGGGGTGCCCATGCTCATTAAGGAGCAGTGAGGCATTGA
>Ga0126339_10002814_pt1 | contig 12532 bp, 4 predicted proteins | sample OrbTmetagenome_2_FD_92532 | JGI IMG/M metagenome (GOLD analysis project Ga0126339, IMG submission 92532) | Coral microbial communities from Petempiche,Puerto Morelos, Mexico - Orbicella T R C metagenome | ecosystem: Host-associated > Invertebrates > Cnidaria > Coral | place: Petempiche,Puerto... | reverse complement strand
CAACGATCTTATTTACTTTTCCATCAAACTATGAACACAGTCACAGTTATACCGATCAGTAATGAAATAAAGTCATTGAGTGGCCATTGAGAGACCGTCACTACACATATGGAATATTCTCATCAAGGTTTTTGAAACCTAACATTAAATTGCCTGTTGATTGTATGCAGTTATGATGCAGTAAGCAAACAACTCCCATTTTAATGTTAGTTCCAGCAGATAATATGTGCCCGTTCAAGTTGGCGTTGAATTTATAAAGCTAGAACTTTAGTCTGTAAGTCTTTGCCAATCATAGGAAAATAACGCCGCCGTCCCCTTCCCCTTTCGGGAAATGCTCTAGTGTCTGCTTTATACAAGATATAAGAACACATAACATTGTGCGTCAAATGTCATTTCTAATCAGGCACGTTGGATACATATATGGAATTAGGGTCATAAGGCTGATGTATTTGCGTTCAATTGCTTTGTTTAAACTGGAAAAATGTTCAAAGTAATATGTATAGTTCCATAGATTATGCCGCAAGGTTCAGTTAATTACATTAGAGAAATAGTTTGTGTACACAAACACAACTGAGACATGACACAGTTAAGAACCGAAGAGGGGGATCTAAAATGCAACCGTAAGGAAATTTTATAAGAAAAACACATAATGCGAAAAAGTTAGTTGAACGGTTATTACAATTTTCAAGAGGACATTTTATCTTGTGAAGAAATTGCCGATGTATGATTGTTTAAGTTCTAGAGTTTCTGAAGCTTTTGAAATCTGAAGCAACTGATGGCTATACGAGAGATCCTTTTTTCCACAATAGCAAGAATACTGCAGGGCTATTCAACCTTGGAAGCCCCGTGGGTTTTTCCGGAGGTCGAATATGAATACAAGAGCACTTTTCAATATGAACCCAAAATTTCGTTCTGACTTTCTATAAATTACAGTGTTGAGTGGAACATTGTTTTCGTTAAGAGGATCACCTGGTCACGTTTACCAAATTTTATGAGGGTTTCTGCCGTGAAATTTGGGGTCGTCGTTTGCTCCAGCGTATTCCGGAACGTTCGCATCTTGGAAATTCATAAATTGTAGAATTTTCAGGAAACCTTCAAGGAAATGTCGGTACCATATGCCCCACTTTGACAGTTCCGGAATTTTAGGTCGCATAAAAAGCGCTCTAAATATCCGTTATTACAGGTTTACATCATAGAAACGACTATATTTCAGCTGCTTTCTTGGTTTCTGTATAGTTTACAGTATATAGGGGAAATGTATGTTGGGACCTTGGCTGCTGTCCGTTTAATGCTGAGTCCCTTCTACAGGTATTTAGATTTTACAAGTTATTTTACAACGTTCGTTTACCGATTTACACATCTCCAACATCTCGGTTTTACGGTGCGGTGCTTATGTCTTAGTCATTATTATTCTTGTGATGATCAGTGGGTTCTAATCCTAAGGCGGTATATAGATAACTTCTCCTGACAAATATCAAACTAACTTGTCAAAGAGACAAACGATCAGATAGAGATCGGAGATTGTTTGATGTGTATATCACTAAATTCTTAGAACTAACTTTCTGAGAAATATACGGCAGTAAAATAGAGAATTTACATTTGAAATTTGGGTCTGAATGGATGAAGGAAATCGTCTTGCAAACAGAGGCAACAGCAAAATACTGTTTTGAGCTTTTACGTAGTTTTCTAGGAGAAATAACTGATGCACTTTTGCTGAAGGACGAGGCTTTTTGTAGATAATATAAATGATTATTCTTATCAGACAAATTGACGAATACGATTTATCAAAGCTTCCTGCATGATCTGAAGCGGTCTACAAGGGAACAGAACTGTGTATCTACAGGAGGCAAGGACTCATGTAGGTTGTTCCTAATTTTTATTGCCTTCCTGCCAAGGATCGCGAGAAACCAGAAACAAAGGCTTGCCGTGCGAGATAAAATATGAAAAATGGTCAAATAACAAAGTAGTAGAAGTTCTCATTTGCACTGAAAGTCTCGAAACAAAATCCGGCCTAGCATTGTTTCTATTTACACTTTAGGCTCACTCTTCATCAATCCAAGAGACGCTCGTTCGTTCGACAACTTTAAAAGAACCCGTTTACAGTTGAATTGATCGGATAAATGTTTTTCATGGTTCGGTAACCCGTCTATTTTTGAAGGATTGCCGTCAGAAGATGTTTACCGCCAAAAGGCGTGCGCAGCACGTATCCAGGCGGGACAGCAGCATTGTAGCGAAGGAGCGAATAGAAAATGATTAATACTCGTCATATTGCAAACTTGGAAAGTCTTCTTTTAATCATCTAATTTATACCAAGGTCAAAGAAAACCGATATGGTGGTGTTAGCCTCTTATTTACCTGAAAGTAGCAGTGATTTAATTATTCTCCATCCGTGAAGGACGTGAAATTATTGCTCGTTTTAACGAGTACAAACTGACTGCCCTTGCGTGATCTGCTCAGGTTTCCAGGATAGAGTGTCTGACGTTCTTTCGTGATTACAGACAGCGAAAAGATTAACGCAAGAGTTAATGGATATTGAGAAGCTAAGAATGAGCAGAAAGCAGGTGTTTTCAAATCGAACCACTTGCAAGCTTACCGCTTTGTTCATGGCTGTTCACTTCTTAGTACCTCATTAAAAAATCCAATAGCGGTATATTCTCCACAAAGTAAATGGCGGCAAGCGGGCTGTTTTACTAACAGATATCTCGCCCTTTTGCCGTTCTCGTAAGGACTTATTTGAAAAGTCTGTTCAACAAAGAACGTAATGCCACAACGATAAAAAGACAAGTCATATCAGTAGCATTAATACTTGCTTAAGTTGCTTTGCTGAGACAGTTACCAACTAACTTATACTGTGCGTGAGAATAAGTGAGACCATGAGATGATCATAAAACAAAATCATCAAAGATATTTTTCACGTAACTTGGAAATTTTTCTAGCCTACCCTGAGAAACAAAATGTAATTGAACATTTTGTCATAGCCTCGAATTTAATTTTCATAACAGTTATTCCAGGAAAATTATCAGCCACATATAGCCAAGTTTATATAATTGGTAGAGAAAACGATAAAATCAGAAATGGCTTTGTTAAAAAGCAACCTGTGCTCATCATTTGAATGTCTCATGAAAAGAAAGTGAATTGGCTGGCAAAGTACGACAGTAGCATTTGTGTTTTCCTTATTTAGTCTAGAACAATAGCAACAAAGGCTGTTAGGACGCATATTTGGCCGCTTCATAACTTTCGTTGACCGTGCTTTGTCTCAAAATAACCCGGCATTTAGCATTTCTTTCACGTTAACAAATTTTAATACGGACAATGGTGATCTATTGTAATGAATAGTGGCTCGAACCATTGACAAATACTCTTTTAATAACACGTCACGCCTTCTAAGTTTTGCCACTCAGAACGAGTACTTATTTCCGCAAATTAACAATTTCATATGTATTTCCTATTCGCTTTACTCCTGTGAAGTATTTCAAAGTGCCCGCCTGATTAAAAGATTAATAAGATAGACGCATGAAATTCTGTTCAAATGCCAAACATGATTTTACTCGACAGAAGTTCTATTAATGATAGTATATTGCTTTGTTTATGTATAATCTGTCCGCTCTACAAAACCCATATTTAAGATTGCAAACAGTCTTTTATTAATATTCTTTTATTTAATTCCGCTATATTTGGCGGAATTGTTGTCATATAGCTTTGTTTTAGGACTATTATTGAAACACATTTCAATTTGCGGTAACAAAAATATCTTTCAAAAACAAGACAATGGAAAGTGAATTGCTTGAAGTTCGATTTTCACAGGATCGATTTTTATGTCACATACCGGGAAGAGTCTTCTCAAGTCAAAAACAGGATATGGTAAAATTAACGCCGGCTTATTTCATTGGGATATTTCTAAGTAATTCGGTATATAATAAGCCGTTAACTCAATACCGGTATTCATGTCACAAGCGACAATCATTCACAAGTGATGAAATTATTGACTAAGACATCAAAGACATTTGCCGCCTTTGTAATTTTTTATTTTCGCCAAGTTATTCAAAAATTCTTGAGTATGTCATTTTGAAAAGTCGCGGAGCCATTCGGAGATCAGGTTTTCGCACTGTCACCAATCTATCAGTTTCATTCAAAGCAGATCTTCCTCGGATCAAGTTTTCTTTACTTGTGAGGTAAGGGTTCCTTTTCAGCCTATGACCGAATTTCCATCTTTAACCTCAACACTCTAAATTAAGTTTTAAAAATTCAAGAGGTTCAGCTCCGAGGCATCATTTATCGCAAAATAAAAACTCTTCCAGTTCTTAATGCATAAAAGCCGTTGGAACTTTTTCACAAAGATCTAGGTAAAATGCTGTGATTTCGTCAGACAAAAGATTAGTTCAAAAGGTTTCTCATCGCTTTTGTTTGAATACAATAACATCACCTCTTATGAGCTCGCTTTTGTGCCGTATAAACTTCTGAAGGAAGCCTGGGTTTTCAAGAAGTACCATTGCTCAGCATACAGAACGAATGTTCAGAGATCAGAAGCCGACTCTACGTACAACAGTCTGCGCAGATAAAGAAAGCCTCTTCGCGGAATGAGACCAGGCATCGATGCCATCCGCATTTTGAATTCGCAACCTATAAAATACCAAACTAAATTCAACTTATTTAGCGTTAAAATCTGGCTAGTGGAAGTCAAGCCAAGCGACACTCTTTTGAGTTCTGCTTGTAATACTGGGCTTTTACAGGTCAATGTTTGCCTTCAGTTTATCACCATTTATTAAGAGGGTCAATATTGATCTCAGACAAAACCCTTTCGCTGTGTCATTTAGTGTACACTTTCGAAGAAAATATTTACACTACTCTGGAAACTCCGACAAACAGAAATTTAAACTTTGCTATGACAAATATTTCTTGTCCATAAAAGGTTGTTGTTGATAAACATGATTAGCTGAGTCAATTCTAAATTAACTCGCCGCGTTGTACGTGGTAAAGTAATGAAGCAAGATTTGTCGGAATCGGGGTAGGGTATTGTTAACAACGGCCCATAAAAAGTATAATATGGACAATCGACGTCTCGCAGCAGACGCGAACGAGTCAAATGCGAGAAAGAAAAAAACTCCTACAATGTTTGAGCTGCGCCTTTTAAGAAGATAACAATCTTTTAATATGGGTTAAAGATAGACAGTGGTTTACCCAAAACGTTGGAAAATTTCTCGGTTTGAGTTTCAGAATCTTACTGTTCCGATCTGACATCAACTGGCAAATATTTGTGATGTTTATTGAAAGAGTTCGCTCTATTTCTTTTGTGTTAGCTTAGATGTGGTCAATGAAATGAAAGATGCCTGATATAAGACTCCTCCAAAATCAGAGTCAAAGCGTTTATGTTTAGGTTTTATTTTATGCTCACTATATAGCTGTTGGTATTGAAATGGTTTTGAGAATTAAGAAAAATGCTTACTCAGTTATTTAACTGGGTTGAGGCAGAGTGTGCGACTGAAATATACAGAAATTTTATTATGAAATATACAAGTGAACTTAATTTTTCGTCCCTTTGCATATGCTTAAAGCAGTAGCTGACTCTGAAATTCTGCGAGGGACGACTATTTTGGGACTCCCGAATACTAGCAAGCATTTTCGGATTGTAAGATTATTGCTGGTGTCAACGACAATAGTTGGTTTTCACTTTCGAAAAATCAAAATCGTACGTTTTGTAAACGTTTTTCTCTATTGAATTTAAATATATACTGAAATTTATCATAACGAACACATTTTCTTCAGGCATGTCTTTTCCTGGCGAATTTTACTCACAAATCATTGGTTGAAAATCATGAGCCATAAATTGCCATAATTGTTGCTAATTAAACCTAGCAAAGACAAGGAGGAAATTAGTCACACGAGAGAAATTCTCCTAATATAAAAATGGACAGTTTAGCTTCCGCACTGGATATCTTTACAAAAACACCAGCTGCAACCGAAACTACATCCTCACCTCCTCGACCAAAAGATAGTGTTATATACAACTACAAAAAAACCCTCGCCTGACTTCACAATAAATGACAACCTCGTAAAGAGAAAGTTTCTGAATCGATTGACATTTTCCTTTTCCTTAAAAGTACTTTTTATGTTATGGACCTAATATAAACAAGGAAAACGGTAAATGCGTGTATTTTTGTTTACCTAAGGCGCGGGTGCGGTTTATTAAGAAAGCGAACTACATTTCGAATCGATTGAGGTTCTTTGCCTTGACAGCATTCAGCTAAAGATTATATGCCTTCTTTATTGTTATGTTTGACGTAGATCTGAAAGGAAATCTTGCTAGTTTGGCGGTATCTAAAACTGGTACATCGTTATTGTTTTGGTAAAAGAGTGCTTATTTTTCGTGACTATCCTTCTACAGAGCTAAAACGAGGAGCGAGCGAATTCCACAAACTTCGAGTTAATGCTTCTCTAATTCAAACTTGTAAGATCAAACGAAGAAAATCTCTTATCATTATTTATTGATTTAATTCTTGATTATACCTGAAACAAACGAGGCTCTTCTAAAATGTGTGGAAACTGTAAATCTAAGAGAAGACTTTGCTGCAGGTTGGTTCTTCCACGAAAACGATATGCCCACTGCACAATTTTATGACGCATTCTGACTTCCAAGCAGTTGGAGAGGTACTTTTTTGTTCTGTTCTTCAAACTAATATTTTTCTCTGAAATGGAAATGCAAGCTCTAGTACGAAGTTGATTTTCTTTCTTCTTATTAAATTCTTAAATAAAACCTCCCAGAAAGTTACGCCGGTGACTTCTGAACGTTCAGCTGATTTGATTCCTCCTGTCTTCTTGTGCATTGTAGAAGTTCATCACCAGTCATTTCCTCTACAGGTAACAGCATTCAGTTTACCCTGTTACCCTGTTTGTAAAATTCTTAGAGAATTTATTTCTTCCGTAAACCTCCCGGCTTTTTTCTTTTTTTTTTTTTTTAACAATATAGCATTATTTCTTATCACAAACATACGTAAGGGTGGTGGGCTAAATTCTACCCACAATTCCCCCCGTTCGTTCCCATGATCCCCGCGAAAATGCGTTGTAAATATGTCATGCAAATAGAGAAACAAGTACTTCCATCCTTATATATGATCGAGTGCGTATCAGACAGGTTTTTATGGATTGAATTATCTGAACGGCGTTTTATATCCTTTTGTTTACGAAACTCAGCCTAGATGTATTCTTTCTTCCACAGGCTTCTTGGATTCAAGATCAAATATTTTCAAGCTGTTCAAATTGTTTGTCAACCTTGATCGTTTAAGAGGTGAGACGGAACATTCTTGTTTACACAGTTTGGCCATATAAATTCCATTCGAGTACTGCACGACAAATATTTATCTTTCTTTACCTTTACTCGTCTTAATATTTTTTGTTTGCTTGTCGCTACCAACTCATGACATGTTTGTAGTTTCGTTGTTTTGATTCAAACGTCCAGCTAAGAAAACTTGTTATGTTAGTGAATCAATAGACGGAAAACGACAAAGTCATGTTGGAGAAAGTTCGCAACTTCTCATTGTTATTTGATATTTGAGCGAAAGAGATGTGTTTTGGATACCACGGGGAAATTCATCGTCAGAAGATAAGTTGAGACCATTATCGTGAAGTTATATTTCTATTAGGCTACCATTATGCGCAGCTTAAATTAAAGGCAGTTGTTAGGACCTTAACTAGCTTTCGCCCTCAAATAGACGAAGGGGAAGTTATTTTTTACAGTGGGAGATAACATTGTTGAAAAGGACTCGAATGTAAAAGTTCGTGAAAAGGAAAAAAATGTTTTTTTCTCGAAACACGTCAGTGATATCGAAACGCATTTGGCCCATGTGTTACTGTAACCCGATAGTTGAAAGGCTTATTTATTCTATGAAAATTTTGCGTATTTAAATTTCGCTTTTCATGTCTATGAAATGACAGAATAGAGAACAAAGCTGTCAAATGACATAATGGTGCAATGTTTTAATTTTGTATTCCACTGGATTTGAAAATTCATCGAACAACGTACATAGATTCTGGGAGATCTTTTCCAACGTTATATTTATTTTAACTTAATGATTTGGTTAGCACTCACTCAATCGCCCTAAGAAAAGTCAATACGGTCAGAATCGTTTTCGCAAAGTCTTGGCGTTGTCACTACTAAGTTAAATTCCGCCTTCTGTGTTTGAAAGCGCGAGTGTTTTGGGAAATTCTATATCTCTCTTTTCACTGCTTCCTTTATTCAATTTAATCATTTCACACGGAAGATTATAAGTGGACTAAATGAAGGCTTTCAATATTTCGGAAGCTGAGTAAAACTGACTTAAGAGCCTCGTGAAAACAATATCCAGGAAATAACGATAATTCCCGGACTTTTGATAACAGTTCATAGTAAGTCTTCGCGTGACTATACGCTGAAAGTTAGGTCGTGTCAATTTCAGTTGTTTACAAGCCGACGTGAATTTCATTCAGTGAAATCTCCGACAAGGCCGGCCAATAGTTAGAATTCTGTTCTGTTTGAGTTGAAGAGTCCTTGAGAAAGAGTCAAATCCATCAAAAGTTTCAAAGTAATGAACATGAAATCCACATGACATTTCAAATTTTACTTTCGGGTAAGCAGTGATCGGCTGTCAAGGCTGTTTGCTCGCGGAATTCCAAGAAATCGACGGAAACAGACGACGTCCACCGTCAAATTGTTAGTTTATCATGTTGAAAACTAACAAGATGGTAACCCCCCCATTTGATCAAATTTTGAAATTGAAGCTTCGATAGGATCAATATTGGATTAAATGCGGCTGCATCCTTGAAACAACCACAATTAAAGATAAGAAAACTACTGAGTTCCGAGAGTGACGTAATTATGGCGGGTAATTAGTTAAACTTCCCGGCGTTTTACTTGTAATTACAAAAATACGTCAAAAGCTTTCCTTTTTCCATTATCTTTAAGAAACTAGATCTTTCCAACATCTTGTAAAGCCAAAGTTTTCTCTCGGACAAGGTGTCGCCTTTAAGCGACGAGGAACGTTTGCTCGAGGATGGTTTAAATTCACGGATGGCAAATAGGAGGCGAAGATAAAACTTTAAACGTTTAGGTTTCACGTTTTATGTTCAGGCTTAATACAAAGAGAAATAAATTAGTCTTTGATAACTAGGGTTTGTTGATGGTGTTTGTGATCGCTGATAGAAGAAGCAAATGAATTTCTTGACGGGTGAGGATTTTCTTTGGCTGATCGCCGCGTGATATTTTGGCGCCAATTGTCACATTACTTAAAACATCTATCGACACCGAAAATACACTGGAACGTTTTGTCTTTGATAAATTAACCATGTAATTTATTTTGTTCAAGCGGGTGAGAAGTGCTGAAATTAATTCTGGAATACTTGTTAAACTGAATTTCAGTTGCCAGAGGATGAAGATTACACAGTAAAACACTTCAACTGTTTTCTTTCATTGAACAAAAACAAAAATGCGTCAAGGAAGATCTCATTTACTTGGTAGACGTGAGCTAAAGATCAGTTAAGTTCAGCTAGAAATTGGATCAGAAATAAAGCTATTAAAAAACACGGAATAAGGCAGTCTAAACTATTTGTGTTATCAAAATAGGAAGCCTTGGTCGGAAAGACATGTTTGCCCGCGGGTGAGGATGGCAACGAGATTGTGTTTAAAAGGTAAACATGCAAATTCAAAGAGTATTGTCAAAGTGCTCCACAACACAGGATATTGTTTTAAATTGTTTTCCGTTAAATTAATAGTCTTGCTTCATTTAAGTCGCCGCAACAATGAATCCGTGCTGAGGCAGCAGCTACCGGGAGAACTTCTCCTTTTGGTCAGATTTGGAGCAAACTTTTATGTGTATTCTTAGTACTTTGAGTTCTCGGTTTTTAGTAATAACAATGTTTTACGAAACCAACAGAGTAGTTTTTTGTAATTAATTGGACGATGTTGGATTAGTAATAACAGCAGTAAGCTTTATTGTAAAACATGTTTTACTTTTTGTAGTAATAAATAATGAATTTGTTCATTTCTTCGTTTATTTCTGGGTTTCCTCAGTTGTGTTGTGGAGTCAGACAATTAAGCTCATGAGTTGTCCGGAACAAAAAACCAGTTTCAAATAGATTTTTCAGTGTTTTATAGCACCTTGATTTTCTGAGACGATTTATTTTTTGTAATATCGACAGTTCACTATTAGGTGTAAGACAAGTTATTTTCGACGTCCTTTATTAAGTATGACTGTAACTGTAAAATAAAACTGGTATTTAACGCCCAAGAAGGCGAAAGAAGTGATAACTGACATCTTTTGCTGGTAAGACTAACCTAGCGTATTTACTTTAACTAGAAAAGCTATCACTTCATATTCATAGAAAAATGACACATACGACATATCTCTTTCTTATTCATCTAAAATCTTCTTGAATGTTATTATTATGGTATGACTGACGTATTCTCGAGCAAAAAGAAATACATTATCGTTGGAATGGAAAAGAAAATGTTCAAACGTACAAATGGTAGACAATCCTTTGGACAGGATGAGACAAAGACAATTAAAAACGTTAACAGAAAGCAACGCTTAATTCAGTAAACATTCTTAATGAAGGTAACTTCTAATGGATTTTGATCAGCAGCGGATAAAATCATGACACAAAAAAATGTGTTTGATATTTTTCAAGGACCATTGCCTATTTTTCTTGACCTGGCATTCTTTTATTTGATCGTCCGTTAACCATGCATGAAACGTGACAAATAACGAGTGTAAAACAGGGCCGTGACCGAAAATAAATAAAACATAAGTGTGAGCAAATAATATTATTTTACTTTACAGTAAATAACATTGAAAAAGTAAAATTTTAAAGTTGCTCACTAATACAGTTAATTATGTTTCTCAAGCTGACCAAATGTCCTGACTATTGACGCGCTGTACTTAGGGCCATTATTCCAACTATAGCCGATCAACTTCAAATTTCTTCTTGTCAAAAAGAAAAGCGAGGAAAATAAAGCAGAACATCAATGAAGCCCAAATTCTTAGAACAAATAATATTCGAAGAACTGTAGGGAGATTAGTATTAGTCAGTTGATATACTTGATATAGAGTTTCTCATGCTAACTAATCTTGACTGACAGGAAGGACAAGATTAAATCTGAGTTTTCCAGTTGTAAGCATATCAAGCGTTCAAATTCAAATGTCATTTTTCGTTTTATTAAAAGGCAGCATATAGATGCAAGCACGTACAAAACATAAAGTGCGTCCGAAATTTAGAATATCCCAGATATTATAACTTTATTTTAACCTTTCTCCATTCCCTAGTCAGCTCTCTGGTATCTAGGACCGATAGACAGCCTATAAAACGCATATTAGTTGGAAATCTCAGATTGAGGTTTACGCTGAGACACGAAGGGAAACTCTCTATACGCGCAACTCAATTTTATTTTCTCCGTGGTTTTAGTGAACCTCCAGTCAGTTACTTTGGTTTAGACGTTTACCCATGACTTATAAATGAATTATAATTGAACAACATACGAAGATAAAGCTATGGCGTAGGAAATAAAGGCAAAGGGATCATGTGTAAAAATGAAAATTGTTTTCAATACGCAACTTGAATATCTGGGTGATTTTATTTAAGATGTGTAGCTGGAAATTGGATGCTTTGTGCACACAAATTCGTTTTAAGAATGACTTTTTCAGGCATCGGAATAATGAATGTTTGAATTATTTATCTGGTTTAAGACCGTTAGGTTAACTGTAGAAGTCATTTAGTTGAGGGTAAGAAAGCAATTAATGAAGGGGTGTTTGTACAAGAAAATTGGACTTCTAGTTTACTTGGCAAGGTAAACATCATTTAATGGTTCAGATAAGCTGTCTTTGCACAGTAATTTGTTAGAACAAGAACTATTAGCTTTTCGTTGTTCCATAAAAACTAAACAAATAATGCAAATCTTGCAGAAAATCGAGCTACTATTCAGTGATCTCTGAAACACAGTTAAGGGAAAGAATAACATCTTGATTTGTACGTGAACCGTGTCAAAATACGAACTATTCGTCATGATTGGTAAGAGTCCAGTTCAACTGTTTTCTATGGAGTGTGGTCCGTCAACACATCATCGACGCCATTTTTATTTCTTACAGACTGATATCTCAGTCAGCTTATACGTTCAAACCCTCGGGTGATTCCTCTTTTGCCCAAGGGAGTTCTGGAACAGACAGGGTTGAATGTTTTTTTCAAATATAACTTCATTTATTTTTCTTTGACCTGTGCATTTGGTGTCTACATTAAGAAGTCTTCTCGAAAAACGATTACTTATTTGGTCAACAGACTTGCACTAATTTTTCTTTTATCCCAACCTTGGTGGCTATATTTATTCATTCACTATGGTCGTGTCAATGGCACTGCTTGTGAATAGAATCTGACTTGCAAAACACGTGGTCGAGGCACCCGGAGTAAAGTGCTAGATTTCTGCTAATGTTTTTTTTTTTTTTTTTTTTTGCCACGGGCCGCTTGTGTTTTGCAAAAAAAAACTAGTGAAAAAAAAAGCGGGGTTTATTAATTT
>Ga0126339_10002812_pt1 | contig 12535 bp, 7 predicted proteins | sample OrbTmetagenome_2_FD_92532 | JGI IMG/M metagenome (GOLD analysis project Ga0126339, IMG submission 92532) | Coral microbial communities from Petempiche,Puerto Morelos, Mexico - Orbicella T R C metagenome | ecosystem: Host-associated > Invertebrates > Cnidaria > Coral | place: Petempiche,Puerto... | reverse complement strand
ATAATAATAATAATAATAATAATAATGGCATTTCGGGCAGTATATCCACAGGGTGGCTCTTCGCCTGCTCGATGCTAACTAAATTTACAATTGTAAAAAGATTAAAGGATATCTAACAATTTATATCTATATGTAAACGAGATAAAATTGTGTTTTAAGATATTAAAACATTAAAACATTAAAAAAATACATCTTTTGTTTGGAAGGGTCCCAAAGAAATCCTATTAGAGTACATTATATAAACACCAGTGAAATACCAGGATTTTTCCTTTGACTAAAAAATCATATGTTCATCGCGTGCAGTGAAGATACTATTTTTATCTTTCACACTGTGAAGATATCATTCCTTTTTGATAACATTTTTCTTTTGTCCCTTTACCTACACTTAAATTTGTTGATGTATGATCGAAACAGCTTTGGATCTTCTTTGAACATCTTCGGCAACCTTCGGCAATATTCGGTAATCTTCGGAAAATGTTCGGAAGCGTTTGTCTGGCCTTCGGAACAATTTTGGAAAATCTTCAGAAATCTTTGGAAAGTGGTCAGAAATCTCCGGAAAATCGTCAAAAACGTCGTCATTAGTATGTTTATATAATAAACAGAATATTGCATGCCCACTTGTGGATACAAATTTTATCTTCTCGTGTTCAACTCAATGTCTGACTCGTTCGCTGCACTCACTCGTGAGATATCAAGTTGAACACTCGAAGATAAAATTCGTATCCACACATGGGCATGTAATGTCCTCTATTTCTTAGTTGTCACTATAGCAAGAATGATTGTATCAAACTTCCGTACTATTTTATTGGTGAAACTAGTATTTTGTTTCCCAATTTATTTCTTCACAATGATGCTAATTTTAGCACTCTGCAGTTTTCTACCTATCAAAAGTGACTAAATAAATATCTGTACATTCCCTTTGTGTCGTTTCATCCCGCGAGCAACAAGAGGGCCTTTATTAGAGGTGAGCTTATAGACCCTTTTCAAAAATGACTGCCAATTTAAATTCTTTTGTGTGCATTTAAATTAGCCTCACAAAACTCATTTGGGAGTAAAAATTCTTTTGAATTATCTACTCAAAAACGAGGTTAGTCAGGCTAATTTTAATACTTACAAAAGAATTTATAATTGTCAGCCATTTATGAAAAGGGTCTATATAGAGCGGAAATCTGGGAACAGATTGTTTACATTGGTTAATCGATCAAGCATCAAACGAAATACATCGAACAAAAACAAGATGTGCCGCATTAGAGCTATGTCAACTAATATCTTAAGCATTGTTTTAAAGTACCTTGTATGCCTGCCTGGTGGTTGAGAGCCATCATAAGGCCTTGATAAACCCATAAGTCATCAGCACGTTTTAAAGAATCAATATGTGTTCTGAAACTTCAAAGGCAGCTGATGTACCGTAATCGTGTTATCGGCGTTCAAAGTCAGATCAAGCCAGGCAGCAAAGTCCAAGAGCAGTTCTTGCTCAAAAGAAATACTCTCTGGTGAGGTGTGGCCCATTTGCCAAGCGTTGCTAACATCAAAGTGTAGACAGCGAGAACTGGTTTTAGAGTGTTTAAAGTTGTCTTGTATCGACCACCATGTTTTCCCGCGCACGAGGTGTAAAGACCCTTCCCGGCATGCATTGCGATCACATTCTGCGGACGTTTCTTGAACTGGTATAAACTAGATTGTTTAAACATAATATTATGTCCAACAAGTAGCGATAGATCTGTGATCCAGGTTGCGTTGATTTTATTTCAAATCGGCATGATTTGCAGTGTTTTGAGTTTCTGGGATCAGCGGATATGCAGGTGTATGGAGACCCATACGTTGTGCAGAAGGGTTAATCTGTTAATCTGTCAGCCCTATTTATAGAGTGTTTTCACGTGAAGTCATCAAATTCTTAAATCCAAAACTAAACAACCACCAAAGTTGTTATCCTCATCAGGCATAAGAGGTACCAGCGAATTTTGAACTTCGAAGTTATGGCGGTGCGTGACATAAAGCTACGATCACGTTTGTCGAAAACTATGTATTTATCTCGTGATTTTTAGCCATTTAAGACATTGCCATATTTGGAAAAGTGCTTATTGAAATGTTTACTTGTTTTATGTTATTTTTATTTACACCTTTTTTGACCTGAAATCAACATTTTTGAGCTTATACATTTTGTGAAATTACCATTTTCAGGAGCCCATCATGGGCCCCTGCCATTTTGCTGTTTTCTAAGTGAAACTAACATCCTTGCCATCACGCGTTAACATCAAATCAACATTTTAATCTATTTAGACCTGAAATCAACATCATTGAGCTTATACGTCGCATGAAATTACCATTTTGCTGTTTTCTAAGTGAAATTAACATCCTTACTGTCAAGCGTTAACGCAAAATCAACATTTTAACCTATTTAGACCTGAAATCAACATCATTGAGCTTATGCGCTGCATGAAATTGACATTTTACTGGTTTCTAAGTGAAACCAACATCCTTGCTGTCACGTGTTAACATCAAATCAACATTTTAACCTATTTAGACCTGAAATCAACATCATTGAGCTTATGCACTGCATGAAATTGACATTTTGCTGGTTTCTAAGAGAAATCAACATCCTTGCCATCACACATTAACATGAAATCAACATTTAAACCTTTTTTGACCTAAAATCAACATTTTTGAGCTTATGCGTTGCATGAAATTGAGATTTTGCTGCTTTCTAAGTGAAATCAAAGTCCTTGCGGTCGCGGCGGGCCGATCCTTTGCTATAATAAACTGAGGCAAGACTTCGACCTTATAACAAAGGCTTTGCATGCAGTTTTGTTTAGGTATGTTTAGCAATGTCCCGTAGTTTTTCCGCTAAGCTATACTTCGTTTACGAGATATCGCATATGCAAAAAACACTTGGTTTTCCTAGCGGCATCTTTATAAAATGAAGCAAAAACCAGCGGCAAAAATACAGGACCATGTTTTTCTGTTGCATTGAGGACCACATGCAAAAATTCAAGCCCTTTCACAAAAATTTTTTTTTCACCCAAATCGTCACTTAGCATGGTTTTGCACTCACCCCTTCAAGTGGTTTAACTCAGAACCACTAACATCAAGCTGGTTATCCAGAGACGTTTACCAGACTTAGACTGTATTGTCAGTTATAAATCTACTACTACTTTAGCACATCTATGTAAATAGTATGTTTGGGGGGGCCATATGATTAGTGCTAATCGTATGGCCCCCCAAAAATATAACAACACGCAATAACATAGGTATTAAGGCATTTCTTCTAACATCTGTTTACAGCATGTTTCAGCAGTTATTCACTTCCATGGGAAGTTGAACTTGGGTATACTTATGTGCTGTATGTACTGTTCAATGTTAGTTGTAATCATTCCCTGAAGAAGTCTCAGACAGAGACAAAATGCGTCGGAAATAAATGAAAAAGCTTACAACTACAAGAAGTCTTCCTTTGTGCTGCTCACTAGACTTCATTAAAAAATTTTTAAAAAAATTTTAAAATTCCAATAACCTTCCAAGCAGATGGGCTAAGAAGGTAGATGGTAGATCGCAGAGCATAGAGCGTAGATTGATAAGAGAAGTTGGTAGCACATAGACTGTAGAGCTTTGATGGCCTTAGAGGGTAGATGGTGAATGGTAAGATTGTATAGCATAGATCGAAGAGAGTAGCTGGTGGAACGTAGAGAGTAGAGTGTCAATGGGCTTAGAGGGTAGATGGTAGATCATAGAGTATAGATTGAAGAGAGTAGCTGGTAGAACATAGAGAGAAGAATGTAGATGGTAGAACATATAGCGTAGAGCATACAGTATTGTGCAAAAGTAATGCAAGCGAAATGCATGAATTTCGTTCTTTATTCCCTTGATTTTTCGATGAAAGTTTGCTCGAAAGTTCAATTGAAATTTCGCAGCCTGTCGAGCGATAATTCTCTACAACAAAGGACAGGATATTTCTTTGAATTTTTTGATAAGTTAACAAAAAATCGCGTGTACTAATGATAATTCACCATCCTATACATGAAATTTTGCAAGGCGCTTAACTGCAGTTCGCCAGCGTTCATGCAATTTTTGCAACTTTTTGCAACTGAACGATGTACTGACGAAAAAACTGTCATGTAACTTACACAAGATAAATTTGGATTCATGTATTTGTTTGTAAATTCATGTTGGAGAACACGATATGCAGTCATCGATCACTGTATAACATACAGTCACGTGCCCAAAATTTGCAAAAGGTTTTTAAGCAGCTTCGTTCTCTTGAGTTCAGTTTCATATGCAGAGAATTAGAATGTACTTGCCGTATTATGAAGACAGCAAGCTCAGTTTTTTCCACAAACAAAACAAAAACATCTCCAGTTCTGGGTATTAAGCTGCTAAAGCAAACAGCCACAAACAACTTGTGAGGTTCTTTACTTTAATAAAAAACTAGAATATTGTCAATGTTCGCAAAACCCTTTAGCTGCTGTTTATTCAATCCCAGCCCCTTCGTGGTTATTTGTTACAAAAATACTGGGTGTACTTTGCTCCATTTTCATTGCCTATGTAGTATTCTTTGGGACTCTAAAACTTACAGCAAAAACCAATTCTGGAAGACCTCCTTCACAGTAGTGCAACCACGATTCATTGCAAAAATTTATTACGAGTGCCTTGCTGGTGGCAAGACCTTCGCATGGCAGATGAACTCACGGTAATTCCATGGTTTGCCAACTTCTTCCACTGTTCTTCTAGCTCTAGCAGCTTTTTATCTCGCCGTTTTTGCACATCTGCTGATCTATAATTGCTTTTGCATCTGTAGACAGCTTTACTGGTCTTCTTGAGCGTGGTATATCTGCCATGGGACCACTAATTCCTAGCTTAAATTCTTCATTAGTCTTTCATTCATAGCAGATGATTCCTAGTCAGGAATGGTCATTATGGCAGCAAACAGTGCAAGGCCATACAGAGACTGGGGTTGGCGCAAAAAATCATGTGGTTCTACACACTGTAAAAATGGCATTTTGGCAAGTGTATTCAGTGATTCATTTCAAGTCTTGCATTTATCAGAACTGTGGTGTTTGGGGGTTTTGGATTAAGTCAGCAATTGAGTGTTGCTAATGAAATAACCCAGGTGAGTTTCATAGCTAACAGTTCGTGGAGATCTTCAGAGAGGTCATTCATGTATTTCACTCATAGCTTTTAGCCTATTGATGAATGGAAGATCGTAAGAAGACTTGCCGCGCATTTTTGGGAACAACGAATTATCGTTCACAAAATCGTGAGAATTTTCTGAAGGAGCGAATTATCACTGAAAATATGTGACGAATTATCATGTACCGCAAATTATCATTTGCGCGGACTGGAACAATAGGCGTCAGGAAAATGGGGGGAAATCTCCTTGAAATATCATTTCAAGCGAAATTTCTTTGAAAAGCCAAGAAAAGCCAGGAATTTTGTCGAAACTCGTTTGCATTACTTTTGCACAATACTGTAGAGCGTATAGGGTAAACTCAATACACGATTGTACATTAAAAGATATAAAATACTGTAAACCGTAATAACACTTTAATAACACTTTAATATATGTGAGATAATAAAGAAAGCCAATAAATTACAATAATACAAAAATTACAGCATCACAGATGATCAAGAAACTCGCACTTGCAACCTAATATTAATAGTATATAATATAGTAATATAATAATATAGTATATTTGTTTGTGACTGTGACCATTTTTGAAAATTACCCGCTGGTCTTTCCCTTAGTTTTTAAGCTTTCATTAGCAACCACTCAAAGATTTGACTTTGGTCATACCTTGAAGAAAATGTGAGCTCTACTTGATCACATGTACCATTATATAAAACTACCCAATGATGGTGTTCTCTGGTCTGGATGGTTTCATGGCAGTCTGTGATGTTTTAAGTAGTCCAGGTTGTCCAGCCCTTCATGCTTCTAGCTTGGTTTACTCTATGTTTGTGACAAAATGTCTGTATTTTTGAGTGAATATCACACAGTTGCTTGTTGTACTGACAGTTTTGTTGCAACCCCTCCTTACAATGCTACCTTCTCAAGAAAATAATGTTTAGTACTGCTGGTATGCTATTTTACTTTGCCATTACTTTGCAAAGAGCCTGCATTAATTAATGCAGGCATCAATTTTTTTCTTTTAATTAATATAATTTCAACAAAATGTGTTCTATGTTGGTATTACAAAAACATAAACTGAAGACCTAAACCTTTTATCTTTGACTCCATAAATAAAATAAATTCATTAGAGGAGCCTATGCAAGAATTTATTAATTTCAAGTTCAATAGATTTAATTAACTGATCAATATTTAGCAATGTGGCAATATTTTATTTTGATAAATTCATTTGTCAATGAGATAATTTCTGTGTTTTTTGTCCGTCCAATACTGCCTGAAAGTGCTCTAAAACATCAAAGTTCCACCTCCCTACAGAAGGTGGTGGCCTCATTCCCTGATCTTCCTCTCCCAGCATGACCACAGCACCAGATGGGCAATGCCCACCTTGATCCAGTGGCCTTTTTTCTGAGTTTCTAATAAGTCTTACCTTAATACTGCAACAACACGCACCATGTTTCATGTACTTTGCAAAAAAAATGAACATACCAATAATCCAGTGTTTATTAACACTAAGTTTCTGCCTATAAACTTTTTCTATTATAAAACTTTATGTGAATTGATGCATTACGTTAGCACTCCTTCAGCACCGATTAACATACATTCCTGTAGTTTTGCCATGACTGCTATCATGCAAGATGATCTCATGATGCAACATGATGATTGCTCATAGCTTGAGCTTGGACTGCTTGTGTCCACAGTAGTTCATCTGTTAACTTTTTGAAATGCTTGCTAGAGCAATAGACCAATCTTTCAGGTTTGGAGTTGAGCAAGTGCTCCCAAATTAAACACTATTTGATCCCTCAAGAGCATTGCCAAAAATCATGTTTGATGGTTTCATGCTCAAAAGTGTTTTTTCTGTGAACAATTTCTGTCCATTTCCTTATATAATTACATAATCTTTCATGCTTGATCATTTTTGTTTTCAAATGCCTATATAATCGCAACCATCCATTAGTAGCTCAGGAGAAAAAACATTGGTACACCAGGGTTCGATCCCATGACCTCCGGCAGTTTTGCCACTTTGCCAACCTGCAATTGATGAATTAGTCATGAAAAACTCATAGTTACCTGCTTTGATTGACAACCATGGTAGGCTCAATTGATTGACACAGCGGGCCACACATTCAAACGTTGATTGAGATTATGCTGGAAATCACTCTATTTGCACAGCAAATGACTTTTTTACTTTATTGCTGGAAATCACTCAATTTAGGCCCAGTTCAGACACTGAACCTTTCATGAGCCAAACATATATATAATTCAAATTTGGACCGACCCAAATTATCAAAAGTATGCCTTTTGATTCAGACGTTAAACTTGATTTGCTGAACTTAATTTAATTTGAACCAAAACACATCAAAACATCAGCAGTTTTCAGGCAAAATTTAAACTGCTTGTAAAATAAGTTATAAAAATTCATGCATTAGGTTTGGCACATGAAAACTGCAATGTCTAAATCAAGCCACTCCAAAGTCGAAATTCCCAGCTGAGGTAGGCAAGAAGAACAGCTGAGCCATTTCAATTTCAAATAACCGTTCTTAACTGATTGAGATGCTGAACTTTTCATAAGCTTAATTCTAGGTATTGGGTTCAGCTCATGAAAAGTCTGGCATCTGAACTAGGCCTACCTCAGCAAATGACTTGTTTTACTGGCCATATTATCTATTAATGAGTGTCATGAGCTGGCTTAAAAAGCCTTTTCATCAAGAATTGTTACTAAACCATGGATTGAGATACCATGCTCTCTGAGAGGACTATTAATAAATCATTCTAGCTCAGAATTCAAAAATACAGTACAGCCCAAAAATAATGCACGCACAAGAAGTGGCGCAAGAAGTTCTTGCGCCGCAAGAAGTAAAAGTGTCAAGTTTTTGCGGTTTACCCGCAAGAACATTCAAAACGCAAGAAGTTGAAAGTCTAACCGCAAGAAGCCGCAAGAAGTTGAAAATCTAACCACAAGAAGCTGTAAGAACTTATGAATCATACTGAAAGCCAGAAGGTGCAAGAAGTTGATGCAGGTCAAACTGTCTGTTTGTTTATAAGTGCCATGTTGGTGGTCGAAATGCTCAGTGCTTGCTGGCAATGTTATCCATAAGATAAGTCACTGCAGTGGGAAGAGATATTTTTTGAACAGCTGAGACCAACTCTGGATTTATGTTTGCTTATACTGTGAAAATAATATTGAACACACTTGCTTATTACGTACTCACGTGTTGATGACACCAAGAGGAAAAAAGCCCTTTGATCACTAGAACAGTCTGCCAGCAGATTACATGGCAATCAGGATACATCTCCAACTAATGAAGCTCATGAAGAAACAATCCACGTAGAAAAATCGAACTACAGTGTCATTAGCTTGGGTTCCACCGGTTTTGCTTCTGAATGCAAATTCATTGTCATTGAGAAGTGGTTTCTTCTTCTTGCGTAATCTGTGAGCGAAGACAATTTTCATTCAAATGTTGTGCTGAACTGCAAACACTGAAGACTGCACGTGTAAACAAATCAAGCACTACGATGTAAATTTCTTTAAGAACTTTTCGCAGAGTTATTATTACAGGCGAAAAGCTCTTGCAGAAAATATATTTTGTGTTTCTATAAACAAACGGTACAGTAATCAAGGAAACTAAAGTCGACTACGGAAGCGAACTTCATAAATTTTACCCTGTTTGCAATGCGGTAAAACATTACCAGTATGTTGTGATAAGTACATAAACCGGAATCTCTTGAGTTTGCCTTGTGCATTCCTCTTATCTTGTAGAGAATACCATTGAATGAAATATTTTAAGACAGCATTCACTGAGCTTGAATAAGTAGGTTGTTGTGATGCCTTGAATTTGCATAAAGTTTCAGACACTACTGATGCATCAAAAAGTCACTTTTGTCATGCATGCATAGTCCTGTGCTTGTTTTTGCCGACTGAGAAACTTGCTTGTTTTAAAATTTGAGTTACACTTGGAAGCTACTTCCCAGTAAATATGTTGTTCTTTAACCTTTGCCACAGGGGCTATTCTGGACAGAAAAAGCCATTTCAAATAAGTTCATTTCACGCTGCTACCACACTGCAGGTCTGGGACTCCAGGACACATCGTAATAATAATTGTAAACAGTAAAATTTCCTCCATGTCACCTAAAAACAAAACAAAGTGAACCCAGTGTCTAGTTCAGAACCAACTGAAAAAAATGTACTGTAACTAAACTGATGAAAATAATTATAAACCAACAAAAAGCCAAAGGCCTTATCTGTCTCAATCTGTAAAGTTATTTTGAGACACTCTCAATTCACAGGTTGCTTAGCACATGACCAGAATCTTCCCACTGTCAGTGATGAAATCTACCGAATGATTTATTCGTGGAAGAAAACTCTCTCCAAGAGTGACTTCAACAAGGCTTAGCCTTTTTATGGCTTACACTTTAGAACTTTATAATATATCATTAAGAAACTTCCCAAGACCTCTTGTGTTACGGTAGCCATATACGTAGTAAGGTCAACAATCCATTTGAAACATTTCTTAGGTGGTTCGAACGGTATGGTATAGCTGCCAGTATCATCTGAATTAACAGGCATACATTTCAAAATCTGGGTCGGTCCAAATTCAAATTGAGTTCGACTCATGAAAAGTTCGTTGCTTGAGCTGAGCTTAAGGGTTTAAATTGTCAAGAGTTTTGTCGCTTTAATACTTCTTACGATAAGTGCCGGCGCTGGAGAAATATAAATTCGACTGTTCCTGGCGCCTTGGTGAGTACCGTCTTGATACGGATCTTCGCGTACTAAGATGTTAGCCCAAACAAGTTCTTGTGGTTTGAAAATCCTACCGCAAAGAAGTTCTTGCGTTTTGAAAATCCAACCGCAAAAAAGTTCTGCAGTTTTAACTTCTAACTGCAAAGAAGTTCTTGCATCTCGCAGGATCTAAGTTCAAGCAACCCGCAAGAAGCCGCAAGAAGCCGCAAGAAGTTTCCGGCTTGCAGACGCAAAAAGAAGTTCTTGCGCATGCAGTATTTTTGGGCTGTACTGTAGTATACTGCTAAGTGTTCTCGAAGAAGATTCATTTATTGAGGCACACAAGACTACACAGTTATTCTACGTACAATCAATTAAGCGTTAAGTCTTCTCTCATTATTTCCTACCTTTCTATTTTATTTCTTTTTTTTTAATTTTGTCTATTGTATTTGTATTTTTTTCTATTTTATATTGTAATGTATTTATAAATAAGATCCAAATATTTGTAATTAGATTATAATAGACTGACCCGCCTAAACTGTCCCTTGCTATCTGCGGACCAGGCCAATTGTAACAATTTTATTTTTAAATGAAGCTGAGGATGATGATGATGATTATTATTATTATTCTGATGATGATGATGGTGGTGGTGGTGGTGTTGGTGGTTGCTTACATGAGCTTTGACTGTTTTTGCATTTGTGCTCCTTTCATGGAGGAATGTCTAACTTTTAATATTATTTGGGTGATGTACGTTAGTAAGTAAAGGTTCTGCTTTGCAATGGCTTTCTTGTTAGCAATTCATCCATGTTATTATTTAATGTTTTCATTTCTCTCAGGCGCAGTACGCTATGCTTATTGACATTGCTCACAATGTTGTATTGTACACAGAACCTAAAAAAAAGGTCAGTCATTATGTATGTTTATTCGATGTGCAGCTTAATGTCATGTCAGATTTAAAAAGTTCCTTTTTGTCAACAGGAAGCATTTGACAGACTTCAGAGAATGAGGTTCCAATTGCGTCTTTCCACGTCTGAAGATCAGAGAGCACAAATTCTTAGACTACAGAATACTGTTAGGTAAAGAAAATTTAGTATGCATACATGTATAACTAGTCCATCTTGGTGCTAGCTTATTCCATGCGTTCCTCTATGAACTTAGATCTTTTTCTCATGACTGGAAAGTACATGTCCTATTAAAGACCTAGTTTGGGATAGGGGCTCATTTCTTCATTCAATCAGTTTAGTAACTAATTATATATATATTTGTATTTCAATGTTTATCTCTTTCATCGTTCATTTGCTAGGTCTCGTCAAACTGACATGCGACGACTAGAGCGAGAGTTGTATGAAGTCAACTTGCTAAGGAAACAAGCAAGCGATAATCAAGAGTAAGACCTTTTTTACTGTACGAAGCTAATATACTGATATCTTAAAACTGCCATTGTTTTAACACTTATGTACAAATGTACTAAACCTAATTAGTATCACCCAACTAGTAGACTAACGCAAATCCTGCATTTTGACTGGCTACGCTACTAGAGGACTATTAGTAATAGTCCTTGAGTATCAAATTGGTGCAATTGAGCGTGACGCTTTATTTCGTTTTATTCCCAAATAAATATTTCTTCAACTTGCATTTGCTAACTTTATTATTGCCTTTTCTGTCCGACTAGTTGGGTGATACTAAAACAATTAGACCCTTTGCCCTCGTTGTGGCCACGGGTCAATAGCCCATTCGGCTTCACCCCATGGGCTATTGTTAATTATACCTTATGTTATAGTCTTAACAGCAAAATGATTATTAAATTATTTTGATTGTAGAAGTGTTCTTGTTAAAGCTAGGATTGTCTCTTTAAAGCTACACTGCAATACATGTATTTGCTTGTTAAAGCTATTTCTTCTTAAAACTAGTATCATTCTTGTAAAACTAGTACATTTCAGGCTTCTTATTTCAATCGCATTGTTAAGTTATGGAGTTTAATTTGTACAGTTGTTCCCTTCTCCTGTTGTTTAAGAGAGGTTCAACTGTATTCTCTTTTTATTCCCTTTTTTGTTTTTGTTTTTACTATTTTAGACAAATTTTTTTCGTAGACATTCCCATTAAAGTTTACAGAAAAAGCAAACACTATTACTTATAATAATAATGCTTAACATAGGTACATTTATTGACCAATAATACTATTTACAGGGCTAGAACATAATTATTTATTCAAATTACCAGCAAAAGGAAACAAACAAATGTTTTCAGCTGGAAATCAAGTTGGCATCAGGATAAAACCAATGTTTGCATTGTTTTTTTGTTTTCATTCTAAGGATTCTGAAAGGTTTTCTATGCTTAGGTTGACTGATGCTGTTATTCAGCTAGAGAGAGAGATCACGCAACAAAAAGAGAAGCTGAATTCATCAAGCACTGAGCTGAGAATAATGATAAGGTGGTATATCATACTAGTATCCCATCTGCCAACAGTAGGCATTCAGTAGTAAAAGTGCTTCTATAACTACTCACTTGATACTGACAAAATTGGAGTTAAGAGCTTTGTTTTGAATTGCTATGATCTTTTAAATAGTGCTATTTGTATTACTTTCTAGTTGTAAACTCCATCTGATCTATTATCTACGGTGGCTTCAAAGGGACATCAATAAATCAAACACAATTTTCTGCAAGTTTGAGTGTGACTTTGAGTTCGAGTTCGGGTTGGAGTT
>Ga0126339_10002810_pt1 | contig 12538 bp, 2 predicted proteins | sample OrbTmetagenome_2_FD_92532 | JGI IMG/M metagenome (GOLD analysis project Ga0126339, IMG submission 92532) | Coral microbial communities from Petempiche,Puerto Morelos, Mexico - Orbicella T R C metagenome | ecosystem: Host-associated > Invertebrates > Cnidaria > Coral | place: Petempiche,Puerto... | reverse complement strand
GCCACCAAATCCGCAAGATGTTCCTCAGGCTCTTATTGATAAACACTTGCAACTTCTGCTCCAATCCCTTGGTCAGCCTCCAAGTTTCAGAACCATACAAGAGCACCGCCTTCACATTTGTCCGAAAGACTCTCAGCTTGGTCTTGGTTGTTAGTGCCGTGGATCGCCATATTGGTCTCGGCATCGCAAATGCCTGTCTTGCCTTTCCAATTCGTTCCTGAATGTCCTCGTCAGTACCTCCCTTCTTGCTTACAATGCTCCCAAGGTACCTCTGCTTAGATAGTTTTATTATATTTTGATTTGTTTAAGAGAACTGTCAGTTTTACAAAACACTGACTGAGTTAGTTTTCATAACTGCAGTTACATGAACAGTGATGTTAAAAGTGGATCTTTTTCAAAACTGATTACTGAGTATTGAGATAATGAGAAAGTACTTTGCCTTAGTTATTTAAAGGCTTGGCATGTGTTTGGCTTATTGCACTGGGATCTGAGCTGCTTAACGTCTTTGCATTTGTTTTTGACATTATGCTGTGTCATACAGGAACAAGGCATTTTTAAAGGTGTGTTTTTTATAATTTGGCATTCCAAAGTGTACATACTGCTGTTTTTGAACAATGAAGGAGAAATGTAGCTGGCTAAGAACCCTGATATGGCCACTGTTACATCACCTGGTGTATCGGCCAAAACATTAACAGTAATTAATGTACTCTCAGTCTGAGATATAACAACTTTTGCCAATTTACAAGTAGTTAATTGAAATTCTGAAAATGCATTGTATGCTCTGCAGTGCAGCCAGCTTATTTTTGTGGAGAAAACTGTTATGGTTGCTCATCTAGGGGCATTTAATCCTTTTTTTTGCTACTGTGCCAGGGAATTTTGCCATTTTTGGAAAAAAAAACGCTGAACCCATGGGCGCTACTGGAATAGACCATATTCATATTCCCGGTATTTGACTGGAACTAGCTTGCAATGGAGGCTCGTGCGAGGGAATATCATTAAATATAGATAAATGTCATTTGCATTTGAAAGGACTCCCCATGTTAGCCTCATTTGCAAGCTAGTTCCAGTCCAGTACCGAGAATGCGAATGTGGCCTATTGACTGATGCATAAGCCGCTACTAATGATAGGTAGTTTTCATAAATATTTTTGTCATTTAATTTTATTGTTACTCAAATGTATTTCTTACTTGGTTAACTAGTATGTCATATTTTCTTGAACTGCCTACACTGTGGAAATCAGTGGTAGTTAGTAAGATCTAGTGAGTGTTTTCCCGCTAGAGATGGATGGACAAACCATCTTAGTGTGAAAATGGCCCATGGGGGATACTCCCCAAAATGTGTGATTTTCCCGACTGTATTTATGACCTGACCAAAAATTCAATTTCCTTTTTATGACTTGACACAGTTGCTGTAAACATAATTTATGAAGCACTTTTGTGGATGGTCTTATTGATAATGATAAAACACTAGATTCTTCTAAAAAAAACATACCCAGTTCAAGACTAGAGTGCAAAAGCTGTACCCTACTTAATACCAAAACAGCTGAAACTGGTACCCTATAATAACCAAAACAGCTGAAAAACCCAACCCTTTGGGGCTGGACATACCTATATAGCCCATATAAAGGAGTGTCTCCCTTCCCGTGGGGAAAATGGGATGGTGTTCATTACAGACAGATAATGTATCTTACCTATCTGTGTAACTGGTTGTCTATTTCAATGGATGTTGAGATGGATGACAAATAAAGCCTGGAACTAGAGAGGGTGCATTGAGTTCTGGGAAAGAAAACATGGTGCCTAAAGTTGGGAAGAAGAAGGTACAAAAGACAGCGCAGAACACCTGGAAAGAGGATAAGGTCTTCCTTTTCCCAACCATTTTGTCTTCTTTGGAAGACAGAGACCCTGTAGTGGGGGGTGCTGGTAAAGGGGCAATACATGTACTGACCCTATTAATGGACCATACAGGCAGGCTCCACTCAGAAGGGGTCCTTTTTCAGGCTGGAGATTTTTATGTTGAAGTTTAGAATTTAAGGCAAGAAGAACAGTCATTTAGGTATTTTATATGTGACAGGGAGGTGCAAAGGCCTTTTGGGGGTTTGAAATCAATGATTTGTACATGTTTAGAGTAAAAATTCTGGTAGATCTTTTCTGGGTTGACCATTTCCTCCAGCAGAGGGGACTCTTTTCTAGGGTCAGTGAAAGCATAGCGTAGGTAGTATGTGAAAGGAGTAACTTTTTCTATATTTTTTCGTTTACATCTTTTCTGATGAAAATGGCATGGTATTTAAAAGGGTTTTTACGATAACTGCAGAAATTCTTGCACGCTCATTAGCTAATTTTTATTGTCAATAAGCGGACAGACACATGAATTTATAATTTATGCGATGCGTCAACAAGCGAGAGCGGACAATTTGACAATTTGTTATCGTAAAAAACAAATTGATGTCAGTTTTTAATGTGTCTGCCCTGTTATTGACAAGTAGTCTACTACTTTGACAATGTTATGATGAAATTCATGATCAGTAACAGGACAGACGCATGAAAAACTGATGTCAATTTGTTAAATTGTAATCATGCCTAAGCACAAACCCATTGGCAGCTATTGGTCCATCTGTCTCATGGGAATAACTTGAAAGAGTTTATCCGTCTCGAATTAAATAAAAAAAAATTACATCAAGACGAATAATTCATGCAACGGTTATCCATCTTTAAATTTTAAATTACTAACTTTGCATTTACCCAAGAGGGTAGCATTGCGTGACAGAGAGAGGCTTGGTTGCCTAGGTATTGCACCATCTTTCCAGAAGATGGAAGTGATAAACACTACTGTGTGGAAGCTATTTCGTAGCTTTGGTACTTCTTCTTGAAGCCTTTCGGATTCATCGTTATTTAAATCAAACTGTAGGAAAATCTAGCTTACGTTGATCAGACATATTCGTCGCTAAATACACATTACGAACTGGCAAGCTGGAAAAATTCCTCCTGTAAACTTCGACGTGTATGAAACATGCATAACGGTGATGTACTAGGAGACGAGGGAAGAAAGACTTTGAATGCTTGTGTAAAGGTGAAGATTTACGGCAAACCAAAAACACGGAGATATGACTGGAAGACAGCAGTGAGCCGATTGTGCGGTTGTTATGTGGGTCAGTATCCATCTCACTGTCATAACCGCGATTTTCAATGGCGTTTTAAACATTTTCAACAGCTCTTGCTTCCTACTGAAATGGACAGGTCGGGAAATCCTCTAACGAACAGTACATACAATATTGTTGATATCCACAATGTACTGGTTAGATTTGATGGAAGGAGATGTGTTGAAAAATACCCAGAGGAAGGCCCTGGATCTGACAAACTGAGTGTCTTAATTGATGAACGAAGAGCTGATGTTGAAAGAGAGTACAGGGAAGCCATGGCTGACCCAGATGGTCGACTCAGATATTCCTGGGTTGTTGCACAGCGCCGAGTGAGGGATTGCTTTGCTGGAAACTTTCCAGGGGATCGATTTACACTCTTTCATGCACTAAAGAATTCAGAAATGAAAAAATCGTTCACCATTATTGACATTTACAATGCTTTTTGTTTTTGGGATGAACGACGAAAAACAGCTGATGAAAAAAGAGAGGCTTTAGTAAAAGAGTATGAAACTGCTGCCAATGCTGATGCAAAACATACACTTCATAAATATTCTTCCCATGACGCAATACAACGCCTGAGTGACTGTAGTTTTGACTATCCAGGCAAATCAGATTTTAATTTCTTTCCTCGCGAAGTAGATGCAAGTGGCAAGTCAATTCAGAGTAATTATGACATTTTCTACATTCACAAAGCATTTCTTCAATTTGGTGGGAAAAAACTGCTTCAACAGTATCCAGAAGAAGGGCCTGGATCTGATGAGTTGAAAAAGTTAATTGATGAACACAGGGAAAAATTGGAAGAAGAATATCAGAAAGCCGAAAGCCATGTACCATTTTACTATTATTACCATGAAGTTGGTGATTACAGTCTACGTCAATATTCCCTGAGTGAGGCAGAGCGTCAAGTGAGGGATTGCTTTGCAGGTACCCTCATGTGGGATACAGAAATATTTCCCGAGAAGGAGAAAGATGAAAGTGACCAGACCTATGACATTTTTGATATTAAAAAGGCAATTGATCATTTCGATACCAAAACATTCCTAGATGCATGTAAGTATCCAAACAAGCAAGAGCCAGGATATGATGAAAGGAAGGAAAAGGTTGATAAGGAAAGGGCTAGGATTGAAAAAGAGTATGAAGAGGCCACCAGAAATATTGAAATTGATCAGGGCTCAGGATTTATCATTCATAATCATTTCATAATCACTAACAGGCATGTGATTGAAACCCATTTGAATGATACTGGGGGGCATGAAATTTGCATTTCAAATGCGGCAATTTATGTTCTGCCCTGCACAGTCATTCACTATGATCCAGGGAAAGATTTGGCATTACTTTATTGTCAAGATCTTAATCTAGAGCAGTGTAGAATTTGTCCATTGCAGTTATCTAACCAGTCATTACTACCAGGCATGTCAGTTTTTGCTTTTGGTTATCCCATGAGTCACACAGAAGAAACAGCTCTCTTTGTGAGTGGCAATGTCTCTGGTTCCAAGAGCACCTTAGCAGGTCATTCAATGATTGTATTGAATTGTTCACTAAACTCTGGCAATTCAGGTGGACCAGTGTTGTGCTGGGTCAATGGTCAACTAAAGGTGACTGGTGTTGCAACACAGAAGCATTTCAAAGAGATTTTAACGTTGGAAGAAAGGCAAACTATTGAAAATATACGTGAATCATTGCAAACCCATGTCATTTCTGATTTGCCAGATTATGTCAAACTACAGGATAGATCAGTAAGTGATTATTACCAGGACCCAAGGACTCGTCAGACTCCAATGGAATTACTGACATTAAAACTGTATGATGCCTTGGAAACACACTCTCAGTTTAATTTAGGTAATGCCTTACCAGGAAAGTTGGTGGTGGACTTTATCAAAGATTCTATCAGTGAATATACAGGAGAGCATAGAGAGGAGTTGGCTGAGGTAGTTAAACTGGCCAACAATACTGATAACACTTTGCAGTCTGTTCATACTGTTGCATCTAATGAACAGTAAATATCTGCTCATTAGACACATCCTTCAGTAGCTTTTGTTATTAATTATTTTACTGACAAAATTATAAATCTTCATTTGAATAATTGTAACATGGCTAAACACTGGAGGGAGTTTTAACTATGTCCTAAACCAATGGCTACTTTATTAGCATGCTGTGGTACATATTAATGCATTTAAAAATAATTCCGTCAGTTTATCAAATATATCAAGATTTGAAGGTTTCAAAGATCTATTTACCAGCATGTAATCAGATATTTTTTAACTTCAGTGACAGGTAAATTGCAGTGGTGGGCCTAGGAAGAAGCTCTACCCCCTAAAAAAATTTCTTTGCCTCCTTCCTGCTTTTCTTTCTTGGAGCAAGAAATTTGAGGGTTGTCCAATACATGTGATCAAAGTTGGGCCATCTCATCCATGGCTAAGATGACCCCCTGTTCCTTCTACATTTGAATACCTTAGGACCTACACTGCAGTGTCCGTGCAATTGAATGATGATGAAAATGACACTTTGTACTTTATTTATTAATTATTGATTTCTTAATAAGCATTATCTTAAATGTTGTCCTTGTAATTCAATCTTTTGCATTTTTTGTAAATTATCATACTTCAAAGGTACAAAAGCAGTAATTTTGTAATAATATTACTCTAATATGTTCATAGTTTGGTATTTTTTTCAAATCCTTTTTGTATGACAAAGGAAAAGTAACAATAAATAAGAAATCAGCACCACAAACCATGTCCTTAGTGTTGGTAGATACACTTTTCCTCTCTCCATTAGTGTCTATGGTGGCCCTGTGGTAAGCGAACTACACTCCAGATCAAGCTGTCTCTTGGTTTAAGCCTTGCTGTGTGGGGTCACCATGTAGTGTTCTTGGGCAAGACAACTAACTCTCACAGTGCCTCCCTCTTTCTCTCTCTGCTGAGGTGTATAAATGGGTACTGACAAATTTAATACCAGATATAAGGCTCAAAAGGCTCTTAAACGTGTCAAATATTCACTGGTAGTCTAAACATTTCAGGCTTAGCTCTTCAGTAGGTGGAAGAAGTGCTAAGCCCCAAACATTTAGATTACCAGCGAATATTTGACACTTGTAAGAGCCTTTTGAGCCTTATACAGTATCTAATTTATCAGCAGTGTTACGCATCTTATGAGTTTTTTGCTCACTCCTACTGAATTTGAATTTAATACCAGGGTGGGGTAACCCTACAATGGACTAGCATCCCATCCAGGGGGGAGTACAAATGAATATAATCCATACATGAGCTCACTGAAAAGCACAGCATTTTTCAAATGGCAATGCTTTTCAGTTAACAACTGATTCATAGTTTAGAGTGCATCATCAAGTGATAATACGTTTAAGAAGTTTGGAGACCACAAGAGAAACATAAGAGTTGTTGGATATTGCGAACATCTTGTATACTGTCAGTTGAGTATCAGTGGATACTATCAGTTGACATCTCAACTGAGTGTAAGTCGATATATTGGCCAACACTTGGTCAATATGTCGACCGAGAGTTAGCCAAGTGTCGGTCTCCATGTTGTTCAACTTGGTATACCATTGCTCAACTGTCGGTGGTGTATCGGTTGAGTGTCACTGTTATTTAAGAAATAGAAAACGTGTACCGTGTATCTATCGAGTCAACAAGATTGGAAGTTTGGGAGAACAAGAAATGCTGTGGGAACACAAGCCGCAGACGAGTGTTTCCAGTGTTTTCAAGTTCTCCCAAACTTTCACGAGTGTTGCTGTAACTCGATAGAAACACGGAGAACATGTTTTCTATTTCTTTTAGAAAACACCACAACAAAAAAGTAAAACAGCTTGTTAACTTTGATTACCAAAATGTAAATTCTCTTTACTTGTGCCATCATTGCGTCAACAGCTCGTGCTAGTTCTGTGTTTCTATCAAGTTATAGAACACAATTTTTAACCAATCAGCATGCTCAATTTCTTAGGACTGTTTTCTAAATGTGTATTGTTAACCGTTTTTTTTGCTGAAATGGCAGCCCTCCTAGCCCCTCGCCCTTACCAACAGGGGATGTGACAGAAGAGTCTCCATGCCCAAATATTGATTGAGCAAGGATACAGCTCAAATAGCCATCATTTCATGAGAGTAGTGTTGGCTGAGTGTCGGTAAAGTATTGACCAAATATTGTCTGACTTGCATGTCCATAATGAGGCAACCAATGTCAATCGACATGTCAACAGAGTGTAAGTCGACATAACCTAGTATTGGCCAATAAGTTGACCAACACTCAGTGGACCGATAGTGTCTGTCAATACTTGGCCGACAGATGACTTAAGTACACAAGATAATAGTTGCTTGTGGTGCAGCTGAGAGCAACTCTACCTTCTTGAGTGCTCTCCAAACTTCCCAAGTGCATCATAACTCAATGATGCACAGCACAACTAAGGGCATGAATTATAACATTGCCAATGGAAATAATTTTCTCTGCTGAAGCAAAGTTAACTTTGCTCACATCGTGGGTGTTGGATTTTGATGCACTCATACACATACTAAGTTTGACATTGCAGCTTTGCTAGGTATGCTATAAGAGTTATTGAAAAATAATATATTGACTGATAATAACTGAATTGTGATTTGCCATTAGTCAGGGGGAAAACTGTTCAGTTTTGATGTTATTCTGGACTATTTACGTCAAATTATCAATTGCCAAGCAACATATTAGACTTACTGTTAGGTGATCTATTTGCAAGCTCTCCGAATGACATGTATTTGATTTATAAAGAGATGTATGCCTTAAACAAGAAACCTGCTGACAATTCTAAGCGTCTTTCTTAGCAATGACCACAAATTCTCGATTTCCTAGTAGCTAGTACAGCACTTCAGATGGACGTTTTTGCAGTGGGCAGGTCTGGATCAAAAGGTCTCTGTTGTTAAATTATAAAAATCACATCCATGTAGTGACACTATGTGTTATCTGTTTATATCTGTTTAGGACAAGAAGAAAGCTAAGCCTGTGGATTCAGATGATGACAGTGATGAGAAGGTATGCATTAGAGAGGGGAGGGTGGCTGCAGTTTGACATGAGCAAATCCCTTTTCAGTGTCAGGTCAGATGACCCAGGACTGTCTTTAGATAGATCTAGCTTCCATATTTCATTCTTTTTTGAAGTTATACAGTAGACCCAACAACAACTCAGGATAACTGGAAAATTGTTTGTTTTTTGAGACATTGAGATTGACAAGAGAAACAGGCTTGAAATTTGAAAAAAGAACACTGGTGGTTAATCAAGGAAAAAAGGTTACATTGCAGGTTTAAGAGGGTGCAAATTAAAATAGTTGCAATGAACCTGTCACCAAGTTGATACCAGTTTGTGACTCTCTTCACACTATTTGTTATTTAGTCAACTCAATAGCAAATTCAACAAGTTTTACCAATTTTTTTTTATTAAAACTTTATTGGTTTGCTGCACTTTCATAGTAATCTAGTTCTAGACATGTTAATAGTAACTCTGGATTATTTCCTAAGTGTACATTTGTATTTTATTTGTAGAATATCGATGAACAAGATTTTGACTCACACATGCGAGATAAAGTGCGAAATAAACTAATGAAAAGAAAGGCAGATAATGATGATGATGATAATGATGACGATGAAATTAAAAGAAAACAACAATCTGCAATGAGGTTAGTAAACAACAACTGTAGTCTGTTCATATATCCTCTATTTTCTCTGAAGTTTTGTTGAGATTGAAAAAAATATGAAATGCTTGGGATTTAAAAAGGAGAACTAATTGGTTGGCAGAATAGACTGAGCACACAGGGCTGGGACCCTCTTGAGCTGTTGCCATGGATACAGATGTGGTAGGCTGTAATTCAAGAAGGGCATGGTTAGGTCCTTTTTAAATGTAGAAAAGTTGTCCATGAGAGTCACCCACTCCCTCAAGTATTTTTTACACAGTGTTAACATGTGTATGAAAAAAACATATCTGCTCAGTGAGAGGTAACTTGGGCCTTTCCTGTTCATGCATGCTACATATGTCTTGACTTGTCTCTTGTAGGTGAAATTAAAATAGCCAAAATGTTGATTTATCACTTTGGCTCACCTTCAGGGTCAACCCTTCGTCAATGGTATGAACCTGCTTCTGAGCCAACTTTAAGATTTCTCATGTAAACTGCCACGTAACATGGAAATGTATGATTATGAAAAATCTTCTTGGGATTATTTTAAAGGTGAGCCCTGTATCAGGGACAGCAGACCCTTCATTTGCACTTGTTACCTGGGCCTAGCATGTGAGAGGAACTATTTGATTAACAGTTACCTGCAAACCTAGCTTGTGAACCAGCCAGGGTCAAAATTTTGCCAAATTGGTAAATGGTAACTGCAGAGATGTACCCATGTTTGAAGTGTTTTATTGATATTATAAGTCAATTTTCGAGAAAAAATCTGGTACTTCCCATTGAGAAATTTCCGTCTCTTGTACTACCAGGGAATGCGATATGGTTACAACGCCTTGCTATTCAATTTATGCTCTATTATCTGCCAAGTGGTCACTCACGGGAGGTTTAAACAAAAGAAAATTTGAAACTTTTAGTTCTAAAAGTGGCCACGGTCGCTTACAAGAGGTGGTCACTTACAAGAGGTTCCAAATATAGTGATTTGACTTGGAAGCTTTTGTTATTTTGGAAAACTGGCCACTGAGGAGAGGTGGTCGCTTACGAGGGGTGGTCACAACCGGAGTTTCGACTACAGTAGGCATCTACATGCAGGCTGCTGCAGACGAAACTGCCCTGATTGCTTACTTGCTAGTGTAACACTTAAAACCAGCAACAAGTGATCTCCATTCCTGTCTGTCCTTAACCAACATCTCTGTGCCAGCCCAACTCCTCTTCATCTCTTTACACAGGGCTTCAATAGTGCCTTGTCCTTGTATATACTCTTGTACTTACAGTGTTGAGTTCTAGAAAAAGGAGGGCATATAGGAAACCCAACAAGATTGGCTACCTGCCCTGACAAAAAATGGAAAATGTGTGAACGCCCAGTTTAACTCCATAACCCTCCCCATCCCCCCCCCCCCATCCCCCCATATCCCCCCTCTTCCTGGTACAAGACTTAAACTCTGCACCTTTGGTACATTGCTATGGATTATCAGCAGCAGATCCATTCACTCATTTGCAGCCAGTCTGCAATGATAGATGAAGCTCTGGGCCGGGTTGTTCAAAGTCCGATTAAGATACCCAGAATTAGCGAGACAATTTCATTTTTGTAACTTCTCGATTAGGTTTTCGCTTTATATTGTTTGTCCTTCAACTTTGAGTTTGAATAGTCTCAAACTACACAAAACAAAAGCAGTGAAAAACATTTTTACACAAGAAAAATTAATACCCCACGTAACTTTTAATCCTGGGTTAACGTTAACCGGCTTTCGAACAATCCGGTCCTGAGTATAAGATTATTTGTAGCCATCCAGTGAACATCTGTGCATTTTTTTGTGTTCTTGCGCCTCAAAATAATGTTATAGATCACAATGAAAATTAAAAAAAATAAAATAAAAATGTATGCCAAATTAGTTGCCAGTAGTCCTTAGACAAACCACAAGGCTTCTGTGTGATAAGGTCTTGATATAAGTGTATTATTTGCTCCTTAGACTATTATAAAGCCTGAGCGACATTGCAATTTGTTTTCCTTTAGCAAGCAGCAAGAAGATTCTGGATCCAAGATCCCTTCTGCCCGTGCCGAATATAAACGCCTTAAGCGAGAGATGATGGAGACAAAAACAAAGAAAGACGAAAAAGAGAAGACATCCTCAGGTAAAAACCATTTGAATTTATCAATACAGAGTTGAATACGGTTTGAGGACTATTTCTCAAGGAAGCTCGAGACGAGCACGAAACGCGCGTCGCGTCTCGCGCGTGTCTCCACTGTTGCGCGGAACTACTAGCTAAGTCACTTGTTCCTCAAGCTAGTGACGCTGTTTTTGCAATAGAATAGTTTATTATAGGCAGCTTACGCACCGGTTTGAGTAGTACGTTACAGGGTTGAGGAGTGTTTAAGTGTCATTATAACAAAGCAAGGGGAACATGGAAACTACACGCCTTTTTAAAAAGAATCAGGCAAGGCTGAATATTCTTATTTTTCTGCTGATTTTAGGCTGAAAATATTCTTGTGAATATTCTTTGATTATACTACGACATTTCTGTTTTCGAATGTATTTGGTGTCTGGATGGTGTTAAAGTAATTTTGGGGCCAGTCTGTAGGTGTCAAAGCCTGATATGACGCACATGACTTTTTGCGGAAATGTTATCAGTATCGAACATACGACTAGCGCTGTTTTTGTTGTTTTTTTGGCTTGTTTTGCCATTTAGGGAAAGGAAGAATTTTATACGGTTTAGTGAAGAGCTTATAATTGTACTGTATTTTATTTTACCTATTTTTAACACAAAAAAGTTAGTATTCTTTTCAAAATCTCAACCCCCATTTTATTCTTAAAATTTCTCAAATTTCAGCCTGATATTCGAATAAGATCTAATAAAACATATAAACTTAGAATAAAAAGCAAGGGTGTATACACATAAAAATGACGTGCAAATAGAGTTTCCCTGGGGGGGGGGGGGTACTCCCTTATATGGGCTATATAGGTATGTGCAACCCCAAAGGGTAGGGTTTTTAAGCCGTTTTGGTCATAAATAGGGTATCGATTTTGGCCATTTCGGTCTTAAATAGGGTATGGTTTTAGCACTCTAGTCTTGAATTGGGTATGTTTCTTAGACGAAGCTACTTTTTCATCATTATCAATAACACCGTCAACAAAAGCCCTCCATAACTTATGTTTAGGGTAACTGTGCCAGCCGCAAAGGTCATAAATAAGGTACTGAATTTTTGGCCAGGTCATAGATAGGGTAGTGAAAATCGCAGATTTTGGTCATAAATAGGGTAAGGGTTTTGGGAAGCGGGCCGCCTACTCCTGCCCAACTTTTCTGGGAGTACCCCCGTCCACCCACCCCCCTCCCATGGGAGAGTTTGTAACACTGCGTTGGAGAGGATCAGAGCTCATAAGGACAGGAGAAATTTCATTCTAGGTCGCTTCAAACTAGCAATTTTACAGTTTATCTCACCTTGCGGTCTAGTTAGTGGATGAACTATGTGATTCATGTTGAGTGACATCTTTATGTTGGTAGTTTTTTTTTTTTTCTCAAATTGTTGGAGAATTTGTAAATTCTACGTTTTGTGGTTGGTCATTTGATATTCTCTTTAAGTTTGAAAAACCAACGAGATATCAAAATAGAATTTAACTTGAAGCCCCCCCCCCCCCCCCCCCACAAAAAAAAAAAAAAAAAAAAAAAAAAAAAAAAAAAAAAATAAAAAAAAAAAAAAAAAAAAATTATATAAAAAAAATTTTTTTTTTTATTTTTTTTTTTTTTTTTTTTTTTTTTATTTTTAT
>Ga0126339_10002809_pt1 | contig 12539 bp, 5 predicted proteins | sample OrbTmetagenome_2_FD_92532 | JGI IMG/M metagenome (GOLD analysis project Ga0126339, IMG submission 92532) | Coral microbial communities from Petempiche,Puerto Morelos, Mexico - Orbicella T R C metagenome | ecosystem: Host-associated > Invertebrates > Cnidaria > Coral | place: Petempiche,Puerto... | reverse complement strand
TACTCAGTGTCCTTAGTACAGGGACATATATTGTAAAAATTTGCTTTTCTTTGTGCCTTTTAGGCTGTGTTAGGTTCGCAAGGCCTTGTGGTAAAATGTACATCCGCCATCTTTTTTCCTACGTGGATTGGCGAAGTGAAAATTCAACTTTAAGGAGTTTCACTGAACAGTAGTTTTCTGAACCTTTGGAAACTTTACGCAGGGTAGCCACAGGTCAGGAAATGGTCAGGGAAAACAAATTCTTCAAGGTCAGGGAAAAGTTAGGGAATTCTATTTTGAGTCAAGATTGACATTTGAAGAAAAGTCAGGGAAAATTGAAATAATGTAACACGGGTGATTTAATATCCTTGAAGGCTAGAAGCAACATTTGGGGTCACTGTGATCTCGTCGATAATTTTTCCTTATTGGAGAACGGAAATTTGTTGAAAACTTATCCGTCTTAATGAATGAGGGAAAAGGACGGCTGTAAGTAGAGGCTAGAAGCCGCTACTATATCTGACATTTTGTATTTATCACAGTTGGGCCAGGAAAATTGTAGTTTTATCAGGGAAAAGTCAGGGAATTTTGAAAAGTGATGTCTGTGGCAACCATGTTACGCTCTGGAAGAAACACGCCTCGTTCGGCTGTAGCTGAAACTAGAATATTCTTCTTAGTAGTCTTTCGTATTTTGTTTTGCAGTCTCTACAGCAGCGTGACCACGTGGTGGCGATGACTGGTGACGGCGTAAATGACGCAGTGGCTCTTCGCCGAGCTGATATCGGCGTGGCTATGGGTCGAGCGGGGACTGATGTGAGCAAGGAGGCAGCAGACATGGTGTTGGTCAATGACGACTTCTCCACCATCTTGGCTGCCATCGAGGAAGGCAAAGGAATCTTTTACAACATCAGGAACTTTGTTCGTTTCCAGCTAAGCACGTGAGTAAACTGCAAACTGTGACTCCCGACTTGTTCATAGATCAGGCGAGAAATTAGCCCCTTTCAGGCGTCCGGTTAGCTGGGACGCAGCGCGAAAAAACGGCGGAGTCGAACAAGGTGGAGAGGGTCGCTGCCCTTCACTCCTGTTTTTCGCGCCGCGCCCAACTAGCAGAGCGCCTGGAAGAGGCTAGCGAGAAATGTGCTAAGCGGAGTAATGATAAAAGGTCGAGATTCCCTCATAAACATGGGTAGAATTTCTCGTTATACAAATCTTGTATTTCGAAAATTTTAAGGCGGGTTTTTTTTTATATCTAGTGTGTCGTTTAGAATCACATGCTCCCCTTTTCTTGGAGATTTCACGATAGCTTTTTCATGTCCAATCGGAAAAGTGCTTTAGCCTTTTCCTTTATAGACAAACATACCAAGATTCTAGTTAAATGATATTTTCTGTTTTCCATGTATAGGAGCATTGCAGCGATTTCTTTAATCACAATATCAACGTTTCTAAAGCTTCCCAATCCTCTGAATGCCATGCAGATTTTATGGATTAACATCATCATGGATGGACCTCCCGCTCAGAGGTGAGATATCAGAAATAATGACGAGAGTTGTGGTTATGGCCAATGCGGCCATAATCACAACTATGGCCTCTCTTTGGCCAATGCGTTGAATTGCAGATCAAAAATTCTGAGTAGAAACTTTGGCAGGGTCGTTGTGTTCCGGAGCAAGATGGTTTTCCTCCGCAGTGACTTTCTTCACCAGTTCGTTGAGTATTAGTAGTAGTTAACCCGTACCCGGTCAAAGGGTCCAAGCGTGGGGCCGTTGTGTTAGAAACTTTACTTTCCAGTGACTTCCTATACCCATGAGAATGGGTACCAGCAAGATAATACTGAAAGCAACTTGCGATGGACTAGCATCAATTTGGGGGGTGGGGGGGAAAGGAGGGGGGGGGCTGGTAGCAATACTCCTGGACATTTCATGCTACGGAAACTGGAGTTGTGAGTCATCTGGCTCCTCTGGCTCTTTCCTATATGCCTCTGCTTCACAAGGTTAGCCGATTCCCACCCAGCTATACACTTACCCACACACCTTACCACAACTTCTGTGCGGGTGACCCTTGTCTACTTTTTTTTGCAGTCTCGGCGTGGAACCCGTGGACCGTGATGTCATGAATAAACCCCCGCGAAACGTTAAAAACCCAATGATCACTAGGGCCCTTATAATGAACGTTCTCTTGTCCGCTAGTCTTATAGTAACTGGCACACTCTGGGTCTTCTGGAGAGAGGTAGGTTCTCAAGCAGCTTACATGGTGCGTGTTTGAGCAGGTTAAATTTTGGCAGGCAAAAGGCCGATGTTGGCGTTGTAGGTAGTGCAGTCTTTAAGTGTTTTGCTGGGATTGATTTCAAGCCTGTGCAATTGGAGAATAAATTATTTGGTTGTGGCAGCACATCTTTGAAAGCAACGAAAAAGGAGTGCGTGAAGTAGTAGGGCTAAATTCGGTGCGAGTAGAACATATAATAGTTGTCTGTCGTTCTCGATTTTTAACTGTGAAAACGAGATACCACCGAATATTTTTAGTGGGGAGGTTTCAGAAAGATTTGCCAGTAGTCCGGGTAAGCAATATTACCTTACTGTATTAGAAAGGTCGCTGTAAGTAGAGGTGGAGTAAGAATCTTTCCCTTTGTTGTTTTTTAACAACTTTTTAAGCTTTGTAATCAGTGTTCCAGGTAATTTTATTTTCTGAAGTAAAAAAAGTCTCTGACCTAAGTAAATAATAGAGATACTTCTGATGATTTGGTAAAGGTCATGTCAATTGACCTGTTGGAATTTTATATTGACTTCTTGCCTGTACAACGTATCTGGAATCCTGGCGAAACAAATATTTTATAACGTTGTATTATACTAATCCATTAGTTGGTCTTCCTTCCATATTTTTCCAGATGAGAGACAACATCATCACTCCACGTGACACTACCATGACGTTCACGTGCTTTGTGTTCTTTGACATGTTCAACGCGCTTAGCTGCCGTTCACAGGTCAGGTTCAAACCTAAATGTGGGAATGTTGGTCTTAGAAACTGTCTAAATTGCTCAAGAGACTAGTTGCCTTACTTACTAAGTCCTTCTTAGTCCGATTAGAGTGTTTGTCTGGGGACAGAGGCGCTCTGCGCCTAGCGCCATGAGATGCGTAAAACTCGGTGGGCTAGGTTGGTCGAATGCCGGTTAACGCTGACCCAGGGTGAAAAGTTAAGCCAAGTATAAATTCTTCTTGTATAAAAAGGTTTTTCACTGCTTATGTTTTGTGTAGTTTGAGATTATTCAAACTCAAAACAGGAGGCCAAACAATATAAACAGAAAACCTCACCCAAAGTTACAAAACTGAAATCAAAATTCTCGGTAATCCTGGGTTAGCTTAATCAAGCTTTGAACAACTGAACCTGGCCCAGATGTTTGCAAAATGACTTCTGATCTTGGTTTTGTCAAACAATTAAAAATAGTTGTTAGCTTTTGATCCATTTCTTTTCAGTGGTGTTTGAATCACACATTCTTTCTTCCTGTTGTTTCATAGGTCAAGTCGATCTTCCAAGTAGGTTTCTTCACAAATCGAATGTTCCTTTACGCCGTTGGCGGTTCTCTGATGGGACAGATGTTAGTTATTTACTTCCCTCCTCTTCAGGCTGTCTTTCTCACGGAGGCTCTTCACTGTACTGACCTTTTGTTATTAGTTTGCATTGCGTCTTCCGTTTTTCTTGTGGACGAGATCAGAAAAATGGTTTTAAGAACTCTCTCTAGGCGCAAAGAGCCTCCAAAAGACTTCCAGTATTACGTGTGACAAGACGCCGAGTCCGAATCTACACTTCTGCACACATCTACAATAGTTATCGACTGGTATCCGATTTGCACTCCCTCAACAGATCAAATAATTGCACTCTGCAGGGAAACGAGCCGTTATAAAAGTCGAGTCCGTGTCTGCGAGAATTACCTGAGCTGGAGCGTTTCGCTTCGTGGTCAGTGGGGCTGTTAAGCAACATTGAATATCCGGTCTCTTCATGTCTGAGACGCAACGCACCTCTCAGAATTGGCTGAGAAAACAATAGCGCAAAATCAGAGGCAATGAACCAATAGAAGTGCGTGAAACAGGGAGCCAATGAAATTGCAGGTTCTGAAGAGGTGCGGGGCGTCCGTCATGTCTCAGAGGGTTCTCGTGCTTGTTTGTGATGTGGTATCAAGAATCGTTTATTTTCGTACACTTGTGCGAGTACTGATCATTATCAGCCAATGATTCACGTATTTCATGTACAAATGAAGTTCATTTTATGTAAAAGTAGTGAATATTAATATATATAAATTCTCAGAATTTTGCGTCTTGGAGCTAGGCCTCCTTACAGCCGTTAACTCTCTCTCCTACCATAGACAACTGCGACGTTAACTGGTGTAGGTTATATGAGTAGATTAGATAACAAGGTGTAAATAGCTAGAAAAGTAACAAACAAAACAGCGGTATAGTAGCTGAACACCTTTGGGAAATAAATCGTTTCATTGAATTGTCAAAGTATTCAGCCCTCCTTTGCGGAAAAAAAAGTCATAAAAAAGTAAAGATGCCAGGACCAAACTGACTTAAGAACATTTTAACATGTTAAAACAGTTTTTGTTTTTCGAAAATCGTTTACATTTCTGCATATGCTCGTACGTTTACAATTTGAATGTAACTTCTTGAAATTTGCTTTCTTCATCAGTTCCTCCTTGTAAAGGGAGGGGGTTTAAGGTTTATCAATATTTGTCAATTTATTTGACAATTTACTATGCATGTCTTCTTCCTTTGCGTTTCTTTTTTACCATGTATGGAGCAAAAAGGCCCAGACAGACGCACGCAGCATTTCAACGTAACATATTGCAACATCATTGAGCCCAGCATGTTGCACACGTCTGGTGATCCTGTTACACCATCCAGCATTTTGCAACGTTCATAAAGTGACTGTTATAAAAGCAAGCAACATCATGTTATCTCCAGGATGAGAATTTTAACACAACAAGCAGAAATAATGTTAGAAAAAGGACAAGTATGCATCAGGTATGAGTGGAAACGCTTTCAACTCCTCATTCCTAGATGCAGTTTCGCTCTGTTTCATATGCGAGCAGAACTGTGATTTAGTAAAGTCAACTTTGTTAAGCTGCACGCATTAATGAAGTCAGTGACTTTATTTAGCCAATGGTATGTGGAGAAACTGTACCTTAATAAATTGAAAGTAATTAAACTCTAAAGGAAGTTGAAGTACAAGACTGAGTTGAATGCCTAGCTAAAGTTATCTTTGTTTAGGGTGATATTTTAATTGCTTAACTTGAGTGGTCAAACCTGCTCGAATTCACGTTTGAACCATGTATGGTGCGCCGTAACCTGTTGGCTTCCGTCTGTAAAAGACAAGTTCTACGTACTCCCCTTATCCTACGTTGACAAATTGTCGTATTACCCATATGTATAATAATTATCTTGCGAAATAGGGCGGGATAGCGTCTTTTATTTTTTCCAAGCGAGCACGCTAACGAATCCTGCAATCTGATTGGTTTTGTAAGCGATTGTTTGTTTCTGTGTACCTCTGCCCCAGAGTGACAGCATTAGTTTTCGTATCCGACGGTGCCGTAGTTAGCTCGCAATAAGCTGCATATGAGGTCCCTGCTGACCTACAGGCCCGTGTAGGGTAGGGTAGCAGCTCTCGTGAGGTCTGACATGAATGGCTTGAAACCCTTTGAGAGGACAATAGAACAAACAACAGAAACAATGCCCCTAGCCCTAAAACAATAACAGCTGCTAACAATGAAGAGAATTACAAGCTCACGAGAGCTACTACACTTCTGCCCCTGTATACGTATCTATGCAGTTGTGTGTGTATTTCTAGGTAGTGTAATTAAGATTTAGCATGATGAGCAAATGATGAAAATAGTGTATTTATTCTTATAAATAATATACATTCTCTCTTTCTGAAAACAGAAATTTTCAAAATAGGTGTATATATTTACAACATTGATGCGCTATGAGTGAAGTATATTCACGTCCCAACTAGGTCATGTTGAATTTCAGTGAAAGCCGATGTGAGTTTCTGAAGGCGTTTTTCCAAAGTTTTCTTCGTTATTGCATTCTCTTGTAAAAGTACGCGCATTTCATCCTCCACTTCTAACACCTGCAAAAAGATCAATGGTGACCTATTAATTAATTTCAAGAAATAAATTTTACCTCGCTCGAACTTATACCTCTCGCTTTGCTCGAGGACTGAAGATAAATAAGCGAAGGATTAAGCAAAGGTTGATTTGTGACAAGTCTATACAAAATAATGATAGGGGTGATATTTCTTCCTCTTTCAAGAAAACCGCCCTAAGTTTCTTATCTTGTTCCTCCAGCGATTAAGAATTGATCACAGAATTCATAGAAGGCTGTTTTAACACAGCCAAAAGAACTTTTTTGAACAGTGCTTAAGGTGAGTATAAATTGATGTAATGTTAGGTTCTTGTTCAAGCTCATATTTGTGTTGAGATTTAGCTAAATGGTTCTCTACTGTGAAGTGATTGTACCGCGAATAAAAGAGGTCAAGGAACGTTGGAAGTATAAAGTTTATCATGTCTTACCCTAGAGTTGGCCTGTTCTATCTCACGTTGCTTTTCATTGGTCATTGTTAGAATCTGTTGTTCATGCGCCTGTCTTTCTTGCTCGAGTTGTTTGCGGAAAGCGTCATCACAGGTTTTTAACCTCTCCACAGCGGAACTAAGCATTTTTAAAGGAGAAAACGCCGTGTAATAAGATACAAACAATAAAAACAAAAAACAGGAAAAATACTCTCTGGGTTATTAAATAACTTTTCTGTGTTTGTGTCAATCCTGCCCACTTTATAGATGGTTTTTAGTAACAAGAGACTTGCAGTTTTTTTTATCATTGCTCCTCTTGTTTGATGTTGTTCTGGATACAAACAAAACTTCAAGACGTGTTAGCTTACTTGGCCGCTTGGATAGCTTTGTCTCTCTCCTCAGTCAACGTTTTCTCTTTCTCCTTAAAATTGTTCCTCATCTCTACGACTTCCTTCTCCAGTTTGCCTATGAGTTCACTCTTTTCCTGCCACTTTGCTTTTAGCGTCCTGTCAAGTTTGAGATCCTTATAAGATCAAGCCGGGCTCGGTTAAAGATTTCTTATTAGGGAGTTAAAGCAACGACGATGGCGACGGGAGTACGACGCCCCGCAAAAATGAATTTATATTTCAACTGCGGATTTCGCAATTGTCTGAATCTGTTCAGAACGCCAATGGCTCTAAAATCTTGCTCGGGCTACGAAAAATTAACCGTCGGGGGTTGCGTTCCTCAGACTACGCAGAACTTGGTCATCTCAAGTCCTGTACAAAGATTTATAATGCACTTGCACAGCTATTGTATTGCTTAATATTAAACCTTTTGTTTGGCTACGTTCTCGTTACCGGTAAAGGAAGCGCAGACTAAGTTGATTGCTGCACGAGGAAAAACTGGGCTACAAGAAAGAAATATCAGGCGAAAACAAACGGCCACTCAGGTGGCTACAAGGCTGAGACAGTAGGGGAAACAGGTGTGCGTTGCGTTTATTCCCGTCGTTTTGGACGACGAAGGGTATATCTACAAAAAAAAAACTGTAAAGATTGCACAATCCTTAAGCAACCAATGCGAAACTTACACGCACACGTGCGAGTTCCAAAGCCAATTCGTCATGGTAAGCACGCGTCACGTTTTGAAGCATCCTCGTACAAACCTCGCAGGCTCAGTGACCTTCAGACCGGACAATATTTCAGTTGCTAGGGGTGCTTTCCATTATGCCAAACCGACCGGTCAGAGATCACTGGGAATACCCGAGGAAAACGGGACATTTTCCAATTAAACCGAGCCAACCAATAGGAATGGCTCTTACCATTTTTAATCCCTTTTCCGAATTCCCTAATTAGGGCAAAGAACCGGGTCGTCAAAAATGGAAAAGCGAATTTCGGTCGGAGATATTCCGACCGAAATAAGTGGACCGCCTCCAGAGGTGATCCCGAATATTCCGGTCAGCAGAAACCGAAACGGACGTTTCTATTTGAATTCCGACTGAAATTTCCGGAACCTTTGGCACAATGGAAAACACCCTAGGTGATAGGGAAAGACCTTGCATCGAGTGCTACGTCAGGTAACAACATTTTAAATGTACCTGTGACTTTCTTTGCAAGTCTGAAGCTCGCCTTGTGTATTTTTTAATTCTTCTTTGAGTGATTCCTTGCGATCAATAAGCGCATCCATTTGCTCCTGTTAAATTTGAATAATAAGTCACAGTATAAAGTTAATGTATAATGCACAGAAAGAAAGGGTCACGAGCGACTTGTTATGGAAAGACGGCTCAGAAAAGACAGATTATAAAGGATTTGGAAATTCGCTTAGTTACTTTTTCACAGTACTGTGGAAAGACCTGTTACTGCGGAGGCGGCGTGGCCGAGTGGTTTAGGGCGTTGGATTTGAAATCTGGAGGTCCCTGGTTCCCTGATTTGTTCTTGGTAGTCCCGAGTTCAAGTCCTCCACCTCGTTGTTGCTAACTGGTCAGCCTCCCAACAGTTGGGATTCTTAATAATTTATGTTCAATTTACAATATTTGGTAGTTTATTTACAGTGTCCCCAATTAGCACAACAGTGCAAAATAGATTCGACACGCAAATAAGGTTATTTATTTTCATTTTATTTTTCGTAGATATGCTGTGTAAAGAGAATTTAGAGGCAAATCTGACCTGCAGCTCCTGATTAGCAGATGACTCGGCAGCTAACTGCTCTTCAAGATTTCTCTCGCGTGCTTTGCTGTCCTCTTTCTTCTGGCGCATGTCGGAATCTTGATCTGCAAGTTTCTAAAGAAGACAGACAAAGCTTTAACGGTTGATGTTTTTAACGTTCGTTCGTCCGTCCGTCCGTCCGTCTGTCCGTTCGTTCGTTCGTTCGTTCGTTCGTTCGAGGCGTCTAATGGTTAAGGCCCCAGGCTCCAGATTGAGCGGTCTGGATTCAAGCCCTGGCCAGGGTCATCGTGTTGTGTTCTTGGACAAGACACTTTACTCTCACAGTGCTTATCTCCACCCAGCTGAATAAATTGGTACCGGCGAACCTAATGCTCGAGGTTAACCCTGCGATGTACTGGCATTCCATCCAGGGAAAAGGGGATATACTTCTAGTCGCTTCACACTTCAGAAACCGGAATAAGTCAAGCTGAATGAGCCGCTGGCCTGACGCAGACTTATTCTCTAGCTTATGAAAGTTAGCCCGCGGAATACCTTTCGTTGCCGAGGGTCGTTGCCGAGGGTTTTCCCGTGAGAACTGACCATAACAGATCCTTGTAAAATGTCCCGTAACCGAGATAACAGAAAACATACTATGCCATAGCGCATATTACCTTCCCGTGAAGAAAAGGGTGTAGCAACCTTTCCTATTCAGAGGCAGATTAGGAGAAAAGGTGAGAATTATTTTGGGTCAGAGGTGTGAATGAGGAATGTCGAACAAAACTATAACAACGAACTTGGGTATGGGACACACTAACCTGTTTGAGTTTTCTAATGGAGTCCGTCTGATCCTCAATAACTTTGGACTTGATAGCTATCGTTTCATTGGCACTCTGAGACAAAATTTATGACCGAAAGATGATGTTACTTGTTAAAGACGGCAAAGAAGTTTCTTTCAAATGAAAACGATTTTCAACAGCTAAGTGACACAAGCTACTCGGAAAATACCGTAAAAGTCGAATAAATAGCGTGATGTATTAAGCAGTGTTCGGGGAGGGAGCCCTATCTCGGGGAAGCTCTCCTTCCCCTTTGAACGCCTAACACGTAGCCTAGATTAGCTTTTGTCAACGTTTGCGATGTGAAACAATGTTATTAACTACGTCTGGTAGCCTCACCTGGCATTCCTTCTTCAGTTCGCTAACTTCAGCTGTCAGTGCTTCAATGCGAGCTTCCATTCGTCCGCGATCTTGAGCGAGTGAAGATCCTGTTGACAAAACAACTGGCCTTGAATCTTGACCGCTTGTCAAGTGCAATTACCGCTTGTCGAGGTTAACGGTGAAAATGTTGCTACGTGAGCTCGTGTTATTAGTTTTGATTGGAGAATAAGAATTGGAAACTCCTGGCCTGAGTGGAAGGTGGATAACGCTATCCACCGGAAAAAACCACTCTATCCAGCGGACAGCGTGGTTTGTTTTGTTAACACTTATCCACTAGATAGTGATTTATCCGGTGGATAGCGTTATCCAGCCTTCGAACAACTGAGGCCTGCTGTAGACCACAAGAATTTCCAGCTTCATTTCAGCTTACTTCCTCGACTTAATGAGCAGGAGTTGCGCAGAGGTGAGCGCTCGCCTCCCACCAATATGGCCGGCGTTCGATCCCGAACCTGACGTCATATGTACGTTGAGTTTGTTGCTGGTTCTCGTCCTTAGATCCAGGATTTTTCTCGTTGTTCTCCTGTTTCCTTTTATCCACAAAAAGAACACTTCAAAGTTCCAACTCAAATGGAAACGGTGCACCAAACGCCACTCCAAGGAAGTGCCAACGCGTATTTTAAATTTCATTATACTGTAAGATGTTGCTTTTTACTACAAATTAATTTCCACTGGACAAACTATGCGTGTTGTGCTTTGTTTTGTACTACCTTGCTGCGCGAGTTCCTCGCTCCATAACTTTCTTTCAGTTCTCAGTCCTTCGATCACTGATCCTTGTGCTCGTATCTGAGCCGTTAACTTAGCTTTGTCCTAAAATAAACAAAAAAAATATCTCTAAAACACACTTTCAGTAGAACAAATGGACCATTCTTTGCGTACACAACAACTGAATAGTGTACAAGCTAAATTGATAGATTAGTGTGACTTGCAATCAATTGAGCGTCGTAAAACCAAAACCAAAGTATTTTTTTAAGCAAGTACCTCTCGGTAAAGGACTGACCTGTTCCAGTACTTCCAATCTCGTCAGCTGTCTGTTAGCTTCGTTCAGTTGTTTCTCTAAACTCTGTATTCTTTCCTGGAGAAACAAGATAGAAATTTCAGTTAGACAATATACTCGTGTACATCCACCTCACTATGTGATGAGATGGTTAGCAAACAGTGTTTATCCCAGGGATGATGCGCTCACCCTAGGGATGAAGACATCCCATACATACCTTGTAATCTCCGACTATTTCTTGTCTCCCACGCGACAGTTCAGTGATTCTTCCACGCTGCTCCTTCACCATCTAAGCGTGAATATAGAATAAAAACTGAATTTACTAAATAGAGCGTTTTCACATGACGTCACGGCAACCACACTGGTGTTCCAAAACAATGAAACGGCGGCCATGTTGGTGTACCAAACCTATCCTGTGTGAATTGAACTCTTTTCTTATGTAAACACTTTCTTTTGTTCCGATAAATTTGCATAGCTGCTGGCCACGTGAGTGAAAACGCTCAAAAGTGGGTTTTCTTGGAGGCAATTTTAGTGTTCCCAATTAAACAGTAGGGGATGTTGGCATAAGAAAAGAACATATTCCCCCATGGGAGAGAAATGTCACTTTTTGGGACGTGACGTCATGACACGTGGAGACGCTCACTTCAACCTCGATCCCAGGCTCTCTTTCCTTTGCCTCCCTCAACGACAAGGAAGGCAAAGGAGAGAGAGCCTGGGATCGAGGTTGAGCTCTGTTCTCGTTCAGAGTAAACTTTAACTATGTCTCATTTGAACTCACGAAGAGTTTTCGATTGTTATTTCCAATCAGAAATGGTAAAGGTTATCATACTGGTAGGGTATGTTCGAGGCTTGTTGCTAAGTAACTCCTCTAACAAAACCGCGGGCTCAGAGACAGGATTGATATGAATTCAGACGGAACTATAAAGAACAATGAAATTGCTCTAGTACAGGGGAAGGGTAGGGACGAGTTGTAGAGTCGTTAACAAGCTTATAGAAAATGAAGTTAGATACAGGTACGTACCGCCGTGAGTTCGTTCACCATGGTGGTTGCTTTATTTTCCTTCTGTTTAATAGTGTGCAGAGCTTCTTTCTGTTGAGCGCTCTCATCGCTTACTCGTTCAAATGCTTCCTGAAGCTATTCGGTACAAAAGAACAAAACAAGCTTAACATTTGACCGCTACTAAACGACATATTTGTCATTCTTATAACTTGGCTCATTGAATTTCTTTTAGCTACATAAAAATCAGTTAGGTTTAAATGACTGTAAAGGACTAAAGTGGTAACAGTGGCGTGGGTCGATGTTATTAGTACCCACCTCTCTGAATCGATTTGCTTCTATCTGAAGACCCATTCTAAACTCGTCTTCCAAGGCGGCATAGTCCACGTCTCGTTTGTTCAGCCTGTTATGGTGCAGTCAAGAGGACCGTGTTAGGATTAAAAACTTTAAGTTTTCAAAAAGTTAAAAGTTAAGTTTTTAGAAAGTCAGTTAGAAAGTTAGTTAGAAAGGTAACTGTCTGTATCAATCCAATAGACTGGAAAAGCCTTTTAGCCTTCAACGCCTGACTTCATCCTGGATAAGAGTATTGCTACACCCCCCCCCCCCCCCACAACACCACCCCCCCCCACAAAAAAAACCCCCCCCCGCACTCCCCCCCTCCCCACCAATTCTGCCTAATCCT
>Ga0126339_10002808_pt1:0-10000 | contig 12539 bp, 12 predicted proteins | sample OrbTmetagenome_2_FD_92532 | JGI IMG/M metagenome (GOLD analysis project Ga0126339, IMG submission 92532) | Coral microbial communities from Petempiche,Puerto Morelos, Mexico - Orbicella T R C metagenome | ecosystem: Host-associated > Invertebrates > Cnidaria > Coral | place... | reverse complement strand
GAGCACAAGATATCATTCCCTGTGCAAGGTTATTGCATAGCACAGAAAGCACTTCTAAGACGAGTTCTCTTGATAGGTGGACCTGTGCAGCAACAGTTACTCTTCGGAGAGCTAATGCCCGGTCATGTGCTGAAGTGATTGCTGCAGCTTGTTCACCAAGGGGTTTTCTTGTTCCTTCTTCAGAGGACTTATTAACATGGGATATACCTGTATGGTATGCAATATTTCTATTAATGGCCCATCTGCCAAGAGGGTCATCCACTGCAAATTCAGCAGGACCAGGTACAGGTTTACATTCTGTTAATCCTAGCAAAGTGAATTTGTCTTTACTGTCCTCTTCATTTTGCGGTTTGTTTGGTTCAATACTGGCATCACCTATGTTGAGAAAAAGGGCAGTACAGACAAGTCATAAAAAAACTGAGTGACACTTACTTAACTTACCGTATTTCTTGTGAGCTGTGTTCCCAATGTCACAATAATTATGATATATTGATATCTTAAGGTGGCTCCCTATAGTTTTACGATGTCACGTGTGCTGAGGATGAAAGGTCAAATAATCTGCGCACGCTCAAAGGAAAATGTCAGTGTTTTTTGATATTTTATGACGTCAACATGAGCACAAAAAGCAAAACTGACAGTGAATTTTCTCTGACAATGAATTTTCCCTTCCGTGAAATTCCGTAACATTTGGCAGACTGGTAGTAAATATTTCACTTTAGTCAGAGCATGTTTTCAGGGAAATCTATGACTAGTTTTGCAAAAATTGAAAACAACAACCTGTACAAACCCTAATTTTTTGTGTTTAAAATTCGTATCCCGCAAAATGCAATGTGCTGTGAAAATTTTGGAAGATTTCACCAACGAAATCAAGAAAATCACAAGTACTGTACAGCTATTTAAAAAAGTAAAAAACATTAATTTTGTTTGGGCATTTATAATTCAAGACTAAAACCCCAAATTTTAACAGAGATGAGAGTAAAACACTATTTAATCATTGCTTATGACATGTAATAAGTTTGAGAGGACTGGGTGTAAAATCGAATGCAAAAACAGCATTCAAAACAACACTTGCGCACAAAACGCCATAAATGATCACCCTATGGAGCCACCTTAAAGAGTATCGAGTGGAGTACGCTTACAGTACATTTTCAGTGATTCTCACTTCAAATTGCGCTTTATGCCTTTTATAGAGAGAGAATGGGTGCCAAACCAAATGTATTCATGTATATACATGTATGGAAGCAATTTATACTTTTTTCTGGTTATGTAAAGTAATTTTGACAGTGTAAAAATATGTAAATAGTGGGAAAAATATACAGACATAAGTCACCATGCTCGTCTAGGAGTAAACAATCGTTTACAGGTATATCTCTCTGGTGAACTTACTGTCTACATTGTGATTATCCTTTATGTAACTTCAAGTTATTTCATGTTACTCTCCTTACTGAGTAGAATTCTACTCACGTACTGATGCAAATGCTTTTAATTTCCTGCACTTAAAGTCATGTCTTTTGAATAACTGAAAATTTAGTTCAGCAACTGTCTGCCAAGTTTATTTGGTATAGGTAATCACACGATTTTGAGTGCAATTGGTAATAAATAAGCATGAGTACATTTTTCAAAGGCCAACAATATTGCACAAGCTGTAGGGTGAGGTCATTTTGCAGTCTTTGAAAAATATACAAGCTCCTATTCTATTCCATATTGCACAATAATGATCATTTGATTACTATGATCTACATACATTGCACATAAGCATGAACAAAATTGATTTTTAGACTTATACTGCTTAACATTGATTTTGGTGAATTTTCAGACAGTTTTGGTTCTAAAAATTGTGCATGTGGATGTAAAATGATAGATTTAACCTTACCTTGCATACTTGTTTCACAAGGTCCTAGTAAATCTGGAGCGTCCAGCAACAGGCGAGCATCATCTAATGACCTACAAAAGGTTGATTATCAAGAATTTACATTCAGGTAGTTTGCTGTTCATTTCAGGGGTAGCTTGCATTTTGTGTTTATGTAAATTTCCTCTGTTTGTTCGTTCAATTCATTTGGTTTGGTGAAAATAATGCTCATTGGCAAACTCCTTTATATGACAACAGTCAACCACAAGCAATTGCAGGCAGGCTCTTCATCTGGATCTCCCGAGGGTCATTGCTCATCTAACTGTATCCTTGCGATCTCAAAGCTAAGCCCATTAGGCCTTTGCATGTAAAGGCATTTTTGCAATAACCGAGTTCAATAATTTTGATTTATCATTCAATCACCAATAATATTTGTTTTCTTACTAAAATTACTCCCTGACAGCTGAGGGGAGCAATCTGCCATTTTTCACCAGAGATCATAGTTACAATTACGCATAAGCAGAATGTTATTTCCAGCAAAACACATTTAGATGGTACTACGCATGAAGAGACCACCATTTGTAGGCAATTATTTGCAGGTCATGTGGTTGGCTCTCAGCCAATGAAAAAGAAGAACAAAACACATCGAATGATAATCCTTTTTATTTTCCAACTTAGCAAGAATATCCCCAAAAGAAAACTTACCAGTGCTTTGTTTAACCTTTTTCTATCTTTTGAGATGCCCAAATAATTTGATAATACAAAACATAGTGTTTCATAAATAGACAACATGAAATACAGCTTCCTCCAATGATACATGTAATTTACATGATAGTTACACGTATGAAGTGATGTCCATGAAAATTGAAGATTGCTTGTTAAGAAATGAATCTCACGAAAATTCATCTCGAAATAGAAACTGCTTTGAAAATTGATTTCAAAGTTATTTTTGTTATTGATATCTTAGCCAGTTCAAGCCAAAAATATAATTATATAGAGCCTATGTTTTCGCTAGTGTCCTGAGTTCTCTAGTTCCCACGTAGTGCTGTGTATCAGAAACCATGTGTTTACTGGTACAATAAATGATAGGTTTTTGACCAATCAGAGCATGTGTAGTGTGTCAGTTATTTTATAATACACAAGATGTGAGGGGTGACATCATTATTGTAACAGAGACATGGTCTTCACAGTGTTACAACTATTGCTACAGTGAGAGAGAGTGTTGAGGTTAAGGTGGCTCGAAATAGTTTTCATTTCCCCAAACAAGTTTTACAAATTCTCTTCTAAGTACAGTTTGGTTCATCGTACCAGTACGAAATTTACCACAGAAAATGAAAGAGACATCAGATTCATTTTATCATATTTTGTTTCCAAAACCTGTTACCATGGCAACCAGATGACGAATTTAATTGTGCACTAAAATTGGAATCCTATATTAGACGTATCAGGATTGATCCTCAAAATATTTAAGTTTAAAAAAACTTATGTCGAGCAGATGAAAGAAAAAAACTACTTTTCGACCATTAGTTTCTTAATTTTATTTCCTTCCTACAGAATTTTTTAAAAATCAGTATATATAAAATTATGCAGCCAATTGCTCTTACTCATCACTGAAAATTTCAAAAAATTTTACCAACCAGAAGCGGCAATATAGACGCGCAAATTAAGGAAATGAGGGAAAATTCTGAGTTGACTAGATCTGCATGCGCAAAGTTTTTCATGTGCTCAATCAAGTCCTCACACACAGAACAGTCAGCAAAGTAAGGGAATGACTGGATGTCACCTTCCAGCTGAAATATTTGTATTTTTTGATAATGGGAGATATTTTTCCATTTGATCTTTTATGGATTACAAGAAAAAGTGACAAAATCAGGCAGGTAAAGTTTGCATAAACGTGCCTCAATATCTATCTTTTTTTATGAATTTATTTATTTCATGCATAACAAATTACAACACACTATTACAACTATACTACTTATAAAGTGATACTTATACCATTTACAATACAGTACTAAAGCGACTTAAAGAAATATGAAACTACTTACAATACAAAACAATACTTATGCTACTAAGAACAATACTAATACAGTCCCTCCTCTATTAAGCGGCCACCCTTGGGACTTTGAAAAGTGGCCACTTAATAGAGGTTGGCTGCATAATAGAGGTACAATGTAAATTGAATAGGAATGGCAGTAAGCATGATTTTATTGACTCTCTATAGCAAAATGCTTTTAAAAAGTGAACATAATTATATGAAGATAAATCCAAAATTCATTGTAACAAAACATCAAGTGCATTTCAAGCCCATGCATAGTTCTAGCTCTAACACAGAGGGCACCTAGCTGAAATGTACAGCATTTCTTCGGATCGATAATATACAGAAAAAATTCAAAACATCATTGACAAGTTTCTTAGGCCTTTTTGCATCAACAGTTAGTATGCGAAAAAATTTAGCTCCAGATATTTGACGGACAATTCATTTAAAATAATCCGTCAATACTGTTTGCCGTTTCGGGGCACGGAGTTGTAATGATGAGATCACATCATTTGCCTTTCCTACAACTAGGGCAAGGTCTTGGTACCCATTAAACTGGGCAAAGTGCCGGAGTTGGTCAGTTACACGCAAGGCTTATGCAAGGCTCTTGATTGATGGCTCTTCTAATTCCTTGTCGTAGTCATCGTTAATTGAGGTGTCTTCTGAAACAAATTGAACATCCAGATCATCATCTAGCAACTCACTTCTGACTGGTATCATCATCACAGGAAACATACTTCTCCACAGAGCATCCAATCCATTATAGTTGGCATCATGTTGGCAAGTTCCTCTCCTTCAAAGGGGTTGTCCTCGATTGGTTCATCACATGGATACAAACCAGTCTTCTGAAAGCACTTTGTGATAGTGCTTTGGTGAACATCGTTCCAGGCTTGTCTCCCACATTCAATGGCCATAAGAACATTGATAGATTTGACGATGTCGGACACATTTTTCTTATCATCAACCTGAGAGCAAACGTACCACAGCATTCGTTTTCAGTACAGGACAAAACAATTGGCAATTATACTGGCATCTAGTGGCTGTGATTTAGAAGTGGTGTTTTTTGGCAAAACTGAATGGTGATATTTGAAAACTGTCCGAATAGAGTTTGCAGATGACAGGGAGCATTATCCATAAACAGACGGATATGTCTATCGTTGCTCTTCAACAGGCGATTTAACTTTGACAGAATTGTTGTCATGATCTCTGTATTCATCTAAACTTTACTATTGGTAAAATAGGAGCAGCTGTATGGCCAGCTTGGCGACTGTAAGTTCTTAAGGCATCTTAGACAGATGGACGTGCCAATAACAACAGTATCTTCCTTCTCCCCTTCCGCATTTACAAAAAAGGCCACACCAAAAGCAACCCGTCTCATCCATGTTCCAAACATCGTGCGCATTCCACCCAGTTGTAATTTCCCTTGCACACTCGTTCCAGCTTTCCATCGTCTGCTTACTTACATCACAGCAACTGTTTTGTTGCAGATGCTGTACTTCTGCTTGAATCTTTCAAGTCAGCCATTGGAAGCGACAAAATCGGAAATCTCTAATTTTTCTGCAATTAACGTCGCCTCTTCTTGGAGCATAGAACCGGAAACCGGGATGTTAGAGTTTCTACACATTGTATACCAGTCACACACAACCTGATTCACATCTGAGTAATTGGATGAACGTTTTCTTTTTGCGTGATTCAGAGTTTCATTGTTGGCACAGGTGTCCATGATCACCTCCTTATTTTTCAGTATTGTTTGAATCTGCATCTTGCCTATTCCAAAATGGTCAGCTGATTTCCTTGATCCAAGGTTAGGGTTCTGCTTTGCAATCTCGAAGACTTTAACTTTCTATGAAATGTCAAGACATTTACACTTCTTTTGGGAAGTTGTAGAGCACATTTGTTTCGCCTTTGACTTTGTAATATTGTTTCCCTTTGGTGTAGCTGACTGTTCCTCGACGCAAGGTTTAAGCTTTGAATTTGTACACAGAGTGCATATTGACACAGTGTGCCCTGGCTTCCATCCAGGTTCTTCCTCAGAGGCAGCTACGGAACAACTTTTTGATCTGTTGCAGACTGGCTTGGCACAATGCAAACATCTATAACTTGTTTCCTGGCTGCAAATTTGACAAAAGTCTTTAGAACGAGAGCTACAATCAGTAGCCATCATTGTGAGCTATTGCTACACAACGACAGGGCAAATCAATTGCAATTTAATAAAGGAAACAATTGCCCACTCGTTTATCCATTACTTCACATTATTGCAGTGGCACGGGAAAAGTTAACACTTTTTATGACAGTTGCTTTGGATAGAAATGCATTATCTGATGTACATTTGTATGCAGCTTAAATTTAGAGTACCATTTATTGTAAGACAGTAAGCAGACAGTCCAAAGTTTATTCTATTGGCCTGAGGAGAAGATTATGGCAGAAAAAGAATCAACAAGTGTAACCGTATTACAAGAGAATTCTTTCTTTAGAGGGTACCATGAATATCAAGAAATTTGGACACCGGATACAGGCGATGAATATGAACTCAAGCGAGAGCCACTTAACACAGTTGATCACAATGCTGTAGCAATTGTCTGCAAAAGAGAAGGTGGGAGGTCTAGGAGGAAATGAGAATGAATTAAATGGCAAAACAGTTCTTGGACATGTTCCCTAGCTTATGGCCCTAAGGCTTACAAAATTTCTCAAGAGGCCAACAAAGAAGGAAGAGCTGTTGTGAAAGGCAAGCACGTAAACAGAGGGGCTGGCTTGGGTTTAGAAATTCCATGCGAGTGCTGCTTCACAGGAGACGAGATCTCAATTCAATGGTTAAAATCAAAACTTGAGGAGCAAGGATTTTTGAAGATTTCCAGTACAGTAGTAATAAGGTTTTATTGTACAGATTTTGGTTGTAACAAAACAGTGGGTCATCTCTTTCTGTTGTTAGCTACTGTTATGTATGTATAGCGCCAGACGTGAAAAGTTTGCACGTGTATGTGGCTTGTGACTTGTTATAGTGGAGATTAAATTGCAGTTCTTGTTTTCTTGTTGTTATCAGTTATCACCTTATATCATCTGTCACCATTTTGCTTGGAAAGATAATTTGCTGGCCGCTTAATGGAGGTAAAAAACCATATAAATAATACACTTGCGACAACAAAAAGGTGGCCGCGGCCGCGGCCGCTTAATAGAGGTGGCTGTTGAATAGAGGTATCAAATACAACAGTTTACTCACAAATAAATCGGGACTTTGGAAAGTGGCCGTTTAATTGAGGGTGGCCGCTTAATAGGTGGCCGCTTAAGTAATAAGGGTCAAACTGTACTACGATACAATACAATTACTTACAATTTGATAAGTTTAATTAAGTTACTTACAAATGGATAGTAACAATTATATTTGTATTTGTTCACCTAGCCACCAATAGTTAATTTTTTAAAAAGTTGGACCATTTTTTAATAAAAGAAACTAGTTTATTCCCTGTAACCACAGTGTATTTTTCTAATTCAATTTTTTCGTTAATGAGGGTTACAAAATCTGTGAACTGGGTCCTTTTTTCATCTTGTACTGCGTTAATGTAAAGAAAAGATTTTCCAATTTTATTATGATCAGGTGATTTAGGGTTAAACCGGACGATGTGTGTTTTAAAACACCAAAGATAATTTTGTTTTGCTCCAAAGTAATGTTTCCTTTACATGCAGCGTTGTACCACGTTGTAAATTTGTTCCAAAAGGATTTAGCAATTGAACATTCCACAAATAAATGGAGTGGTATCTGATCAATGTCATGGCAATAAGGACAATCAGGTTGCTGCTTCTTTTTCATCTTGTACAGAATTTTACTTGTACACAGGATAATTATTATGAACTATTTTATATTGAAACATGGATAATTTTGCCTCATTTGGGACACAAAAAGGAAGTGAATAGATCTTTTGTCTTTCTTGAAAGATAAAGCCACATTCACTGAGTCTTCTCTCTGCAGCTGGAGGAGGGAAGTGCTGGTGATTGAGTAAAACATTGTGAATTGTTTCACATGTGAGCTTTTTGATTGCAAGTGGTACGTATTCAGTTGACTTTAGAAGACATTCCTGCGTTAGCATAGTTTTCCACTCCTGTGGTGTTGCAGATAGACGGCTGTAATACAGTAGAAAATTACCCTTGATGTTGTATTTCTGCATTAGGGTTTTAAAAGGCATCAAGGTGTTACTTTCGTTGTCAAAAAGGCATGAGAGATTTTCAATGCCAACTTTTTTCCAACCAGGGGAAAAAAAGATGCTTGTTTACTCAAATGAACTGATTATTCCATATTATTTGATTTAGCACTTCTCAAACTCATTAATAATTCATCAAGTTTAAACAAAGGAAATCATGACCGTGATAGTGTTTGGATATTTGATCTTGATTAGCATAGATTTTTACGATTTTAATTCTCCGTTTTCTCCTTAGTTTTAGTTTCGATTGAAAAGATATATCAAACACTCAAGACAGTGTTTGACCACCTTTCCAAACACCTCGAAGTTCATCAAAAATACTCCGCTACACATTGTATTTTCAACTCTCTTCTCGGTGTTGGGAAATGTGGTCAAACACTGTCTTTCTCCTTTTGTTTTTGGGTTAGTGCTATTAATTTTCTGCCAGTGGAATATTATATCTTGATAGAATTTTGGTAAGTTTTCATAGAAGGTTGCCGCCAACATTGAAAAGTAAGGATAGTGGGATAAATTTCCATGGTCTTTTATCATTAGCGCACAAGCGCTTTACCCAGACTATCTTTAACACTTTATCAAATAACGTAAAATCTAACGTATGAAGTCCCCACCCATTCTCATTTTTAATTATAGTTGGTTTTTTTAGTTTGGATTCTTATAGTTCCATATGTAATTGAATATTAGGTTATTTACTTCGTCAGTAAACCCATTTGGAGTGTCTAACACGCTGCAGATAAAAGTTAGTTTGCATATTGCCAATGTTTTGACTATATTTACTCTTCCATATGTAGGGTAGATGTGTCTCGAGAAGACCAAATGTTGAGTGTCTTTTAGGCAAGTTTAGGCAACTTTTCAAAGAAGTTTTTAATGCTGAAGTGAGGAAGTAACCAAGGGAGAGGAATTCCTGGTAGATGGAAGCAAATTACCACTATTAAAAAAAAACACACTTGCCCATGAGCTTTAAAGCGGCGCTCAAAAAGGAGGCGAAAAAAAACTACAGATGCCATATTGTTTACATTGCTTAGTGGGCTTTTGTGGGTTTTTATAACTCATGCACACGCTATTAGAACCCAGGCTACCCACACCATAAAACTATTTTGAGCCACCTTAACAAAACAAGCAGACATTAACACCACCCCTCCCCTAAAACAAATTAGTACGGCTGCTCTTGTGTCTTGAGTAAAATAAAACACACAAAGTTCATTTTGCCTGCCATATTAGATGTCTTGGCTGGTAACACTGACAACAACTATGTTTTGGCATGACATAGCTCTAACTGTCAGTTGACTTACAACTTTGTTCCTTTTAAGGCAGCAAGTGTCCTTGTCTCCTCAGCTTTGGCAACGTGTCTTTTATGGCACTCAGGACATAACAAGTAATAAGGGTGTCCAGTTCCACAAGTCCCACCAAACCAGCCATCAGTGTAAACACCATCACTTCGGTAACCATGACGACTGCAGTTGCCTCCACAACCTGGATGAGAACTGTGCATGTGCCGACTGATGTTTTGAACACTTACTTGACAAATATCACACCTTGCTGTCGAATCAGATGAATGGCTGGCCAGCTGAAAGGGAACAGTGTAAAATTACAATCAAAGTCTCCAGGACACCACTACCATAACAAATATAGATTGCAATGGTAAGTTTAAAAACTAATGCACCTATCAATGTTAAGCTGCTGGGGGGGGGGGGGGGGGGGGGGGGAAGAGAGAACAGGGAGAGCGCACAATAAAACCTGTGCTATTTCCTTATTTCAAGTGCACCGATAGATGACGAAAGAGATGGAAATGGGGAAACAGAGAAGGGGTGGGGGAGGGCCGCGGGAAGAGACAGATACCAGAGATATGAAGAGAAGGAAGGAGAGGAAACAGAAAGTAAGTAAAGTACAGCCAGAAGAGGGAAGGAGAGCTATGAGAGTAGGACT
>Ga0126339_10002807_pt1 | contig 12541 bp, 6 predicted proteins | sample OrbTmetagenome_2_FD_92532 | JGI IMG/M metagenome (GOLD analysis project Ga0126339, IMG submission 92532) | Coral microbial communities from Petempiche,Puerto Morelos, Mexico - Orbicella T R C metagenome | ecosystem: Host-associated > Invertebrates > Cnidaria > Coral | place: Petempiche,Puerto... | reverse complement strand
AAAAAAACACAAAAATTCTCTTTCCCTCCAGCCTGGTAAGAAGAAGTCTCAGTCTCAGAATAACAAGAAGCAGGAACAAGAGATAGAAAAAGAGGAAGATGGTGGAGTGATCGGAGCTAATCTCAAAGGAATGGTTGTCATGTGCATGGTGATGATGCTGATGATGTTTGCGGTACATTGCACCTGGGTGACGAGTAATGCCTACTCCAGTCCCTCAGTCGTGCTGGCGTCTACTAACTATGATGGGTAAGGCAAATCATTTGTACTGGTCAGCGACTTGATTTCGTATTGTAGGTACAGAAATAGATACAGTCGAACCTGCTCTAACGAACACCTTTTTCGTCCCGGCGGACGGTCCATACATTTACTTTTATTTTAATCTCTCTACTATGCCCACCTCTCCACAACGGCAACAACCTCTAAAGCGTGTCCCAACTGTGAAAAAACCTCTCGGCAACGACCAGTTAATAAACGACTGACGAACGGTGAATACAAACACCTGACCGATTTTCTTTAAAAGTAAAAGGTCATGAAACGTGCTCTGTACTATGGACACTATGGATACTATGGATTTCTGTTTTATGGATACGTTTTGATTGTGTCACGTATTTAGAAACTAAAATGAGCATTTTTCAAAAATTAAAAATGTTACATCCCCCTGAAAAGGGGTCATATTACATCCCTACCTCCCTATAGCGGCCACCTCTCCACAACAGCCACTTTCCTGTGTCCCCAAGGTGGCCATTGCAGAGAGTTTCTACTGTATATAACCACTTTGCATTGAAAAGATCAATCTGTTATGTAGTAGAATGACAGTAGATCGGTTACCCTAACTTGAGTGCTCAACCGATACACTGGCTCAAATAATTTTGATCGGAATGTTTTTTTTTCCTGCCATGCTGTCTTTCTTCGGTAGTTGTAGGAACATCATTGAAGTGATTTCATAAAATGCTCATTTAAATTTTGCTCATTTATATTTCCACAACATCAGTAACCTAATGATTTACTTTAAGCTACAATCAACCATGGCTCAAAACATCATTCAAACAGTTAGTAATTAAGCGGCATTTTTATAATTTGTTTATATCTAATATATTATTTTTTTTTTTTTTGTCTCTCTCCAGGAGTCGAAACATTTTAGATGATTTCAGGGAAGCATACTTCTGGCTTAGGCAGAATACAGACGACAATGCTCGGTGGGTTAAGATTGATTTGCCGACAACTAAAGCACTTTAAGCCCTCTCTCCTATGGTTGACTTGCATGTAAATAAACCTTGGAAGTTGAACGTACATGTATTTTGTTATGAATGGTTTTGTGTGAATACTGCTTGAAGCGAAAATTATAGCCTACATTGCTTGCAAAAAAATTCGGACGTTTTATTTCGGACATCACGTACTAATCTCAAACAGTGTTTCAACTAGAGCTCGCCTTACAAAGGAAACTAAGAGCTTTGACGCTGCTTAAAAATTTTATACTGTACTGTAAATATTTCGGACGGTTTTTTTTTTTCGGACACTTTCTTGTCCGAAATTAAAATCGTGCGAATTTTTTTGCAAGTAATATAGATAGTATTCTTTGACGCCATAACAAAATTACGTGTGTAAGTCATGCAGAAGGTGGTTGCTGTTCACCATGGATTGTAACAATGTTGTTGATAATAAGCGTATTATAGTTAACTGTGAAGTCTTGTATTGAAAGTAAAGAAAATCACTGTCTTTATTGCAGGGTAATGTCTTGGTGGGATTATGGGTATCAGATTGCTGGTATGGCCAATAGAACGACACTTGTGGACAATAACACGTGGAATAACAGTCATATAGCCCTGGTATGGACACAGAATTCAATTAATTTAACACAAATTATTTCAGGGTGTTGCTATTAGACCACACCAACTCACACACCTAGTAAACATGTTTAGATAAAACAAGGTGAAAAAGTTAAAAACCTACTGGTAGAAAAGTCGCGCTTTGTCGCAAGTAGTGCTTAAGTGAGCTCTCACTGTGGTAAATTTGTTATCTGTGTTTGACGACAAGCAATGTTGGACAAGGTGCTATACGAGAAAGTAGTTCCAGCGTGTAGCAGGTGCCGATGAAAACAGAAAAACAGACCCCGGGGCATTTTATTGTTCATCTTGATTGCGAACAATATGGCTTTGACCGATTTCAAAACACAGTTATGCATATTCATTTATATATTTCCAGCCCGTGACAAGTGTTACTTTAGTTTGCCTTGGTGTAACAGTGAGCACGTGACCCAAACAACTGGAGGCTCTGAGAACGAGAAAAACAATTCGTTTACAGTTTGACTCCTTCAGCCAAGGTCGCCCAACATCATTTTGCTAATACTTTTCCGAAAAATCATCAATCAAAGCAAGCCACGCACAACATATGTGACTACACTCAGTCCTATCGGTCAATTTGCTGAGAAATTGTTTAGGTAGCCATGGTTAAAGTAGTTTCACTGTAATGGCAGTCTTTCGCTTTTTCAATGTCAGGTTGGAAAAGCCATGTCGTCCAACGAGACAGCGGCGTACAAGATTATGAAGATGCTGGATGTGGATTATGTGCTGGTTATATTCGGCGGTGTGATTGGTTACTCTGGTGATGATATCAACAAGTTTCTGTGGATGGTTAGGATTGCCGAGGGCGAACACCCTCAAGAAATCAAGGTCAGTCAACATGTTAATTCTCCTAATAGCTTGCCATAGACTTGAGCGATTCTGAAGGTTTCTGGGAGAAGATATGTTTTGCTCAATGATTTTATTGAGGTTGTGCATGCAGGAGAAAGGTATATAGAGTAAGAGGGAGTTATGATGAGCGGCAAATATTCTCTGATTAGGTCTTCAGATCTGGAAGAAGTATGAAAAGTGATTATGATCGCTGAACATGTATTCTCCGATTTTGCTCAAGAGAGAGCAACTTGGTAGATAATCAAAATCCGTGTCACTTAGCAAAATTTCATGTTCATGCATGCGTGTCTGGGCCAACGAAAAAAAAATGTTTGGGGAAATGTCTGGAATTGTTATTAAATTTTGTATACAGAAATTGGAGCTCAGTAAATTGACATTTAATTTAAATCCACGGCCAACCTGCCATCACATTTGAGGTGGCTCCATAGGGTAATCATTTATGGCGTTCCGCGCGCAAGTGTTATGTTTTGAATGCTGTTTTTGCATTCATTTTTACACCTAGTCCTCTCAAACTTATTACATGTAATAACCAATGATTACATAGTATTTTACTATCTTCTCTGTTAAACTTTTGGGCTTTAGTCTTGAATTATAAAGGCCCAAACAAATATGCTTTTTGCTGTTTTTATGGCTTTATTTGTGATTTTCTTGAATTTCCTTCGGTAAAATCTTCCACAATTTTCACAACAAATCGCATTTAGAGGAATACGAACTTTAAACAGGAAAAAAGTGGGGTTTGTAAAGGTAGTTTTTTTCGGTTTTTGCAAATTTATGTCTTTTACCGCTGCGAAAAAACTGGTCTTATAGTTTTCCCTTTAGTTTCAGGGAATTTCACCGAAGGAAACGCGAGAAAATTCATAGAATATCGAAAAACACAGACGTTTTCCTTTGAGCGCGCGCAGATTACCTGAACTTTCGTTCTTGGCGCGCGTGCGATCGTTAAACTATAGGGAGCCACCTTAAGTACTTTTGGTTGTGAAAATATGAGTTCCAAAGGAAAGAGAAATTCTTTGTCCCCGGCCACTTCCCTTATTATCCATATTCTCTTCCTTGTCCCTCCTCATTTCTCCTCTCCCAAAACTCCCCCCGATTATATTTCTCTGCTCTTTCTCCTCACTTTGCAAGCTACTCGTTTCACATAACTATTGTATTGTATTTTGTAGGAGTCAGACTACTTCACTCCGCAAGGCGAGTTTCGTGTGGACTCTGCTGGTTCACCCATCTTGTTGAACTGCCTCATGTACAAGATGTGTTATTATCGCTTTGGAGAGATGCAGGTAAGCCGCCTCAACTTGTTGTGAAACTTTATATCTCTTGAAATACATAGCGCAGGTTTAGACACCTTGTGCTTAAAATCTCAACCTGCCAAAGATCATATCCACAGTTGTACACCTGAAATTGTCGCAAATTGGACTGTCGAAGTACTTGACATTCGTGTTGTCATAGCATTGAATAATATTGTACCCCAGCAACTTTGTCCAGGTTTTATAATCTGTGAAATCTTAGTCTTTCCAGGCAGAAAAACCCTCGCTTTTCCGTTCTTCATTCTTCTTCTTCTGCTCTGGGCTGCGTAGCAAGCGTTTCCGTACGAAGAGCTTTTTCCGCATTGTGGCCGCGCGACGAATTGAAACGTGAACAAAAAAATAAACACAACAACAACAACAACAACAACAACAAAGAACCAATCGACTAAGCAGGGGGTGGTGGTGCTCACCCCACCACCCCCTGCTTGGTCGTATCTTTGTTTTGCTCTCGCTCCAATTTGCACGCGGACAGAATCGTACGGGAACGCTTGCTACCCAGACTACCTCTGCTCCCAAACAAACCTAACGTATGGAGGAGACCAGTATAATATTTTCAGCGTACACCTTTACGACATTATTTCTTATTTCTGGTGTGAAATTCAAGAAGTACCTTAGCTTCTAGCCTGGTCAAGGGTTGTAGAATCATTGACGTGCTTTGGAAACTATTCTGACCGAAATTCCGTTTTCTTTTCCAGCTGGACTTTCGGTCTCCGTCTGGTTTCGACCGGACGCGTAACGTCGAAATTGGAAATAAAAACTTCCAGTTAGAGCATTTAGAAGAAGCTTTCACTTCTGAGCATTGGCTAGTTAGAATTTACAGGTAAGCTGCCTTTAACGACACGAAATTTTTGGCACGAAATTTTTGTGGGTTCCAATTTTTGCGATTTTTACGTTTTTTTTCCTCGATCCGCAAAAAATAAAGTTCCCGCAAACATTTTCTCTGCAAAAAGTTACACCACTTTTCACCACGCGAAATTATACATACAAACCTCACATGTAGAATCTTGTTGATGCCATTTACTTAAAACGTCTCTTTAAATAAAACGATGAAATTGCCCATACTGTAGTACACTACAGGTGTAACTGCTAAAACGCTTACAGAAAAGGTTCATCTGAAGATACTATCAGCCTACGGTAAGACGTAATTGTAATAGAGTGACTGATTACCGTGTAGTCTGATAAAAAAAAAAAAACAAAACGCAGAAAATGTTGTATTTCAAATAAACGCGACTTTTTGAAGATCCCCAAACTTGATTCCCAGCTCGAAAAGTCTTTCACAATCGCAAAAGTTAGTTCCCGCGAAATACAAAAAGTCGCCGATTCGCAAAACTAAACTCCCGCAAAAATGTCTTTTAAGGTTCATTTTAAAGGTTTTTCGCTGCGTATTAAGATCGATGCAATACCACAATTCTCTACTTCTCTTTACTACTAATTTCCAATCTAAGCAATTAATTAGTGATACGTTTTGTATCTGCAGGGTTAAAGATTACGCTAATCGAGTGAAGAGCGGTGTACCTATGAGGATAACAAATTTAAAACCAAGAAACAAGTATATTCCTCGGCGGGTAGGTTTAATCTGATGTGTTAACATATGAATGTTTCCCTATATAAGGGCCTATTCGTGGGAATTACGTTAAATTCCCTTGTATTCCTATACCATATATCCCTGCTTTCCCCTGGGGTTTACCCCCATGTATCCCTGTTTCCCCTGGGGTCTTTCCCCCATATATCACTACTTTCCCCTGAGACCTTTCCCCCATATATCCCTGCTTTTCCCTGGGGTCTTTCCCCCATATATCTCTGCTTTCCCCTGGGGTCTTTCTCCCATGTATCCCTGCTTTCCCGTGGGGTCTTTCCCCCATATATCCCTGCTTTCCCCTGGGGTCTACTCCAGAGGATGCCAGTGCATAATACGCGGTGGAGTCTGGTAAAACGTCGAAACATATCGCTAAAATAATTTTTCCGTTCAATTTTTGCTTTTCAGAATAATAGGAAAGGATACATTAAACACAAACTCAACGTTATTCAAGGCAAGAGAGTTCAACAAAAAGGCAAAAAGAAAAGCAAAGGCAAGAAAGCCAAGAGAAGCACATGATCAACTGACCCCGTCATGTAAAACAAAACGGACGTTCTCCGTACTCAGAAAATCGCGTGCGAAAATTCGTAGACTAACTCCGGTATTAGGTTGAAATTGTTTTAGTATGTTATTTTAGGTGTTTCACTAGTTTGTTTGTACGGTCGAACCTCTCCTCACGGAAACCTCCATATTAAATACGGACATCTCTATATTGCGGACAGTTCACTTGGTCCAAGAGAAAGTAGCATTCACACGAAAACGTCCATTATACCTATACTCAGCCCAGTCCCTTTGTTGTCCGTGTTAAAGAGGTTCCACCGTGCTTCCTCATGCATGACACTGTCACGCTATTTGAAATGATTGCGTTACAAGGATGATTGCGTTATCGATTGTCTAAAGACTTCGTTTTATGCTGTATAAACTGTAAAAGTGGACGAATTTGACTTAAATTTCGCTTAAAAAATTAGAAGCAAGACCTCAATTGGCAATGCCTGACATGACACGGTATTCTCCAAATTCAGCGCTAAACTAATCTGCATGAGTTTAACAGACTCTTGCAGTTTGAAACACAGTTTTTGGGATTTATTCAACGTGTTTTATTGCCGCCGTCATTAAGGTTGTTACGCAACGCTCTAGGAGCATTGGGCGTGAACAAAAATACTCGGAACTGGCCAAGAATGTTAAAATGCAGAACAATGTCTTTTATGTAAAAAGTCCTTCAGAGGTGGTGTGAAATTTCAATTTATTTTATTGCATTTGGTTGAAAAAAGAAATGGAACTTGTTTCAGCTGGCCCAACTTTGCTGGCAAGGCTTACTTTAAAATTACACAAGGGCCTTCCCTAGAGTCATGAGTTGTAAGGATTACACTGCTCGTTTGAAAAGTTTATCAAGTCCCAGACTTCATTTTCTGGTTATTTTTAGTCAATTATTTTCATTTTTTTCTTTTTCAATTTTGAGGTAAAACATTTTGATTTTTGTCATCAGACGGCGCAATGCACCCATCAAAGGAACATAAAAACCCGTTTAACCCTAAATGTTCAACAGCTAACTTCTTCTTTGTAGCGTGGGGTGAAGTTCTCATGGCTGTGCAACCTCGTCTCCAGGGTCTCTCGTCTTCCAGTCCTAGCGGTAGGGCGGGAATATGAGACCCTGGGAACGAGGGTGGTTGTTTATGCAGTTGCCCTCGCTTCCAACGCGTACGTTTTTCGGGAAAAATGTTATTTAAAGTTTTACCAGTAGGTGACATTAAATGTAACTTGGAGTCAGTAATTATTGGAGACAAAATGCTATTTCTCATTTGAAAAGAAAAACGCCTTGTGATGATCCTTGAATTCTTGCGTTGGTTTCATTACAACCTTCAGAACAAATACATAGCTATAGAATTGTTGTTTGCAGGTTTGTTTTTTCACGTACAGAGCTGTTGCGTGACGGAACAATTAACTGCTGCAAAGGAAGTTAGTAGACGGTATAAGAATTTGTTTTGACGTCAAAGATTAATTTAAATCCGCCCTGTTTATATCCTAATGTTTTTTCGCTTGTACGTTAAAAACGAGCTAACCATAATTTTTCTATTCTTTGATCGAAGAAAGGTATCGAGTGTACATTTTGCGTCCTAGAAACAACTGTAAAATTAGTGTTAAGCTTTCGTGCTTTTAAGGAAATTGAAATTAAATTGAATTTCTATGATATTTGTTTGTGTTGCAATGATTCTTTTGTGGTCGGCAGTTGCTCCTGACCCGTAGAAAAAGCAATCTACGCAATAGCAAAGTGATCGACTGCAACTCGGATATTCTATTTCTAATATTGAAAATCTTGGAAGAAACGCTGACTAGTATCGTTTTATATTTAGCAGCATCATGTCACCTCTTGCTGTTGTTCTGTTCTAACCAGCTTATAATTCCTAGTCTCCTCGTAGCCGTTTTTGGGGATGTCACGCAACGCTCCCCCCAAAGTTTCTTGGGGGGAGCGTTGCGCGACATCCCAAGACACGGCTGCGGAGGAGACTATATAATTCCCGGCAAAAATTTGATGCTTTCTTTAACTGTATTACAGACATTTCGGCTCTAATTTGCACGAAACTGACATGGTTGGGAGTAAGGTATGATCATTGCTATCCTGTCTATCCTTTTCTCGTCTGTTCTGCCTGCTGCGTCAATTCATCAGAGCGGATTTCCGGCCAATTGTTTCCGCGTGCGACTCGCGAGTTCTCGGACGCGACCCTTGACCTGTGCCCTAAATTACGTCTGTGCATCAATTGGGAAAGTACAAAGTACTAGTTGTGCAAACTTCACCTCGCGTAATTCAATTGAGTCATTCAGGAAACGTGCAGTTTCTTTTGTCGTCAGAACTATTGCCTTTGTTTGGGCTGTAGGAATCTTATGTTAAAAGGCAAGACAGTTGTACAGTTGCTCTTGGTTTTTCGAAGATCTTGCTCCCGCGATTTAGAAACAGACCTGTCAGACAACAAGCACGCTCTGTTGGAGATTGCCAAGACCGCTTCTGCGATGCTGACAAGAGTTTTGAATGCCTCTAAATCATGCTGGTAAGTGAATGCAACTTTTTTCGGTAAATCTACTCCAAGGGACAGTGCTTTGAAAAAGAAATCTTACCCTCGCAGGGACCCGTCGGTCGATCAAACAAATGATTATTTCAGGCGTCATGCAGCGCTATTAGGGAGTTTACGAAACCACGACGGCAGCGGCGACGGGAACGTCACTGAACAAAAGAATTAATGAGCAGAACAATGGCTGTGCACGTGCGTTATAATTCTTGGTACATTTCTTTGCCGTCTTCTGCAAGACAACGACGTGAAATGACTAAATTTTGGGTTGTCTGGAGGACCTTAACCAAGATGGCTAATTTTTTAATTTTTTATTTCAAATTTATCGCTGTGTTCCGGATTTAGTTTTGCGATAGTTTTGACAATGATAAACAAAGTAAATGATTTTAGGGTATCGCGAGATCGTAGGTAAAATATAAATTCATTTTTTAATCGACGTTGTCCTTGGCTTCGCCGTCGTGGTTTCGTAAACTCCCTATTCTAATTACGGCGGAGGCGTTGCGTGACGTCTCGGAAATGGGCTTTAGCGTTTAGTCTTGAGGGCAGTTCACATCTTTCAGCTCGACATACAAAAATTCTTCCATGTACGTCAAAGTCTAAATATAAATCCAACAGTTGGGAAAGACCTTGGCCTTCGCGATTCTATATTCGCGCGTAGCGAATAGACAGTGCACGTGTGTCACACGTGAAAGTAACATTAAGCGTGGCGCATCTAAAATATCAAAACTTGTGGTATTGAAAGATTGAGTCATTTTTTATATATTGCTGTTAGAAACTGAAGACTTTCCTTGAACGTTTCTTTCGTGTTCAGGATATAAATTTGCTATTTTTCGTTCTCTATGATCGTACATGGATCATGTATTAAACTTATTCCTTTGCCGCTGTTTGCCGACCAGCTGCTCGATCGAACAGGCGAGGTCCCATTTAAAATTGAAGTGACTAGTTGCTTTTCAATGAAGCGCAATGTTGCGATGGAATGGTCACGTTGCAACTTCAAAGAGATCCAGGTGCACAGTGGATTAAAAACTTGTTTCATATAAAAATGGAGAATCGACTGAAAACCTGCCAGCAAATCAAGGATTTTGAATATGACGTCAGCTACGCTCGAGCAAACACACAGAGTTAATTATTCACGCTTTGTTTACGTGAGAGGGTTAGCGAAAACGAAAAGCACTCAGAACTTTCAAGTTGTTGTAGACTTGCCAGCGATTTGTTTTGCTTATTGCATTGTGCTCGTGAGCTTGATAGCATTGCCTGGGCAGGAAATAGATCGAAGACATCGCTAGCTTCCTGTGGGGAGTTTGAGGAAATATGACTAACACAAGATCGAGAGAGCGTTTCAGGTTTGTTTGAATCTTTCGAACGAATACGGGTATTGCTTAACTCGATTTATTTGTAACAACAAGTGGCAGGTTATAGCTATGTAAAAAAAAAAATTAACGTGAAATAACTCGATATATGTTTTAAAAGAACAGATAATTCTGTCCCAGAGAATCGAATTTTTTCGTTCTTATAAAATTAATACTAACTGCGTAATAGTACTGTACTGGATATGTACAACGAGGCGGGTATTTCGATATCAAGCCGGCTGCAAAACACGGACCAAACATCACTGTAGCAATCGTTACGGCGATAAAAAAGAACAGAAAGTTTTCTATTGTTTAATACAGAGAAAAACCGTGGCCTGTATCGGACAGACACGAATCAGTGACCTTGGTACAACGTTATTTGAACAACTTTTCCTTCGCGTCAAGATTTAAAATATTTACATTAAAACATCGGTCACACTTTCGTCTGGTTTGCAATATATGGAGAGCAGTATGGACAGGCACAAATGAGCTTTTCAAATTAAAAATATCTTACAAAGCAGATGATATACTGGTATAGGAATCGACTTCTTGACCCGCAAAATAATATATATTGTTTTTATCACAGTGCTCTAACCTGATTATTACAACGTAAATTATTATTATTAGCTTTTGAAGTATTCTTGTCGATAACGTCGCATTGTTCAGTTCAGCTACCGGAAAACTGCTTATTATTATTGTTTTTTTTTTTTAATACGTGCATTACTATATATACTTCGACCTATTCTTGTCATATTCTCCTACGGATCCGGGACGCAGTTTGCGAGACGAACTCACGTAGGAAGGCGAGCTTTTCATTGTAGGTAACTTCCTCTAAGCTACTTCTGGTGTGTTTCAGTAATGTAGGAATTGGATTGAAAACTCTGACCTTATGCATTTTTTTGCCACATTTAATTTGAATCCTATCGAGAGAAACTGTTTTGCATCGCAAAACGCAATTACTGTTGTCTTTGTATTTACTTGTTCGTCCTGGCTGGAGTCCAGTTATGGTGAAGTGTTTACAGTACACGAATCTACAAGACGTGCAGCCTTATGTTACCGGACTGGACCCATGGCATCGATCGGATTCCGGATGACAAAAAGTGCGTCAAAGTTTTACATGTGAATGCACGGCGTCATTAAATATAATTTACGAGTCACGATTCCAATTTGAATAGAAAAGACCTTGTTACGGCAGTACACTCTTTATTCTTTTCAAGAATACAGTCGGACCTCCGTTTGCAACCAACTCTCGTAAGCGACCGCCTCTCCTCAGTGACCAGTTTTCCAAAATACCAAAAATTTCTGAGTCAGATCACTATATTTTGAACCTTTTGTAAAAGGCTACCTTTAGAGCTAAAAGTTTGAAATTGTCTTTTGTTTTTAACCTCCCATAAGTGACCTCTTGACAGATAATAGTGCAGAAATTGGATTCCTGGGTAGCTGAAGGAAATTTCTCAATGGAAAGTACCGGATTTTTTTTCTCGATATTGGCTTTTCACGTGAATAAAACATTTAAAACATGGGGTTAGTCTCTGCAGTCACCATATGCTAATGAGGCAAAATTTTGACCCAATATGGTGTAACTTTATATTAAGCCCTTGTAAGCAACCACCTGGGTTTGACATTTTGGGTAGTCGCTAACAGGAGGTTCGACTGTATTGTGTTTCCGGCCGAGGCTGAATATTATTATTTTTCTGCCGATGTGAGATTGAAAATACTCTTGTGAATATTCTTAGATTATAGCGTATGACATTTCTGTTTTTCGTGTCTGGATGGTGTTAAAGTAATTTTAGAGCAAGCCTGCGGGTATTAAAGCCTGATACCACGCGCATGGCAACTTGCAGCATATAGCTAGTGCTGTTTTTGGTGCTTTTTGGCTATTTCTGTGGCTTAGAGAAAGGAAGAATTTTATACGGTTTAGTTAAAAACAGATAATTGTATAATTGTTTTTACAAAATTTCAACACAAAAATTGTATTCAGCCCAGGCTGAAGGTAAGAGAAAACGAACGAGACACGATTTTAAAACAACGTTTTGGGAATGAATTAACGTACCTAGCTACCGTGTTTCTTTGTTGTTTGGCCGCTTCTAAGATGGTTTTGAAGCGGCCTAGCAAGTCGGATAACTTACTCGTCAGTTTGTTACTGTTAGTTTTCCTCACTGATTGCACTCAGGTTTTCAGTTTAACCTAAAATTTCTGTCTCTCTAGTTGCACAGAGTACTTCGATGCTGCTGTGAAGGACGCGTTTCCGAGAAACAGATCGACAGTACGTATACTAGACGCGGGTGCGGGGCGCGGTTCAACCGCGTCCTACTTGCGGTCTCTGGGATACAATAACATTGATGCCTTAACAGTATCCAAAGAAAGACTGGACCGTGCAGAGAGAAGCGGACTGTACAGAAATTTTCTTTTCACTGCATTAAAAGCGGAATCCACTTTGTACGCCACAGGTGCGTTTGACGCCGTGATCTGCGCGGATGGCGTTTTTCCGGACGAAGTGGATCCTGATGCAATGGACGAGATGTTGCGCCTTGTTAAACCAGGTAGCGTTTTTTTTTTT
>Ga0126339_10002806_pt1 | contig 12541 bp, 18 predicted proteins | sample OrbTmetagenome_2_FD_92532 | JGI IMG/M metagenome (GOLD analysis project Ga0126339, IMG submission 92532) | Coral microbial communities from Petempiche,Puerto Morelos, Mexico - Orbicella T R C metagenome | ecosystem: Host-associated > Invertebrates > Cnidaria > Coral | place: Petempiche,Puerto... | reverse complement strand
TTCTTCTTCTTCTTCTTCTTCTTCTTCTTCTTCTTCTTGTGTCAAGTCTTACCTAAAACTGAGCATGTCTACAACATGTCTGTCATTATTGAATTTACTGCTATAGTGAGTTTTAAAGCTGATGTTTTAAGCTATAGTTTCTCATGATAGGCATGCAGCTCTGATGAAGGGCTAATTCTTGAAATGTCAGCTTTGCAAGCTCTCCTTGGCAGTTAAATTACCATTGCCAACTTCAAGTTGATATACAGCAAAGTGTACTACGGTCCTTAGCTATTTTTACAACAAATGACTGCATACTGTATTCAACAAATTGACAGTAACTATTTACACCTTGGATCATGTGTACTAAAGGCATCCACAGTTAAGTGTTGATCGATACCCTTAATTGATACCTTGGATCAACATCTCGGTTGCCACTCAATCGACACTTGATCAACAGTTGGTCGATAGTCAGCCGAGTGTTGACTGACTTGTTTGCATCCATTGAAAATTAGTTGACTGTTGACCAAGTTGTCAATCGAGTGTCAACCGAGGTGTCAGCAGAGTGTCGATTGACTACTGATCAAGATGTCGATCAAGAGTATTGATTGAGGGTATTGATCAATACTTGACCGTGGATGCCTTTAGTACACATGATCTTACACCTTTACTCACACATACATATAACCTGAGTGGATAGAGGCACTGAGAAAGTAAAATATTGATGTGTCGCTAAAAACACAACTTACACTTTAATATCTCAGCCAGGTCTGTAATTTGTAACACTCTAACCAACACACTGATCATCATTAATAATAAGCCAACACAAGAAAGGAACCATTTTATGCAGTTTAAGTTAGACTTTTATGCATATAATGTTAGGTTGTCATGGATGTGTATGAGAAGGAGAATCCAGAAGGTATCATCCTGAGCATGGGAGGACAGTTACCAAACAACATAGCCATGCAGCTTCACAGGCAACAGGTTTGTGTCAATCAATCAGTCAGTCGGTAAGTCCATCAGTTGGTTAATCCATCATTCTGTTGGTCTGTTGGTCCAACAGTCTGTCAGCCCATCAGTCTGTCAGTCCATCGGTCTGTCAGCCCATTGGTCTGTCGGTCCATGGGTCAGTCAAAAAAACTTCTTAATAGAGTACCCATGTTGTTTTCTGTTTGGCAGGGCAAAAAAGTAAATACACTTTAAAAACTAAGCTCTGTCTTTGTTGGTTAGGTTCGCATTCTTGGCACATCTCCTGAGATGATAGACAACGCAGAGAACAGATATAAATTCTCCAGAATGTTGGACAATGTTGGAATTTTACAGCCACAGTGGAAGGTTCTCACAACTCTGGAGGTGGGTAAGACAGAGGCCCTGCCCAGTCTTATAATCTTCTGTATGTGCCCTTCTTATTCCAAGTCTATATCTATATCTATATATTATAATTCACAAGGGTTTCCCATCACTGTGGATATTAACTAACTACTTAACAATTAAATATCTAAATATAAAATACGATCAGACTAAGACAAGTTAAAGGAGCTCAATCATGGCATTTTGAGTTATTTTGGTTGTGTACAAAATTACCTCTAAATTGAAGAAAACCTGAAAATAGTAGTTTACTAAGATAGAAAAACACCAAAGAGAAAATAAGAAACCATAAAAGAATAAGGATGGCTTCAGATGGAGAAGATTACCATGGATTTACAAACGAGGAACTTGAAAAGTTGTGCAAATTGTGATGTAGCTCCTTTAAACATTTACAGTTAAGCACTTGGCCGTTTTCTTTTTTTTTTGCAAAATGCTTGTATAAATTTCAGATTGCAACAGGAGATACAGCTATATTGTGCCAGCACATTGTATTTTAAATAGTTAATTTTGATTTTACTGTAACACCTTGCTTCTTAATTTATACCTTTGTAGGATGCAAAGAAGTTTTGTGCCACTGTAGGTTACCCTTGCCTGGTGCGACCATCCTATGTGCTCAGCGGTGCTGCTATGAATGTTGCTAATTCTGATAATGACCTTGCCATGTATCTGGGAAATGCTATGTCGGTATCAAGTGATCACCCAGTTGTCATCTCAAAATTTATTCAGGATGCTAAGGTGGGATGTGCTGGTTTAAAGTGTGTATTAAAAAAATGTCATACAGCTTTGCAAGAATCTTACGTGAAAGCTACATGTATGCCTGTTAATTTGGTAGGGTTTTACAACAGTAATATTATTATACTTTTACATGTATTTTCACACATAACCAAGACAGCTGACCTAATGTATTTGACTGAAATAGATTTTTCAGCTGACACTTTAGTGGGAGTTTTTCACTTACAGCGCGATTTTTCAAAGCACCCAGCCTAACCAACTTGGCATGGATGTCCACAACCACAAACTATGATTGTCATGCCTATTACCTAAGTAACACATTTTTTTACCCTCCCTTTTTTTCAGGAAATAGATGTGGATGCAGTAGCGTGTGATGGTGAGGTGGTTGTCATGGCAGTCTCTGAACATGTGGAGAATGCTGGTGTACATTCTGGTGATGCCACCATGGTCCTTCCTCCGCAAGATCTGAACGAGGAGACGCTCAAGAAAATACGCAAGATTTGTTTTGACATTGGGCAGGCCTTAATGGTTACTGGCCCTTTTAACATGCAGCTGATTGCTAAGGTAAGGGGTCAAGGTAAAGTCTTTGCTCAAGCGTACTGGCGCATGAGGCCGGCTCTTGTCTCCAATCCTGGCATAATATGAGGCGGTCAAGAGTATTTCTACCCCCACCTGGATAGAATGCTACTCCACTGCAGGGTGCCTCGCAGCATTAATTAAATTTGCCAGTAGCCATTTAAACAAGAGTAATGTGAGAGTGATGTCGTGCCCAAGAATGCAACTGGGTGACCCCATGTAGGATTTGAACACAGACAGCTTGATCCAGAATTGACCATACTAATGCTTAGGCGACCGCCTAAAATTACTGCGAAAACCATAAACCGTATGTTTAACTTATTGTGTTAAAATAAAGGCTTTCTAGTCTAGTCTATGTGCATGCCAATTTAACTTACCGCACCGTAATTAGTAACTTTTGGAAGCAAATTGTTGTAAGTACAGCGAACGTGGTCAACAAAATTTCCCGTAATTCCGGTTGCGCCTTATAACAGGGTATTTAGGTGAAATTTTCATTTTGCTTACTTGTCACAATCGTCTTCAAAAGTTTAGGGTGCGTCTTATAACCGAGTGCGTCTTATAAGTGAATAAATACGGTACATACATTACATAGGGAAAGTCCCGAATTTTTATCCAGTGTAACACATTAGCAATGTTTGGAGAGAGTTTTGGTTTAGGTGTTTTGTTGTTAACCTTTCTTTGTTGCAGCTGGGAGAAACTACAAGAACAAACTTTGCTATTGTGCTTTGATTTGCAGGATAATGAACTTAAAGTGATCGAGTGCAATCTCCGTGTGTCCCGCACATTCCCATTTGTGTCCAAGACTCTTGATCACGACTTTATTGCTATGGCAACACGGGTCATCTGTGGGGTGCCCGTGGAGCCAGCTCTGGATTGCACGGGATTTGGACGAGTTGGTGTGAAGGTAAATTTATTTTTTCCTTTAACCAACTTCAGGACAGCATAGTCTTTTTAGATGGTGAAATGTTTCTATAAAACATGGATGTTTGTGGGCTATCTGTGTAGACAAGCCAGTACTATATTTGTAATTTTTTTGTTTGTTCCTTCAAGGTCCCACAGTTTTCATTTTCGCGTTTGGCCGGGGCTGATGCCATGTTGGGTGTGGAGATGTCCAGTACAGGAGAAGTGGCTTGTTTTGGTGAGAATCGATATGAGGCCTATCTCAAGGGAATTCTTAGCACTGGATTTAAGATTCCTAAAGAGTGCATCCTGCTGTCGATTGGAAGCTTTAAGGTACGCAGAGAATGTTTCATCTTTAAGGTGTATTTTCTAAAATTTCATTGTAACTAAGCAATTGCCAGTGATCATACGTTACTTGCAAGAAATTTTGGATAAATTTAATTTCAGACACAAAAAGTGTCCGAAAATAACACCGTCCGAGAGTTTTAAGCGTTTGAAAATTTTAGCCTGCGAACAGGCTCCCGGCAAGCCCGAACCGATCGCTTCACTCTCCAAGTTCTTCACTTTCGCGCTCGCCAAATTTTTTTTTTCCGTCCTCGCCTGGAGCCTGTTCGCAGGCAGGAAATTTGAAGTGTCCCAAATATTTATTTAATTTAATTATTTATATTTAAAATTTTTAAGTAGCTCCCAAACTCGTAGTTTACTTTATGAAGTGAACTCTACCTGGGACAGTGCTAGAGATATATAACGGCTTGATAGAATTTGTGTTGTTTTCTCGACGGTGTAAGGGTGCAGTAAAACTATCAATTTTGCAGATGTTGTTTCAGTCTAATTCGTGTTTTGTTAGCGCAAATTTACTTTAGCTATTTCAACAGTGTCTGAAATTTTTGTCCCAAACTTGTCCGAAATGAGATGAAAAGTGACCGAAAATTAAACGTCCGAAATTTTAATCTAATTGTGTAAGTGATTGAAATCTACTGACACACGTGTTTGTATGTTGTTGATTATCTAGTCCAAGAATGAGATGCTGCCCAGTGTGAGGACAATGCATGAGTTAGGATTCAAGTTATACGCTAGTCCTGGGACAGCTGATTTCTACACGGAGCATGGAATCACGGTCAGTTGCAACTTAAAAGCACCAATTTTCTTTACTAATAACCACACGTGTCATATAAGTTACAAGAATTCACTGTGACGATCAGTTTAAAATTTGATTGAAGATTCTTTGATCTTGCCTATTTTAGAATAACACGTAATGAAAGTATAAGATTTGGTTGAGATATGTAGGGTGTGCTTTATTTTAAAATCTGGCGTTCAATCAGACTTGTTCAATATTTCATACAAAGAACTGACCTCGTTTTTGCCTGTGAACCACACGTGTACCTAGTCGCAAGATAGGTGCTGATTGGTTGACAAGCCATGACAGTTTGCCACGATAGTGTAGCCACTAGAGTAACGCCACAAGTGCCTGCTTGATGGGGCTCTCGTTTCTAAGTAAGGCTTACTTTTTTGAAGTTGACAAGTTCTGAGTAATGTCTTGTTAATAATTTTCCTTTTCCCGCACAGGTTAAACCAGTGGATTGGCCGTTTGAGGAAGGTGGCAACGGAGCCACGGAGCAGAGTATCCTGGACTACCTTGCACAGAACAAGTTTGATTTGGTGATCAATCTTCCTTTAAGGAACACAGGGTCGAGACGGGCGTCTTCATTCATAACACATGGGTACCGCACGCGCAGAATGGCTATAGATTATTCCATCCCTCTCATTACCGACATCAAGTGTGCTAAGTTATTAATTGAGGTAATCATGAATAAAATAGTTTAGATCCCTACGACAGTTGATGATTAAAGTAACTATTGAAACGTTTAGTACACGTATGCAAACCTCAACTCGAAAATAATGCCTGTTGTGTAAAATAAGTGAATACAGGACCAGAGCAGTTTTCTTTTAAGAGTGAACTGGAATAAAAAGATGTTAAACTTTCTTCCAGAAGTGGACAAAATTACTAAACCCCATAACCAACGTTCTTTAAATAAGTCAGGAACTTGGAATTTAATCAGTTGTAATAACAGTGTATCTCTTAACATGCCTGTAACCCTTTCTGTAGAGCTTATAAAATGTAGCCATAACAACGACCTTTTTGTTTCATGATGTTTTCAGGCCCTGAAGAGAATTGGTGGAGCCCCCAAAGTCAAGACACACATTGACTGCATGTCATCCGGGCGAGTGGTTCGTCTGCCTGGTATGATTGACGCGCATGTGCACATGCGTGAGCCTGGTGCTACCCACAAGGAAGATTTCTCATCCGGGACAGCGGCTGCTCTCGCTGGTGGCGTGACAATGGTGTTGGTCATGCCAAACACTAACCCTGCCATTGTCGATGAATCAGCATTCAATCTGGTTAGAAAGGTAAGGCAAGAGGCGTGATACAAGCGTTACACTTGTGCTAGCTATACGAAACTCTTACCCTGCTATTGTCAATGAATCCGCATTTAATCTGGTTAGAAAGGTAAGGCTAGTAGCGTGACGCAAGCGTAATGCTTGTGTTAGCTTTACGTCATTTTATCTGGTTAGAACGATAAGGCAAGTGGCGTGACACAAGCATAAAACTTGTGTTAGTTGTACCAAACATTTAATCGGTCATTTTCATCTGGTTAGAAAGGTAACGCTAGTAGCGTGACGCAAGCATTACACTTGTGTCAGCTTTACCAAACAATAAACCTGCTTTAGTCAGTATATCATCGTTTAACCTAATCAGGAAAGTAAGATAAGGGATTTCACACCGTGACGGTCTGCCCTTTTATTTTTCAGTTGGCGTCAGCTGGTGCGCGCTGTGATTATGGCCTGTACCTGGGCGCCAGTGCTGATAATTATTCAACAGTCAAAGATTTAGCTCACCTGTCTGCTGGTCTCAAAATGTATCTTAATGAGACTTTTACAACGCTTAGACTTGATGATATGTCAACTTGGATGAAGGTGAGTGTCCTAACTCTATTAAGACTATTAAGAAAGTCAATTCCTGATAGAAAAATATGATGCAATCCAACGCCGAAATACTTAATAAGTTTCTGTTTTGTTTATCATATGTATTTGTTTGTGTACCGTGTTGTCAATTGCCAAAGTAGTAACAAATGCTCTGACACTATGAATTTTGCTTGCAGTTTTTTAAATCACACATGGCTCAATCTCGTGACTTTTACCGTTTCGAGTTTAGATGACCCTGAATCACGGTTTCACGCTTTTGTTTTTAGCATCTTGAACAGTGGCCAAAACACATCCCTCTAGTGTGCCACGCTGAAGGAAGAACCACTGCTGCCATCTTACTGTTAGCGGAGCTGGCTGAAAGACCTGTTCACATTGCTCATGTGGCACGAAAAGAAGAGGTAAACATTGTACTTAAATAATCAGGTGATTACTACAAAAAACGTTATCCATGTCTGTCTGTCTGTCTGTCTGTCTGTCTGTCTGTCTGTCTGTCTGTCTGTCTGTCTGTCTGTCACCCAGCCTGCCTGCCTGCCTTCTCGCCTGAAAGCCTGGAAGCTTGTTCTTTCATGCCCAGCTATCTACCTGTCTCCCTGCTTTCTTGTTTTCCTGCTGTCGCTCTGCATGTGGACATTCGCATTCGCCTATTGGTAGATTGCTCTCCCCCAAAAAGCCCAGATTGAAAGTATACTGAAGGTTTCTTCAATGAAACTTGTTCATTGACATAATTTGTGCACTGGTCTCCAAATGCAGTCAGTGTTTTACTTTTAAACTGATCTTAAGTTGTAAACAAAGTGCTGCTAAACGCGTTCTATTCGTTCCCCGTCTATAATTCTGCTAATTCTTGGTAAAGGTACATGTATTTGTTGAATAGATTCTTGTGATTCGTGCTGCTAAAGAGAAAGGAATCCAGGTCACGTGTGAAGTATCACCGCACCATTTGTTTTTGACGGAGGATGACGCGGACAGGATTGGCGGCAAGAGGTATGGGGTCAAGCCACCGCTTGTCACGGCTGAGGACCAGAAGGCACTCTGGGACAATCTTGACGTCATCGACTGCTTTGCTACTGATCATGGTAAGTACCAATGATGAAACATCGTGTTTGATCGTCTTGTCGTGTGACGATGTTTGTGTTCCAAATCTGAGCAACCAAATAACTTGTTTTTGCGGATTTCTAAAGATGTTTTCCTTTTTTGCGACCGTAATTAAGGCAAAGGGGTGTTATCTAGTTATTCTTTTTGAGGATATCAAATAACAAACATACCATTAAAGCGTCATTAAGCCGCCCTCTTGAAAGTTATTAGACTCAAATTAACGTCAAGCTATTCTCCTAGACATGGTTTGTAAGCGTGAACTGAGTTCTTTTTAAAAGAAATGAGCCCATCCCTGGCAGTGGGAGCCTTTGGGTAACACCATAGTAGGAGGGAAGTCAAGTGGCAAAAATAGATTGATCACACACAAGATAGTTTCCAAGCCACGTCGTACGCAACACGCTTGGGCTGTGCGTATCATTGTGTTATGACAGATTGTCGTTTTGTTGTTCTGTAGCACCACACACACTGGAAGAGAAAGATTCTGAGAAACCACCGCCTGGATTTCCTGGCCTGGAGACCATGCTTCCTCTTTTGTTGACTGCAGTTCACCAGGGGCGATTGACGATTGATGTAAGAAACAAACCATGTTTATTTCCCAGCGTGTGAAGGCAGCCACCCATGGGTACCTGTGTAACTAACAAACAGCTCTATACTGATTTAGTAACTGGGTTATAAGTAAACTGTTATGCAAGCACTTTTTGTAGATATTGTTAACGAGCAAACATGCTCTTGACTAAAGCGACCAGAATGAGTGAATACTTTACAAAAGACCAGGGCGACACGTTATTTGCCCGTCTTTCGCTTGACCCAGGCCCTAGGAGCTCGCTCGTTCGTACAAATTACATGCTTACTATTTCTCGAACAATGTTTTTTTTTTATTAAAGTGGACTGTTTCGGTGTTAAGTCAGTAAAAACAACAGATGTATTGGACATTGTTTGTCAGTATCAATGAACTTTCTAGCATGTAATTTTAAAGAATGGCGTAATGGTACAAGTTAATGCATATTGCGTGTTTTGCTTTCAGGATATCATCCTTCGCTTGTGCACAAATCCACGACAAATCTTCAGTCTTCCCGAGCAGAAGGACACGTACGTGGAAGTGGAAATTGGTGAAGAATGGAGTATTCCGTCAGCCATGACTTATTCCAAAGCTCAGTGGACACCGTTTGCTGGGATGAAAGTCAACGGTTGCGTCAGAAGAGTTGTACTGAGGGGCGAGACAGCTGTCATAGACGGCAAGGTATGTCCAGTTATAACTTCACTTGGGTTCATTTTTGTATTGACAACCAGGTCAGATAGAAATTTCAAGTGAATAAAGTAAAGCTGGTTATTATTACTTGTTTAGGCTATAACAGACGGATGTATAAAGACAGATAAAAAATAAATAATTTTTGGTCGTTGTGTTTCATGTTCTCGTGTAACCCTGAATTTGGTCATCTCATGTTGTTTGCGGTACACACGGCTTAAAAATATGCTAAGATGCATAACGCACATGTTCTTGTTGGGTTTGTCGATTTGCTCATGACCCTCTGTTCGTAATTCATTTTATAATCGTTGTAGGTGTTGGCAGCACCTGGATCAGGACAGGATGTACGGGTGATGAGCTCAGTGGCTCCTCCGCCACCTATCTACCAGCCTCAGCCCCTTGTTCCACCAGGCAGCCCGAGGAAGACAGACAGTCGCTGGGCCTTTCCACCCTCTGTCCATCGGTTTGTTGATACGCATCTCGGAGCTGAACCTCTGGCCTTGCCTTTAGGAGGTACTGTTCTGACAACACGTGTGTGATCATGCTGACGTACAACTTCCAAAATAGTAACCTTGTACGTTTGTGTGCGACAGTGGATGGGCTTCGCGCCAAAACTGACGCTGCCAACTGTTTAAGAGCAGTCTCGCGGGCACACAATGGTCAAACGTACGGCGCGCGTTTTCATTCCTCGTCAAAACCGCATTTACTGAATGTAAATCTTGCTCGCAAATTCATAAAATTTGCTACTTATGACAAAGAATATGGACAAAGAATTGACAATTGTTACATCCAGCAGTTTTGTCGCCACGCATTTTAGTTTGCTCCTGTATTGCAGTGTCGGATTTCGAAGTTAGAGGTCACACTTACTTTTCTGACTCGATAGCTCTAGACAGATTTGCAGAAGATTTCATTCATTTACTGTTATTACTGCTTTTCTTTTCAGAGGGGACTCCAGAGTCTGTACCACACTCTCTTCTCACCCCTCCCCAGGCAGTGTCACCTGGTGCGCACCCTCATATTCCACTGACACTTCCCCGGGTGCCAGCCCATGTCTTTTTGGGTCAACACATTCTGAGCGCCAGCAAATTCAACAGAGAACAGGTATATTAATTATTATTAATGATGCAGTTCTAGAGGTTTCATTGGCTTAGCCATCACGGTATATGAGCAATTATACCGTGTTCTATAAATATGGTAAGCGCACGCGTTATTTTTTTGGGGGGCGTTTTTCTTTTTATTTTGTTTTCGTTTTCCATACTTTGGGACGTTTTTAATAAAACAGTTATTATGAAATGATCATAGCCATGTATCTATGATCTCATATCGAAAGCGCGCTGGTGGAATAATTGTTAATTAGCTGGTCCTAGCTCTTGGTTGATAAGATATCTTTGTAATGTTATTATCCTGTCTTTACTCAGCTTCATTACTTATTCAACGTGGCTCATTACATGCGACTAATCGTACAAAGAGAGAAGGGCCTGGATCTACTTAAGGTAATGACTTCTCTTCTGATTGGTTAAAACTTGCCACGTGACGTGACATTGTGAACTTGTGGACAACGGTCTACCGTGAGTAAAGAGTGAGTGCTAAAAATGAAAACCATGAAGCATTATCTTTTTGTTTTGTTTTGTTTTTTCGGTCACGGAGCTATCGCCTTCTCGGCCGTATCCTCACCTGGCACATTTTCATCTAAAAACTTATCACCGTTATTAAACTGAATTTGGCTTTGAACGTTGATACTGTTGAAAACCTGATTTTCGTTTTTGGGTGGAACGCGTTTTCCCTCCACTAGGCCTGATCCAGTAGGCCTGATCTTTTACTGTGCTCTCGGCTTCGGTCCCCGTCCGCCTTCGTAGACTTAGCAGTTACGCTATCAGATACAACGTTATGCGACCAAAAATTGTGGCTACATGTAGGACACGAGATTGTTTGATTGATTGATTGATTGATTGCTTGATTACAGGGTAGGGTAATGGCATCGTTATTCTATGAAGTCAGCACCCGAACATCATCTTCGTTTGGTGCGGCGATGCAAAGACTCGGCGGGTCTGTGATCTTCATGAAGGAACACGATTCCTCAGCCAAGAAAGGAGAAAGCTTAGCAGGTAACGCATTACATTCAAAGGAAAAAAGTCGACTAGCTTGTACTTTAGAATTTTACGGACGGTTTGTTTTACCCGATCCTTGTGGGAGACTGAAGGTGGAGAATATTTTTGTTTGAGAAACAGACTTCTCGATAAATTAAATGTATGTCTCCCTCTCTCGAAGTAACAAGGCTCTCTTCAGATGCAGAGCGATATCTCATCATGCTTTTTGCAGTAGCTGACCACGGTTGAATGGTAAAGAAACGGCGAAAGTAATGCGCCCGTTTGGCCATCGGGTAAACCATTCTGTTTTAATGGTTATTTATGTGTTTGTTGCAGATTCAGTGCAGGTGATGTCATCTTACTGTGATGTGGTGGTGATTCGACATCCACAGCCTGGAGCAGTTCAGGTAAGCCATCCGTGTCTGTCTGTCGGTCGGTCGGTCGGTCGGTCAGACACAGGCAGGCAGGCAGGCAGGCAGTCAGTCAGTCAGTCGGTCGGTTAGTCCGTCCGTCCGTCCGTCAGTCAAAAAAGTCAGCTTTAAATCGCATTTTTGTGATCTGATCCAAATCAGCATCAATAGTAAATAACAAATCTCTTTCTACTCTCATTAACTGGAATTTACATGCAGTTTTTTTCTGGCTATGAGATCATAGTTGAGAGTGGTGCTCATATTCAGGCATTTTCCCAACTACAGGAAGCTGCGGAACACTGCCGCAAGCCAGTTATCAATGCAGGCGATGGAGTTGGAGAACACCCAACCCAGGCGCTTTTGGACGTGTTTACCATCCGTGAGGAGATTGGTACTGTGAACGGCTTGACGGTAAGTACTGATTAGAGGCTTGGCTTTTGTTAAGTGTTAGATTTGGCTGTGAAGCGTCTTGTTCTTACCTTGAGGTATCGTTTCTCTTTACCACGTGTAAGTCGCAATATTTTCCTCGTGTTGTAAACGCAGCTTTTTCAGTTTTCGAACAGCGCCTGTACAAAAGTATTTTCAGGGAAGTGAACTCTAAGAGCGGTCCGGGTTCGAGCCCTGGCCGGGGACATTGTGTTGTGTTCTTGGGCAAGACACTTAACTCTCACAGTGCCTCTCTCCACCCAGGTGTATAAATGGGAACCGGCGAACTTAATGCTTGGGGTAACCCTGCGGTGGACTAGCATCCCATCCGGGGGGGGGGGGAGTAGAAATACTCCTTGTCGCTTCATGCTACAGAAAGCGGGATAAGCTCCGGCCTGATGAGCCACTTGGCTCGTATGCAGACTTTACCTAACACCAAGAAACCTTTCTTTGTCGTTTGTGTTTTGTTTAGGTAACAATGGTGGGAGACTTGAAGAATGGCCGTACTGTTCATTCATTGGCCAAGCTTCTCTGTCTTTATAACGTCACGCTCCGTTACGTTTCACCCGCTGCACTGCGCATGCCTGACTCGGTGCAGGAGTATGTTCAAAGCAAAGGGATCCAGCAGGTATATAAAAAATGCTTTTGCCAGAATAACACGCTCTTCTAATACAAGAACGTGATGACCAATGATTTTTCTTTGTTATAAAGTAGCTGGTTGTCCTTTTCTATCGGCGCGC
>Ga0126339_10002805_pt1 | contig 12544 bp, 11 predicted proteins | sample OrbTmetagenome_2_FD_92532 | JGI IMG/M metagenome (GOLD analysis project Ga0126339, IMG submission 92532) | Coral microbial communities from Petempiche,Puerto Morelos, Mexico - Orbicella T R C metagenome | ecosystem: Host-associated > Invertebrates > Cnidaria > Coral | place: Petempiche,Puerto... | reverse complement strand
TTTTTTATGTTATTATTATCTCATTCCAGGCTTTTTCTTTTAACATAATCTAGTTTCGTGGAAAGTACATCAATCAATTTTTTAACTGTAAGCAAATAGCAATGCCAAGCGTCACAAGACTTCTGAAGAATCAGTCACGTGCATGTAACAATTTCAGTTATATACCCAGTCCACTTACATTTGGACCTGTAGTGGCAAAATCGGCAGTGTTGGTCTGATTAGAGAACACGATGATTTCACAAATGTCAGATATCCTTTGGTGTAACGTTTGAAACTGAACGTCATTATATTCTTTCAGCTTTGCAACTGCCAGGGATGCATCAGCACGGTCGTCTGTGTCATTCGTACCAGAACAAACCTAATGAATTTTAAGAACGATTGAGAATTCAAACAGATTGAGGAGATAATTGGTGCATTTTATTAATTGCAGCATATGTAGGTCAAATACTTCACTGAATTATATAAGACTGTTCGTAGCCTTTGTTTTGTTTTTGGTTTTTAACTGAGAGGCTGTGCAGGTATGTTTTTTTTTTTTTCAACGAAATGAACAAGATTCGTTGTCCCTTCTATGTACATGTATGCTTCTTCTAATTCTTCTCTACTTGTTAAAGTCAAGATTTTGAACTCAGAGTAGCTGTCGACCCACACTTTTTCTATTCCATCCCCCCAAACCACCACCATTCATGTTATCTTGGGTTTATCAAAGCGCTTCTGAGGTTAGCATTTTCACGACCACTCTGTCAGTAACCATGGTTACTTGTAACACCTTGGTGCACTACGGTATACGCGAAACTACTCTTTCCATGATTATTTCAGTGTAGTTCAAAAAAATATGCAATATATTGTTCTCACCTTGGCAAGAACACGAATGCCTTTATGACACATTCCAAAGAAGGGATAAAGCTCTCTCTTTCCTTCCTCATATTTCATCAACGTCTTATAAATCTCAGTTCCATTTAAGTTGAAAATAATTGGAACTCGGCTATCTTCATCGATTTGGTTAAACTCGACAAGACAAACAATCAAATCGCCTCGATACGCCATTTTTTCTGCAATAACGTTAAGAAAGTTAAGTCAGTAAAGCTGTCATGAGAAAGAAAAAACTAGCAATATTTAAGAGCAAATGTCCACAAGAATCAAAAAATAGTTCGGCAAGGCTTGAAAAATAGAATTTGCCCTACTGTTGCATAAAAGTAGGCCTTAGTAAAAGTAAAAACGCTATGTAGTTTTCTTCTTCAAATATCTTGGTATTTCTGAGAAAAAGAACATTACCGTTTTCACGTCCAGACATCAAACTAAGGAGTTCTAAGTGGGCTGAAAATTGGCCATTTTCATTCGATTCGCATTTCGCAACTATTGAGCACAGAAAAGTTGCAATACAACCAGCTTATAGACCCTTTGCACGATCCGGTCACATGGTACGGAATTAATTACGCTGGAACGCAAGTTACGCAGTGGGACTTCCAAAACAAAGGAACTCGTACGAGTCCAGCCCGACTTTCCTTTGTTTTGGAAGTCCCACTGCGTAACTTGCGTCCCAGCGTAATTAATTCCGTACCATGTGACCGGATCCTGCAAAGGGCCTATTGCAGAACTATTCCGTGTCGAAAAAAGCCCAGTCTCAAGAATGTTGGATTTGTCTAACTATTTAGTGGTAAACAAAACCAAAGTGTTCTCCAACGATGAGTTCGTCAGTCGGTGAAAACAATTGTCATTTTGACCATGCGCCATGTCTCGGAATTCCAAAAGATTTTAGATTCTAACTATACTAGGATAGGTCTTTCAATATATGTAAAGTTTAGTTTGGGCAAATGATTAGGCACTCGTCAAAACATTATTCAAATCATACCCCCAAAAAATAAAATCACGCCAGCAGTCGAATGCGTGACCAAAAGAACTACCATTGCTTTTGTCATTACATCACTTCAATTCGAAATATCACAGGAATGACTTAAACATAAACCAACATATATATGTTTACCTTAGCTGGGTTATCATGTCTTGACTGTCAAACAACATGATAATGCTTTTGGTCACGCACTCGGAAGCTGCTGGCGTGATTTTGTGTCTTTTGTGAACGATTTTGAATATTTTTTTTGACGAGTGCCTAATCATTTGTCCAAACTGAACTTTACATATACTGAAAGACCTATCCTAGTATAGTTAGAATCTAAAATCTTTTGGATTTCCGAGATATGGCACATGGTCAAAACGCCAATTCTTTTCACCGACTGACGAACTCAATTTTGGAGACCACTCTGGTTTTGTTTACCGCTAAATAATTAGATTAACCCAATATTCTTGAAATCGTCCTTTTTTAGACAAGGAATAGTTTTGCAATAAGCTGGTTGTATTACAACTTCTCTGCGCTCAATAGTTGCGAAATGCGAATCGAATGAAAATGGTCGATTTTCAGCCCAGTTGAGACTCGCTAAATTGCAGGAAATTAAGTCTGAGAGTTAAATCGTAAATGTCGCTTTTCCCGGAAAGACAAAACTATTTCAAGGAAAAAACTACAGCCTGTTTTGCACCCTTGCTAGGGGCTAGCTATATGCAAAAGACCAGCGAATTTGACTTTTCTAGCCTTCCCTTGCCTTGATTTTGTTTGATGTTTGTGGGCATTGCTCTTAATGACAAAAAACAGTTAAAGAAAATAAATACACGGAAGCTCCTAACTGATCTTATAAAGCAAGCAAATAGTACAGAACGTGAATTTTTTATCGTGTTAATGTGTCCGGCTTAACTAAACACAACCTATCGTCCTTACCCAAGTCCACATGACAAATAATGTAGTTTGGGCGATTAATTCAGATGCATGGACGAGTAGGAGTTCACCAACTTGCTTTTTCAATGTATAATAGCGGAGCTCCTGAGCGCCAAAGACGAACGAGCGGAGCTCTATACCTCAGAAAATTTGGTAACCCATCGATCTAAAAAGTTTTGCTGTCCGTACGTTGTACGTCCGTGCGCCAAGCCTCATACCTTGAGAAATAAGAGAGTAGCACCATTACCATAGATACTTCTTTGATATTGGACATCCATGTTATGATTAATTGACAGCTGTCAAAACAAGGTATCCGCTGACTCAGTATCACGTGACCAAATCGTGGGCAATTAGGAGCTCCGCTTTTACGCTTGGTTAAATCTATATATTATAACTTTGTCTTGGTTGCATGTTTATGCGGAATCACTTAAAAGCCATTACCTGACGTTTATTTAGAAGAAGCTGTTAGAAGGAAAGGAAAAAGTTATGATTCAAAAGAAGTTTCCATGCTGAAGAGGCAATTTGAAGGCTAAAGAGAACGGTTTTAGGTACTATAACATTCCAATTTCGCCACCGTTGCGATTAACAACTCTGAAATAAAACTGCTACCTTCCACTGGTTGAGCACTTTTTGTATCTTTACTTTCACAAGCGTTAAGGAGATGCCCGTCTGATGTATAATAACCAATAGTGTCATTAGATTCGCCAGCAGACTTGTGTACGTTGTGGTTTTCCCTTACCACCCCGACAACCAGCTCTCGCTTCCCTCCATCTTCCTGTATCAAAACCTTGCAGAAAAAAGCCTTTAGTTAGCTTTATATTGAATAGAGAGTGCAGCAAGTGAATGTCTTTTACACTTCGCTTTTCTAGATGCCTATAAACGTCGTACTACAAATTGATGTTTGACGTTTAAAAAACTGAAAAACATGTAAACATCAAACATCAATTTTTATCCTCTTGCCGGGTTAGTTAACGGAAATCTGAAATGACAAGTGAAGTAAGGTAAACTCTTTACAGGAAAAATAAATGCGGCACACGCAGGCAATTTTTTCTGTTATAATTATTATATAAGTACCGTAAATTTCTTCGACAGTTTCTCTTTAATTAATTAATCATGCACAAATATTGCTGTAGCTTGAAATATTGCTTTAGCTTGGAAGACCGCGCAAAAGTATGACCACTACATATTTATCCTGTACGTACATACACGACACTCTGTATTTTCTGAATATACTTGACTTATTGACTTGGCAGTTAGAATGATGAGAAATATAACATATGTTTTTCAAAATTACCTCAAGTTTAGGGAATTTTTCAGAGAAAGGCAGTTTACATCTAGCTCCATGGAAATCCTGTGCCTCCAACTTGCAGGCTTTGCAAAGGTCTTGACCAACGTAGGTAAATAAACAGCCTTCAATTTGTATTCCACGACTGAACCATGCCTAGAGGAATAACCATCTGTTAAGGCTCGACGAGGCTTAATAAATGATTTGTTGAGCGATCGATCGATTGATCAGTTTATTTTGAGTAAATCAACGACGGAAAGATTCGTTCTGAAAAGTCTGGAAGAGTACTTTCTACTAAACCCATTTTTAGTTTTAAAAGTAAGATTGTTATTTATTCTCCTAATGAGTTAAAAAAATTTTCACAGACAAAATTCTTTTCCCACACTGATAACTTACTATGATACTAAGTGGAGTTGGAGTTAAATTAAGGTACCATTCATAGTCTCGAGGCAATTTCGATACTCTATATGAATGTCTAGAGCGGTTTTCATTTGAGTTCCAAAAAGAACTTGGTTTTGCATCAACTACGCCAAAAGATTGGCTTAAAAACTCGCGCCACTTTTTCATCCAATCAGAAGTAAAACCAAAACCAATTGTGACTCACTGGCACTCTCACTCGATCATACTTACATCCGGGCCAACAGGGGCCACCTTCGTCGTGTGCGATTGATTGGAAAACACTTTCCGAGCAATTTGATTGCACATTTCACGGTTCCTGCGTGTCTCAGTTAGCATGCTACTGATCTTGCTTTCATCTTCACAGGAAAAGTCACAAAGAAATGTGTTCAGTATACAAAAGTTTTAAAAATGTGCCTAAATTTTGGTCTATATTGTATTGCACGTCCCATTCATAAACAAATTGTGCTGAAGTGTAAACAAAGGGCCTTGAAGATATAATAATAGGAAAAAGGGAGCTTAAAGCTACAGGTATATAATAACAATAATATTTAAAGACAACGTATTTGTTACCTGTTAAAGGGAACGAAGATCCATGTGTGGCAAAATAAGCAGCTTTCAGTTTATCAAGAATACTATCCAAATTACTATCCTAAGAGGAAGAAATGAAAAAAAAAAAAAAAAAGAATCATTTAGCATACGTATCATAAATAGTCTACTGATGACATTTCTTTCCACAGCTAATTCTAAATTGCAAACAAGAATTAAACGAGCTATGCTGGACAGTGGCACATCTTGAAGATTTTAGCCGTAGCCATATTTGCTTTTTGCTCAATTTTCAAGTTATTGACAATTCTTTGGCGGTGTTTCATAGCCCCCTCAAGAAAGTGTCTATTGTTAAATACACATTTTGTCAAAGAATACTAATTTGCATTAATAGCCAGCCAGGAAATGCGTATTCACATCGTTTATCTGGTATAATAAGTATGTACGTTTTCAACTTTAAAACACTTCAACAGACTGATTAAGAACTGGCTAATTAGCCTACGTTAACCTCATCTCGTTGTTGACCAACAGGCGATAATTCTCGTTGCAACATTTTCGGAGTGCTTGCGAGTGTTCGCACTGTTTTCTTTTGGAAACACTACTAGACTGACAAAAATCTCTGAAAACGGAATTCGTATTCGTTCCTCGAGAAAATTACATGTTATTTGGAGAATTTAACTAATTCTGATTATAAAGCTGCGATTGACCAACATCCTTTCTAGGAAAATTGCATTTAAATCTACAGAAACCGGAATAAGCTATCGGCGTCTACGGGACCCTTTGACCCGATGCCATCAGACCTTACCATACCTTCTCTGCACTGGCTGGATCCTCCCCAGATGTCTTTCCGGGGTCAGGTATTGGACTGTACCAATTTCGAGAGACATATATTCGTCGACAGGAATTGATGCATTGAATTAACAATATTCCAAGCTGGGATAACAAGTTCAGTGGAACGGGAATAGGATGGTAGTTGCTGAACGTTCTAATAATGATAGCCTTTCTGAAGGACCACTCCATCAGCGAGTTGCTCTGCAATACATTGAATATTCAGTGCGTGTAAACTGTCTGTATTCTCATTCATCAAGAATATTCCAAAACATAAAGAAATTGTAGCTGGCAGAAATCATCACTGATGTTCGCAAAAATATTGAGTTGTCATAAGTATCGTGCCACCATGAAAGACCTATCCATTTATTCGTTTAATTTAATGGTCATAATACCATTGGTAACAAATGAGGTTTATTAAATCTATTCGACATTTAATGCTATTTGGCCATTCGTTTTTTCCTTTAATACTTAAAGGTGATAAAATAGACAAAGCAACGTCTATTTTTATTATCCCGTTTTGGACCTGTGTGGTTGTCAGTCGATTCATAGACAAATTCGGCTAACTCACGCGCGGGTATCACGTGACTTGAATTGGGTACAACAACAACCAAAACAAGTGCGTACGTATTGAAATTTAGAGATAAATAAGCCACGATTCCGCGGTTTTGTTGCACCGGAGACTGTCAGAACAGCTCCGCTAACCGAAAAAATCTGCCGTTTTACGGGTTTCCGTTAAATTTTAAAAGTCTTCTCTCTGTTTGGATCGTGAAAATGAAAAGAGATCCACGATATTTCAACGTCAGCACTGCAGCGAATACTTTACATTAGAAGATTTTATTAATCCTTACTCTAGTAAAAATCGATTGAAGGCCGATGCAGTTCCTTTTTTCGTGGGATAAAGATAAGCGGGAGAAGTCCAAGCGGTGAAGAGGTACGCTTCAGAAAAGATGAATCAAAGCAGAAAACAAAACGAAGCAACAGATTCGGCAGCATTTGAAGGAGAATGTGTCACGTTGATCTCGACTGGGGCTGGCGAAGAAATTATTTCTCGAAAGGCCACAAACATCTTGAGGATGAAATCTGTAGTTAATTAGGTGAACATCTTAGAATTCCCTGGTTACATAATTTTTTTGTATCCTACCTTCTTTCCGAATGTACAACCCAAAGAAAGAGGGAAAATTTATTACACTTTTCACAGTATTTAACAGTCATGGTGAATTCCTGAATATCATTACAATTTCTGTTGCCTAATCTAGATAGAAAAATGCAGATTTACTGGGATACTACCACGAGAGAATCAAGTGTTATTAACACAGAGAAACTGCTCTCGAAATATACCAAGACTGGGGTGGTCATGTAAAGATTGCAACACTCAGGATATCTTTGATATTAAGACATGAATAATCGTTCAACTGGAACAATAATGCAAATACATGATTGCAGTGTCCTTCCTCCCTTACCCGAAGAGCGTTCCTAATTAATTAAAAACTTCTGCCCTACCATCGCTTTCCCTGAAGATTATGGCTAAAATGAGGCTCTTCAATTTTTCTTAGAGATCTTTAGCAACGTGCCTTGACATGGGAAATCCTCCAACTACTGACACGTGTAAACATCGTCAATATACCCTTCCCGAAAGAACTTCTAGCTTTTCTCTCCAGCATTCTTTTTTCCGCCTTGCTCGAGCCACGAAGACCATGTTCGTTGACCCAAATTTTGGAAAATTTGACTATTTCTATTCTTTATTGAATAAACAACTACAGCAACGCACATGATTAACACAACAAATACAAGCGGCTGTAATTATAAAGAAAATGTTAAGGGAGCCTCGTTTTCACGCAGTGTAAACACCCAATTCAATGTGACGCGTGTGTTAGTCGAATTTGTCTATTAGCACAGACTTTGCTTGGATTGGCAAACGGGTTATCCACAGAAGATGACGAGCTACTTGAGATACGATGTACCTGGATTCTACCTAAGAGAGGCTTGTAGAGCCATAATCAACAAAAGAAAGAAATAAAATGCATAAAAAGTGATGGCAACCTTAACCACTAGTAGATGTTTCACTATTGCATATTGTACATACACTGTAATTTTTTAGGCTAAGCTGTTCTGGTACTTGTATCAAGTTATACTCAAAAGCAATCAAACAAAAAATAATCAAGTTGGCTAAAAAAAAAAAAAGTGATACTAAGCCTTTAACATACCTCTACGCGCTCGTAAGTGCTAGAAAGAACAGCAATCATCATATTGACCAGAAGAATGAGCGCTGATATGATGAAGACACCGTAAAGTGCCTGTGCAATGTAGTTTGATGGAGAATCGTTAGAGACGAAGGGCTCCACATCTGCAATACCTAGAAGCGTCCAGACGAGATGCTGAATTATCTCCCAAAAACTGCAATCGCAGAGAACACGTTAATAATAAAGAAAATCGTATCGTTAGATCAAGATGATAATCAACTATAAAACTTCGTATACTGTAAATAATATATCTAAAACACCGCGAGTGGTGCGATACAATTCGCATCATTGTGATTCGCAAAATTGATTTTGTTCATTACGTAAGCATCGGTTAGGGAGTACTATTTGTTTTGTTTCTTGGATAGTGGCTTGATGGATAGGGGTTGGTTGGTAGTTTGGAGGGTGATAGATTGGTGGGTTCGGTTGGGTGGGTAGTTGTTGGGTTGATTAATTGCATGGGAGGTTGGTGTGTTGGTAGGACGTTTGGTGGGTTGGTACGTGGGTTTGTTAAATGGTTGGTTTATTGCTTTGTTGGGAGGTTTATTAGTTGGTTGGTTAGTTAGTTGCTAGGTCGGCAGTTGGTTTGTTGGGTGGTTGGTTGGGTGGGTGGGCGGGTGGGAAGTGAAGGAGTGGGTGGGTGGTTGGTTGGCTGGGTAGATTGGTGGGTTGCTGGGTTGCGGGTTGCTGGCTTGGTGTTTTGGTGGGTTGGTCGAGTGGTTTAAATGGTTTGTTTTTTGGTTGGCAAGTTGTGTGTTCGATCAGTCAGTATGGCAGCTCTGCCTGTGTACGTAACATTTAATACTTCGTGACATAAAAAATATAGTAGTGCCTGATAGGAACATTTTGCTAGATAAATTGGGACCTTAAAGAATATTAACTTACCAAGAGAACCCAATGCCACTGCATATCCTTGGGGAAAAAAAGAGCGAAGATCAATGGTACGCAGACCGATACGCTGGCTATAGCCAAGATTGCTGTAAGTTTAATGAACTTGTCTGCTAGCTTCAGCTAAGACTTTTGTTTCAGGTTCTTTTTGTTATTGTTGTGGAACGAAAATATAATTCAAGCGGTCTCTGCCTTATAGACTTCTAAAAGTGGTATTTATTCAGGCTTGTTGCGATGGACTAACATCCCATCCACATGGGGAATAGAAATATTCCTAGTAGTTTGATGCTACAGAAACCGGGCTCGTATGCAGACTTTACCATTCAGGCTTCTAACCTCGATCAGTTTCTTTCAATAAAAGAATTCCGTATGCAACATCGGTAATTTCATTGAGTTTAAAATTCAGTTACATTGAAAGGCTATTGAAAATAGGCTACGGTTGTTCTTGTATCTATTGTCCAGAGTAAATCGCTTTCGCTTCCGGCTATCTTTGACAGAATGGTCGATGCATTCCGCATTTTTTGGATTCAAATGCTGTTTTGTTTGCAGGGAATACAAAATTTCACTTTGTTAAAAAGGCGACCACCACCTAGGCATGTAAAAAAAAAAACGTTCCTGTAATTACCGCCTGCTAGTCTTACATCTTTATCTGTGAATGATTTAGATAATTACTTGGACCAAACGAAGAAAAATGCTCTGATACTCATTTCAGAGGGCAAGCTTTGTCCAGCCACACAGGAATCTCCAAATTGTGAAGTAATGAGCAGGTTTACTCTCGCCAAAAAGATCTCCTGAAAACCATTTTACAAAGAAATGGATAAAAGGCCTTATAAGCTAAGGGAATTTGTAAAATTAGAAAAATTAAACATTCTAACCCCTCCGATCGTAATACTCCTTCGTCATCACCAGTGAAAGAGTGCTCAGCAAGTAAAACTTTGGTCATCGCCAGCGAACATGCTAATATCCACACCACAAACTGGACAAATATGACGGCCACATCTTCAACAATGCGGACGAGAGCAATGTGGGTAATGCCTGTCCCTTTATTGGCTTCCAAAAGACTTCCGAACACCCGCACAGTCAAGATGGTGGCGTTGAGGCCATACAAGTATTGCGCAATAACTAGCGGTCGGTTTCCAGGTACAGATGTGTAAATTCCCCACGTAATCATGCGCAATATGAATGTGACAAAGTAGATACTAAGGCTGATCATGTCCAGTACATTCCAGCGATCACTAAGAGATAAAAAAGAGACAGTTGCACATTGTGAAAGTGTCTTCTCTCGTCTTACCGAGTCCAATTATCAGTCATGACAATAAATTCTGATTCTATTGCGATGACATGGTTTTAAAGCTAACAATATCTACTGAAAAAAAAAAACATTCCAAGCGCTATAATATTTTGTATTTACTGTATGCACCTGAGATATGAATACAGCATATGCGATGCAATTGATTTAAATCTCTGATGTGCTAGTTTCATTCCCTGATGATGCGTGGAGGCTGACAATCCCTTGGGAGCACTCTTGTAGCACTGATCTAGCTCCAGAGCGAAACGGCCGACGAAGAACACCAGAATAGCCCATTCCACCATTGTGAAGTTAATTGCCGACGGCGAAAGAGATATTGTAGCATGAAGGCCAAGGAGGAGAAAGTAGCTCAGGGTGTCTCTTGCAAAAATGAAGTACGGCGTAACGAAGTAGTCAAGATACAACTCTAAAAACGATATGGGAGAAAGGAACGATTCATGCAAGATAAAGATAAATACACTTGGTTATTTTTTATAGCCAAAGGCTAATAGGCCACTTCCGAGTTGCCTTTTGCCTCTGTGCCAGAACGAGTCTTCGAGCGAAACCATTCATATGGAAATGAGTTCCGCCAACATGTTCATTTTCTTGCAATTCAAATTCATTTTCATTTGGAAGGTTTTGCACGAGGACTCGTTTTGAAACAGAGGCACATAATAACTCGAAAATAGCCTATTAAATTTCAGGAACAAGCATTTCAAAGAGCAAGCGATCAGAACGGAACTCTGCGCCTCCGGATGTCAAGTCCAGCGCCCTAACCATTCTTCCACGCTCCCCCCTTAGTTATGAATATGAAGATCGATTTTTTTGGTCAATATTTTGAAGTATGTCAAGTAATGGCATTTCATGGTGAATATAATATTGATGAATGTACAACTGTTTGATTTTAACAATAGGACCAAATATTAAATTCGTGCATCCCTTAAATGGTCTTCTGAAAATTACTTGGATGAGCTTTTACTATACATGGGGAAATGAATTAGAGGAATGCCTACCACAATAATTGACTCCATATACCGCTATAAAAAAGAAACAAAAAAGTGAGTGTTAATTTCAAACCAATGTTTTAATGCAGAACTCTATCTCATCGGATATTTGTTACTAACGAGGTCATAATCTCAGTATTCTATTATATAACCAAAATACAAGTACACATAATTGTGCTGTAACCCTTATTTTTGGTAAAAAGAAGTACGTATATTGTGGGAACCCCTGCCCTTCTAGACAGCATTTGCTATAAAGTACTGATATACTCAAGAAGAAATTAGCAATAGAATAGTTACCTCTTAAAAGTTTACGTCCCAATTTTGAAGGGTCCTCGTTTACTCCACACGAGAGAACACGATCGGGCATTGAAGCAATTTCCCTCAAGTCGTCCACACAGGCGTCATCCCCTACAGCAACCGGCACAATTTTGACTCCCAGGTCTTGTCTTAGTTTTTTCGCTTCTAAGCTCAGTTTCCCGTGCCTAGACTGAGCCTGGCCATGCAAACTTGACGTATCGTTTGTAAACAAGAAAAGTATCTGAAATAAAAGTATATAACCTGTTTAGTTAGAACATAGTTAATACAGGGAAGATTTATGTTGGAAGGTCCTTGACCCTGTGTCTCTTTTGTTTTATGCTCAATGACTCAGTGTAATACTCCATTGGTTAGTTGCATGAGCACACAAAATCGCCTTTTGTATTTTTTTTCCAGCTTTTGTGCAGTGTCAACCCCCAAAATGGGCAACAAAAACATACAGCAAACAACTTTGCCAGGTTTCATAACCATTTCCCTCTAGTCTGTTAACTATGGTTAGAAGTTGCCAAAATTTCAGTTTAGAAATCCATCTGGGACATGTTAAACCTGGTAATCTGTCCTGAAGTTTTAAATTTTAATATCAATGCAGTACTGGTCCATTTTTATAACAACAAACCTTCTTCCTGGCAGTCTGGCACTCAAAGACATTCCCTGCCTCATGAACGTCGCCATCTAGTGTAGCATGTTTCGTTTCCCTTTCCAATGCTGATATTTCCCTAACAAGTGAACATCCGTTATTAAACCGCCTCTGGAATGTGACATGCTGGAAGGCCTCTCCGTGCTTGTTGCTGATCACACAGTAATTCACAGAACTGACTCCACACTGATGAACAAGTCGCGATATGCCTTGCTTCATTAAGCAAAAACCTTTTTCTTCAGTGTTTCCCCCGGTATGAAGGATGAAACAAATACTATAATCTGTGAATTTAAAGAAATCAAACAGTATTCAGCAAAATCCCTATGATTACGCTAGTTTGTATGTAGCAGGAA
>Ga0126339_10002803_pt1 | contig 12546 bp, 9 predicted proteins | sample OrbTmetagenome_2_FD_92532 | JGI IMG/M metagenome (GOLD analysis project Ga0126339, IMG submission 92532) | Coral microbial communities from Petempiche,Puerto Morelos, Mexico - Orbicella T R C metagenome | ecosystem: Host-associated > Invertebrates > Cnidaria > Coral | place: Petempiche,Puerto... | reverse complement strand
GTTTTTTTTTTTTTTTTTTTTTTTTTTTAAAATTTTATTTTTCTTTATTTTTTAATTTTTTTAATATGAAAAATATTGCTTATTTTTTTTAGTTTTTTTTTTTTTTTTTTTTCTCACCATAACACAAAATGTTCTTTTTTTTGGTTTTTTGGTAATTATTTTTTTTAGTTTTTTTTTTTTTTTTTTTTTGGGAAATTTTTAAATTTTTTTTTTTTTTTTTTTTTTTTTTTTTTTTTCATGCCGTCAAGGACCTGTTCATTTTTTTTCAGAATTGTCTGTTATTAGTTTACACTCCTCATCAAGATAGGATTCCTCAAGTGGTTTAAGTATCATTGTCCTGGGCACTGGTGGCAATAGAATTTTAAATCGATGTATGTTATTCCCTGATCTCTTGCGAGTTTTGGCATGTCTGTGCATTTGCAAATTGACAAGATTTTCCATTTTACTTGAACTGTTTCGCTTGCAGCAGATGATAAATTTATCACCAAATGCGACACCCTTTTCATTGGAATCTTTTTCATTTTGTGGTGCATCCTTTATCCAAAACAATCCATGAATATGTGGGCTTCCTCTTTGCTGAAATTCTACTTTGCAAAAAATAATCAGCTATTTCTCGTTTTGGAGCAACACTGCTCTTAAAACATCACAAATAAACAACTGTACCACTTGGTCAAAGTTCCTTGCACAGGTCACAAGATCGTTTTGAATAAGATCTGATTTTTGTTCCCAAGTCATTTGGTGGTATCTTATTATCAGTGTACTCTTTTTTCTCAACAATATCTACCTAAAGTTTTGAGGAGATGAATCCACCTTGTTTCAGCAGCTGAAAAGGAGCAAAACAATGTTGGATTGCCAAGTTGACGAATCATTGCAAACAGGTCTTTTTTGCACTTTTCAAAATAAGGTGGTGATCCTTGAACACTTTTTAAAACTCTGAAGCCTTCATTTAGGTGACAAGCTTATTGATATAAACTTCAGATTTCGAGTCTCCAGCAGTGGAACATTTCCTTTTCGTCTTACACTTTCCGAGTGAAATACAAGTTCTATCTTGAATTTGCTTGATTTGTAGCTTTTTCAGCTTATAAAAGATATTAGGGAGAGACATGGCAGCTCACCCATCCTGACATTTTAATTCCCAGTTCGCAATGGTACTGTATGATACAAGGACCTTTCTTTCATTGTTGTCAGGCCTTCGTTTTCCACAAAATATTGAAAGAAATGAAAGGTATTCTGAGTCCTTGTCCAAGAAAATCCCTAATGGTTTGTTTCCTTCACCTGCTGCAAAACTAATAATTCTGTCTGCATTTTCTACTATGTTGGATTCTTGCAGTATTAATGTATCTGTAACCCCTGAAGGACGCTCCTCAACTTAACACCATTCATCATTACTATCAACTACTTTGTCTTGACTATCAACTCTGGTGTTAGAAATGTTGTTATTACTTACATCTTCCGTTTTGTCCATTGAAAGGGCTTCATCAATAGGATTTAGGACACTAGGGTTTTGGACAAATTCTCACCAATCCTCATTCTTAGTAGAATTAATGTCATTTAACCATCCGTTTTTTACTTCTATACCTTCTCCTTTGAACAAGTCAAACTCGTTCCCAGGGTCTCTCATCTTACCGCCCCCTGGAGCAAGCGAAGAGAAACCCTGGTTGGGTCTGGTCACGTGTCTCAGAATCTGAAAGATGACATTTAAATTATTGAAGGGATGGGCGGTCTAGTAGGAATTTTGTCTATACTTAGTCCACGGGAGTGCGGGATGTGTTGTCACCAAAGTAAACCAAGAACGATATGTGTTGCGGGCAATGTCCGGCGGTATTATTCTGTAAACGCCGAGGAAAACTTATCCATCATCTAATAGCGGAGATCCAAGTCGCTGAAGGTTGTATGGTTCAATGAAGGACGTAACATATTGTAAAAATCTCCTCAAGAAGGCGAATGGAGAATTGCACACCGCGACCGAGGTTGTGTATGGAAGATCTTTGCCTCATGAAGTGTAGGTCTCGTGAACGGCGATTAAATAATTCTAGAGAATTCGGGGCCTTTTAATTGATCACTGAAAGCTAAGGTCACTTCGAAAGGAGCGAAAGGTTGAAAAGGTTTATTGAAGTTTCACCGCGCCGTCGGCGCCTCAAACTTTGCAGAGCGCGAAGGATAATACAACGAACTCGTCGCGGTATGCTTTTCGCCGTCGTTGCTGATAAACTGGATTTATCTTCGACCGAAAGGAGGCTAGAAAAAAAATGTATAATTTTTATTGTGTCGTTAATAAATTAGTGTACGTGGCTCCAACGGTTCGTGACAATTGTGCACATTCTCATTTAATTTTCGATCTCTCGGCCTTTCTTTGTTTCACGCGTGTTTCTGAGGGGCACTTTTTATGCCGTGTTATTAGAAGAGATGGAAATTATAAGTAGGGTGGAGTCGTTTGATTGTGTTACAGCATATTCTTAGAGGTCGTAGGTCTGCATGGTTTCTGCTGTTAACCGCATGTCGAATCTCAGCGTGACACCTCTGTATAAATTTGCCATGCCGTGCTTATACTTTGTTTAGGTTCGTTTCTATTGCAAGATATGTTTTAATGTTCTAAGTATTGGCTCTCCAGGGACAAAGATTAAAATATTCCGTGAACATATTGCCTACTTGCATTCTATATTGTGACGCCACAGGTGACGCCGGGCCCGGCTATTTGATTAGAACTGTTTGCAAGCACAGTGCGTTGCACGAATGTCATATCTATCTTCGTCCAGCTTTTCTTTCAGAGACTGCCGTAACTTTACTTTGAGAAAGCTATACGTTTTCCTAGAGACATTCTTGTGTTCTTTTTTTGCATCAATTTGATCAAGTACATTCAAAGGAGAAACAACAATTACTACGGGATGAAATTGCGCTGTTCATCCACAGTTGAAATATGACTGACTTTCCATAAATCCAGTGGGTAAGATAGCAACACTGAAAATCAAGACCACTAAATTGCCTCGAGACAGACTTGCTTAACCTTTAGGTAAACGTTGGAATAGATATTATTCGAAATTTCAGCCTGAAAGCCAAGTATTGATGAACGCCGCGGGTAATGGCCGTCGCAGTGCGATACTTTGAATTTGACAGAGCTCAAAGCGACAAATTGCTGAATACAGAGGACCCCTCCCTGATGTTCTCAATTGTCAAAGTGCAACGTGACCAGACCCAACCAGGGTCTCTCTTCGCTCGCTCCAGGGGACGGTAAGATGAGAGACCCTGGGAACGAGGTTGTGAACAAGTCACTTGTGTCTACAAGGTATTTGGCTGCATCTAATGCTCTCAGAGGTCTCACATTCTGAAACTGATAATGAAACTTATATATGAGATATATGAGACTGGTGAAGATGACGGCTCGTGTAGCCTATATAATTCGCATCACACGAATCACATTGAAATTCATACACAACGCATTGTTGGTTTACAAGTAAGGGCTCTGTTTACGTAACTTTCAAATCTTCAGAGATTTTCCTACTTGTGAAAACTGGTTGTGATACACGATCGACTTTCTCACCAAGGTCGCTTAGTTGGCTGCGTACGGAGTCGGCGGATTTCTGATCTTTGAAAGGCAAGGTTATTAATACAGGGCTGTCGGCTGGCTTAATACGGCTTTGATTCTGGTCTTGGAAGGCGTGAAATCTCTTAAAAGTAGAATCAATAAGTTTTGCAGGATATTTCAGTTTCAGAAACAGTTTTCTTAGATCATGGCAATCTTTGGAGAAGAGGTCCGGTGAGGAAGACAAGCGTTTAGCGCGATCAAACATAGTTCTTATTAGCGATCGTTTATAGCTCTTGTCTATGAGGCTCTGATAGTGGAGTGAAGCCCTGTGTTGGTCTTTTTTCTGTAGACAGAGGTGTTAATATAGTTGTCGGTCTTGGTGATTGACGTTGTGTATGAATTTCAATGTAATTCGTGTGATGCGAATTATATAGGCTACACGAGCCGTCATCTTCACCTGCGCATCGAGGAGCATAAATGTTCCGTCATCGGTAAACACCTAAAGGACAAACACAACCAACCATCTAACAATCTTCACGAGCAGTTTACCACCTTAAAGAAATGCCGCGGAAAATTTGAGTGCCTTATTTATGAGATGTTTTTTGCAAGGAAAAAGAGTCCGACTCTGAACAATCAAAATGACTCCATTCCAGGGAAGCAATTTGTTTCAATTTTTCTCATTCTTTTGTTTATCCCCGCCTCGTTTATTCTAATGTATTTTCCCACACTGTATTCGTTAGATAACGTTACCCAACACATAATAATTTGCATTTGATAATGGTTACATGTCGTCGCCGAAACGTCATGTTTTTATCTCGCTATTCTTTATTCTGCAATGTTTTTCGAAACCTTTCGTTATTAAAACCAGTAAGACAGGACTTAACCACATCTTGTGAGCATGACTTGTATTCAGGGAGGGTTGGCAGCGAAACCTGGAACCGAGTTTTCTATGATCGCCCCAGTTAGAGAAATTTGGTCGAGCGAGACTAAGTACTGATTCGTGGGACAGAAACATGGCGGACGTCCGTAAGCGGAAAGCGTTTGTAAAGTTTTGTAAACGTTTTGCTTGTTTCACGTTCAAACATCTAAGGAAAAGTTCCAGTTGCCCTACATCTAAATTCTAAACATTTTGAGGGAGCGAGGATAAATATTGCACTGTAAACCTGTGAGCGGGAACTCCACTACGAAGCGCAATGTGGATGTTTATTTCATTGTGAGTCATCACGGTGTAATGTTTCATTCGAGCATTTTTTGTGTGTGTAGTGGTGTAATCATGATATCGACGGGATAAACCGAAGTATTTCTGTATTTCTGGACTCCATGTTGGTAGTTAAGAGTTACCTTTTTGAACAGCTTCGTGACCCTTCTTTTTGCCCTAATTAAAATTAGCTGACAGAGTTATACAGAGTTATAGCACGTTTTAGTGAGAACAGTACGCAGGGCGCTTTTCTGGTACGTTAAGGTTGAGCATTTTGCGTCTCACCTAATAACTTATAACTACAACAGGTCTGTTTCAGTTCCAGACAAAGCATCTGGCATTATTTATCAAACCAGTTTATAGCAGAGAGCCGCCATGTGTTTACAGAAACCACGCTTTCCTGCAGCACATGATCTATCTCTTGCAGGTTATATTTTCCCAGTGTGTTTATGAAAAACCACGATACAAGAGTAAACTCCAGACCCAGCGGTTATGCCCTTGGCCCCTCCAACAAAAAACATATTATTACATCCAGGAAGCAGGTTGATTCGGAGGTTTCAATTGTTTTTTGTCTTTGAAAAGGCCTACCCATCTGTAAGGTGTCTTTTCTCCTCGGAAGTTTCAAAGAACTCCTCAACAACGGAATGCTTAACTTCAGGTATTTCCTCCGGAGACGACGTCCAGCCCTCGGTGGGAATGTCTTCTCCATCGAGAAATTTTTCGACCAGTTGCTTCTCGGCGTTTAAGTTTTATTTTCTTTTTTCTTCTTGGATTTTCCCATCTGGATCTTTCAGTAGCAGCTTATCCCAACCATACTTGCTATACGAGTTTATTCTTTAAGATAAAAAAAATTAGATACCCCATCAAAACAAGTTTGGCATTTTCCTGCACGAGTTTTGAAAGTCGCAACATTGAAACAGTGACAATTACGCTTGTATAAGCTACTTGGTTTTTGCCCTCAAAGGGTGAATTCCCTTAAATTTCTACATCCACGGAACCCCAGCTACCTCTCAGCCTCTGCTCTACTCAATTCTTCAACGTTTTTCTTAAGTTTGGCACCGGTAATTTCTGATTCATTAAGCGTTACACCGCGTCCACTGCGACCCGCCGCCATGATCTGTTTACATACTTTGCGGCCGACATGTCGATCTACCCAGAAGGCAACGCGTGGCGCCATCCTTTTTAGTATCGAGCATTGCGCCATTTCTAGACGACCTATAGAAAACGTCAATTTCGCAGTCAACTTTTAAACAATATTCACCATGCGTCATGACACAAATTATTGTTAGACATCGTGTATCAATACACTAAAACAATAATTTAAATCATACCACAGAAGTGGCCTTGGTTATAGGTTATTTCGAACTTTCCCTTCCTCACCAAAATGTGATCTCGCTGGAACCTTTTAAGCATATTTCTGAAAATAATTCACCATAACGGTCCTTTTGACGCGGTAAAAGAAAATTCGAGTTTTCGGTCCTGTCGTCAAGTTCTCCATTATATTTACAGGCAGTGGCTCCAAACATCCGTTATTCAGCGCGGCTGACCTTAGCCAAAGCAGGGCGGGAAAAAGTCCTCCGGTGAAACGTGCAGTCCGCTCTTTGTGCAATGTGTGATGCGGAATAGGAGTGGCAAGAGCGTTCCATCCGCGCTTCCGGTGTTAGTTAATGGCTGCTAAGAATATCCTCTCGACAAACCGGAAATCAAGTTTTCATTCTTTATTTGTCAGCCACCAGTAACGTATTGATTTTAAAAGGCCTTTTTGACGTTTAAGTCTGCTGGAATTTCGGTTAAGTATTTTCGTAATTAGCTGCTCAGGTTTTGTGAAGTAAGACAGTGTCGAATCCAAGGACGTCCAGCTTATCATGACCAAGTTGTGTTACGTTGCTTCTTTTACGAGAGCTCCACATAACTCCACTTTAAATTTTAAATATGTTAAAGATCAGCAACTTTTCCATAACATAGCAATAAAATAGCTGGGTATATTTTGAGATAGCAGCATTTCAGAACTTCGATGTTTCCTTCCTCTAGCCACACGCTTTGCAGGGATTTCGCCATAGAGTCAATCGCGAACGAAAGGTAATAAAATTTTGGAAGTGTGAGTTTCGAAAGAATTGCAAACAACACGTGATGTTTCATCAAGGTACATATAAGTTTACGTCTGTAAATTCTGTTCAGTTTTTTTTATGTGTAGAAAGTCGATAAATCGTCGGTTGTCGATGAAAAAGAGCGCCCGCCCGATGCGTGTTTTGTAACTATTAAAACAGATAAATTGGACGTGTAAATACGTACATCGAACTCAAACAATATATCTAACCTTTAAATATGTTTAAGACTCACAGATGTTTGAGAACATATTAACAGGTCGGCTGGAAATATGTGAAGACAGCAGATATAGACAGCAAAGTTACGGTAGCACTTTCTTTAATCAACCCGAATGACGATTTCGATTTGTTGGTTGAGCTCTCAAAACTCTTTGTCTATTTCATTTTTGCAGTATGACTTTCACTACGTTCAAGAAACACACTCGATTTTAGTGGCCTTAAAGCGTTGGCGAAAATTGTTGCAGCATCTCAGCACAAAAGATAGCGAAAGCAATCTTTGTTGACAGTTGGAAACGCCAACTCAGAGTTGAAAGTGCACGCGCTGCACTATGTAAATAGGTTACTTGTACGCGTTAGATTTACATTTGAAAAACTTCTGCAAACTCTCTAAACAGGCAGAAACGATAAGGAACTATCGCAAACATATTTTGTTTATGATGAGTATTGTTCTGAGGAACTCACAAATTAACTCGATACCGGAGTACAGAGTGTTTTACGTAAGTCTTATTCATATTAAAGTCAGAAGAAAGGCAAAAGCTTAGGCGTACAACTGGCGCAAGCAAAACATAATCACAGCGCGAAATTGAAATTGAAATTGAAATTGAAATTGAAATTGAAATTGAAATTGAAATTGAAACTGAAAAACTTACCTTTTGCCATTGCTTCAGAACAACAAATGAACCAAAAAAGTTGCTGATTCATATAGATGGGAGTTCTGTGGCGTTTCTTTAGAAATCTAAGCGCCAGAGTGTAAGTGAACCGAATCCGCCGCTCGTTTTAATAGACCCCAATCTACTGCATCACATCTTTTTGCTCGTACCAGCTCGTTTCACCGCCCTACATTTAAGCCCCCTGATCAGAGAGTGCCTCACCGTCAGTTATTTTTCCATAATTCAACTCGAGGGATGAAATGTCTGTCCAAGATGGGCTTATTTAAAGACGAAAGAGTGGAAGTTTCGAAAGCTGCCAGGGGAAAACTGCTACGAAGAATTTACACTTCCCGGCTGAAAACTAACAGGTGTCTCAACAGGGTGCGCAAATGTCTTTATTGTCCTGTTATGAGATAAGATATAAGAATTACGTGCCCACTTGCGAAGCCTCGTGAGCGTAGGAGCGAGGGCATACCAAAGAGACACTCTTGAGTCAACCCTGTTAGAGCTGAGAGGTAAGAGTTACCCTGTTACTGCTGACTATGACAGCTATTGCTTCGAGCTCGATGACCTCAGAAGTACATCCTTAGTACACGTGATCAAGAATTTCAAAGCACATTTTGCTAGGCAAAGAATACCTGAACGTTAAGTCACCGGCAATGTTCAAAATTTGTATCGTTTGATTTTCTCAAGAATAGGATTTTGAAAACCGTACCAGTGGTCGACACCACATTCAAGCCAATGAAAAAGGGTAGGGTGCACTTTGAAAGAAGCAAATTAAAACAGATTCTTCGTACGTGTGAGAGGGCTGGTTCAGAAGCGTACACTCTACGGGTGTGTTTCGCAGGTCATACTATTGTTATGGTAACCTGGTCACGAAAATGATAAAAGCGTGTTCACCAATGATTGGGCGGTTTTCTGATACCATGATTGTAGCATCAAGTAATAAAGAGTGGTTATAATTAGCCAGCAAAAAGTCTAAGTCTTGGAAAATGCTGGAAACTATTTTGAGCCACCTTAAACCTGCCATAGCCATACAGTAAGGTAAATATCAACTTTTGTAAAAAAGGGAAAAAAAAAAAAATAAAAAGCAAGCAAAAAGGGGTCGCATTGAAGACCATGCGTTTTTAGAAGCTTTTGTTATTTTAAGACGATCCAAGCGTACGACTTAGGTCAGGTAAAGGATTTTAATTCAACACAGCTAAGTATATTGAGCAAACTTTCGCAGCTGATTTCGTTCCTTGAGGTAGAATATTCCTTAAAAAAGAATACATATTAACCTCGCCGGTCCACATTCAAGGAAAACGTCGGTCACATGAGAGCAGAAACGGCGAAATGTTTGTAACTTCTCACGTACAGATTATATTTGTGTGTGCTAAAATGGAGCCAACCAGTTAAAGAAGTAATCTATGAAAGGACAAGAGGGGGTCACCGACCATTTAAAAGAGTAAATTACAGGCTAATTTAGCGTTTCCAGGGCCAAGCCCAAATACATGGAGGATATTACACGGTGGCGAGAAGATATGAATTTTATGTTCGAGTGGCAAGAACAATATCTCACGTGTGAACGCAGCGAACGCGTGAGATATTAGAGAGATTAAGCATGACGTTACGTCAAACGGCAAACGGCAAAAATGAAACTTTTGCCGTCTGTCTTGAGCTGTCTGTACAGTAGAGTGAAAATATTTGTATTTGCAGTGAATAGTAGAAGACATTTTTCTATTTCTGTGTGATTTATTTAAGAATTACAAGAAAAATCAGAGGTAATCTTTGCCGTTTGCCATCTGCCGTAAACGTCATGCTTAAGCTCTCTATTGTTCTTGCCACTCGAACATAAAATTTATATCCTCGAGCTTACCTGTAATGTTCTTTTTTTATATAGACATACTGATCAAAGCGTTTATGACGATTTTTCGAAGATTTCCGACCATTTTCCGAAGATTTCCGAAGATTCTCCAAAACTTGTGCGAAGGTAACACGAACGTTGCCGAACATTTTCCAGAATTTTCCGAGCTGCTATTTGAATGAACTTGGAGATTTTCCTTCGGTGCATTTGGCTCCGGTTTGGGCTTAGAGTTTTTTTTTTTTTTTTTTTTTCCCGCTGAGTATTTTTGACATCTGCCGACATTTAGACTTTTAAGACTCTTATGACCACTTAGATGGGCTACATTGTTGTGGGATATTCCCGAATCTAGGAGGGTCGTGATACATGTTTTACGTGCGGAATGGTTGGTAAATTTAGCCCACGTAGACATCGGCAAATTTTTCGTAGCGCTGGAAAGGAACTCGCCAATTTTGTTCTTTCCCATCGGGCTGTTTAGGAACCAAATTTTATCTTCTTGATTTCGTCAGTGAGGAATAGATAGGAAGAATGGGCTTTCCGGCTATTTGGCTTCTTCTGGTCTCCTGTATACAAATTCTTAGAAGCAAGACACTGGACATTCCCTGTCGCCTGTTTCGTACGCTTTCGGATGGAAAGATCTTTGACGTTCATTTTCATCGCCATGGCGGGTCTTACTCTCTCTCTCGGTTGTCCACTCCAGGTATTCTTCACCACTTGCTTCCTCTTTTTCCAAAGCGACGTCACCAAATTTAATCTGTCTTGCTTCGTGTCTTGCTCGGTACCCGAAGTGAAGAGTCAGTAAAAACAACATCGTACGCGCAAGTACTTCAGGCTCATGGACGCCAAACTGGTTTTCTTCAAAAATGCGTTCAACATCTTCGTTTGTCAGAGCTACTGTGGCGTTCGGTTTTTTTCGTTTACCCTGCTTCCTGAGTTCCTGGCGTTTGGATTTCAGGACTTCTCTCGATACCTTGAATTCTTCGTCCTTAAGGATGTTTATCTCCGCGTTGTTGTCATCTAAGAATCGCTGGATACTTAGCGAGAAGGAGGGCATTGTGTCAGGTTCGTATTCTGACTGGTCCTTTTCCTTCGCAGTGATGTAAAAATTACACAGCAGACTGTCCAGCTCTTCTGGGGGGATTTCCACGACCTTTCGTTTTCCGCCACACTCATTAAGAAATCTCTGAAATACGTTCATATCGTAAGTTGTTTTTTTCACAGTGTTTGCCCGTTGTTGGCTCGTAATAAATTTCTAAATTTCTTGATCCGAGAGTAGTGACTTTCTTTCTGTTGCTTCGTTGTGAGTAAGTAATTGCAGCATTTCGGCGTCCCACAGTTCACCGGGATAATAGAACTCACTGTCCGAATGTTCGCTTTCACTCATTTTCAAAAAAACACTTTGTAGCAACAAAATTGTTTCGCATTGTTTTTGCGGGGCCGTACGCATTTCTAGTAGGGCCGTGCATGTTTTTTCGGCCCTATCACTTCGACGCGTACGGCCCTCATACGGGACCTTTTTTCTTATGGTTTACCAAGTAAATTGCGCGCGGGGCCGTACGGGTCATGATAATTGCTTTTATTATATAAACACCAGTGAAATACCAGGATTTTTCCTTTTACTATAAAATCATAACTTCATCGTACGCAGTGAAGATACTACTTTTATCTTTCACATTGTGAAGATATCATTCCTCTTTGATAACATTTTTCTTTTGTCCCTTTAACTACACTTAAATTTGTTGATGTATAATCGAAACATCTACGGATCTTCTTCGGTAGTCTCCGGCAATCTTCAGTAAACTTTGGAGAATGTTCGGAATTGTTAGGAAAATATTTGGAAGCGTTCGTCTGGCCTTCGGAATAATTTTGGAAATCTTCAGAAATCTTCAGAAAGTGGTGAGAAATCTTCGGAAAATCGTCGAAAACGTCGTCATTAGCATGGTTATATAATAAACAAAATATTACATGCCCGTTTGTGGATACGAATTTTATCTTCTCGTGTTCAACTCAATATCTCGAACACTCGAAGATAAAATTCGTATCCACGCGCGGGCATGTAATATCCTCTATATTCGCGTTTTAACGAGATTCCGCGTTTAAAATTGAGAGCTGGGGAAGGATTTTGTAAAGATTTGTCGTGTCAAAAAAAACGTGTGGGAAATGGAGGGAAGCTTGAGCACGCGCTGGATGATGCGATTGGTACCGATTCAACGGTACGATCATGTTGCGAAAAGCGATTTGAGAAAAACCTTTGCAAAAGACGCTAAATTCTCCGATTGTCGTTAAAGTATTCGAAAACAAATTCGGCCAAGTTGTAGAAAAATCTTTCGACTTCGTTTTGTGTTTGTTTGGTTTCGTGGAAGCAACGAAATTTAGAGATTCGAGCGAATATTCGGGTTGTGTTCAAAACGTTTGGGCAAAGAGTTGCCTCCCTTGTCAATGTTATATGTAAACCAAAAAAAATTTTGCAGAGCGCGAAAAGGTCTTGATACGAGTTTAGCATTACTTGTAGGTAGCGGTTGTCGCGTAAGAAATGACAACAGTAGACAAAGGTAAATTGCATGTTCTTTTCATTCCTTCATAACTCTCTTCCTACTCAACAAGATCGTGTGCTCCCTGTGGTTAAAGGGACAAAAGAAAAATGCTATCAAAAAGGAATGATATCTTCACAGTGTGAAAGATAAAAGTAGTATCTTTACTGCGCGCGATGAAGATATGATTTTTTAGTAAAAGGAAAAATCCTGGTATTTCACTGTTGTTTATATAATAAATTGTTCTTGCCACTCGAACATAAAATTCATATCTTGTCACCACAGTGTAATATATAGATTTAGGCCAGCCTAAAAGCGTAGCTCTTGGGCCAGGTTGTTCAGAGCCAAATGACCCAGGAAAAGGTAGAATTTTGATTTGAGTTTTGTAACTTTGCGGCGAGGTTTTCTGTATATTGTTTGGCCTTCTGTTTTGAGTTTTAATAATCACTATATACACAAAACAAAGCAGCAAAAAAC
>Ga0126339_10002802_pt1 | contig 12554 bp, 7 predicted proteins | sample OrbTmetagenome_2_FD_92532 | JGI IMG/M metagenome (GOLD analysis project Ga0126339, IMG submission 92532) | Coral microbial communities from Petempiche,Puerto Morelos, Mexico - Orbicella T R C metagenome | ecosystem: Host-associated > Invertebrates > Cnidaria > Coral | place: Petempiche,Puerto... | reverse complement strand
TTGTGTTGTATTCTTGAGCAAGACACTTCACTATCACAGAGCCTCTTATAAGCTTCTCATCCCAGGATTATAATAGGGGAGCAGTGAATTCTTAAGACAACTCGACAAAATGTTATGGTGTAACCTGCAATGCTCTACCAACTCTTGTAGTACTGGCAGTCGCTTTATGTAGCTACATAAGCTGGAACCAGTCGAACATTTCCGGATACGAAAAATACCTCCATACTTACGGACACTTCTATTTTACGAAAACGTCATTATCTCCCAGAAAAAACAGAAGTTCTATCATCTTAACCTCTTTAAACCTCAAAACCTCCATAATACCGACCTTTCTAAGTTACGGTAGCTCATTTTGTCGTAGAGAAATCAAAATTAGCATTATCTCTACCTTCATACAATATGTTCTTCTCCATAATACAGACACTCAACCCTGGACCTCTGGTGTTCGTATTAAAAAGATTTCGCTGCGTCAGCTGTATGAACTATCATATAGGCTCTATAAAGCTGATTTTTGTTATGTTTTGTTTTTAGTAAGGCAATTTGAAAGTCGAAACGCTGTGATATCTAACTGAAAAAAAAACCAAAAGAACAAACTGCAGCTCAACAGTCATAACGTATATTACTACTTCGTTAACTCTTAGTCATTGTGAGATGACAATTCATTAGATTAATTAGTTCAGGAATGTTTTTATGGGTCAGTTTGGGACTGTTTAGTTTAATTTCATTACCAGTCTTACGTACACTTTCACTTCCATATTCTCACTTACCAAAATCTTCCCAATTGTTCAGTACAGTTCATTGAGCTGCGGCTGTTTTCTGTTTAGTCTTATGTCGTCTTTCTTCGTGCCCTGTGTTGAAAACAAAATGAATATTCGGCTCTAAGCAACGTTAAATACGCTTGCAAGTGTTTCCTGTGAGCTGAGGGCCTCAACTTTTACGCGACGGTTTGAGAGTATCAAGTGTCTTTTGTATAAAACCCCTTTGTCCAAAAAAGTCAGCCAAGTCGCAGCTTAGGAATTTAAGCGGATAATCCAAAGAATAGACTAGTGCAATCATATTTGCTTTGAAAACATTACCACAAAAATGATAAAAAGGATATCTTTTCCATGATAAGTTTGTTTTTCTTTTTTTCATTCCACGTACCTCATACTAAAGTCACCTTCGGCTGTATATCTAGAGCATCAAACTAAGTCGTAGTGAGCACAGCTAGACTAAGGAATCGTAAAGTTTTTAAACGCATAAGCTCCAATAAAGCGAGTAAAGTTCTGCTATTGTTTGTGGTGTACTATTGATGGTTATTAAATTGGTTTTTTGGGCAGATATCTTTCTTTTCTCTCTCCCATTGTTAACAACAACGGGCAGATATCTGTCTATATCACACGCAAAGAACCCTGCATAATTTACAAACGAGAACACCAGTCTTGACACGATGCTGAACAACTCTCTTACAAAAGCTACGTGTGGAGTCTAAACAAAAACTGGCAAACGTTTTACCTGAAGGAACGTGTAAAATGCTTCGGAACTCCACCTAGTTAATGGACGATTAATAGTTGGTTCATTCTAATCCACTTGAGTGGTTACCACCCATTTCCGTTTTCGCTCGAAATTTTCTTTCGTTTTGTCAAGGGAGTTTCTCAAGGCAGTGGTATTCGCATGTTTGATCGATGTTGTTGGTAGTTTGTTAGAGCATACAGGTCAACGCTTCCAACTTCCTGTGAGGTGATTTTTATCGATCTACAACTGTTTTATTCATGATATTCCACACGAAATGCACGCAAGATTACTGAGTATAGTGAACAGATTATCGAGACAATTATATAATCATTCTTCTTTCAACTCAAGTTTCAAGTACGTAGATGCTAAAACCCGATGCAGACGCAAGGATTATAAACTAATAGCGTTTAGATTTGTTCAGTTCTTACGAAAATAACTACTGAAAAATCTACTCTAAAGCAATATCTGTACAAACAATACCATCAGAGATCCGATCCAAGTGTCACGTACCTTAGTCAAGAACGTGACTTAGAACTGAAGTGGACGGCAGCGATCTAATCAGTGCCTTAACTTCAAAATATATATTAATAGACCTCAGGCTTTTAAAACACTTCAGTGGTTGGTTTGGTTAATTCCTTTTCCGGTATATTTTCTGATTAAGATGTTGGTATCGCCTATCCATACGTTTTCAGACATGGAACCGCAAAAGTTATTTTAAAAAACCCTTTAGGTACAGAACAAAAGTGCAATATGTACCTTGCTCGATTACGTCTTCTCAAAAATACCTCACACTAGGATGGCATTTCTTTACTTAACGCGTATTTAACTATTCGAAATTTATAAAGGTTAAATTTTTAATATTTTGCTATACGATTGTTTTAGTTTTGCTTGCGTTTCTGAGCAGCAAATTCTTTAGAAAGGTTTATACTATGCTTTCGTGCTTTTTACAGCTTAAGGGTCGCTAATGGAGTGAGTATCGAGTGAAAAATTCACAGATATGGTCGTACGTCGAGTTTCAATGTGCTCCCGTTGTATATCTCGTCCATGGTGTCATTTTTCGTGATCTAAACAAAACCGTCTGAATGATATATCAAGACAGTGGACGAAAACCCTAAACTTCTTAATTCCGTTGTTTCTTTAATTTCCTTATATTGCTTTGTTTTTAATCAATTTTATCAGTGATCCAAACCGAACTCAACACAACACAGTGCGGTCCAGTATGTAGCCCAATTGAAGTTTTTTTTTCTTTGCCCCACTCACTGCTCATATCAAACGCTATATACCGAAATAAACATTCTAGGACCTTCCAGTGCTTGACTTATAACAAGTACATTTCTTGTGCTTCAGACAAAGTTTGTTCCGTTACCCCAAGACTTGATATCAACGTTTATATGGGTCTTGTCAGTGTTTCTAGAAAGCTCGTAAGCTGCTTGGTTAAGGTCAAGTTCCGTTTAGTTAAGAACTCCTTAAGTATTAACGCGACTTCCTTATGAAAAATGCCTTTTCTCTGTAGTGGCCCTTGTGGTGTGAGGTTAGTTTGTGTATGTTTCTAGAAAGATCCGCCAAAATGACCTTGTATTAGCCTGGATCAGTTCTATTCGTAGTAAAAGTCAAATTATGGCTAGTGCGTTTTTAATTCTTGGACAGTTTCACGCTATTGATCAATGAGGGGTGAGGGGTACCCACCCTCATCTACAAAACAAAAACAGCTCATCTAAGAGCTTTGCTAAATTCACTCCTAGTTTAGTGACTAAACTCCTGGTGGTCTGAAAAGCACTGAAGGTTGCTCATCAGAAGTGCCCTCGACTTTACAGCTAAAAGCCACTTTCTCAAACAAGAAAGATAGTTCGAGAGTACTAGCGCTCGTAACAGCCCGTAGTAAGTGCCTCGATGAAAAATTACATGCAAGGAAAATCATGTGGTTTGAGTACGAGATAGTGTGGTTCAACTGTAAAGTTTCTGTAGCAAGAAGCAACTTGGTGCATTGGTACACTCCATGGATGGGATGCTAGTCCATCGCAGGGTTACCGTCAAGCATTCTATCAGGTTTTCTAACAGATTACCAGCAACCATTTATACAATTGGATGGAGAGGGGCATTGTGAGAGTTAAGTGTCTTGCCCAAGAACAAGGATCCATTCCGGGCCTGCTCAAACCTGCATGGACCTCTTGTTCTGGAGTACAGCTCACTAAGTAGTCTATATAGTACCTCTTCTTTTGGCCAACGGCTTATGCTTTATAAATGTGGAACGTTTTTTACCTGCGTGGGTGCTCAATTCATCTGTGTTTGCGGGTCAGACCTCTTTGTAAACTGATACACAGGCGGTCTATACCGAACACGTTTGTAGCAAGCTTGATACTAATTCAAAACCCTGTTAGAACTGGCTTTTTGCCCACAAGGCCGCTATTGCATGGATGCTAATACAGTGGACTCCAGTAGCTGTTATTTTTTATTGCATATTAAGTGCCAGAGGATCTTGTATATTAAACTAGTATTGTCAAAAGTTCTTGCCTTTTAAATCAGACTGGAGATTTTACTTGTTTTTTTCCAATTAACCTTTGTCCAGTTTCTAAAACCGGACCTAATAATAACTCTCTGCAACGAGCTCAGTTACGCAGAATGTTAAACAAACTGAGATGACCTGGAAATATCAAAGCTCCTTCTTAGCTAAAACAGAACACAGTTGCGGAGTAGGCAGTAGCTATAGCCGACTATATATGCCAAGCAGACCGGTAGAAAAAATGAAGATTGATGAACTAGCAAATTCTCAAAGGTGATTTTGAAAGATTCATATGAAAATCATTAAGGAGAAATTATATTTTATTCTAGGGATGGTTTCAATACCAAGTTTGTGGGCAGCGATTTCTAAACATGTACAACTGCATGCTAGACGCATTCTCTCAGAAGCTGTGTTCGTATGGGTTCGCAAATAATAGGTACTTTTATGTAGTTTAAGCGGTTAGATTGTCTCTAGTTCGTCTTGTGTGATCGTCCGGGTGAGGGTAGTTCTGAAGAGAACTGTTGTTGTGACTTCCGCTCACGTTGTCGAAACGTCAGTCACCATCAACAGTTCTTTTCAGAACTACCCTCACCCAGACAATCACAAAACTTGACGAACTACTGATACTCCTGGGTTCAAACCGTTTGCTATAGATTGCCTCAGGGTAAGATTGTGCTTCTCTGGTTCTTTAGAAATGTTTATTGTTACATAACAGCGATGATCATTCAAATCTTTAGAACTATTTTATTGTTATTTAAATAAAGCTGAGAGCACTACATTTGAAACAGACGCCGTGAGCTGTCGTTCACTCCTTTGTGAAATTTAAAGTCCATTGTGGTGGTCAGCGCAAAACGGAAATTTCCCAAGAGTTACACCAAACAATAGCTATATCGTGTGAGTGTTCGTGTAAGTAAGCAAAGCTACAACCATAACCTTATTTGGTCCTTATTGAACTGCTTGCTAGATTGTTTTCAGTAGATTTTACAAAGTTATCGCTAATAAAGTGCTTGCGGTTCCAATCAGGAGCATTATCTAATGATTGACCGTGCCTGCTTAAAGCTTTTATGGCATGCGAGCTAATATGTGTGTGTACGGGAAGAGTAGGTTCGATTCACGCTTTGATAAGCGGCGAATGCGTGGGTTAAAAACAAACGTTTTTGTGGTGAAAATTAACGAGCGAGCCACCGATTTCGACACACCCACAGATTTCCATCCCAAACACATCCCTGTCAAAGTTCGTTGGACACGAATCACACATTAGCATAATTAGTGTCCTAATGAGCTATAGCTTTCGTTGTAATTAAAATTTTACACTTAACGATTTTAAAGAGGCCCTTGAAGACTAGAAAACACTGTCAATATGAGTGAAGTTTTAATCTCAACTCAAAAGTTTCTTTCAAATTATATTGATCACCAACGGTGAAAGTTTCAACCCTGGTTCTAAAATTACCTCCGGGTATCAAAAGCCAAGTGTTCTGCAAGTGACTCAGTATTACGTCAGTTGTCATAGAAACCAATGATTGACAGTTAATGTGTCTCATTATTTTCACCGTTTTAGGGTTTCTTTTCACGTGATATTGCATCTTTTATTATAATGTTGGAAACGCAGGAGTCAAATTCACACGAAATGTGTCCTGCAGATGTTATCTGCAAGGTCAAGTCGTAATTGCAGTCTGGAAGATTCCAAATAGTTTTAAATAAGGCCTTCTAAGAGAAACCCTTAATTCTAAGAGTGTGCTCAACTTTCTCGTGCAGGCTGTTAAATGCTTTGCAGTGTAATGGAGCAGATAGAAATGCTCAAGAGACGTTGGCCAAAAACGTTACTCGTGTTGCCTTTAACTCCAATATCGTCACGTGAAAGAAACACTTTGAACTTTGAAGCTGGGTCCTCTACCGAGGAGGGGGGTACTCCCTTAAATTGGCTATATAGGTATGTGCGGTCCAAAAGGGTAGGGTTTTGCAGCCTTTTTGGTCATAAATAGAGTATCGATTTTGGCCATTTTGGTCATAAATAGGGTATGGTTTTTGCACTCTAGTCTTGAATAAGGTATGTTTTTAAGAAGCTACTTTTTCATCATTATCAATAAGACCATCAGCAAAAACCCTTTACAAATTATGTTTACAGCAATTTAAAATTGGTCTGAACTAGGGAACTAATTATATGGCAGGTCTGAAACAAGCTACTGATTCATTAAGGGTTAGGTCATAAATGGGGTATCGAATATTTGGTCAGGTCATAAATAGGGTAGGAAAAATCGCAGATTTTGGTCATAAATAGGGTAAGGGTTTTGGGAAGCGGGCCGCACACCCCACCCAATTTTTCTGGGAGTACCTCCCCCCGGGTCTTCTAAAGTATCGGAAACCGTGAAAGATAAATACTGCAACTTAATTATGCAGATATTGGACTTACTTTCTGCTCAATCTGACCGTGTGTAGTTTTGCATATTGCCACTGTGAAACTTTACTGATAAAGTAGTTTTCAACAGTTATCAGTAAGATTGTGACCTCTTTACTTTAATTATTTTTCAAGTTTGTCGGTTTGGCTTACAGGAAGAAGGATGATATGTCTAAACCAAACCTTAAATGCAAGAACTGTTCCTAAACCCGCATAAAAGCATCAGTAAAAATAGCAAGGCACTATTTCGCAATAACGTATATTTTTTTTTTTTTGCAAAACTTGAGCCTTGTTTTCAAGTTAGTCCATATTGAAATCTATTTCCATCCTCGCTGTTGTCAGCCATTCTCTCTCGCTAAAGAGTTTTACAAAACGAAACCATGATTGTTGATTTTTCTATGATCTACGTGGTTTTTCGCTCGGTTCTTTACTGAAACTGTGTTAAAGATAAAAAAGCTTTGGATCTTTGTACACCAACGGTTAGCTATCCTCGATTACTCTTTTTAAAGCACGGAAAATGATCAATGCTGATTTTTGGGTGTGTGAACAGGTTATTAAAACCGGTGTTGCGCAGTTTTGACTAAACCAAAACGGCAATTAGCCCTTTGTAGAAAATTCCACCCTCTTGAAAATACCGCAACCGTAGAATGAAATTAAGCCAGTTTGGGAAAATTCGATTTCTAATAACTGCTGCCATATTTGATTTCTTATTTCGAAGTCGTAAGTATTCTTTAAACTTATTTAAACTTAAGAAAGCTGACAAAGAATATTAACGATCAATTTAGACTATTTAGAGTAGTGAAGTTGTCCTTTGTGTTTGCTATAATGCTTTCGCATTTCCGTATATTAATTCCACGCAATTAATTTTGTAATTAACTCTTTTGCTTATGTAACTCTGCCGCCGAAAGCGTGCAGGCCATCATGCACGTTTTCTATGTCACTGACGGAAAAAGAACCATCTTATAAATTTTTTCAAACTCATTAATAATTCATCAAGTTCAAACAAAGGAAACCATAACCGTGACGGTGTTTGGATATCTGATCTTAATAAGCATAGATTTTTACGACTTTATTTCTCCGTTTTCTCCTCAGTTTTAGTTTCGAGATATATCAAACACTCAAGACGGTGTTTGACCACGTATCCAAACACCTCGACGTTCGTCAAAAATACTCCGCAGCGCGTCGCATTTTCAATTCTCTTCTCGGTGTTTGGAAATGTGGTCAAACACGGTCTTTCCTGTTTGATATACTAATTACCGCACTAAAAGCCCACCATCTCTTTTATTACTATATGACTGGAAAAATGCCAGTTATGGATCGATATTCCATTCCTAGCAGTATGTCGGATGAGTATCACATGACCTTAGTGCATCCACACTATACATCAGGAGGACTTAGGTTTGAATCCTAGCTGGAGAACTCGGAACTCCTTTTCCGAGCATGCCTGTGTCACTGGTAGAAAAAAAAAATCGCCTTCTCATACACGTTTTTACTTTTTAATTGATTTTTCAGATTTGTTTCTGACTTTTAAAGGACGATACACAAATTTACCATAAAAACGAGGAAGACTGCAAAGTAAAACATTACTATGGCAGAGATAGTACCACAAACTGATTAAAAGCAAAAAGAAACAAGATGGTTAAGACTGGGCAAGATTGAGCCTACATCACGCTTTGCACATCTTGAAAAGCTTAACCTAAATGTGTCAAATTCGTCGTTTGAAATCCGCGTTAATCTTCTCCATCCTTAACCATTCTTGTTCATTTATTGTTTATTATTATCTCTTTGGTGTTTTCCTATCTTATTAAACTTCTATTCTCACGTTTCCTTCAATTTAAAGGTAATTTTCTAAGTGGCCAAAATAACTCAAAATATCGTGACTGACGCTCCTTTCAAAATTAACGACGATCTTTTGAATATTCTCGGTTAAAGTTTTCAAGATACACCATCTGTGACATATCTCCTTTGAAATTACTGCCATAAAATTTTACTGTTAATTTTGTGACATTGTACTGATAAACATGATTACTATCACGATTTCACTTCACCACAACTTGGCATAATGAATCATTAATGTCATTAGTTAGTGTTTTTTTTTTTTTTGGTTACTTTTTTAAGCAACCGCAAATAACTTTGGAAATTTGTAAACATCATTATAGGTCAGGTGTCAGAGTACTTCAAACGGACTCGGATTTTAATGGCTGGCCCCCTTAAAGCCCTTTTCGGCGCACAAAACAGTGTTTTTTTTGTTGTTTTTTTTCGTGGTGTAGTGAATATTTATCATAAGGCAGCTTTTACTGTACAGACTCTGTACATAGCAAGCGCTAATTGAGGTACCGTGGTGAGACAGAGAAGAGAGTGAGTTAAGCCTGCAGTTTGACCTTAAATAAAACATAGTAATAATTACAACAATGTATTTCTTAGACTAATAAAACAAATATATACAGTCAACTAGGTTATAAAAAGGGAAAGCTGAGATATATGACAACTAATAAATAACAAGCTCTTGTTCTTCTTGGGGCATCCTTTTCCTTTCGACCCGTTTCTATCAAAATTAGCGGCTTGAGTTATGAATCAAGGGTTACTCGTAACATGATTGATTTTTCTTGGACATAGATTGACCAAGTTTTCCTTTTTTACCATTTGACTAAATTTTCTTTCCTCTTACCTATAATACTATTTTATAAAATAAACAAAACAGTATGCTCTCAGTAATTGGCTGAAAGCCATTTACATAACTAAAACTTTATGATAACAGGAAACTATATGAAGTGTTGTTATTTCACAATAGAAATAGATATTAAATTTTTTCCTTGTTTCTTCTAAGTTGTAGAAGCTCTGGTGGAGGCTTAGGAGAACTCGAAAGAGCTGTGAAAATACCCGCCTCTGGCTCGTCATTACTCCACTGAGTAACTCGTGTTACAACCATGACAATGTAAAACTCTGAATGTGCTTTCTGTTTTTTTATTGGTAGATATCTACTATTCTATCACGTATGCTCTTCTCTGATTGGCTACGCAACTCACGATCTATTCTGCTGTATCTAGTAGGTAGCTTAGCAGTTTGCGGTTAACAAAATGGTGGCCGCTTCTTTGCGTTTTCGAAGTGTCTTTGAAGAGGATTTGGAGACTAGTGACATTTGAACTAAAACAATCAGATTATTCACCTACGATTTCTATGCGTGATAGAAATCTCGAGCTCACAATGTAACTGTTTAATAGAAAGTGCAAAAAGTATGTTTTTATTTCTCGGATTATGCTAAAGGAACATACCTCCCACTGCTCACTCATTTCCATCCGATGATGGCTTCCTGTGCGCTCTTAAAAACCAATGTGACACTATACGGATGTCTCTGGTTCTTCGTCGTCAAATTGGAAAGAATTTTCTGCTCAAGTCTTATTCGTTTGTTTTGAAGCTTAAAGAGGTCTAGTCAGTCGTTTTACAGGCTTGATTGAAAAAGCCTACAGCAAGGACTTTCTTTTGTCCTAAACTATTTTTATATAAACTTTACATAACAAATTATTTTTCTTGACTGTTTATTATTGACAAATGTTATCCTAAGAGCATTTGGCACTCATAAACACTTGTCATAGCTCGGTTTATTTTTAATCTGGGATCATTTCCTTTCAAAATCAAAGTAATTACTCGAAGAGACCTGTAGAGCTATAAATCATCCAGAATATTTTTTTTTGTTTCTTACTATGCCGGCCATCAAATTATTTAACTTGAGTGTTTATTATTGACAAATTTTCTCTTAAGTGCATTTGGCACTCATAAACACTTCATAGTTCGGTTTATTTTTAATCCGGGAACGTTTGCTATCAAAATCAAAGTGATTACTGGAAGAGACCTATAGAGCTATAAATCACACATATTTTTTTGTTCTTTTTCTTACTCGGTCAACATAAGCCAATTAAGAAAAACACGATCACGTGGAAACACAAGTGTTGTTTTTGTTCAGCCAGGTAACGGTTTATCAGTCAACTTATTATTTCTTTTCTGTTCTCTCAAATTAAGAACCTCTTGTGTAGCGATCGCGAGGCTTGAGAAAGTGTAAAACTTGACAACATAATGGCTGCATGTGATTTCGTTTGAAGAATAAAAATACCTGGTCCGTCATGACGTTATAATTGTGATATTAAATTTCAGGCGTCCAATCAGAAGGAGCGTTATACAATCACCGTAATGTATAAAATGTATTAGAAAATAGTCCAAAGAAGATACACGCACTGCATGATCATTGGTTAAAAACGCTTTTTTTACAACCATGATAACTCGACAGAAAACGCAGAAGTAACATGAGCTGTTGACGTAATGATGGCGCGAGCAAAGAGAATTTACATTTTGATGATCAAAGTAATCAAGTTGTTTTTCTTTCTTTCGTCGCGGAATTTTCTAAAAGAAGTAGAAAACATGTTCTCTTTGTTTCTATAGAGTTTTAGAAACACCCGTGGAAGTTTGGGAGAACTCGTAAAAACTTCCTTCTTTGGGATGTTTTCCAAAAAAGATAGAAAACATTTTTTTCGTGTTTCTATCGATTTAAAATATAAACACTCGTGGAAGTTTGGGAGAACTCGAAAAAACTGTGGAAACACTCGCTTATCGGCTCGTGTTCCCACAGCATTTGTCGTTCTCCCAATCTTCCAGTCGTGTTTCTATTTAACAATTAGATTATGAGCTCGAGATTGCTTTGGGGTGATAGTTCGGCTGAAGGCCGAATCAGCTATCGCCTCGTAGAAATCGAGGGTGAATAACCTAATTGTTTTTGTATAATTCTAACTGAAATTTCCTTCAACTAACGATTCCAGTTATTTCTGGTCTTCTATCAGTACTAAATTTTACGTTTTAGAGAATTCGTGCGGACTGAATTGCCAATTTGACATTTGCAGTTGTGTACTCGCGCTAATCAGTTTCATTTAAAAATTTCGAGCTTTTTTTAATTCAAGAAACCGTAAATGTCCTCCTTTTAGTCTTCTCAGTATTATCCATTTCTTTCTAAATGTTCTTTCAAAATTTCGGAGAAACGAGGAAACGTTGCAATTTTGTCGACCACACCAAGTAACTGCACACCAATGGCCGATAGTATGCAATGGCTCAGCCAATCAGATTACAGCATTTGCATTATAGTATACTAGTAGAATTCTACTCAAACTTGATAGAAAAACGGGAAAATGTTGTCTATTTCTTAAACGGTTTATAAAAAAGATCAAAACTTTAGCTCACCTAGCTTTCGTGTGAGGCAGGCCTATTGTGCAAGATTCATTGTGAGGCCATCAACACCATCAAGATCCACTTTAGAGCTAAAAAAAGGCACGACAGCTCACAAGAGGTTCATCTGTCATTACGCCGGGCTAATAAATCAGGTATTATAGCTCATAATGTTTTCTACAGTCGACTGGACAACACAGTGGAAAGCAAATATGTAATGGAAATAAGAAACTCGAAAACTAGAGGTTGTTTCGAGGTTTCTCTCAATTCTAAGAACTAACATTAAAAGAAATATATGGTACTCAGTTAAGAGAATTGATATTTTCATCTTGAGAGTGATAAGCCTCTCCAGAACATCACAGGATTGCCGGTAAAAGGTCATAATTCCACCATTCTATATTTACGTCGAAACAAACGCCTCAAAAACTTCCGTTAATTAAAAAACGCTCTTGCGGTGTTTTTTTGAAGTGAAATTAGCTTTTTCGAGGTGCTTTCATGTTCAAAAGTGACTTGCGTAAGTAAATAAATATTGCCTTGAGTTTTGACAAATTATCTATACCAAACAAGTGGTCTAAGTGGCTTCTTTCGAGTAATTAACAGTCTTACAACGTAATGCACGCCAGCGATTGCTTTAGGTAGCTAACAGCAGTTTAAAATCATTGCTGAAGCAAACATAGATTCATTAACGACAATAGGGAATAACTCAAAAGTAAACAGTTATGCAGGAATGAGGGGTATAAGCCACTATAAGGAGATGTATCTTCTGATGAACAACCCAGCCTTTATTAATTTGCGGAACTTTGCGGTTAGATAAGTAAGATGACATTTTGTTTAAAATCCGAAGTAATAAGGCCTTTAGAAAGTTTAGAATGTAGAATTAATGCTCAATGTTTCAGTTTGACCAATAATTTCTTTATAAATATTTGTTGCTGAGCGAAAACAAAGACACCCTGAGCT
>Ga0126339_10002800_pt1 | contig 12556 bp, 6 predicted proteins | sample OrbTmetagenome_2_FD_92532 | JGI IMG/M metagenome (GOLD analysis project Ga0126339, IMG submission 92532) | Coral microbial communities from Petempiche,Puerto Morelos, Mexico - Orbicella T R C metagenome | ecosystem: Host-associated > Invertebrates > Cnidaria > Coral | place: Petempiche,Puerto... | reverse complement strand
TCACCAGCAAGCGCTTTTAGTGCAATCACTTCTTTCTCCTCTTCTGGCGTTTTTATTAATCCGCGTTTCTCGAGCACTTTCCTCGTCCGTGGACTTTTTGATATAGCTGCCATTATTTCTGCTCTCTTCTCTGGGGTATCTGGGAGACCCTTCTTAGCTCGTCCAATGGCACGTTTCTTGGCCATCCTGTTTGGGAACGGCGTACCAGTAACTTCGATCCGTGCGGCTTCCGCCGCTTGAACCTGCGTATTTTGGTCTTTCTTTTTTTGATGGTATCGCTTACTTCGTTCTCTAGCCATCTTTCTCTCTCTCAAGTTTTCCTTTATTTTCTGAAGCTAACTTCTGCTGGTTTTGTTCGCGCCGACGTTTCTTTGTGGCGTCTTTGATTGGAACATACTGTAGTTGGCTTCTCGACTTTTCTTTCTGGCTTCCACGGCCTTTTGAATAATTTCCTCTCGGTGCTCTTCTTTTCTCTTGTCTTTCCTTCTTCTTTTGTTCTTGCCACATCTGAATCCTAGAAACTCCAGAATCCATAATCTTTGCATTCAATTTTACGGCCTTGTGCTTGCGAACAACACAGTACTTGACTACGTGCTTGAAACAAGCGGCATGTGCTCAGGGACTTTCCCGCTCATTTCCTTACCTGATGAAATATTTTACTTCCTAATAAGGAAATCTAAAACAATGCTTATCGATTCTGTAGACTGTAGGATGATTTGGAAGGAATGGAAGCTACCAAAATGGCCAGAGCGTTGCGCTTGTCTTTGCTGGAAATTCGATCGCTTACCTTCCTCAGGATCAAAATTGTCGACCTTATGTTTCGAACAAACTTTATAGCCAATATTTTCGTCGGCTTTTAACAGATTCGATTGATTTTGGTACCAAAATTTAGCTTGTCATTTGAGCATTTTGATTATGTCAACATTGACACGCTCCAGTGCACTCGTCGTAAACAATGCGACTGGGAAATTTAATTATCAGAGTTATCGCGCGCCAGATCACACCGCTTGCCAACTGTTTAGAACGCAGAAAAAAATTCAAATCTCGGCAACGTTTCGATATAAAAACAAAAAGGCAGAAGGAAAGTGAAAAGCAACTTATGAGCATTACATTTTGAGGTTAAATTGTTCTGTAACTCAGGAATTATAGCTCGCACAATGAATTGAAAATTACTTGTCTCTCCCAAGCTTGAAGCGTGATGCATCATACGGTGAACACTTTTGTTGATTTTAAGGAAGATTTAGCACCAATTTTCAGGATTTTGTTTGCCATTTTGCTTAAAAGGAACCTTTTCCATCAACTGTGAAGTCTTACGGTTATAAATGAAACTTAAGTTGGCAAAAACAAGAAAACAGTGAACAGTGAAGCCCGCACACGTTACACGTGACGCCATGTTTTTGTCGCTAACTTAACAATTCGGCTCCGATTATATTTTTTCAAAAATCCTTTATTCTACTTCTGTTTAGTCCAAAACCATCTTCAACACATGTGTAACACTTTTGGAAAGTCTCAAGCAGATCTGATCATTGTGCGCCGAGAAATTCTTAAAAGATTCAAGCAAATCTGTGATTTTTCCATTAGCGCGTGACAAGCGTGCTACTGATCTTTTGGAATATACTTCCACGGTGCATCTGAGTCGGAGCACAGCCGTTTTACCCAAGTTAGTTTCGAAGCCTTATTGAAAAGAACAAAATCTTTCATGCCAAGACCGCCATCCGATTTCTTCTTGATGAGGGTTGTCTTTTGTAATTTTGGCGGGTTTTTGCTTCCAGATAAAATCAAACACTATTTTTAATTATTGACCTCTGTTGCAAAGTTTTTTGGAGTCTCCATAACACTGGAGATGAATACAAGTTTGGAGAGGGCTAATGTTTTAACAATATTTGTCCTACCGTATATAGATAAGTCTTTTCTGGACCAGACACTTAAGGTTTTCTTTAGGGATCCTAATTTTTCAAAGAAATTTTTCTTATGAGACAATTCAATAGTGTAAGTAAAATGCACACAAAGCATGTAAACAGGATCATCGCTAATTTGGAAGTTGCAAATTGTGTCTTTCCTATGGTGCATGGAGCCAAGCCATAGAAGTTCTGATTTTGCCTGATTTATTTTTAGGTCAGAGCATTTTTCAAACAGTGAAAGTAAGTCAAATAAATTAGAAACTGACTGGACATCAGCAAGAAGGGCAGTTGTGTCGTCAGCATATTGTGTGAACTTGACCTCTTCATTTCCCCGAATATGCATGTCCTTGACGTCTTTTGACTGTCTTATACTTTAAGCAAGAAGCTCCATAGCAATAACAAAGAGTATGCCTGAAAGGGGACAACCCTGACGGACACTGTGTTTTAAGTAGAAGTGTTTAGAGGCAACGCCATTGTTAATGACGCAACTAGAGATGTCTTTATAGAACATGCTGATCCACTGCCAGAGATTTGGTCCTTTTAAGTTTTGGGTCCTGGGGGAATGTAAAAGTTCTAACTTTTGATTTTGAATGGTTTTCCTCTGAAGTTTACTGTGAACGTGAAACCAAAACAGTTTCAAATTTCCTGCATTTCTTGAGCTCACCAACAGTGACATCACAAGCTTTATTTCCGACAATTATCCGACAATTTTCCCGACCGCTCTACGATTGTGAAGTATAAATACAGTGATTTTAACTTTCCAATGTCTCCACAATGCTTCATCCAATTTGTTTGAAACTTCAGAAAATGTTTATTTTTTATTATATCTCTCAGTTAGTACGTGCGCTGTGATTGGTCAATTTAGCGGGCTGTACTCTCCTGTACAGCCTGCTAAAATTTAAAGTTGGTTTTGTTGCCAAACTGTTTCGTGATTTATTCCAAAGTGTTCTTAACCTTTATAGCAAGTAAAAGTTTAAAACTTTCCTATACTCTAAATTATGTAATAAAGAGTGCTGACAACTTAAAAACAGTTTCAAACTGACTCATTTTGCTTTCGAGGAAGCATCTCCGAGTCCGCGTGAATACAAATCGTTTCTGAACCCGTCAGGGACACAGTAGAGATATAATAAATATCTTACTAACTTCGTTTTCTTGGTCCATACTGTAAGTTACAGATCCTTGTTTTTTCCCCTTCGATTTATGACCTGCACGCTTTGCACTTGGGCCATAAATGGAAGGGGAAAAAATTTGATTCGTAACTTACAGTATGGACCTTGAACTCGGTTAGTAAGAGGTATATACTTAATGAACACATTGAACTGAAATGAAAAAAATGTCTAAATTTTGGTTCATTTGACCATTAAGTATTCCTGCGTTCTGGATTTAAGTATTCTGTTGTCCTGGAATTCCACCATTCCGAGTTTCAGTACTAGCCCACATCCCTGCAAACCCTTAAGCATTGAGTACATCTCGTATGCCTAAGGATTGTGTTTCTTGTAATGCATGGATCCTTCACGTTCGCAGACATTAGCTCTACATACAAAATTAGCGGTCAAAAAAGTCTTGGAAATTTTTTCTTCACAGATGTCATGCATCGATCATGAGTCCTTTTCTGAATAAAATTCCTACTTGATTTTTATCACTTAGTTGCCAAATGGCAACTCAAGAATTTTTTTAATTTTGAGCCCTGGACTCTGAAGTTTGAGCCATATTATTTTGATGGTTATAACTCGTGAAGCAGAAGTGTTCATCTTTCCTGTACTTGCAAAATAAAGTACCCTTCAGAAATCACCCTATAATGCATTACGTGCATTGCAATATTCTGTTAGCAATTCATGTATGTACCCTAGAGTCAACTTTGGTAGCATTTGAAATATAAAACTAGGTGTGCTTGAATAACCTATAGCCAGGAGAGATTGATGCAGTCATCTAGTAGATAAAGTTATCTAGTTAATAAAATGATAAATAACTCAAATTTAAATGAAGTTTTGAAGGATTCATATTGAAAATCTTTATGCTAATGAAGTTCATTATAATAATTTAGAAATGGAAAACATGTACCATGTTTCTATTGAGTTATAAAAACATGAGTGGAAGTTTGGGAGAACGAGAAATGCTGTGGGAACACGAGCAGCAGGTGAGTGTTTCCACAGCTTTTTCAAGTTCTCCCAAACTTTCACAAGTGTTTCTATAACTTGATAGAAACATGGAGAACATGTTTTCTATTTCTTTTAGAAAACACTGTGACGAAAACAAGGAAAACAACTTTTTAACTTTGTAAATTCTCTTTGCACATGCCATCATTACATCAACAGCTCATGCTAGTTCTGTGTTTCCATCGAGTTATAGAAACACGATTTTTAACCAATCAGTGCATGTATTATGTTAGGACTGTTTTCTAATTGATTATACTAATCAACTATGCTGGTCAAATTGATAAGATGCCAGACCAAAATGATTTGAAAGGACACATGTCCTGTTGAAGAAGAAAAATTATTTCCAACACCATGCCGAATGTTAACTGCCTCTCACAACTGTCCTTGGACTGGTGTTCCCAAACTGCAGAAGATGTTTGCTTTTGGTGTTTCTCCAGAGCCAGAGCTCTTTATTTGATGGATTAAAGGCCAACCAAGGCTACCCAAGTAAATTGTTTGCAAATTGACCAATAGCATTTTAGTGTTAAGACAATAAAATTGTCATCAGCTTATTCCTTTGTGGTGTGCAGCTTGCTTAGATCGATAATTTGATAGAAAATATGTATGGTTAAGTTCTGAGGTTTTCATTTGAACATTCACACTATAAAATTATACTATATTTGACTACAGTTTTCCAAGGATGCTACGGAACAGGACAACAGTCCAACTGCTTGTATTTGTGCTATTTTTATTTTGTAGATCTCCATTTATGGAATTATCTCAGTTAGCTGGTTACAAGTTGTACGACAGTGAAGAAGTACCTGCTGGCGGCATTATAACTGGCATTGGTAGAGTATCAGGGTAGGTTTCAAGGTTACATGTTTTATGGAAAATGTAACACATGTTTACAAAGTTTGATCCATGTACATGTATTCAAAAGGGAATAGTGTAAACACAATCCATAGGCAAAAGTTTATTTCCAGTTACGTAACAAAAATTCTATGGGTTTTGTTTTAACACGGCGGTGCAACATGAACTGGCGAAGCACAAATTGACATTTCACAGTGCTTTGTAACATACTGTACATGTAAGCAATACCTTCCCTTGTTGTAGAGTGCCTTAAATCATGTGACCATACGGTGACTTTCACCTGACTATTGATTGGAAAAATAAATAATTATACCTCTTGGTCTCAGTATTTTCGGTGAAGGAGCAGGGTGGCTCGCTACTTTCAAAGAGTTGCTACTCTTGGGATTTTTTAGCGGCCACAGTTTTTTTTTATGTGACTTTCGGGGGGTTGTTACTTTGAATTCGGAAGTCTACAGTATGTTCCCTAAATAAAAGCCAAGGATAATCTTTTGGTGAGACTGCCTTAGACTGAGATTTCTGCCTCTGAGTTGTTTTTTTTCCCCATGATTGTATTGGTGGGAACATACAGCCATCAGGACTGAATGTCCTTCAATCCCTTATAAATGAAGTTAAGATGGATTCTGCTCAAAGTTTGAGTAATAAGTGCAAAAATTATTTACTAAAAATCTGCTCCTTTCACGGTAACATTTTGAATACTGTTTGAAACATCACTCTTTAATTCATTTCTCTAAGTGGTCCAGGGGTTAAATTCTCAATCATTCTTGGGAAGAACTTCAAACCTTGTACAATTGCGTACAGCATGTGTTATTTTGTTTTTGTTGTTGTGAGTACTGTTCAAAATGGCGGCAACAATGTGGAATTTTGGATGTTGATTATGGGCAGCATGGAGTAAACATGCAAAACTGAGCTCTGCAAAAGTTTTCTGGTTTCTGTCTCAAACTGCCTAAATTTCTCTGGTATTTTGCAACCACACTTTATGTCAGGAAGACGCCTTCGTTCTGGAAAAATCTTTGTGCCTGAGCATTACGTACATGTAATAAGCGGCATTTTCACCTGAAGGAGAAAGTTGTCAATGTAAGTGAGTCAAACATGGTTGCTGCTGAGCTAATTGAATGACTAAATTCAGTGAGAGCAGACTTTACTGGCCAAATAACGAAACTGAGCGACAACGTCAAGGAATTCCAACGAAATAAAAGCAAAAGGCTGTTAAAAATTGAAATGAATGTGAATGAATGTTTAAAGTCAACGAAATCAATACTTTGAAGACCAAGCAACAAGAAATGGAAACAGATACATACATACATACATCACCTTTATTTCACCTTGGATTTACAGGAGTAGCTGTATAGCTAATTTCCCCAAGACATGAATGACATGAACAAATCCCTGCTCAACTTTGTAAATATCAATACTGAAGAGGTGGAGAACCTTTGCGAAAGTGATGAGGAACTGAAGATAAAGCTGGAACATTTAGAAAGATACTCCAGAGACTTTAGCATTCGAATACTGGGTGTAAATGAAAGTGAAGGTGAAGATTGTCTGAAGATCATTATGGATTTCATCACTTCGCTTGGCTTTGATGTTGACCCCGCTGCTGAGGAGGAGAATGCACACTGTATGGGGAAAAGATGTGATGATAAACCAAGCCATATCATCGCAAATCTTTACAGTAGGCTCTTCAAAAGAAAATTAATACAAGTTGCCAGGAGTGATGGCAGAAAAGAAACTCTTGGAGGGGTAAGAACTGTGGAAGACCCTTCTCCATGTGACTTTGAAATTCGCCAGAAGGCCATCCCACTGATGAACAAAGCATATGATGAAGGACAGGAGATTAGATTTACCAGAGGGATACTTCTGGTGGATGGTAGAGTAATCCCTGTCATTTAATTTTAAAATTTAAATCACTGATCATATTTTGGATAAATGACAGTAAAATGATCTCCTAAATTCTTTAAATTGCAACGCTCAGTTAAAGGCAAGCGCCAAAGAGCATCGCATGATGTTGTCATGTTTGCCGACAATGCTTGTGCAGTGCGGCACAAGAGTGAGGCTTTGTGCAAAATTTGTTTATATTTAATTTGTTTAATGTACGAATAACAACTAGTTATAAAAATGACGTTTTGATCTCCATGAGATCATTTTCAAGTTGTGGAAAAAGCGAATGAAATATACATATATAAGTACATATTAGGGCATGAGAATGTCCAATGATGAAATATGTAAATAGAAGTGCTAAAATGTAAGTGTTAAAATAATAAAGTACTATATAAAAAAACTATAGATATAACTTTGCACAGATTGAATCTGACTGTTTGGTCAAAGTTGGCTTAAGCTCCTTTATAAAGAAACAACGCATTGCTGGTTAATGATAGGCGGCTTCTTTACTTTTGGTTTGATCTTGTGTCAGATCTTATGGCTTGTATACACAGGGGGAATATCAATTCCAATTTTGTGGCCAAGTTCCCCAAGTTGCCTTTGCATGGAATTGGTCGATCTCTGATCCTTAAATAGTAACACTATTCTGACAGGCGCTTCATTTACGTTAGACGATCGTGCGGAAATTGGATCACCAGGAACTTTCTGGCTGTGCCAGCAACTGCCTTGGGCAATATTCTTTCTACAGAGGCAGTTAACTCCTTTTCTTTCTGCAATAGTGGGTGGAAATGCATGGGAGGTCTTTGTCTCATTTTGGGTCTTTCAGCACATACTGGTCTAAACTTGGTTTCGTTGTTTATGGAGGACTCTCTCAGTAGGCGCACATAATCCGACTTGTCAATCACAACCACTCCTGATGCCTCATCAGGCTTCATGATAGGTGTGGCTTGTACGATGCAAACTATGTCGGGTATATGTGCTGACACCTCTATCAGTGCACTGAAGAACACAAAGGATCATCTTTAATCGGGAATCACCTTAAGGTATCAGTATAACTCATTTGACTATCCGCACACGGTCCGCTCTAGTGTTCATGGTTTTGACAAAAACCCATATAAACCGTATATTTATTGGAAGCTTAATAGCTACAGATTATGACCCGACCTGTTTAAAATGGTAAAAATGTACCGTGTTTGGAAAACGTGAATATGTTTACAAAGCTTCACAAACCCATAAATCAAGGTATACACCTGCTAAATTTAGGTTGGAGAAAACGATTAACATGGCATCCGTTTCTTCGCACATTGACCTAAAAAAAAAGGCATAATTTTTTAACGAACACAGTAATCAGAATTTGCAGACATGGTTTTGTCTTCAAACGTTCTGACAACATTCCCTCTGAATTTCAGCCAAGTTGGTCCAGGGGCTGCCGACCTGGAACTCAAAATGCACGTGCAACTCGCCTATTTTTTACTTTTGAGAAACAGAAAAAAAATTAAAATTCGGCGGCATCCAAGTGTCATGAGATTATCACACCAAGGAAGATACCACAGAGGAATCAACTTTCTGTATAACAATGGACTGTGACAGTTAACATGGAACAGGTACAAATTTCCCGTGATGGGGCACAGTAAATTACTCATCAGTGAATAAACCGCTTTTTCATGTGTGAAGTCAGAATTCCAAGGTTAGTAAATGAGAAATTATCTTTTGATTTACTATATTAGCATTAGAAATTTTCAACGGTATTTTAGTGCAGCTTGAACTCATTTCGGCTTGCTTGCTGGCTTCGTGATCGCGATCATTGTCGAGTTCATCCAGCAATTTTTCTTAGTTGTAAAACGACCCTTTGACGCTTTCTGCCAATTTAGTGGCCCACTCTTTGTCGAAAGTGTTTTTTGCCTTCTTTGGCCTTCCTTTAGCCGATGAAAACGGGCAAGATCACTCTTTCTTCTTTGAAGACATCCAGCACTGATTATGGCATGCGAATCACGTGTCAATTCAGTGTGATCTTGATGTCTGTGACTTCTTGCCTCGATAATTAATTCATGTGACAGAACTTGTCAACTCTTGATTAAGTAATTAATATGCAAAAACTCTTTCTCGCGCAATAACTAGCGACAGATGTAATATTTTTTCGTGGAGTTTTTTTTTATCTTAAAGATTACCTCAAGATTTATCCAACAGCTTAAAAAAGTAAAATTATGCAAAATGGCAAATTTTCCCCTTACAGATACCTTAAAGAACAACATGGAACAGTCCCAAGTGATCTATATCATGATTTTAAGATCTTGAAAAAGTGTCAAAGTAAATTTGACTGCCTGATCTATGAAGTGCTTGTTATAAACGAGCTTAAGCCAACTTTGAACAAACAGTCAGATTCAATCCGTGCAAAGTTATTTACATAATTTTTTTTATAGTATTTTATTATTTGAACACTTACATTTTAGCACTTGTATTTACATATTTTATCATTGGATATTCTCACGTCCTAATTTGTACTTATATATGTATATTTCATTTGGTTTTTTCTACAACTTGAAAATGATTAAATGACATCATTTTTTATTGCTAGCTTTTATTCTGAAAACTACTTAAGACTTTTATTATTTATTGACTTTGAAAAGCCTTTGTTAGCCTAGAATGGGACTTTTGTGAAAAATGTTTGGTAAAATTTAACTTTGGGCCTGATTTTATACGATGGGTTAAGATTCTATACAACAACATTCAAAGTTGCATTAGAAATAATGGTTTATGTTATCACTGTTTCAATATAGAACATGGAGTGAGCTATGGTGACCCCCTCTCCCCTTGAAATCCTAATGATTGCTATTAGAAATCAAGAAAACATTACAGGAATAACTATAGACAGTGAAGAAACTAAACTGTTGCAGTTTGCTGATGACACAACTGCTGTCCTATCAGATTTGGATTCTGCATGAACCTTGGTTATATTACTTGAACTTTTTGAGAAAGCCTCTGGATTTAAACTTAACGTAATGAAAACAGAAGCAATGTGGATTGGTTCCCTTCACAACTCTGAAAGTGAACCACTAGCTGTTAAGTGGAAAACATGTGTCAAATTTATAGGAATATTCATCACATATGACACACAGCTATTAGTAGAGAAAAACTTCAAGCAGAGGTTGAAAAAGTTAAAAATACAGTAAATCTATGGAAATCAAGAGGATTATCAATACACGGCAAGGTAAACATTATTAAAACACTTCTATAGCCAAAAATGATTTATCCCAGCTCTGTGATAAACACTCAGCCAGAAGTCATAAAAGAATTTAACAGCCTGGTTTTTCAGTTTCTGTGGAACTGGAAGTCATACCTTGATAACCTTTTGCAGAAGGAGGGAGGATTATCTTTATTTCAGTGTAATTGCGGTATCAAACAAGAGATTATCAAAGTAGGAGAGTAAATCCCCCATAAATAGGCCTTCTACCTGAGGTAATCCCTCTTGGACATGGTACCCAGTCCTTCCAAGGATGTTACTCACGCGATGCGTGGACAGCCCATGCGACTTTCTGGAAGCTACCTGAGACAAAATGGCAGGAACGTCATTTAATATGTTTTGGTTTCATTTCATACCAGAGATGTTTTCTGCACTCTCAGCTGCCTTTATGTTAAGCTCAGGGCTTTTGTTTGATTTGCGTTCGTTTGGTTGTCCATTATTTTACCGTTTATTCGGTTTTAGGAAGTTTATTACAGCAAACTTCAATGGTACAATGGCTGTGTTAGCGTGCGTTATAATTGTTTGTTCATTTCTTTGCCGTTGTTTACAAAAGGTCACAAAACAACAATGTGAAATAGCCACACTGCATATGTGAGAGAACATGAACTGTACGACAGCCAATTTTTAAAATTTCTCTTTCAAATTTTGAAGCTGTCCTGATCAGAGCCTGAGATGTGTTCTAATCCAGTATGTTTACTCAACTGATTTGATTAGCAACTGATAGCATACCTAATCGGTCAGTTGGTCAGTTGGTTGACCAACCGGCCGGTCCATCGGTCAGTCAGTTGATGGGTCTGTCAGTCAGTCAGTTGATGGATCATTGGGTCCCACAACTAGCTAGGGTATTTTCAATGGTGAGGAAACAAAAAATGTGGATTTTGTCTCATTTGATAAAAATTAAGTTGATTACCCATAAATTAGAACTGTGTACATTGACAGACACACATACAGTCAGTTTTTTGTTTGAACTCATCAAAACAGCAAATGTATTCCACCTAAATACAATGTAAGCTTAATGATTACTCATAAATGAATGATTGTTGTAAAGTTTATGCCGTGTCATGCATACAAACTCCTCAAAATCTTTTTTGAGCACCCTTGTCGACTGTATTACATGACTGTATATGAACATGTTTGTTTCAAATATAACTAAAGAGTCTTTGATATTAATTGAAAACAGAATTTATTTCATTTGACAGTTATAATAATATTCTAACTCAAACCATTGCATATGATTGTAAAGTTGGCTTGTATGCTTTTTCTTAACAAATAGATTCTGTGTTGCCATGTGTAAGTAATTGATTACAGATAAGGTCAAAATGAGGTACATGTTCATGAGGTGATACTCAAGTGTGTCACTGATGTTCTTACTGAATAGACACCATGGAATCCATCTGTTTTGTACAATAAAGTTTCAGAAATTTTTGAAATTTTTTGGGTAAAACGCTGATGATTTGGGCAAAAGTACTCGGGAGAAAACATTCTAAAAGGTAGTCAAGGCCAGGCTTATAGGCTAATTTCTCTGACGTTTGCCTTGTCAAAACAGAGTTGAGGTCAAATGATATAAGGATCCAGCCACATATCGTTTAAATGTGTATCAAGGAAATCCATGATATGGATATTATTTTAGGGCTTTCCACAAGTTGCTTGAGATTTCCCAAAAAGTTGCCTGCAATTTGTTAAAAAGTTGGCCAAAAGTTTCTCAAAAAAGATTAAAGGTATCTTTTTGTAATGAAAGTTGCTTAAAAGTTGCTCCAAAAAAAACAAAAAAAAGCATTTTGTTGCTCTTTTCCTTTATTAATTTTGGTCTGGTGCAAAAATATGCAAATTGTATGACAAAAGTAAGATTTCTAAGGTTTTTTTGTGCAATGTTGCATCGTAACCAGTGTTGCTAAATAACTTTGTCCTCAATTAAAGACTACGCATCAATGTTAATCTTGTAAAAATTCTTCACCTGAGACACTTGAGTCAGTTGAGTGTGAATCTTCATCTGTTGACCTGGCAGCCCGGCTGCATGCATCTTGCACCCATCATCTGCCCCAGAGGGGAGGGGAGATCTGGCTCCTTGTTCACTGGAAATTTATAAATTGCATACAAAAACATTGTGAAATATTGAAGCAAGGCCAATTTAAGCACTAAAAGCTGTTCCAATTTCTCAGAATTTGTAGAAAACTAGAAGTTGCTCAAAAATGCAAAAATATGAAGACATGATTGATCATTGCAGTTATAAACACAACTTAAGCAGTTGTGAAATTAAAGCTTGAAAAAAAATTCAGGCCTGCATGAATGGGATTCGAACCCATGACCTCTGCGATACCGGTGCAGTACTCTACCACCTGTGCTATCAAGCCACTGGGAGCTGGTCATGTTGTGAGTTCATAATATACTTGTAGATGATGACGAATGCAAGTGAATATATCAAAGATCATATATTTGAAAAAGTTGCTCGAAACCAAAAAGTTGTTCAAAATGAAAAAAGTTGCTCGAAATACAAAACTTGCCAAAAAGTTCCCAAGCAACTTGTGGAAAGCCCT